>ENA-OQAB01000034-OQAB01000034.1-human-gut-metagenome-genome-assembly--contig:-NODE-34-length-87688-cov-30.229874_pt1 | contig 87688 bp, 70 predicted proteins | sample MGYA00242490_ERZ504517 | MGnify/ENA primary metagenome ERZ504517 (study PRJEB26092, sample SAMD00036298) | human gut metagenome | host: Homo sapiens | study: EMG produced TPA metagenomics assembly of...
ACAATCAGCACCTTCTTGCGTCCGAACATGTCGGAGATGTGACCCATGCCGAACACCAAAGCCACATACAGTACCAGGCAGATGGTGGTGATGGTGGACGACTGTGCGGCAGCCATGCCAACCGTGTCGCTCAGATAGGTCGGCAGGTAGGTGAGCACCGTGTAGAAGCCGACCGCGTTGAGCACGCAGGCACCGAAACTGATGACCAAAGTCTTGAAGTGGTTCTGGAACAGCTCGCGCAGCGGGGAGACGCTCTTAGTGGTGGAAGCGAACTGCTGCTTGTCGTCCAAAGCTTCGGTCATGGAAGCATACACCGGCGAATCAGCGAGCTTGGTACGGATGAAATGCACGATCAGACCAAGCGGGCCGGCCATGAGGAACGGAATACGCCATCCCCAAGAGGTCAGTGCATCAGAGCTCAGCGAAGCGGTCATCACGGTGGCGAGCGTGGAGCCTACGAGCAGACCGATGGCGGTGGATGCCGGAATCAGCGAGCAGTAGATGCCACGCTTCTTGGTCGGCGCGTATTCGCCAAGGAAGGTTGCGGCGCCGGCATATTCACCGGAAGCGGAGAAGCCCTGCACCATGCGAAGCAGCAGCAACAGTGCCGGAGCGAAAATGCCGATCGCAGCATATGACGGCAGGCAGCCAATCAGGAACGATGCACCCGACATGAACATGATGGAAATCGCAAGAGCGCCCTTGCGTCCCTTCTTATCGCCGAAGTTACCCCAAAACAGTGCACCGATCGGACGAAGCACGAATGACAGTGCAAACACGCCGAACGTCTGCAGCATGGCGACCGTGTGATTGCCGGACGGGAAAAACACCAAAGCGATGGTGGTCGCGAAGTAGGAATAGGAAGCGTAGTCGAACCATTCAATGAAGTTGCCGAGGAAAGACGAGACGGCCACTTTCTTGACCATCTTCTGCTCTTCGGACTGTTCAGACACGGAAGCCCTGTTGGCGGTTGCGATTGTTGCACTGGCACTCATCATGTCACCTGCTTTCTTCTGCTGAATCTGTCTGTACGTTCGCGTTTTCTTCATACCCGGCGAACGTTGTGACTCTGACTATCGCCCGAAGTATTTGCGCCAAAGTGAACTGATTGTTAAACCGCAACCGTTTGTTTTTGACGTTTTGCCAAGTTCCCCTTGCTTACAGCGCCGAAGTGGAAGATATGGTGTGATTATGTTGCGATTTCGCCATTTTCGCACCTAAAAGCAGCATTGACCAGCTGATTTTATCGGTAGGCGCTATGCCTACGATCTGTGTCACTTTGTCCAATCGGTTGTACAACGTCTGCCGTTGGATACCTAATTGCTCGCATGCGCCGGTCTTGTTGTCGAGATTGTCGAAACAGGCGCACAACGTGTCGATCAGCATGGCGTTATGCATAAGCTCATGCCCAACCGTCTGCGTGATCACCATGCGCACGGCCTCATCGGTACGTTCCATTCCCAACATGCGTTCCAGCAACGAGGAATCCACACATTCGAGGGTTCCATACGGGCATTCCGCATCGTTCGAAATGCATGTTCGAATCACACTGCGCAACGCACCGAACGCGTCCATCAATGAAATCGTGTCCAACGCTGCGCGTCCATGCACGGTATATACGTATTCGTTTGCAGCGACTTGCGTCAACGCATGCAAACACCGATCTGAAAATACCGACACATCGCCGCCGCTGTCTTGCGCCGCGAGAAAACCGATCATTAAATCGCCTTCCAACAAACAGATCGATTCGCAACCGCCGTTGGATTCGAAATCGTCGATCATCGACACGATTGCCGGCATGGCGTTGGCCACCGACTTGAGTTTCATGGCAAATGGCATATACACACCCGAAGCGGCGAATCCCAACGCATCAAGCATGGCATGGCCCTCACGCGCTTCCATCGGCGAAACATGCACGCCATCTTCCGGCCCCGCAATCAGATGCGCCACCATGCCGACGCGCGCTCCCCCATCGAGATACAGTGTCAAAACCGGAGCGGCAATCTGTTCGATCCTTCTGCACATCGCTTCATCGAACACCGTATTGCGCTGGCTGATCTCCAAAGCACCCAAAGGCCGTTTCTGTTCCTCCAGTGCAAGTACAATGCCGCAATCTGTAGCGGTATTGATGTTCTGTCCGGCTCGGGCGACTTCAAGACCGTCCACGTCGAATATGACCACATCCTCGCCGAACAGGTTCGCAATGCCATCGGCAACGGCTTTGGGATCGGACGCTTGAGCAAGCTCAGAACGCAACGAAGTTGACATAACGTCCACTTGCATCTGCATACGCATCTGATCACGCACAATCATGGTATTGACGCTCTGGCAGATATCGACGAAAGGAATGCGACGGCGCAATCCAATAATCGTAAGTCCTTCATGCTTGGCTGCCTTCACCAACATTTTCGGCAGTTGGGTGACTTCTTCAACCAATTCGACCATCAATGCCGCAATATCAGCATTCACGAGGCTTTTCACATATTCGTCCGCACGTTTTTCACGACCGTCCGCAACTAAAGATCGCCCCTCCACCACCAGAAGCTCGCCTCCTGCCAGAAATGAGGCGACGTCCTCGCGTTCGTTGGTGAACACCCAACGCACCGGATTATCCAAGCTATCGCCAGCAACTTCAACCTGTGGTTCCGCCGTCGCAACCAAGGCATCATCGAGCACTTCCCTCACCGTAACAGCCATACAAACCGTCCAATCCGAAGTAATACACATGTCACATCAAGTAACGTGACCGCAAAGCAATACGCCGACAATAACCATCAACGATTACGTCAAAGGTTCCCTTCCGTAACCCAATGGACATATGACAAAACGTCTGCCGGAACCCGAAAACTCGCATGAAAACTCGTATTGGAAGGAGTGATTATGAGCACGCAACTGTTCATCAACGCACACATCGCCACCGGCATGCCGGGCAGCACCGCAGCCGAAACAGCGGCAATCCAAGATATTCTCGTCGAAGACGGCAAGTTCATCAGCATTGCACCCCATCTCAAAGCAACACTCGAAGCACAAGGCAAAGATATGGCGAGCGTGGAAGTCGTCGATTTGGGCGGAAAGCTGGTCTGTCCACCATTCTGCGACACCCATCTGCATCTTGATTACGTCTTTACCGCACGCAAGCCCGGCGCGGTGAACGAGTCAGGCACCCTGTTCGAAGGCATTCAGCGTTGGAGTGAAACCAAGGCAGATCTCACTGTCGACGAGATCAAGGAACGCGCGAAAATCGGCATCGCCAAGGAAATGCGTCATGGCGTGCAGTTCATTCGTTCGCACGCCGATGTGACCGACCCGAATCTTACCTCGCTCAAAGCTCTGCTGGAGCTTAAGGAGGAACTGAAAGATACTGTCACGCTGCAGATCGTCTCCTTCCCGCAGGAGGGCATGTACTCCTATGAAGGTCCTCATGGCGAATCCGGCGCGGATTTGGTTGAGGAAGGCCTGAAAATGGGTGCTGATTGCGTCGGTGGCATTCCGCATTTCGAGCAGTGCCGTGAGTTCGGCGAACGTTCCATGCACACCGTGGTCGAACTGGCTTCGAAGTACGACAAGCTCATCGACGTGCATTGCGACGAAACCGACGATCCAAACTCACGTTATCTTGAACTGCTGTCCGCACTCGCCTATCGCGCCGGTATCGGTTCGAAGACCACGGCAAGCCACACTTGCTCCTTGGGATCGGCCGACAATGCCTATTTCTTCCATCTGACCAAGCTGTTGAAGGCCGCACATATCAATTTCGCCTGCGCACCTACGGAAAATCTGTATCTGCAGGGGCGTCAAGACACGTTCCCGAAGCGTCGTGGCATCACGCGAGTCAAGGAGCTCACCGAAGCTGGGGTGAATGTGTCGCTTGGTCAGGATTCCATGCAAGATCCCTGGTATCCGGTCGGTAACGGCAATATGATGCTGATTCTCGATTATGTGCTGCATTTGGCGCAGATGATGAGTTTTGAAGAGATCGATGATGCGTTGAAGTTCCTGACAGTCAACGGCGCAACCACGCTCGGCATGCGCGATTCGTATGGTCTTGAGGCAGGCAAGCCCGCAAACTTCATTGTGCTTGATGCTTCCAGCGTGTTCGACGCCGTATACGAGCGTTGCGAAGTGCTTCGCTCGGTACGAGAGGGTCGCACACTGTTCACCCGTAACACGTCAATCACTGCCGATCTCGATCTGCTGACACTGTAATTCGTCAAGTTTCGAAATACTTTCGGCATACGAAAGGCCTTGAAATCATTACATACGATTTCAAGGCCTTTCGTGTGTCGCGTTACTTACGCACCGATTGCTTATTCAACAGATTCTGCGGATTCCGTAAGTTCTGTCGATTCCGTCGATTCGGCAGGTGCCTCGGTTTCAGCTGCGACTTCACCTTCAGCAGGCTCCGTATTTGGCTCTTCGAACGCCTCACCGGTAAAGGTGAACTCGCCCAGGATGCCTTCGCCTTCCGCATCGACCTTCACGCGCTGGCCATCTTCGAGTTCGCCCATCAGGATCTTCTCCGAAATGGCGTCTTCGACGTCGCGCTGAATCACGCGACGCAACGGACGCGCGCCCAGCAGCGGGTCGAAGCCCTTCTGCGCGAGCAGATCCTTGGCAGCGTCGGTAAGCTCGAGGGACATGTGGCGATCGAACAAGCGATCATTGAGCTGCTTGACGTCAAGATCGACGATCTGACGCACTTGCGGCTCGGTGAGCTGCTTGAACACGATGATGTCGTCCAGACGGTTCAGGAATTCCGGACGGAACTGCTGCTTCAGCTCCGCGGAAACCTGATCCTTCATGCGCTGGTAGCTCGACTCGGTGTTGGCACCCAAGTTGAAGCCGGTGTTGGCGGCCTTGGCGATGTCTCGCGTACCAAGATTGGTGGTCAGAATGATGATGGTGTTCTTGAAGTCCACCTTGCGGCCCTGGCCATCAGTCAGATGACCGTCATCAAGCACCTGCAGCAGCGTGTTGAAGATATCCGGATGGGCCTTTTCGATCTCATCGAACAGCACCACGGAGAACGGCTTGCGACGAACCTTCTCGGTGAGTTCGCCGCCCTCTTCGTAACCGACGTATCCCGGAGGAGCACCAAACAGGCGCGAAGCCGCATATTTCTCGGAGAATTCAGACATGTCGACACGAATCAGTGCGTCCTCGTCGTCAAACAGGAATTCGGCGAGCGTCTTGGCCAGCTCGGTCTTACCGACGCCAGTGGGGCCAGCGAAGATAAACGAACCGGACGGACGCTTCGGATCCTTCAAACCAACACGAGCACGACGGATGGAGCGGCTCAACGCGGACACGGCCTCGTCCTGGCCGATGATGCGCTTGTGCAACTCACTTTCCATGGTCATGAGCTTCTTGGACTCGGCCTGGGTGAGCTTGAACACCGGAATGCCGGTGGTCTGGGAAATCACTTCGGCGATGACATCCTCATCCACAACCATCTTCACATCGGATTCGCCCTCACGCCACGAAGATTCCTTCTGCTTGCGTTCGGCTTCCAGCTTCTCCTGCTTATCACGCAGCTCAGCGGCCTTTTCGAAGTCCTGGCCCTTGATGGCCTGGTCCTTCTCTTCGGCAAGCTTGGCGATCTTCGTGTCAAGTTCCTTAAGCTCCGGCGGAGCGGTCAGACGACGGATGCGCAGACGCGCACCTGCCTCATCGATCAGATCGATGGCCTTGTCTGGCAGATGACGGTCCTGAATGTAACGGCTCGACAGATCGGCCGCGGCCTGCAACGCACCATCGGTGATCGTCACATGGTGATGGTTCTCGTAACGCGAACGCAAGCCCTTAAGGATCTCGATGGTTTCGGCAATGCTCGGCTCATGCACCTGGATGGGCTGGAAACGACGTTCCAAAGCGGCATCCTTCTCGATGTACTTACGGTACTCGTCGGTGGTGGTGGCGCCAATGGTCTGCAACTCACCTCGCGCGAGCATTGGCTTCAACATGTCGGAAGCGCCAAGAGCGCCATCCGCGGAACCAGCGCCCACAATGGTATGGATCTCATCGATGAACAGCACGATGTCGCCGCGGGTCTTGATCTCCTTGAGCACCTTCTTCAGACGCTCCTCGAAATCGCCACGATACCGCGAGCCAGCCACCATGGATCCCAGATCCAACGAATAGACCTGCTTGCCCTTCAGCGTCTCCGGAACGTCGCCGGCATTGATCTTCTGTGCCAAGCCTTCGACCACGGCCGTCTTGCCGACACCCGGCTCGCCGATCAGCACCGGATTGTTCTTGGTACGGCGGCTCAGCACCACCATCACACGCTCGATCTCACTCGAACGCCCAATCACCGGATCAAGCTTGCCGGCGGCAGCTTCAGCGGTCAGATTGCGGCCGAACTGGTCAAGAATCGCGGAACCGGTCTGGTTGCGACGATCCTGCACGCCACCGGCATTGGCCAAATCGCCCTTGCCATCACCCTTGCCATCACCGGAATTGCCACGGATCAGGTCGATGGTGGCGCTGCGCAGCTCGCCAAGATTGACGTCCATCTTGATCAGCACCTGGGTGCCGACGCCTTCGCCTTCATGAATCAGACCGAGCAGGATATGCTCGGTGCCGATATAGCTGTGCCCCAGCTGCAACGCCTCACGCAGCGACAGCTCCAACACCTGCCTGGCATGCGGGGTGAAGGGAATGTGGCCGTTCGGCGCGGCATTCCCCTTACCGATCATCTCTTCGACCTGTTTGCGGGTGTCATCCAAGGTCACACCCTTTGAGGCCAGCGCCTTGGCTGCGACGCCGTCACCCTCACGAATCAGGCCAAGCAGCAGATGCTCGGTACCGATGTAGTTGTGCTGGAGGGTACGAGCCTCTTCCTGCGCCAGCACGATCACGCGCCGCGCACGGTCGGTAAACCGTTCGAACATGCTTGTCCTTCCACTCTTGTTAGTCCATCAACACTCTACCGATTCGCGATGACGTTTGTTTTCATCCGCGCGTAAATTGCGCTCTCGACGCAACGCAACGGATATGCTTGACATATAGCAACGACCAAGGAGGTCACCAAGATGAGCGACACCACCCTAAATGCAACCGAATCCGGGATGCTCGCAGATATCCGCTTGCACGACATCGTCGTCGGCGTCGACGGTTCCGACGAATCCTTCGCCGCATTACGCTGGGCGCTGAACGAGGCATCGCTTACCGGCCAGCAGGTCAATGCGGTGTTCGCATGGTCCCATTCCTGGGATATGGGCTCGGAACCGGAAGATGAAGAGCAGTGGGCCGAAGTCCGCCATGAGATCGCGCAACGGCTTCGCGACTGGGTTTCCAAAGCTTCGCAGGGCATGACCATCAATGAGGATCATGTCAAACTCACGTCGGTCAAGGCCACAGGAACGTCCGCATTGCTGGAGATCGGCAAGGATGCGCAGCAGATCGTAGTCGGACGCCGTTCACTCGGCAGAGTGGCACGCTGGTTCCTCGGCTCGCTTTCGGAATCGCTTGCCGAAGCCGCACAGGTTCCCGTTACCATAGTTCGCATTCTCGACGACGAGGAATCCAGCGTGCAGGATGCCATCGCCAACGCGCTTACGCCTTCGGAGAACACGGTGACGTACGATTTGCCCGGCTCCCCTCTGCCTAAGAACCAGCGGCCGATCGTGGTTGGCGTCGATGGTTCGGAAACCTCGCGACACGCCTTGCGATTCGCTATCGACCTGGCGGCTTTGCATCACGCTCCCCTGCAGGTGATGTTCTGCTGGCAGCTCAAGGATCTTGGCGTCATCGAGGGATATGAGAACGCCATAGCGCCGATTGCCGTCGGTCAGGAACGGGCGGAACGCATTCTTGACGAGCTGCTCGATTCGGTTGAGATTCCCACTGCCGGCATTCCCGACGATTTCCAGATCGAATCGCACGCCTTCCATATTTCCGCTGCGAAGGGGCTGATCGCGGCATCCCGTTACGCACGCCATCTAGTGGTCGGTTCCCGTGGATTGTCCGGCTTGGACGCGCATTTCCTTGGTTCCGTCTCCAAGCAAATCGTCAATTTCGCCGACTGCACCGTCACTGTCGTGCACTAAACCTTTGAGGATATGAAAGAAGTCCGCTTCCTTACATAGGGAACGGACTTCTTTCATATCCTCGATAAGACAGGATTACTCAGCTTCCGGAGCGTTTTCCTCTGCAGTGTCCGTTTCCTCGGCTTCGGTGGGTTCCGCATCCGTCGCTTCATCCTCTTCGGATTCGACGATAACCGGCTCTTCGTCATCGCTCAAATCAACGGTGGATTCCACCTCCGGCTCATCCTGCTGGGCCGTATGTTCGAGCACTTCCTCCTGATTCGCATCATCATCCACGGTATTGGCTTCGATATCGGCTTCGGAGGCTTCTTCCTCATCGTTCGGATTGCCGTCTTCATTCGCCGACAGCTGCTCGATCAGTTCGACGGAACCGCGTTCATCACGCGGCGCCTGCGCGATGATATCGATATGCAGGTCGTCAAATGCAGGTTTCGACTGCACCCACAAGTGAGACGGTTCCGGCGGCTCGATTTCGGAATGTTCGCCACAGCCATGGTCGATGGATACGACACGACCGTCATCAGGACTCCACTTGTTAGCGCACACGCCGAACAGAAGATTCAGTTCGCCTTTCAGAGGAATGAAGAATCCGCACGTCGAGCATGGATTGCCATCCGATGTTTTGGTGGACAACGATTTCGGTCCGCGCGGTCCCTCATACCAGCGTTTCGCGGTCTGGGAACGGCCCAAAGGCGTGAGCACGTGCCTGCGGGACAGATCGAATTCCTCAACCGCCTCGTCGATGTCCTCTTCGGAGGTCACCGATGCTACGGCATTCTCGTCTTGCGAACCGTCAACCACGTCAGCGTCCGCTCCGGCATTGTCGCCGCCGTCCGCCGCTTCGACGGTCTGCACATCGTCGGAAACGCTTTCGGCAGACTCAACGGGCTCAGTTCTGCGGAACCCCTCTTCCATACGTGGATCATCGGGATCGGTGCCGATCGAATCGGTCACCGCCAAATCGGTCGGTTCAAGACGATCCTTCCATGGAATCCATTCCGGTGGGCGCAACGCCTTGTCGGTAGGCACCAGCGATGACTCATTGACCGTCCAATGGTCCAACTCAGCATCGCGATACAACGTCACCGACCACTGCCATCCCTCATACCCACGTATGCAGGTTTCAAAACGAAAATCAGTAACGTTGTCTCCCAAGTCGATGGCTTCGACGAAGTCACCGACTTGGCCATCCTCATCGGCGACTTCGATGGCCACCGCCTGGGCGATCGCCTTGGGATCCATTGTGGTATCGGACATGAATTATTCCTGTACGTCGAAGTTATCGGCCACGGCACGCATCAGCGTGGCCAGTTTCTTGCTTTCAGCCGGAGACGGATAATGGTGGCGGCGCAACTGGTTCCCCGCGGAATCCAGCAGCTTGATAAGATCCTCCACAATGGCGGCCATATCATCCGGCTTCGGTCGAGTTGCTTTGACCAGAGACGGCGCGGATGCCACAAGGGTGAGGCCCATTGCCTGCGGACCACGGCGGCCCTCCACCACGGAATACTCGACTTTTGCACCCTTACGCAACGTCTTCACGCCCTCCGGCAGGGCGGCTGCAGGCAGGAACACATCGGCACCCTGCTCGTTCTGAATAAAACCATAGCCTTTGTTCGCATCGAACCAACGAACGCGTCCGCTAGGCATTGTCACCTCACTCTTACGTAATCCACATACCTTCAGGCGAACGAAAGAACAATCGTCCGCCGATTACAAATCAAAGATACAGTTTAGCGCAAGAGGTGGGATATGTAACCATCTCTTGCGCCAACAATCGTCAGATCATGCCTTTTTGCATGTTTGCATCATTGTTTTTTCGGCCTGCGCCCACGCTTGTCGACCTTGCGTTCGTCACTGGTCTGCGCCAACGGACGTGGTTCCACAGGAGCCACCGGAAGCACTACCGTCAGTGTCAATCCAGTCCTGTCACTGCCGGAAGCGCAGATGAAACCATGGTGTGCCTTGACCACGGACTGGGCGATCGCCATGCCGAGACCCGTACCGCCCTTCTGTCGTGCTCTGGACGGATCCGCCGTGTAGAACCGTTCGAAGATCTTCGAGCGTGCATCTGCGGGAACGCCGGGACCATGATCGCTGAATCGCACAATTGCGTAATTCATGCCGACTTGCATGGATTGCCCCACCTCGATGGCCTCGATAAAGTGATGCAACGACTGCTCGTTGGATGGCATGCGAGACAATGATTCCGGGCTGATGGACGCCGGAAGCACGCCCATGGACACTTCAACCGGGGAATCGGCCGGCGTGTACCGATGGATGTTGCCCACAATGTTCGTGACCACCTGACGCAAGCGTGATGCATCGCCGGTCAACGTGATGTCCGGCATGGTTCCCGGCTGGAAGGCGAGACGCGAAGGATGTTCCATATCCGATCCCGCCTGCAATACCACCTGGCCGCAGGTGATGCCACGATCCGGGTCGAGCGCGTGCAGATCATCAGCCGCATCATTGACCACGGAAGTCAGCTTCACCTGCTGGGTGATATCGATGCCACGTCCTTCATCCAACCGCGCCAATGACAGCAAATCCTCGACAAGCACCGTCATACGCGCACTGGACGCTTCTATATGTTCAATGGACTCATCGGCACGTTCCAATGCTCCGGGCATGTCACGCTGCATTTTGTACAACTCCGCATATCCGTGAATCGCGGCAAGCGGAGTACGCAGCTCATGGCTGGCATCGGAAACGAACCGTTTCATCTTCTCGGTCGTTTCCTCCTGCGCGTGGAAGCTTTCCTCAATACGCGTCAGCATGGTGTTCAGCGACATGGACAGCGATCCGACTTCCGTATTTTCCGGCAAATCGGGAACACGTTGGCTCAAATCCCCTGCCGCAATCTTCGCAGCGGTCTTCTCGATACGTTTCAGCGGAGCAAGCGTGCTTTGCACGACGATGGTGCCAAGAATGGCGCCGATCAACACCACCGCGATGCCGACCATGGCACAGAACCGCGTCAACGTGTTGGACGTGTCGATCTGGTCACTCAGCGACAATCCGATGAACACGACGCCGCTGTCTTTGACCTGCCCCGTTTTGGTTTTCTCGCTCCAAGGCAGCGCCACAACACGCCACGGCGACTGTGCGGCCTGCATGATGGCATGATCCGGCACCCTGCTGGTGGTAACGTGCACCACCGCCTGTGTGGTGAACGGCTCTCCGAGCGTGACCCCGTCGATACTGCCGTCGGAAGGCAGACTCGGCTCGGACACCACGCCCTCACGGAGCATAGGCACCGACCCAGCGCCGGTACGCTTGTATTCGCTGTCCCGCACCTCGACATAATACGTGTTCACCAAGCTCCGGCCATCCTCGCTCGTGGTGCTGTCCAGCGAATCCATGCTATTGAAAATCATCTGCGCCTGATTCACCAACTGCGTGTCGGTTTTCTGTAGCAGATAATTGCCCACAAGCGTGCGAATGGAAAAGGAAATGCCGATAGTGCCAATGGTCAACAACACAATGATGCAAGTGACCAGCTTGGTGCTTAACGGAATGGCCTGCACCTTCCTGCCGATCCGCCGATGCCAAGGCACACGTTGCGGACGCGGCTGGCCGCCGTTCTTCTGCGTGTTCTGCGGGTCAGCCGACGGCTGACGGGTATCCTGACTCATCGCGGGACCGTTTAGTTCTTCGGCGCACGAATCATGTAGCCGATGCCACGCTTCGTTTCGATAAGCGGAGCCACCTTGCGCTTCTCGCCGTTCTCATCCTCCACCGTAAGTCCGTCGACCTTCTTGCGCAGATATGAAATGTACGATTCAACAATCGCGGCGTCCCCGCCCCAATCGTACTGCCACACATGATCCAAAATCTGCGCCTTCGAGAGCACACGCCCCTCGTTATCCATCAAATAACGCAGCAACTTGTATTCGGTGGGGCTCAAATCGATCGGCTGTCCGGCACGGGACACATCATGCGAATCCTCATTGATCTCCAGATCCGCGACGCGGATAATCGGATCATCCTCAACCTGCTCCTGGGTACGGCGCAGAATGGCACGGATTCGCGCAACGACCTCCTCAAGACTGAACGGCTTGGTCACATAGTCGTCACCCCCCACGGTCAAACCCATGACCTTGTCTTGAGTATCATCGCGAGCCGTCAAATACAGCACCGGCGTAGTGATGCCTTCCTGACGGATACGACGGGTCACCGTGAAACCGTCGATATCCGGAAGCATCACATCAAGCACAATCAAATCAGGCTGTATTTTCTCGATGACTTCGATGGCTTCAGATCCCGAAGCCGCGGTATTCACTTCAAAACCCGCAAAATGCAAGGATGCCACCAACAGCTCACGGATGGACGGTTCGTCGTCAACAACGACAATGGATGCTTCAATAGGCTTGCTCATGCTTTAAGCATCACTCTGTTCACTGGATGTTTCCTGAACGGATTCTGAGTCTTCCTTTGACGTCTGCCCTCCATCATGCGCTTCAACGGACAGCTCACCATCGACACTCCACGCCTTCACCGGCTCGGAACGCACAGTAATCGCGGCATGCCTTCCCGCATGCTTGCGCACCTTGCGCTTGATGATGCCACGCTTGCGCAGAATATGGAACACCACCATAATCACAATCAGCAGCACCAGCACGGCTATCATGCCGCCAACACCCAACAGCACGGTCTGCGACGACGTCGAGGTCTTCTTCTGCACCGCAATCTGATCCATCATATCGGTTGCGGATTTCGACCAATCCGGAGTGCTTTCCATCAAAGGTTTCTGCGCAGCATCGGAAAGCGCATCGACCGTCGACTTCTTCTTCAACCATTCGTCGGAATTCGACGAAACGGCAACCACGAGATTGCCATCGTTCGAAGCGACCGCCAGCAAAACCGTATTCGGTTTCGGATCAAGCGATTCCAACAGCGCGCTCGCCCATTTTGCAGGTTTTTCTTCGGTGTTGAAACTTGCCAGGTACAGCAAATGCACGGTGACGCCCGTTTCCTGCTTTGTCGCGCTGATGGCATCCGTGATCTCGGCGACGTTTGATCCGAGCAGATTCTCAGTGTCGGTGATATTTTCCGTGGCCGTGATTCCGGTGCCCGTATTGTCTTCCGCGCTGCCGACGGGAGTTATCCACAACATCATCGCACAACACAACAGCATAGAAAGAAGCATGCAAGCCGCTACATTCCAACGATTTCTGAAGTTTTGCCGTTGTCGCGACACACCGATTGGGCACATTTTCGCACATCCTCCGACCACAACCCTGGTTTTTTCATTCATCGCGTTCACTGTTGCCATACAGTCCACATTACCGTTCAGATACGTCAAGTGCGAGCGAACGGTACCAACCGAGCACACAAAAGTACCTGGCAACGAAAGGATCATCATGGCACAGTTTCAGGTGGACAGCGAGCAGATTCAATCCTCGAGCGCGGCGGTAAACGCCTCCATCCAAGCGATACGTCAGTCGGTGCAGGGCATGTACGCCAATCTCAACAATCTGCAGAGCGTCTGGAGGGGCGGAGCGGCCACACAGTTCAATGCGGTGGCGGAACAATGGCGTGCCGCCCAACAGCAGATGGAGCAGTCGCTCGAATCGATTCAGCATGCGCTGACGCAGGCATCCGCACTGTATGCGGAAACCGAAATGCAGGCATCGCGTCTGTTTGCGCAGTAGCGGCAGGTACTTCCGACGCAATCAAAGCAATAGCTGGCGCAAACAAAAAGTGGAGCCCGCGTCCACTATGGGAAACGGACTCCACTTATAGCTTTTTGCTTATGCCGTCAGGCTTTGCCAAACCGTTGGATCAGTAGCCCATGTCAGCGCCAGCGGCCGGAGCGGCTGCCGGCGGTTCCGGCTTGTTGGCCACAACAGCCTCGGTGGTCAGGAACAGACCAGCGATGGAAGCTGCGTTCTGCAGTGCGGAACGGGTGACCTTGACCGGGTCGGTGACGCCGGCGGCCAGCAGGTCCTCATACTCATTGGTGGCTGCGTTCAGGCCCTGGCCGTCAGGCAGGGAACGAACCTTGTCGATCACCACGTCGCCGGACAGTCCAGCGTTTTCGGCGATCTGCTTGATCGGGGCTTCGATGGCGCGGAACACGATCGCGGCACCGGTTGCCTCGTCGCCTTCGAGCTTGACATCGCTCTCGGCCTTGGCTGCAGCCTGGACCAGAGCGACACCGCCGCCCGGCAGCAGGCCTTCTTCGATGGCGGCCTTGGCGTTGCGCACGGCATCTTCGATGCGGTGCTTGCGTTCCTTGGCCTCGACTTCGGTGGCAGCGCCAACCTTGATGACGGCAACGCCGCCAGCCAGCTTGGCCAGACGCTCCTGCAGCTTCTCACGATCGTAGTCTGAATCGGTGTTGGCGATTTCGGCACGGATCTGAGCCACGCGGGCAGCCACGTCTTCCTTGGAGCCGCCGCCGGCCACGATGGTAGTCTCGTCCTTGGAGACGATGACCTTCTTGGCGGTGCCGAGCACGGACATGTCGACGGAGTCGAGCTTGAGGCCGAGTTCGTCGGACACAACCTGGGCGCCGGTCAGGATGGCCATATCCTGCAGCATGGCCTTACGGCGATCGCCGAAGCCCGGAGCCTTGACGGCGCAGGACTTGAAGGTGCCGCGGATGTTGTTCAGAATCAAGGTCGGCAGAGCCTCGCCATCAACGTCTTCAGCGATGATCAGCAGCGGCTTGCCGGTCTTCATGACCAGCTCGGCGATGTGCACGACGTCCTGCTGAGAGCTCACCTTGCCGGAGGTCAGCAGGATGTACGGCTCTTCGAGCACTGCGGTCTGATCTTCGGCGTTGGTCACGAAGTACGGAGCGATATAGCCCTTGTCGAAACGCATGCCTTCGGTAAAGTCCAGATCCAGGCCGAAGCGGTTGTTGTCCTCAACGGTCACGACGCCGTCCTGGCCAACCTTGTCAAGAGCTTCGGCGATCTTCTCGCCGACTTCCGGATCGGCGGCGGAAATCGTTGCGGTAGCAGCGATCTGATCCTTGGTCTCAACGTCCTTGGCAGCTGCGATAAGCTCCTTGACGATGGCTTCGGAAGCCTTCTCGATACCACGACGCAAAGCGATCGGGTTGGAGCCGGCGGTGACGTTCTTCAGGCCTTCGTGCACCAGGGACTGGGCGAGCACGGTTGCGGTGGTGGTGCCGTCGCCAGCGACGTCATCGGTCTTCTTGGCGACTTCCTTGACCAGTTCGGCGCCGATGCGCTCGTACGGGTCGTCCAGGTCGATTTCCTTGGCGATGGAGACACCATCGTTGGTGATGGTCGGAGCGCCGTAGGTCTTGTCGAGGACCACGTTGCGGCCCTTCGGACCGAGGGTGACCTTGACGGTATCAGCGAGCTTGTCGAGGCCCGCGAGCATTCCCTGACGAGCTTCGTCGTCGTATGCAATGATCTTTGCCATTGTTCCTCCACATATGGCTACACGGTATTATTCCCACCTTCGAAGCGAAGAACGCACCAGCCGTCAGCTGCCAGTTATCACTCTCGCTCCTCGAGTGCTAATTGGCAGATTAGCACTCTCAGGCCGAGAGTGCCAAACTCCATGTCGCCAGTTGCGCTGTAAGCAAGAAGAATTGTTCGTCTAAATAAGCCATCAACGTTGGAATTCCAAGGAAAACAAAAAAAGCTGTTCTTTGGAAAAGAACAAGGCTTTTTTGTTTCGCTCACGGCGTTTTTCAGTCAAGCAACACCACAACGATTGGCGTGACGAGTCCATCGCTTTGCTGCACATTCGAAATTCCCAGCGTCTGTGCGACGTTTTCGGCGGTCGCCTTATCGGTCTCGTTCTGATACCAGACCACGGTCTGCGAAGGAACGTTTCCCGTCGGATTGCTGGCAGAAACACTGGTATACCCGGCTTGGGTCAGCACGTCGGCCTTGCTTTGCGCATAACCGGTGATATTCGTCGCGTTCACGACGCGAACCTCAGTACCCGTGTTCACAGCCTGCTGCGCAGTGGCGTTATCCGTCTGCTCGGCATTCTGGCCGGCATTCTGGTCGGCGTTCTGATCATTTTGCTGCAAGTCGGTCGGCGAATCGGCATTGGATGCGTCCGTCTTATTGCCGGAAGCGGAGTCGGATTGGGACTTGGACTTGCTCTCGCCGCTCTTGCTCTTTTCGGCACTTGAAGTAGTCGAACTCTCCTGCGACGACCACGGCATCTTCAGATTGTTGATCTCACCTGAATAAATGCTCCAGAACAGCAAACCAGCAAGCAGCGCCACAATGATGACAATGACGTACGGCATGGCCCGGGACGCCGCGGAACGCGCGCCACGGTGAACACCCATAGGTCCCGCCGGAGGATTGTCGTACACATCCTTCTCGTAGGAATCGTAGGTCTCCTTGTCCTGCTTAGCCATATTGCAAACCTCGTTTCTCACACACTTATCTGCCAAGTGTACCGACCACCTCAGTCAGAACACAATCGAGCCGCATTCCCACCCCTATTCCGAACGTTCGTGAAACCATCCCGTGAAAACCAAACCACCCCTGTCATCAGGACCGCAACACGTCGTACAGTAAGATGCATGACACAATCGAACATCAAGCCGTTGAAAGATCTCGTGGAGCCCGGATGGGCGAATGCCCTCGCCGAGGTCGAGCCACAGGTGCACCGCATGGGCGATTTCCTTCGAGGCGAAATCGCAGCCGGACGCCGGTATCTTCCCGCCAGCGCGAACATTCTGCGCGCCTTCACCATCCCATTCGACAGCATCAAGGTGCTTATCGTGGGCCAAGACCCCTACCCAACCCCCGGCCATCCGGTGGGACTGAGCTTCTGCGTGGCGCCCGATGTCCAGCCCATTCCTCGTAGTCTGACCAATATATACAAGGAGCTGACGGATGACCTCGGCGTACCCATGCCCACGAACGGCGATCTGACGCCTTGGACGAATCAAGGCGTTATGCTGCTCAACAGATGCCTGACCGTCGAAGCGGGCAAGCCCGGCAGCCATCAGGACAAGGGGTGGGAGATCGTTACCGACGCGGCGATCAAAGCGCTTAACAACCGCCGCAATCCCGATGGCAGCATCAAACCCTTGGTCGCCATCCTGTGGGGGCGCAAGGCGCAGACGCTGGGACCGCTGCTCACCAACGCATATATTATCGCCTCACCTCATCCGAGTCCTATGTCCGCGCGATACGGATTCTTCGGTTCAAAACCGTTCTCCCGCGCCAACCAAGCGCTCATCGCCGCAGGCGAGAAGCCTGTGGACTGGTCCCTCCCGTCAGCTTGACCCGTTACAGTAGCAACTATGGCTTTATTCCCTCCGAAGAATCCGGTACCGACACCAACCCCCGTTCCAATGCCGGCCGTCACCAAACCGAGCACGTTGCCCCCAGAGGACATCAACCGGGCGAAACAGCTCGGCACGTGCATCCGCGCACGCTTCGCGCAGACCCTAGTTGGACAGGACAACCTGCGTGAATCGCTGATCACCACGCTGGTGGCAGGCGGACATATTCTCATCGAATCCGTACCGGGTCTGGCCAAGACCACGGCCGCGCAGACGCTGGCGACTTCCGTGTCCGGATCGTTCAAGCGAGTGCAATGCACGCCTGATCTGATGCCATCCGATCTGGTGGGCACCCAGGTCTTCGATTTCGCGACGCAGAAGTTCTCCACGCAGATCGGCCCGATCCACGCCAACTTCGTGCTGCTCGACGAAATCAACCGTTCAAACGCAAAAACCCAATCGGCCATGCTTGAAGCCATGGCCGAAGGAGCCACCACCATCGGCGGCCAGTGCATCGCACTGCCGAAACCGTTCATGGTCATCGCTACACAGAATCCAATCGAGGAGGAAGGCACGTTCAACCTTCCTGAGGCGCAAATGGACCGTTTCATGATGAAAGCCGTCATGACGTATCCGACCGCGCAGGAGGAACAGCGCATGCTCACCATGCTCACCCACCGCGGCTCCGACACTTTTGATTCACGAACGCTCACCGGTGACGTCGTGTCCATCAGCGATGTCGAATTCCTGCGCGCCGCGGCCCGTCGCGTGCATGTGTCCGACGCAATCATGAAATACGCGGTCGATATCACTGCCACATCCCGAGGAGCCGGCACCAAGCCGGTGCAGGGATTGTCCACACTAGTGCGTCTCGGAGCCTCGCCACGCGCGTCCATCGCGCTGACTCGCATCGGACAGGCCAACGCGTTGATGCAAGGCCGCGACTATGTGATTCCGGAAGACGTCAAAGCCTTCACACATGAAGTGCTTCGCCACCGCATCCTGCTCACGTTCGAGGCCCTTGCCGACGGCGTCACCAGCGATCAGGTCGTGGACTCGATCGTTCAGGCGGTTCCCGTTCCATGATCGACGCAATTCGTTCCGAAGATCCGATCCGCAGTAAGATCGAAGCCCTCGGAACCACGTTGAGCCTGCCGACTGTTCGCAAGGCGCTCGGTATTCTTGAGGGTGCGCACGCATCAGACAAGCGTTTCGGCGCCGACGATGTCATGGATATCCGCATCTATGAGCCTGGAGACGAGGCAAAACGGATTGATTGGAAGACCAGCGCCCGTGTGGGCCGCCCCATGGTGGTGCAGCGCGAACGCCCATCCACTTCACGCGCCTGGCTTTTGCTCGATGTCGGACAGGAAATGACCGGTACCTGCGTTTCCGGCGAACAGGTTCATCAGGTCGCAGCCAACGCCCTATGCATGTTCGCGGCGCTCAGCCTGCGTCGTGGTGACGAAGTGTCCATAGTATTCGGCGATTCAGGCTCGATCACCCGTGTGCCATTCAATGGCGGACTTACGCAATTCGAACAGACGTTGGACAATGCGCTGCAGCGTGATTGGAACAAACCTCGCAATATCGACGCTTTGCTGGAGTACGCCCGTCGCATTCGCGACAGGGATGCGTTGGTGGTGATCGCCACCGATGAGCACGCACTTAAGGAACGTCACGTGGAGTCCATTTGCAGGATCGCAAGGACCCATCCGATGGTGCTCATCGATGTCGCAACCATTAATCCGTTCGACAATAGCCATGCGCGCGACGTATTCGACGCGGGCAGCGACCGCCGCATTCCGGCATTCCTGCGCACCGGCAAAACGGCGCAGGAGGTTCGCACGCATCGCGAATATCTGTCCGCGTCCATCAGACATGAGCTGAATCGTTGCGGTTCCACAGTGATCCGTGCCGATTCAAGCGAACGTATGTTCCGGGAATTCGTACGAATGGTATCCGCATCCCTATCTCGCTCCACACGCAATCAGCTCAAAGCACCGTCCTCACTCACCTTGGGAGGCAAAGCATGAATCACATCGCCTTGTCTCGCAACGATTTCGACACACTGGACCCGATTCATATCGAAACGGGGCTGGGCATCGTTGTCGCGGTATGCCTCATCCTTGCCGTGGCACTTGTCGTCTTGGTGGTATGGCTGTCGAAACCAACTCTCAAGCCAACGAAGAAAACCAATCGCGGACGTCACGACGCATCGACGGGCACGTCGATATGGCATGAACGCATCAACGATGTGGTGGACCGTCATGCCAACGGCGATCTCGGAAGAGAGGAAGCGTTCGCCCTGCTCGCATCGATCGCCAGAGATTTCGTCTCCACGGCCACCGGCAGCGACGTGCGCAATCAGACGCTCACCGATATTGAAGCGACACCTCGCACGACCGGCAACCAGCATGGGCTCACCCTGCTCAGGCAGACCATCGAGGCATTGTATCCGCCGGAATTCGCGGATGCCGAACGCAATCACACGGCCAGAGAGGCCACGGTTGAACAGGCTGGAGAGTGGGTTGCCAATCTTGTGGAAAGGTGGCGATGAATGGAATTGTCATGGCACTGGCCGTGGGTAGGCCTTGCAGGCCTGATTGCGTCATTGGCCGTCATCGCCATCATGGTATTGGCGTCCGCAAAACGCAGGCATAACGACTCAGGATCCGTGCGGACGTTCAGTTTGGATGACGATCTCAACACCGAAACCGCATCGAGATTATTTCGGCAGTGGCGCACCATGTCACGTGCCGCCGTCGTTCTGTTGGTGATGGCACTGGTGCTGGCGATAGCGCTGGTGGCACGCCCCAGCACCGTGGATGAGGGAGAGGAGCGTGCGAGCAGCCGCGACATCGTGCTGTGCTTGGACGTATCTGGTTCGGCGTTGCCATACGACCGCGAAGTGATCGATACCTACCGCACATTGGTGGACAATTTCAAGGGCGAGCGCATCGGATTGAGCATTTTCAATTCCACGTCACGTACCGTGTTTCCGTTGACCGACGATTACGAATTGGTGTCCGAACAGCTCGACAAGACCAGCACGATACTGAAAGGCGTCGAATCGCAGGATGATATCGACAAGATGAAAGACAGCGATTACCAAGCGATTTCCGACTGGCTGGAAGGTACGCAGAATCGTAAAGAGGCCACTTCCCTGATCGGCGACGGCGTGGTGAGTTGCGCAGCCATGCTGCCAGGTTTCGCCTACGGCAGTTCCAACGCCGAGACCGCATCCCGTCAACGTGCCGCTTCCATTGTGCTCGCCACCGACAATGTCGTTTCCGGAGATCCGACATACACGCTTCAGGAGGCTCTTGACCTGACCAAACAGGCGGAAATCACCGTGGACGGACTGTTCTCCGGACCGCAGCAAAGCGAATCGGAACAGATGACCAAACAGTTCGAATCCGAAATCGAATCGCATGGCGGCGTGTTTCTCACGCAATCGAACGGCGCTTCCGTGGCTGAGCTGGTCAAGCAAATCGAATCGCGGCGCAACCATGACAGCGCGGCAAGCAGCAAGGCCGCAATATCGGACGCACCGGGATGGTGGACGCTGGCATTGGCAGTGGCGATAGTGATTTGGCTGCTCTTGGCTTGGAGGTTGAGGCGATGACCAATCTGACGCTCTCCCCTGCTTTGGGATGGCCTTTAGGCACGGCGATCTGCGTGATCATGCTGGTTTGCGCAGTCGCGCAGATTGTGCTTCATATCCGTAGACGCAGCCAAAGCGATGAAACCGTCTGGGCTTGCGCAAGACGATCGATGATTTGTGCGCTGGTGGCCATCATGGCATTGACGCCAAGCATCGTCTCGTCCACGAACAGCCGTGCGATTAACACCACCGATGTGGTGGTGGCGGTAGATGTGACCGGTTCCATGGCGGTCGCGGACGCGCAGTATGGTTCCGACGAACAGCTCAGCCGCTTGGATGTTGCCAAGCAGGCGGTGAAGGATATTGCCGCCATGTATCCGAATTCCAGTTTCGCGGCATTGCGATTCGGCGCTTCGGGAACGTTGGATGTTCCGTTGACGCCTGATTCGAAGGCGATCGATAATTGGGCGGACACGCTTGCACCGGAATCGACTTCCATTTCGGCCGGTTCGACCTTGGATGTGCCGATTGACCAGTTGTTGCTCACATGCAAGTCGATTCACGATCAGCATCCCGATGATGCGATCGTGCTGTACCTGATTTCGGATGGCGAGCAGACCTCGTCGAAAACACGCCGAACGTTCTCATCGTTGCGACGCTACCTTTCCGATGCGTTCACCGTCGCCGTGGGCAGCGAGCAAGGAGGCAATATCCCCGTGACCGGCGATGGCGTGGAGGAAGGCGACACGCAATGGGTCACCGATCCGGAAACCGGCGAGCCTGGCGTGTCCCGTATGAATGCCGACGAAATGAACGCTATCGCCGACGAGCTCAGTGGAACCGCCATCCAGCTCAATGCCACGACGACCATGAGTGGCGGGGATTCCAAAGAGACATCCAGCAAATGGCGTGTCACGCAGACATCCAAGCAACGCACAAGAACCGTCGCCATGGTCTGGCCGTTCGCCATTGCCGTAGCGCTGCTGCTGACGTTCGAGGCCGGGGCATGGATCACGCAATCAAGGAGGCTGCTGTGAGCACAACCGTTACAGCGCGTGCATCGCTGCCCGTTCGCATCGCCATCGCCGTCATCGCAGCCATATCGGTTATTGTGGGCGTGCTTGGCATAGTGAATCTCGCATCCGTCAGCAACTACAACCAGGCCACGGACAGTCTGAATGCGAATATCAAAGCCAGCCAACAGCAAGACGCCGATTTCGACAAATTGCAGACCCAACAGCAGCAGACCGACGCGCAATTCCGTGAAGCTGGCGCGGCCGGCATGTTGCTGCTGCCAAACGTACGCACATCCATCGAGCATAATGCCGAAGTTTCGGCAAAACTGACCGAATCCATACGCAAGAAAATCGGAGAGATGCAGCATGCCGACGGCACCGAGGCCGACACAGTCATCGAAGGTGGGCAATCCGTCACCGATGGAGGCCAAGGCAACGGAGGAACCTTGACTGACGAGCAGCGTCAGAAGGTGGAGGAGCTTCTGGCCCAGAACGCACAGTCCGCCCAATCCGATTCCGATGATTCCGGTTCGGCGGCCAAGCAGGATTCCAACCAAACATCTTCGCCCGCAAAACCCTGGTAAGGGGGCTTATTTCAGAAAGTTATCCACAGGCATGTCGGCGTGTTTTTGTTGATTTTTCAACGATGACACGCCGACATCGTGCTTTTCGCCCGTCCTCCGACCACAAGCCTTGTTCGCCGGCTTGGGCAACCGCCCGATGTGCTCCAATATAGCTATGAACGCATCAATCACCTATCCGTTTATTCCCGGACTGGGGTTCAACCTCATCAACACCTTGGCCTCAACGCCAGGCATGCCATGCCATTGCCGTGCTGGCGTGCGAACCACCCAACTGCTCGTCAATGCCAAGCTCACGTCCATATCGAAACATCTTGACGATCTTGACGCCACGCTCGCATCCAGTTCATTGCCCGATTGGACAGGAACCGCCGCCGAATCATACCGCGCGCGGCTTGATGAGTTACGCAAGCAATCCCTGACGCTACGGGATTCGATCAACGCCACCTTGCGTCTCCTATGGGCAGTAGGTGCGGCATGAGCTGGGAAGTGACCGCCAAAGTCAGCGGCGGATGCAAATACTCCACGGAGGAAACCGAGGCATATATGCGCGCGGCAAAAGCCCTCAGCCATCAAGCCGACGCTCTGAACCGCGCCCATGATTCAGTCCGGGCATTGAGCCTTCAGCTTTCCTCCTACCCCTATGCGTCGTCGGCCATCGCCTCGCTGTCCGGATCAAGCCCCTATTGCAATGCCACGGATCACATCGAACTGCCATACGACCAGCTCGTCGAACAATGTGACGCCCATGCAAGCGCGCTGGGAGCCATGGCGGCAAGATTGTCTGAGCTATCGGCGCTGATCATTCGCGCGCAATCGTTATATTCCCAGGTCGACGACGCTGGCAGAAGAACACTGAACGAACTGCTGCAAGTGGCGATCACATCGTTCCCGAAGGAATCGATACTCGCCGGCGCAGCCATGTCCGCCTTGGGATATGTGATGGGATCCACCAATGAGGGCAAATCCAATCCCATATATCTGCTGGACTCGTTGGATTGGGCGCAGGAAGGCATCATGAGCGCGGCCGGCGCCGCGGTCAGCGGATACGGCAAGGTCAAAGGCCTGCTGCGTACCGATGAGGTCAACCATGCAGCCGGCACCATCTCCAAGGCATCGTCGCGCGGTTACAACCTGATCCAGGGCAACAATCTCACCGTCACCCAAGTCCATCCGAAAACCGAAGTGGTGCGTGAATCGCATAATGTCGGAGAGGCCATGGAGAATCTTCGACGTCTTGCCGAGGAACGTCTCGGCAAGACCGATCTCGACAGCGGACTTGACTACGGCACCATCGCCATCTCCAAATACCGTAAATCCGACGGAACCAACTCATGGCTCGTCACCATTCCAGGCACAGACGGCAAGCACGATTCTCCATTTGGGTGGCCGCAAAACGTCGAACTCATGAGTTCGGACAGCAAGCAACGCATGGAAGCGGACAGTGCGCGAATGGTGCAGGAAGCCATGAAACAGGCCGGCATCAAATCCAATGAGCCCGTCGCATTGATCGGACATTCGCAAGGTGGCATCGTTGCCGCCACCATCGCCTCGGACCTGAAAGACGATTATGACATCGAACATGTGGTTACCGCCGGGTCGCCCGTCGCCAATCATCCGATTCCGGAAAAAACATGGGTGACCAGCGTGGAAATGGACGACGAGCTCGTGGCGGCCCTCGATGGCGCCGCCAACCCCAGTTCCGACCATTGGCTGACCGTACGCGGCACCGCAAGCAAATCCAGCAGCAACCAGGAATCAACGTTCGCAGGCACTCCCGTCACAGACGCTCCAGACAACAAGGAAATCACGCATTGGCTCAAATATCACCAAGCCGCATACCAGAACGCAACGGACATGGGATCCACCGCAGTGAACACCCACGAACGGCATTTCGATGAGATCATCGACGGCGATCTGCAGGAAGTCATGTATTTCGAAGGGCGCATGAGCAAATGAAAAAACACTGCAGCCACGGCGCGACAAGAACGGTATCACGGCATACATCATGAAAGCCATCCACCGAGCGGACAGATACGCAACTCTCGTTTACGGCTGAACGTATGCTGTAGTCTATGAAGCTTACTGATATCTCCCCTGCAATCGCATTGACCCCTCTTGACGGCCGCTACCATCAGCAGACCGCTCCGCTTGTCGAATATTTGAGCGAACCTGCGTTGAACCGCGAGCGCATGCGCGTCGAAGTCGAATGGATGATTCTGCTGGCCAACGGTTTCGAGGGCAACAGCAACCAGACCATCGTTCCCGGCGTCAAGCCGCTCACCGATGAGGAACAGGCGTTCCTGCGCGCCATTCCTGAGGAGTTCGGCGCCGAGGGTATCGCGCAACACGCCGCCCATGAGGCAAAGACCCATCATGATGTGAAGGCCGTGGAATACTACATCGACGACCAGCTCGACAAGGCCGCCGACGTGCTTGGCCACGACACCCAGCTGACCGGCCTGAAGACTTTGGTACATTTCGCATGCACGTCCGAAGACATCAACAACCTGTCCATCGCCCGCTGCGTGAAAAACGGCATCGAGAATGTGTGGCTGCCGGGCGCTCAGGCCATCGTCGACCATTTGGCTCAGAAGGCTGAGGAATACCGTGACAAGGCCATGCTGTCGTTAACGCACGGCCAGCCTGCTACACCGACCACGCTTGGCAAGGAACTCGCAGTGTACGTGTACCGTCTGAACCGCCAGCTGAACAAGGTCAGGGCTCAGGAATATCTCGGCAAGATCAATGGCGCTACCGGCACGTTCGGCGCGCATTTGGCCGCATGCCCGGATGTCGATTGGGTGGCCGTCTCCCGCGAATTCGTCACCAACCGCATGGGTCTGACGTGGAATCCGCTCACCACTCAGATCGAATCGCATGATTGGCAGGCCGAACTGTATGGCACCATCAGCCACACCAACCGCATTCTGCACAACCTGTGCGTGGATGTGTGGATGTACATCTCCCGTGGCGTGTTCGCCCAGGTTCCAGTCAAGGGTGCTACCGGATCCTCCACCATGCCGCACAAGGTCAATCCGATTCGTTTCGAAAACGCGGAAGCCAATCTGGAGATCTCCTGCTCGCTGCTCGACACGCTGTCCGCAACGCTGGTCGAATCCCGTTGGCAGCGCGATCTGACCGATTCCACCACGCAACGCAACATCGGCTCCGCGTTGGGCTACTCCGTGCTCGCGCTCAACAATCTGATGGGCGGTCTGAACTCCATCCATCCGAACGACATCGCCATCGAAGCCGAGCTGGACTCCAACTGGGAGGTGCTTGGCGAGCCGATCCAGACCGCCATGCGCGCCTGCGAACTTGCCGGCCTGCCGGGCATGGACAAGCCGTACGAGAAGGTCAAGGAGCTTATGCGCGGCCATGAGATCTCCAAGGAAGCCGTCGAGCAGTTCATCGATCAGCAGGCGTTCGATGACGCTACCACGGCTCGTCTGAAGGCGCTGACTCCGGCAACATATACCGGCGTCGCCAGCAAACTGGTAGATTTCGACCGCTGAACCGAAGCTGTCAAATAAGTACCAAAACCATACGCCCTGAGGGTGGCCGCGTATTTCGTAGCCACCCTCAGGGCGTATTATCGAATGCAGTGGGGCGATATGACCCACCTGAAGCCAATCTCACGTATGGAGCAAGTCAACAGTGTCTCACTCCCCTGCAGTCAATAAGCCCGCCCCGCATATCGACGATGTGCCGCCGAAGCGCAGTCGTGATTTCGCCGATCTGACGCACGCATTCTTCGCCTTGGTGCTCGGCATAGGCGTGATTCTGTTCTCCGTGTACTTGCATGGCACCGCGTCCGGCGTGGAATCCGACGTTCATTCCGCCGGCCGCGTGGTCAGCTGGCTGATGGATGTTCCCTCGGCATTATTGCAGCAGCTTGCCATCGTATGCATCACCGTCAGCGTGCTCATCCAGCTGCTTACTTCCAAAGAGTGGCTGCAAAGCGTGATTTCCGTGGTTTCCCTCATATTCGGATTCTTTGCGGTGTGGGGCATATCCGCGCTGATCAGCAACTCCGGCAATACCATGCTGATCATTCCACTGCAATCCAACAGCACATCCGTAGGCACTGGACTGCTCCCCGATTTTTATGCCGCCATGGCATCGTTCCTCACCGTCTCCGGCCCTCGGCGTATCCGCTCATGCACCAAATGGGGCTGGAACGTGCTGTATGCAGTGGCAGTGCTGATGGTCGTGCTTTCATGGAATTCACTGGCTGGCGTCATCGCATCCTACGCCATAGGCCGTGTTATCGGCATGCTGATCCGTTTCGCCATAGGCACGCAGAACAATGGCGCGTGGGGATCACAAATCGCGCAATCATTGCGTTCCATCGGTATTGACACATCATTGCTCACCCGCCGAGTCGCCCCCTACGTCGATTCGGGAGTATTGAAGGCCACGCTGGATGACGATCTGACCGAAAATTCCCGTATTTACGATGTTGTCGACTATGACGGCAAGCAATACACCGTTTCCGTACTCGACAATCAAGTGCATGCGGCCGGATATCTCAACCAAGTATGGCAGTGGCTTCGCCTGACCGGTGTTTCCATGCGTCGCGACCGTTCCTCGGTTGACGCCATGCACCATCATTACGCCATGATTCTCGGCCTGTCCAATGCCGGTTTGGAAACTCCGCGCGTGTATGGTGTGGCCGATTATGGAGAATCCTCCATTCTGGTGTTCCACCGCAACCGCATGCCATTGGAATGCAACCAAAACACCATGTCCGACCATGATATGGAAGCGTTCATGGAATATCTCACCACAGCACACCATCATGGCTTCACCCATCGTCGCATCACTCCGGAAACCCTGTCCCGCATGGAAAACGGGCATCCGGTAATCGCAGGTTGGCATAATGGCGATTATGGCAGTTCCGCTCCGAACTTCGCACTCGACAAAGTACAGTTGCTGGTTCTTCTTGCCACACTCAATGGCAATGATCGTGCGATCGCCTGCGCTCGCAGGACTTGGGGAGACGAGCAGCTGATCGATTTGGCACCCTTCATACAGAAGGCTGCCATTCCCGCTTCCACGCGCGCATTGCCTGGCTGGGACAAGCATGTGCTTACCGATTTACGTACGCGTATTTCGGCGCTCGCTCCGCAGGATGTCGCGGATTCCATGGAAAAAGTCACGCTTTCCCGGTTCAGTCTTCGCTCGTTCATTGCGATTGCGCTGCTGGTGGTCGCCGTATATGTGGTGTTCACCCAGATTCAGCCGGCCGAAATGATCAAGGCCGTCAGAGACGCCAATCTCGCCATGGCGTTGGTTTGCGTCGCGCTTGGCTTTGTGGCGTGGCTTGGTTCCGCTATCACCTTGGGTGTGTTCATGGATTCCGATAAACGCAACACGATCGGCTTGTATTGCTCTCAGATGGCGTCCGGTTTCACTGCGGTGTCCATGCCGGCCGGCGTCGGTCCAGCATTCGTCAACCTGCAGTTCCTTCGTAAAAGCGGCTATCGCAGTACGGCTGCGACCGCGGTTATGAGCGCGGTCTGGGCCGTACAGGGAGGCACTACCATCGTGTTGTTGCTGACGATTGGCCTATTCACCGGCCGCAACACATTGTCCGGCATGATTCCGACCAATACGCTGATCATGGTGATCGCCATCGTCGCGTTGGTTGTGTCGGCCGCCATGGCGATTCCTCCAGTGCGTCATTTGGTGACCGAGAAATACCTTCCAGTGGTCAAAGCATACGCGCGCAACCTGGTCAATGTGCTTGCACGGCCAAAGGAACTGGCCCTTGGCATTGCCGGCGCACTGGTGCTTAACCTTGCGACCGGACTGGGATTCTGGGCAGCATTGATGGCGTTTGGATACCACACGAATCCTGCGGAAACCACCTTCATTTTCCTGCTTGCCAACACTTTGGGCTCCGCGGTTCCCACTCCTGGCGGTCTGGGTGCCGTGGAGGCCGTGCTGTCGGTGGCGTTCACTGCCGTGGGCATCCCCTCCTCCATCGCGGTTTCCGCTACTCTTGTCTACCGAATCGCCTTCTACTGGTTGCGTATTCCGGTCGGTGCGTTGGCCATGAAATGGCTTGACATGCATAATTTGATCTGACAAACACCCCCGTACACTTTGTTTTCCCCCTGATTTTCAAAAAAGCGACCAAAACCCTTGTAAAATGCCATTTTCCTCATAAGAGTGCGCTAATATCATAGAGAACGTGGATGTTCGTAATCAGAATGTCCCCTGACCCAAGAAGGATGCTTTATGGCATACAACAAGTCTGATCTCGTCTCGAAGATCGCTCAGAAGTCCAACCTGACCAAGGCACAGGCTGAGGCAGCTGTGAACGCTTTCCAGGACGTGTTCGTCGAGGCGATGCAGTCCGGCGAAGGCCTGAAGCTGACCGGCCTGTTCTCCGCTGAGCGCGTCAAGCGCGCCGCCCGCACCGGACGCAACCCGCGCACCGGCGAGACCATCGAGATTCCGGCAACCTACGGCGTTCGCATCTCCGCCGGCTCCCTGCTGAAGAAGGCTGTCACCAAGTAAGTCATGTACTGATATGTTGCTTACACGACGAAAGCCCCGACCATGACGGTCGGGGCTTTCGTCGTTCATGACACTTGTACAAGCGTCATCCTGCGCTACACTATGCATATATATTAGACATCGTGTCCATATAGATGGAGAGAGACATGACCGATCAACGCAAGGAAGTCATCAATCAACTGCATGAATTGAACATTCTGCTGCTGCATACCAAGCTGAAGGCCACACGCACACAGACCGCGCTACGAGCCGCCACACGAGTATGCAACGTCGAAGCGGCACGTCGTGGCGTGCCACCGCTGCAACAACTTCCCAAAAGCCATGACACGGCAACGCACATGCTTGACTGCCTCAGCACCGAGGATCTTTCCACCCTCAGCGAACTTCTGCAGCGCATCATCGACAACACCGACACCAGGATTCTCGATGAAGAGGTTGTCGAGCGACGCAAAGCCATCCATGAATTCCTTATGCTGAATCACACAGATACGGAGGTGCAGGAATGAGCGACGAGCAGGAGACCATTCCCGAAGCAAATGCCCCCAAACCAATCCGCATCGACAAACGATCCCTGTTCACTCCCAGTGAAGCCGTGGCCGTGGAACAGCATTCCACAACACCACATGTGTCACGAACCCGTTATGGAACCGCACGCATCGAAGGTCGCCTCTCCTCCCCCAATGCGAGAGTACCCGCAGTCATATCGCAACATTGCGGCGGCATCACAGTCAAAGGCCATACGCTCAAATCGTTCGCCTATACCACCGACGCTGCGATCATCCGTAATACCAATGCCAACGCCATTCTCGCCGTCTACCCGTTCACTGGAGAACCGGTGATCACACAGGCGTTGCTCACTGTGGCACAAATGCCACTTTTCGTAGGCGTCGGAGGAGGCACCACCACCGGTCCGCGTGTGACCGAGCTGGCCATGGTGGCTGAAATGCAAGGTGCGGCAGGCGTCGTCATCAACGCGCCGGCACCAGCGGAAACCATCGAAACCACCATGTCCATGGTCGACATTCCCGTTATCGCAACAGTCACGGAAGACGACGAAATCACCGAATGCAAGATTCTCGCCGGTGCGGCCATCATCAACGTCGCAGCCGGAGCACGCACCGCGCAAGTCGTGGCAAGCATACGTGCGCATCATCCGGAAATACCGATCCTGGCATCGGGAGGCGGATCCGAAGATCGCATCCTCGCCACCATCGAAGCGGGCGCGGATGCCATCACATGGACGCCGCCAAGCGCGCAACAGCTGCAATCGCAGATGATGGCGAAATATCGCGGCGAAGCCTGATTCAAGCCAATCAAAAACGAAAGCGACCGCAGCGCAATCGCAAAACAATTCAGGAGAACATACCGATATGGGAGTGGGGTGTGACCGAAGCTTGTCGGCCACACCCCACTCCCATCGACGTTTCCCATTGCCACCATCGCTTACTCCAAAGCGCCAATCATGGCTTGGAAATCCTCATTCTCCCTGCATTGGAACGGATCCAGCAGCACCATATCCATCTTCCGCGGCGCATGCAACGATAGTCTGGTCCAATCGCAGGAATACTGCGCGCCATGCGATTTGGCCGCACTGACGAATCTGCCGCGCAATGCGGCACGAGTATCCGCCGGCGGCATGGTACGCGCCTTTTGCGCCTCACGACCGTCAATCAGCGAACGCAAGGCACCACGGCGAAGCAACGACGCATACAACGCGCCATTGGCCACGTCATGATAGTCCAGATCCAACTGTTCCAGCTTGCTCAGCGGAAGATCCGCACTGGAACGGGCACGTAACGCTTCAAACAGGCGGTACTTGCACACCCAGTCCACTCTGTCTCCCAAAGCATTTGCATTGCCGGAACGGAACGCTTCCAACGTATTGCGCCACTGGCGAAGCACATCGTGCACATCGGTGCGAGGCAACGACGAGGCCACTTCCGGATGCTCATCCACGAACTGTTCCACAGCCTGTAGATAACGTTCCTGCATGGCTACGGCACCACCCTGCAACGTCGATCCATCGGCCATGGCAAACGAAGCATTCACGCCGCTCATATCGCGACTGACCGCACGGTTTGCGGCACCGGCGTCCGCGAACGCGAACCGCGAGAATCCCGACTCACGTCCTTCACGCCCAGCCTGTTCGATAACGCACAGCACCAGATGCGTGGTGGCCAGCTTCATCATCGTGGCCCATTGAGAACGGTTTGAATCGCCGATGATCACATGCAGCCTTCGGAAGGCGTCGGGATCGGCATGCGGCTCATCCCTCGTGTTGACCATTGGACGCGATCTTGTGGTCGCCGATGAAACAGCCTCATCCAGAAAATCGGCACGCTGCGTGATCTGGAAACCTGATTCCGTCACCCTGCCTGCGCCAGTGAACAGCTGCCTGGTAATCAGGAACGGCAGCAATTCGTGTTCGATGACGTCCAACGGCACAAAACGACGTACCAGATAGTTTTCATGGCAGCCGAAGGAATGCCCTGCGGAATCCACATTGTTTTTGAACACATGCACTGTGGCACGTGGCCCATGCGTGGCTCGAAGCCTTTGCTGGGCGTCCAACGCAAGATCGCGCATCACCAGTTCGCCGGCCGCATCCACGGCAAGGGCGTCCATGGGATCGCAGGCCTCGGACGTGGCATATTCAGGATGCGATCCGACATCAAGATACAGTCGCGACCCGTTTTCAATATACGTATTGGTCGATCGCGCGGAGGCAACGATCGGCTGGAACATCATCATTGCCGTCTGGCTGGCGTCGCATGGCACATCCGCACCGGTCACACTGACGCCGTATTCCGTTTCAATGCCGAAAATACGAGCGAAAGAATGAACCTCACGCAACGTTCCCTCATCAAGCGGTGACGAGGAATGATTGCCGCTGTCTCGCAGCTGCGGCATCACTCGCCGCCTTTTTGCACGAAACTACCGACATATTCCTCAGCATTGGACTCGAGCACCGATTCGATATCGTCAAGCACGGCATCCAACGCATCAGCGGTTCCGTCGACTTGTACGCCGGCGGATTCGACAATGTCACCCACCTCTTGGCCTGCGGATGCGGATTGAGCCTGTTCAAATTCCTGAGGCATGACATTCCTCCCTGTAACTTCCGGTTGCAAACCTGCAAAAAAACGCTGCGCCACACCTTATATCAGGTGTGGCGCAGCATGCAACACTATGCCAAATACTGGCTCAGATCATTGGTGATCAGACCATTGGTGGCCATCACATCGTTCTCCTGGCGCCAGTGAACGCTTTCGCCGTTCCACTGGGTCAGATGGCCTTGCGCCTCCCAAATCACCACAGCACCAGCAGACACGGCAGGTACGTCCCACTCATGCAAGTGCGGTTCGAAATACGCATCGTACGTACCGTCGGCCACCTTGCACAAATCAAGGGACGCCGGGCCGACACGTTTAATATCGGCAGGACGTCCGGCAATCTTCGCCACCACATCGAGCGCACGCTGCGATTCGGACGATACCGGAGACATGCCGAAACTCACCACCGAACCATCGAGGGACGACGTGGTGGAAGGAATGATTTTCTCGCGTTTGTCTCCCAACGGAGTCTTGCGAATACGAATCGCGCCGGATCCACGCACCGCAAGATACGTCAATCCCAGCGCCGGAGCGTGCACAATCGAAAGGATCGGCTGTGCGGAGCACTGGTCGTTGAATTCGAACAATGTCACGGTGATGGCCCATTCCGGCATGCTTCGCGCGAAATTGATCACGCCGTCGATGCCACCCACACACCAGTATCGCTGGCCGGGATAGCACTGTTCAGGGCGAAGCTGCCAGAAGCCGTCGAACACGTTGACATAGGTCAGGCGGTTGCTGATGAACTGCTGCAGGCGCTTGTCGGTGTCTGAAGTGAAGTGGAAGCAGTCTTCGGACACTTCCAGTTTTCTCATGTCGTGCGGATTCATCTGGTCGTTCAACGCATGCTTGCCTGCGTCCTGCAGGATGCGTGCGACTTCGAGGGCGATTTGCCTCAGTTCCATAGATATGCCTTTTCGTTTCCTCTGTACAGTCCCGGCACGTCCTCTCCTCAAAATACCGGGATGATGTTACCTGTTGTCAATGGTCGTTCTTCGCGACCAATTGATGGCAATGTTACCCGCACAGATTGCATTTCACCGTAACATTTCCAAAATCGACGCCGCATCTTGGACACGCTCACAATAGCGGGAACATTGAGATTTGCTATATTTCAGAGGGTCTGACATATCCAATGAGACCATCGGATTCTCCACGGTATTATCACCAATCGTTCGATGGCGCACCGTAAGATGCGACCACGATGCGGCCACAACCTGTTCTGGAAAACGACGAATCATTTCGGCACGCAACCAAGCACGGGTATCGGAAGGCGCTTCCACCGAAGCCTGCACCAACTGCCCGTCCGTAAACAACCGCTCCGTTTGGGCACGCAACCGATCGAAAATCGAGTCAGCGGGATCAATCGCAGCCCACTTTAAATCGACGGCCGCAATACGCGCATCATCCCAACCGGAGCCAATTTTACGACGCAGCTTCTCCAACAACTGCCATTTCAATAGCCATTCAATGCGGCCAGCTTGCTCGCGCATCGTCAAACGCGCATCATCATCGGCATGCCTGATGGCAGCCACATCGGCGAGCGCCTGCCCCCACATCGCCATGATGTTACGGGTCGAACGGTCAGACCATGCCGGTTCACCGGACGTGTCGGTTCCATAGATCACGGCAGCGGCAGCATACACCAGGCCACGCAGGGTGACCTCAATCTGCCATGCCGAGGTCTCGCCGCCATATTCCAGCGGCAACATGGCACCTAATGTCAAATCATGAGACACCTCGTGCATGGCGCTCACCGGATCGGCGAGCATGATTGGCTCCAACGCTTCGTCTATGTTCAATCCCGCCTCTTCGGCATGCTCAAGCAGCCACAGCAGCATGCTGGTGGTGCCGAGTTTCAGCGCCTGCGGCACATCCATACGATTGGCGTCCCCGACAATCACATGCAATCGACGGTATGCATCCGTGCTGTGCGATTCGTCTCGAGTATTGATGATAGGCCTGTCGAATGTGGTCTGCAAACCGACTTTCATATGAAAATAGTCGGCGCGCTGGCTGAGCTGGTATCCGGCGGTTTCGCTTCGTTCGCCGATACCGACGCGACCTGATCCGGTAAAAATCTGTCTCGCTACAAAATGTGCCGTCATGAGTTTCGCAACTTGGTCAAACGGCACCGAACGCAGCATCATATAATTTTCGTGGGTGCCCCAGCTTGCACCTTTGCCGTCGACATTATTACGGTACAGCGCGATTGCGATACCGGTCTGTTCGCTGGCTTTGCGCGCGCACTCACGCATGATGAGATCGCCGGCATGGTCGTAGAGCACGGCATCGAAGGGATCATCGGTTTCGGGCGCGGAATATTCAGGATGCGCATGATCCACATACACACGGCCGCCATTGACTGCAATCACATTGGTGATGTTGAGCTGCGGCGCGTCCGTCAACAGATCAGGATGCGCGGATGCACGTTCCAGCCTGGTGCCGCGGGCGTCGTTGACCGGATCCTCCTGCCGATAGTCCCAGCGAATATGCTTGGTTTGTTCGTTCGCCGCGGCACCGACCACATCGAACGATAGCTTCACCGGATTGTAATGCTCCATTCCGAGAGCGGAAACCGCGTATTCCGTTTCCGTGCCCATGATTCGACGAACGCTCATTGATACGACTTCCCTTCGTCTGATTTCGCGTTGCCTGCCAGCATTATTCGACTGGTCGTATACGGGTGATGCGCCCTGCTTCCAAACCATTGATACGGCTCCACTGTTCCGGATTGGCGTCCAACACCGCATCGCGGGTTTCAAGAAACTCCTCGTCGACGGCCTTCGCCAACAGATCGACGCCAATCGCCGCCGGCTGTCCGCTTTCGATGGAGATTTTCACAGCACGGGTTTTGGCACGATCCACAATGTTTTTCAGCACCGCACCCGACACCACATCCGCCAGATAGATCGGATGCCACTGCCCATGCTCATCGCACACGTCGCACAGATACCGGTGCTCGTCCGTCGAATAGATATCGCTGACCAGCACCCCAATCAAAGCCTTCGCATCCACCCCTGGCACCAACGGCAAATCGTCGGTCAGATAATGGCGGATGATCTGCGCCGCCTGAGCCGCTTTCGGACGCTCCACACGAATCTTCACATCCAAACGACCAGGACGCAACACCGCCGGATCAATCATGTCGATACGGTTCGAAGCGCCGATGACCATAACATTGCCAAGCGTTTCCACGCCATCAAGTTCAGCCAAAAACTGCGGCACAATAGTGGTTTCCACATCCGACGACACGCCGGATCCACGAGTGCGCAGCAGCGAGTCCATCTCGTCAATGAACACGATCACCGGTTTGCCATCCGCCGCACGCTCACGCGCGCGCTTGAAAATCATGCGGATCAGGCGTTCCGACTCGCCCACGAACTTGTTGAGCAGTTCCGGCCCCTTCACCGACAGGAACACGCCACGACCGCCGGCAGCGCCTTCGGCGAGCGCATTGGCCACAGCCTTGGCGATCAGCGTCTTTCCATTGCCTGGAGGCCCATACAGCAGCACGCCTTTCGGCGGCTTCAAATCATAACGTTCGAACAGTTCGCGATGCAGGAACGGCATTTGCACGGCATCGCGAATACGTTCGATCTGCTCATCCAAACCGCCGATATCAGCGAACGTGACATCCGGCACTTCCTCAAGCACCAAGTCGGCATCATCCTGCGCGGGAACCAACGCAAGCGCGAATCTCATGGACGAATCGACCGTAACACGGTCGGACACATTGATCGAAGTTTTCGACAGCGCTCCCGAACGGCGGACCAACGCAACGTTTCCACCGCCATCCGCGACCAGCAATCGCCCATCATCAATGACCTGCTTCACCGTGCGCACTGCGCCCACAGCATCGGTGCCGGCTTGCGAAACCACCACCATGTTCTCGTTGAGCAGCACCGTGCGCCCAGCCTCAAGCCTGGATGCCTGCACATTCGCCGCAACCGGCACGATCATGCGACGGCTTCCGGAAATCACCTCGGCGCTGGCATGCTGTACCCCCTGTTCGTCCGTGCGAGAGGAATGCACGCGAACCATGGTGGCGAAGGTCATGGGCGGTCCCGCCAACTGGTTCAGCTGGGCCTTGGCCTTGGTGAGCTCCTGAGTGGCACGGCTCAACGCCTTGGCCAACGCATGATTCTTGGCCATCAACTGGTCGTTGACCTCACCCAACGACGCCAACGTCTCATCACGTTGATCCATTTCATCAGCCTCGCTTTCCACCGAATGCGTTTCGAGCCGTTCCGTCATTTCGTCATGTCATGGCGCATTCGCATTCAACATGCTCAACCCTTAAGAATACCCATTGTCCTCATGATTTCCGACAATCAAAACCATGCTTGAACAAGAATCGCCAAACATTGCGCCCACTCCCACCCTTTCCCAGCCTGGACTGCTGGTGATGGATGTGGATTCCACGCTGATCGATGAGGAAGTCATCGACGAGCTGGGCGCCGCCGCTGGAATTGGCGAGCAGATCGCGTCGATTACCGCACGTGCGATGAATGGCGAACTTGATTTTCGCGAGGCGTTGCAGGCTCGTGTTGCGCTGCTTAAGGATCTGCCGACTTCGGTGTTCGATGATGTGTATCGTCGCGTGCATTTCACACAGGGGGCGCTTGATTTGATTGACGCTTTGCATGCGCATGGTTGGAAGGTCGGCGTGGTTTCCGGCGGTTTCCATGAAGTCGTGGACCGTCTTGCCGCCGACGCGCATCTTGATTTTTGGATTGCGAATCGTTTGGAAGCCGCTGATGGTTGTTTAACCGGCCATGTGCTTGGCGATATCGTTACGAAAGATGTGAAATTGCAGTCACTGCGTGATTGGGCTTCACGCATGGGCATCAGCATGGGTCAGACTGTTGCGGTTGGCGATGGAGCCAATGATCTGCCGATGATTCATGCCGCCGGGCTTGGCGTGGCGTTCTGCGCCAAGCCTGCGGTTCAGGCGGATGCTCCGCATCGTGTGAACGAACGTGATTTGACCCGGATTCTTGATTTTCTTCGTTGATTCGCATTCTTCGATGATGCGAATCCCGATAGATCCGAGTCGCGATATAGCAAAATCCGATATTGCAGGATAACGATATTGCCGTGTGAAATGATGATGTTCACACGGCAATATCGTTATGATCCGTTTATTCGACACTACTTGCAGTAGGCTCCGTCGAGATGCGCGCCACGCGCCCAATCGGCGGCACGCATGGCTTTTTTGCCTTGGGCTTTGACTTCCAGCAATTCCAAAGGATCTGAGGAAGTACCCACCCACACGTTCTTTTTTCCGGCCACGATCCGCCCTGGTTCTAGCGAAACGGGTGTGTTGGGATTGCTCATATCGGCGCCCTGCGCACGCAACACATGCAACGTGGCCGGTTCTGCTTCGGCATTGGCGTGCAGTTCGCACCATGCGCCCGGATTGGGCGTGCAGGCTCGAATCTGACGATCCACCGCGAATACAGGAATGTCGAAACGAATATGCGCGTCTTCAACCGTGATCTTCTGAGCCACCTCATATGCGCCGGCAGGCTGTTCCACAGGCGCGATCTGATCGTCGGCCATGGCCTGCAGCGAGGCGGCAAGCAAACGGGAACCATCCTCGGCAAGACGGTTCAGCAGCTCACCCGCCGTTTCATGCGCTCCGATTTCCACAGTGGACTGCGCCAGAATCGGACCGGCATCCATGGCTCGCACGATGCGGAACACCGTGGCTCCGGTCACCTTCTCGCCCGCCCAAATGGAACGCTGCACGGGAGCCGCGCCACGCCACTGCGGAAGCAGCGAGAAGTGCAGGTTGTACCATCCCATCGGCAGCGCGTCGAGCACATCCTGCTTCAGGATTTTGCCATATGCCACCACTGCCGCGGCCTGGGCACCGGTCGCAGCAAGTTCGGAAATGAACGTTTCCTCGCTCGGATCGGATTCAATCACCGGCAAACCAAGATCAAGAGCGGCCTGCTTCACGGGATTCGGTACCAGTTTGCGTCCACGCCCGGTAGGAGCATCCGGTCGGGTGAGCACTGCGACCACTTCGAAACGCTCGGTATCTTCAGCCAGCATTTTCAACGACGGCACCGCAACATCCGGAGTACCGGCAAACAGCACTTTCAGCACGAAAAGTCCTCCTTATCAAATCCTCATCACATCGTTATCATCGTGGGAATCATTCCGGCCGCATCAACAGCATGTAAGGCAGCGGAACGCAACACACTATGCCTGATGCACCGCGGGAATCTTCACACCCGCATCAATCAGCAGCGCACGCAACGCACGTGAATCCTTGAATCGAACGCCACGAATGCCCGCATTGTTCGCACCTACGATATTCATGGCCTTATCGTCCACGAACACCGCGCCGGAAGCGTCAATGCCGAACTGTTGCAACGCGAACTCGTAAATATCCTTATTCGGCTTACGCAGGGAGACATATCCGGAAACCACACGATCGTCGAGGCTGCGCAGAATATCGAAATTGTCGAGCGCGATCGGGAACAGATCCTTCTGCCAGTTGCTCAATCCCCACACATGCACGCCGGCCGCTTTCAAATCGTTGATGAGCACGCGGGCGCCCGGCACCACGCCGGTCAACGAGTCGACGAAATTGTCGAGATAGTACTGCAGCATGTCGGCCCATTTGTCTCCATAACGTTCACGCATCAGGGCGACGCCGTCATCATTCGACATGCCGCAGTCCAGTTCATCGTTGATGTCGTAGAAGCCGGAAATATCGTTGTCAAGGAACTGTTCAACAAGCTCGTCGCTATAGCGGGGCGTCATCACGGCCACCGGATCCCAGTAGACGAGCACGTTGCCGAAATCGAAAATCACATCGGTGATCGGCTTGCCCGCATTCACCGCAGCTTCGCCGTCAGCCATGAGCACGTCGTACTCCATATCAGGCTCTCCAGGCCAACCCTTCATATGATCCTCCATTCACTGCTGTGCGACCTCATGCCGAACTGCCAACCTGTCTAGTTTTTCACGGCGAGGGGACGTGCGTCAGATTCGCTCCTTCGGATCAAGCTGAAAACGCAGTTCTCCCGGTTCACGCGCGGCCACATGGCGGGCACTGGCGGAACGCAAACGCAACGCCAACTCACCTCGGCGACTTTGCGGCACACGCACCACCGCCTTGACACGATCCGCAGTGCCTTCCAATTCGCGCGAATCAATGGTCCGAGGCTGCGGAATAGGTACCGGCCCCAATACGGACGGCAGCATGCCTTCGGTGGTTTCGATGGCGGACAGGTCACCCCCACCCAACGCGCCGATACGTTCCAGCGTGACCTTCACCGCGTCACGACGTCCCCATACGCATGCGGCGGCAAACACAGGCGGCAATGCGGTTTGTTCACGTTCCCGCAATTCGGTTTGCGCCAGCACCGTTGAATTCCAAAGCATCAACGATTGAGCGAGCGTGGGATCGGTTTCGCCGATCAACAGGGCCTGACCTCCCCTGATTCGCGGCGCGCACAGCGAAACCGCGCGCATCCACGACGTCAACGTGTCTACGCCCGCGTCAATGCCGAAGGCGTACAAGCTGGTCCATGCGTCGAGAATGGCCACGGCCCGGTATTCGCATTCCGAGGGGTTCCTCCCACGTACACGGGGTTCTGCGCCGGGAGTGGCGATGACCAACTGCGGCGCAAACCCGATATCGGGAACAATGCCGCGTGGCTGGCTCGGCGTTGAAAGCACAATGGGCACGCCACGAAACAGTCGGCTCAGCTCCTGCGCAGTTCCGGCGGCACCCACACGAACCACGCGCATACGTTCGTTATGGCATGCCGGGCAAGCCCATTGCACAGTGGCGACACCGCACCAACGACAACGCACCGACCCATCCCGTAACCGTTCCAATGGACCCGTGCAGTACGAGCAGCGAGCCTGACGGTGGCATTTCGCGCAGCTCAATGCTTCACCGATGCCATCCTGCGGAATGCTCAACAGCACCGGACCGCTTTCCAACGCCTTCGACAGCACTCGCACCGCAGTGTGCGGCACACGCGCTCCGATGGTCGAATCCGCAAGTCTTGCCAATTCGTCACGGTTCAGCCAACGAATCCAAGGACTCGCTTCCTTGGTTACGGCAGGGAATGCGTGAATCGGCGTACTGAAACCGCTGACCTGGGTGGCACCGACATGCGCCGCATCGGTTTCCCACTGGCTTTGCACACTGCGCGCATTGGCCATCGCGACGAACACGCCATTATGCGCTTTTGCACGTAACCGCAACACTCCGCGGGCGTTGGCGTAAGGCATCATGCCATCGGCATCCTGATAGCACACGTCATCGAGAATGAGGAACAACGCATTGCCATCCACCGGCGCATACATCGCCGCCCGTGTGCCGATCACGCACCGCACCTGCCCTCCACTGATGGCCAGATACGCACGATACCGTTCAGCAGGCGCCATCTGCGCGTTCAGAATGGCGAAATCGCCGCCGTACGCACCGTTGGATGATTGGGTTGGCGCGAAACAGCGCAAGCCGATCGACTGCAACGTTTCGGCCATGTCCTCAATCTCACGCATGGTCGGCAACACCAGTACCGCCGGTTTGCCCTGCAATAAGGCCGCGGCCACCATCCAGGCCACGCACTGCCTCCAATGATGGGATCCCGGCAATGGGTCGAGCACGAACGCTTGGAAACGTTGCCCTTCCAATGCCGTACGAAGCAGGTCGATATTACCGTATTGCCGCTGCAGCTGCTCGTACGATTCCCGCTCGACCTTGGCAAGCGATTCGATACGTCCGTTTTTTTCAATACCCGTTCGATTGCCGATACGTTGTTCCTGTTCGACGCGAGCCACGCGCGGAGGCACCGCCAAACGCAGGATATTGGCTCGCGTTCCGCCGAATGCGTCCGCGATAAGTGTGGCATCGTTGCGCATGGATTCCGGCACAAGCACACGATCGATGACCACCCGTTCGATGAACCGCAATGACGATTCAGGGGTTTCGCTGGTATCGGTCCGTTTCCAAATGATGCCGTTGACCCGTTGCCCGCCGAAGCGGACACGCACCATTACGCCGGGCTGGGCGGCTTCGGAATACTTCTCCTCAACGTAATAGTCGAAGGTCTGCCCCAAATGGATGGCCTGAATATCCAGCACCACTTGGGCTATGGGATGCTCCGCAGCCGGCGTTTTAACCGCGGGCGCACGCTTGCGCCGCTTGCGCGGGGCGAGCCCGTCAAGCGCCAGCTGCTCGGCATCCTCAGTACTCATGATTCAAGGGTAACTCAGCCTTCGATGGCGGCTTTCAGCTCGTCGACCTTATTGGTGGTCTCCCAGGTAAAATCAGCATCGTTGCGTCCGAAATGACCGTAAGCAGCGGTCTTGGAATAGATCGGACGCTTCAGATCAAGCTCGTCGATAATGGCGGCCGGTCGAAGGTCGAACACCTTACGCACAGCCTGCTGGATCTGCTCGCGAGTCACACCATTTTCAGTGCCGTACGTTTCCACATTGATGGACACCGGATCGGCCACGCCGATGGCATACGCCACCTGCACCTCAACCTTGTGGGCCAGACCTGCCGCCACAATGTTCTTGGCCACCCAACGCGCCGCATAGGCAGCGGAACGATCCACCTTGCTCGGATCCTTGCCGGAGAACGCGCCACCGCCATGATGAGCCGCACCACCATACGTGTCGACGATGATCTTGCGACCGGTCAGACCGGCATCGGCAGCCGGACCGCCCAACACAAACGAACCGGTCGGATTGACAAGCACGCGATATTCATCATGCGCCACACGATCGGCAAGCACATCATCAAGCACAGGACGAATCACATGTTCCGTCAACTGCTCCTTAAGCCACGCCTGATCGACTTGAGGATCATGCTGCGTGGACACCAACACCGTGTCAAGACGAACGGGAGCATCATGCCCATCATATTCAATGGTCACCTGGGTTTTGCCATCGGGACGCAGATGAGGCACTTCGCCATTCTTACGAACCTCAGTAAGACGGTAAGCCAAGCGATGAGCCAAATAAATCGGCAATGGCATCAGCACATCGGTCTCGTCGCACGCATAGCCGAACATCACGCCCTGATCGCCGGCGCCCTGCGCCTCATAACGCTGCTCGCGAGATGCCTTCGACTCCGCTTCGCCACTCAAACGAGCCACACCCTGGTTAATCTCAGAGCTCTGCTCGGTCAACGAAACGGTCACGCCGCATGAATCCGCATCAAGACCAACGCGAGAACTGGTATAGCCGATATTGCGCACCACAGAACGCACAATGCTCTGAATATCGGAATAGCCTTCACTCGTCACTTCGCCGAACACGAAGAACTGGCCAACCGTGGCGCATGTCTCCACGGCCACGTGGGACTGCGGATCCTGAGCAAGCATATCGTCAAGAATCGCGTCGGAAATCTGATCGCAGACCTTGTCCGGATGCCCCTCCGTCACTGACTCAGCGGAAATCAACTTCAATTCAGCCATCTGGCTGCTCCTTTCACGAACGCCCCACACGTTCGCCCTTCTGATTGCTACGAAAAAACGCCCCGTCCTTCGCATACGCAATCAATAGCTTCACTATGGACTATTCAAAGCGCACCGCTCAGGTATCGGGGCGAATGAAAACTTGGAATCCGGTTCTTATCGCAAGAACCGTTACATCAGTTGCCTTCGGTCAGATCGTCTTCGCCGAGGGTCTCTTCAAGCAGACCATCATTGATCTCACGGAAAGCGATGGATAGCGGCTTTTCCTGATTCTGATACTCCACCAGCGGACCGACGTTCTGCAGCAGGCCCTCGTTGAGCTGGGTGAAATAGGAATTGATCTGGCGAGCACGCTTGGCTGCGAAAATAGCAAGAGCGTACTTGGAGTCCGCATGCTCCATCAAGTCATCGATCGGCGGTTCCGCAAGACCGGTCGGGGTTGGCTGAGTGCCGAATGCCATATTGATTATCTCCCAATCATCAGATAAGCCAAAAGCTTCTTTTCCAAAGTCTTAAGTATAGGGCCGCCACTGGACCTGATTCAAGCCCTTTCTCTCATGTTTTCGGCAAGCGCAAGCATCTTCGGCAATGCTCGCGAATATAACGCTTCTGGGAATTCCACATAGTGACTCTTGACAAAACCGTGTCCCGCTTAACCACCACAATAGAGAACATGGAAATGCGATCTGCAAAACTGATGAATGGACGAGTATTCGCGGGCGCACGCGCCCTCTACCGTGCCGCTGGCGTGGACGGTAAGGATTTCGGCAAGCCGATCATCGCCATTGCCAATTCCTTCGATGAGTTCCTGCCCGGCCACGTGCACCTGAACAAGGTTGGTCGACTGATCTCCGAGGCCATCAAGGAAGCTGGCGGCATTCCGCGTGAGTTCAACACGATGGCCGTTGACGACGGCATCGCCATGGGACACACCGGCATGCTGTACTCCCTGCCGAGCCGTGACATCATCGCCGACACCGTGGAATATCAGGTGAACGCGCACTGTGCCGACGCCCTGATCTGCATCCCGAACTGTGACAAGGTCGTGCCGGGCATGCTGATGGCCGCTCTGCGTCTGAACATCCCGACCGTCTTCGTCTCCGGCGGTCCGATGGAGGCCGGCACCACGGTACTTCCCGACGGAACCGTGAAGAAGAACACCGATCTGATCGACGTGATGTATGCCTCCGCCGACGACAATCTGAACGAAGAGGATCTGCTCGCCTATGAGAAGACCGTCTGCCCGACCTGTGGTTCCTGCGCCGGCATGTTCACCGCGAATTCGATGAACTGCTTGACCGAGGCCATCGGCCTGGCCCTGCCAGGCAATGGCACCATTCTGGCTTCGCACTCCTACCGCAAGGATTTGTTCAAGCGCGCCGCCGAGCAGATCGTCAAGATCGCCAAGCAGTATTACGACGATGATGACGAGACTGTGCTCCCGCGTTCCATCGCCACCAAGGAAGCGTTCGAGAACGCCATGACCATGGATGTGGCCATGGGTGGCTCCACCAATACAGTGCTGCATATCCTCGCCATGGCGCAGTCCGCCGACGTGGACTTCACGCTTGACGACATCGAGCGCATCTCCCACACCGTGCCCTGCATCTGCAAGGCTTCGCCGTCCGGCGAATGGGAGATCTCCGACGTGCATCGCGCCGGTGGCATCACTGGCATTCTCGGCGAGCTCGACCGTGCCGGCAAGCTGCACCGCGACGTGCATTCCATCGATTACAAGACGCTTGAGGACAAACTCAACGACTGGGACATCATGCGTGATACCTGCACCGAGGAAGCCAAGCAGATGTATCTGGCGGCCCCGGGTCACATCGTGTCCCCTGATCCGTGGACGCATACCACGCTGTTCGACTCCCTCGACCGCGACCGTGTGAACGGCGCGATTCACGACATCGATCATCCGGCCGTCACCGAAGGCGGTCTGGCCGTGCTGCGTGGCAACCTCGCCCCTGACGGCTGCGTGGTGAAGACCGCCGGTGTGCCGAAGGAGATTTGGACCTTCCGTGGACCGGCACTGGTCGTCGAATCCCAGGAACAGGCCATCGAGGTCATCCTCAACGACACTCTGAAGCCCGGTATGGCGCTGGTCATCCGTTACGAGGGCCCGAAGGGCGGCCCTGGCATGCAGGAGATGCTGTACCCAACGTCGTTCGTCAAGGGCAAGGGTATCGGCAAGCAGGTCGCCATGCTGACCGACGGCCGCTATTCCGGCGGCTCCTCCGGTCTGGCCATCGGCCATATCGCTCCCGAGGCGGCAAACAAGGGCCCGATTGCCCTGATCAAGAACGGCGACATCATTAACATTGATATCCCGAACCGTACGGTGAACGTCGAGCTTTCCGACGAAGAGCTGGCCCAGCGCCGCACCGAACTCGAAGCCGGCGACGGCTATGTGGCGCACCGCGACCGCAAGGTCTCCCAGGCGCTGAAGGCCTACGCGGCGTTCGCCCGTTCCGCAGACAAGGGTGCCACGCGCGATCCGGAGCTGATCAACAAGCTTTCCGGTCTCGCCTGATCCTAGCGAATATTAAATAACATAATGAGGATTGTGCAGTTAATATGCTGCGCAATCCTCATTTTTATTTCATACTTGGCTTCTTTTATATAAAAATATGCGCCCGATATGTTCGAGCGCATATTGCAATCCTTGTAATTATTATGATTACAAATCGAATTCCGTTGCGATAAGGTTCCACAGTTCATCTGCTGCCTCATCCACAACATTATTGACGATGACTTTGTCGAATTCCGATTCCGCGGCAAGCTCGATTTTTGCGGTTTCCAATCGTTTCGCCTGCTGCTCCGGAGTTTCAGTGCCGCGCCCGATCAAGCGTCGTTCCAGTTCTTCAAATGACGGCGGCGCGATGAACACGGTCATTACCTCGATACCCAACTCCCCCGCACGCTGCTTGACACTGCGAGCACCTTGAATATCGATTTCCAGAATGACTGGAATATTTCGCTCAAGATGTTCCACGACAGGTTTCACGGGAGTGCCGTAATGTGCGAGACCAAACACGTCGGCGGTTTCCAAGAACTCACCGGCAGCTTCCTTGTCGAGAAACTCCTGTTCGGGCATGAAGAAATAGTTCACGCCATCCACTTCACCTGGACGAGGCTGTCGTGTGGTTGCGGATACCGACAGCCAGATTTCCGGGTGCTGCTCGCGCACGCGCCCGAGAACAGTGCCTTTGCCTACACCTGCCGGTCCGCAAAGGACGATCAAACGGCCATGCTGGGAGTCGGTCATTGCTTCCTCACTCTGTATTAGTTGCTGAAGATATTTACAAGAAGGAATTATTGTTGACAAATCGATGATGATTTACTCGTCTTCTTCATCATCCAAAATCTCATCATCGACTTCGTTCTGGGCCTCGATGAGCGCTTGACGAATATCGAGCGCCACGGATTCCGTAGCCGCGGCCAAACTGGAAATATCCGGACCATGCGTGGCGATGAAGCGAGACACGGTGACGAGCACATTGCCCTTGGTGCCTTTGAACACCGTCTTGAGGTCGCGGGTTTCAGCACCCTGCCATCCGTAGCCCGGAGACAGAATAGGACCAGTGAACTTGGCTGGATCGACACCGGAATCATTGATCCACTGACCGATGGTGGCACCGATGATCAAGCCTACGGAACCCATACCGTCATTGCCCTTATTGAACTTCTGAGCCGTGCTGGCAATGCCGTACGCCACTGTTCTGCCCTTGTACTCGCCTGCCTGACGAATGGCGGTCTGCAGGCTGGCGCCCTCTTGGTTCGAGGTCAGCGATGCAATGAATACACCTCGACCGTTGTTCAGGGCATCGTTAATGACACCGCCCAACGAGCGTGCGCCATAATATGGCAGCAAAGTGATGGCGTCGGCAAGCAACGGAGACCTCGGCTTGAAATAGACATCGGCGAATGCGGACACCGTAGTCGGCAAGCCTCCATGCAGGCAGTCAACGATGGTGATGATACCCATTTGACGGGCTGCGTACAGTACCCGCTCGAGCGCTGCGATACCTTTCGAACCGTAGCGCTCGAACATGGAGAACTGGAATTTGACAGCTGCCGCTCGCCCATTGGCTGCCTGCAGCATACGCATGGAGTATAGTTCGGCACCCAATGCGTCTACGTTGTAGCCCCAGTCAGTAAGAAGCTGCCTGTGTGGATCGATTCCCACGCATAGCGGACCATATTGGGCCATGGAATTGCTCAGTCGCAGACCGAAGTCCGAACGCTGGGCACTCATTTCTTCACTGCTGAGGCTGCTCATCATTACTCACGGCTTTCCAACTCGAATAGCTGCTGGGAATGATCCTGAATGCTCATGATCTGATAATCATTATTACGCACGGCCTCGATGGCCATCAACACGGCGGAGAATTCCGTCATGGTGGTGAACTGAGGCAAATCCGCGGCAATAGCGGCCGAACGGATGGCGTAACCGTCGGAACGGGAGCCACGAGAATTCGGCGTGTTGAGAATCAGATCAATGGCACCCTCTTCGATCAGCTGAACGACGTTCTTGCCGACGCTGCCCTCCGCATGGTAGGTGGTGATCGGATCGTCCGGATTGGAATCCATACGCACGCTGATCTTGTCGACGATCTTGGACTCGATGCCGTAACGACGAAGCACGGATGCGGTGCCTTCGGTGGCCCAGATGTTGAATCCAAGCTCCACCAGTCGCGCAGCGAACAACGGCAGCTGACGCTTGTCGGTATCGTTCACGGAAATGAACACGTTGCCGCTGGTCGGCAGACCGCCATCGTAGGCGGCCAGCTGGCTCTTGGCGAACGCATGCGGGAAGTCACGGTCGAAGCCCATGACTTCGCCGGTGGAACGCATTTCCGGTCCGAGCAGCACGTCTACGGTCTTGCCGAGCGGCGTACGGAAGCGCTTGAACGGAAGCACGGATTCCTTGACGGCAACCTGCTGGCCGCGGCGAATGTCACCACCGTCTCCATGAGGCAGCAGCAAGCCGTTATCACGCTGCTGCTGGATGGTTTCGCCGGCCATAATGCGGGCCGCGGCCTTGGCCAGTGCCACACCGGTCGCCTTGGATGCGAACGGCACGGTACGGGAGGCACGCGGGTTCGCCTCGATAACGTACAGGGTGTTGGCCATGAAGGCGTACTGCACGTTGATCAGGCCTTGCACGCCACAGCCCTTGGCGATGGCATAGGTGCCTTCGCGCAGACGGCGGATCTGGTCATCGGAAAGGGTGCTCGGCGGCAGAGTGCATGCGGCGTCACCGGAATGCACGCCAGCTTCCTCAACATGTTCCATAATGCCGCCGATATACAGCTCTTCGCCATCGAACAAGGCGTCGACGTCGATTTCCACGGCATCCTGCAGGAACTTGTCGATCAGCAACGGAGAAGGCAGACGGCCAGAAACCACGGTATCGGCCTGAGCTTCCTTCAATGCGCGATCCACATACTTGCACAGCTGGGCGTCGTCGTACACGATTTCCATGCCGCGACCGCCAAGCACGTAGCTCGGGCGCACCAGCACCGGATAACCGATGTTATGAGCCGCCTCACGGGCTTCGTCAAGGCTCAGAGCGGTACCATAGCGAGGCGCGTTCATCTCGGCCTTCTTCAGCACTTCGCCGAAGAGCTCACGGTTTTCAGCCAGATCGATGGATTCAGGCGTGGTACCGAGAATCGGAACACCGGCAGCCTTCAGACGAGCCGCCAGAGACAGCGGGGTCTGGCCACCGAGCTGAACGATAACGCCCTTGACCGGACCCATCTTCTTTTCGGCCTCGTAGATTTCGAGTACGTCTTCGAAAGTAAGCGGCTCGAAGTACAGACGATCGGACATGTCGTAATCGGTGGACACGGTTTCCGGGTTGCAGTTGACCATGATGGTGTCATAGTCCTTGCCCAGCTCCTGCACGGCATGTACGCAGGTGTAGTCGAACTCGATGCCCTGGCCGATACGGTTCGGACCGGAGCCGAGAATGATCACGGCTTCACGCTCACGCGGACGCAGTTCACTTTCGTCCGCATAGCAGGAGTAATAGTACGGCGTGACCGCGTCGAATTCGGCAGCGCAGGTATCGACCGTCTTGAAAACCGGACGAAGATCATACGACCAACGCAGTTCGCGGATCGTGTTTTCGCCTTCGTCGCCCAAGTGGCGCAGGTGTGCGATCTGAAGGTCGGAAAGACCTGCCAGCTTCGCCTTCTTTAGCAGCTTGCGGCTCAGCTTGCTCGCTTCCTTGATTTCAAGGGCGGTCTCGTTGATGAGTACAAACTGGCGGATGAACCACGGGTCGATCTTGGTGGCATCGAAGATCTGCTGTTCGGTGGCGCCTCCCCACAGGGCGCGCTGGATCTGCAGATAACGATGCTCGGTCGGCACCTTGATGGCTTCCAACAGCTGCTCGACTTCCTGTACGTCAGGCTTGTCGCCGTCCCAGTTGAAGCCCATGTGGCGCTTGTCGATGGAACGCATGGCCTTGCCGAGGGATTCCTGGAAGTTGCCTGCCAGAGCCATGGCCTCGCCCACGGACTTCATGGAAGTGGTCAGCGTCGGATCGGCACCCGGGAACTTTTCGAAGGCGAAACGCGGGACCTTGGTGACCACGTAGTCGATGGTCGGCTCGAAGCTGGCCGGAGTGGACTGCGTGATATCGTTCTGGATTTCGTCGAGCGTGTAGCCAAGAGCCAGCTTGGTGGCGATCTTCGCAATCGGGAAGCCGGTCGCCTTGGATGCCAGAGCGGAGGAACGGGACACACGCGGGTTCATTTCGATGACGATGATGCGTCCGGTGTTCGGGTTGATGGCGAACTGGATGTTGCAGCCGCCGGTATCGACGCCCACGCCACGAATGATGGCGATGCCGATGTCACGAAGCTTCTGATACTCGCGATCGGTCAGAGTGAACACAGGCGCCACGGTAATGGAATCGCCGGTGTGCACGCCGACAGGATCCACGTTCTCAATCGGGCAGACGACCACGACATTGTCTTTCTTGTCGCGCATCAGCTCGAGTTCGTATTCCTTCCAGCCTTCGATGCCTTCTTCGATCAGCACCTCGTCGGTTGGGGAATAATGGATGCCTGCGCCTGCGATGCGGTGCAGTTCCTCTTCGTCGTGCGCGATGCCGGAACCAAGGCCACCCATGGTGAAGCTTGGGCGCACGACCAGCGGATAACCGAACTTTTCGGCGATCTTGTCGACTTCTTCAATGGAGTGTGCGATGTCGGAACGTGCGGATTCTGCACCAGCTTCCTCAACGACCTTTTTGAAGAGCTCACGATCCTCGCCGCGATCGATGGCTTCCAGAGAAGCACCGATCAGCTCGACGTTGTACTTCTTGAGCACACCGGCCTCACCCAACGCCATGGCCGCGTTCAGCGCGGTCTGGCCACCCAAGGTCGGCAGCAGCGCGTCAGGACGTTCCTTGGCGATGATCTGCTCGAGAATCGGCGTGGAAATCGGCTCGATGTAGGTGGCATCCGCCATTTCCGGATCGGTCATGATGGTGGCCGGGTTGGAGTTGACGAGAATGACTCGGATGCCTTCCTCACGCAACACGCGGCAGGCCTGAGTGCCCGAGTAATCGAATTCTGCGGCCTGGCCGATCACAATCGGACCGGAGCCGATGACCATCACGGACTTGATGTCTGTGCGCTTAGGCATTGTGGGTTCCCTCCTTGGCGGAACGCATGAGATCCACGAAACGATCGAACAGGTATGCGGCATCGTGCGGGCCGGCTGCGGCCTCCGGATGGTATTGCACGGAGAATGCCGGAATATCAACGCACTGCAGGCCTTCAACCACGTTGTCATTCAGATCGATGTGGCTGACGAACACCTTGCCGTACTTGCCGTTTTCAAACGGCGCGTCAACGGTTTCGCCGATCGGCGCGTCAACGGCAAAGCCGTGGTTGTGCGCGGTGATTTCGATTTTGCCGGTGGTCATATCTTTGACCGGCTGATTGATGCCGCGGTGACCGAACTTCAGCTTATATGTGCCGAAGCCGAGCGCACGGCCGAGCAGCTGGTTGCCGAAGCAGATGCCGAAGAACGGATGACCTGCGTCAAGTACCTGGCGAAGCAGGTTCACTTCAGGATCGGCCTGTTCCGGATCTCCCGGACCGTTGGAGAAGAAGACACCGTCAGGATTGAGGGCTTCAAGCTCATCGAACGTGATGGTGGATGGCACCACATGTACACGGCAGCCACGCTCGGCCATACGATGCGGAGTCATGGCCTTGATGCCGAGATCGACCGCGGCGACGGTGAACAGCGGTTCCTTGCCTTCGAATTCACCACACGGCTCGATGGTATAGGCTTCTTTGGTGCTGACTTCGTCGTAGAGGCTCATCCCCTTCATCTGCGGAGTGGACTTGACCTCGTCAAGCATGGATTCGATGGTACGCAGCTTGCCATTGGCATCAAGCAGAGCATCACCGGAGAAAATACCTGCACGCATCACGCCTGCGGAACGCAGGTGGCGTACAAGCTTGCGAGTGTCGATTCGGCTGATGCCAACGATGTGATTGGATTCCAAATCGTCATCGAGGCTGCCGGTGGCACGCCAATTGCTCACATTCGGGCTGGGATCGCGCACAACATAACCGGCAACCCAGATTCGTGAGGATTCTGGATCCTCCCCATTGATTCCCGTGTCCCCAATGTGTGGGAACGTCTGCACCACGATCTGACGATCGTAGCTGGGGTCCGTAAGCGTTTCCTGATATCCGGTCATACCGGTTGCGAAAACGATCTCCCCGCTGGTCGTGCCGATCGCGCCGTAAGGTTCACCCACATACACCTGCCCGTCTTCGAGAACGAGAACGGCATCTTGAAGGTCAAACATCACGGCTTCGGAATCATACTGGTTCACCAAAACCCCCTTATAGTCAAGGTATTCGTACCAAGGATAGCGGCCGGTTAGGACTCGCGACCCGGCCGAATCGCTTAACTTTCAGCTTTATTCAGCTGAAGGTTCGGTCGGTTGCTCATCCACTTGAGCGGCATCCGCATCAGCGCTTACCGCGCTGAGCAGACCGTGGATGAATGCCGGTGATTCGTCATCACACAACGTCTTGGCAAGGCCAAGCGCCTCGTCGATGGCCACCATATTGGGAACATCATCATTGAACATGATCTCCCATGCGGCGATACGCAGAATATTGCGATCGACAACGCCCATACGCTTGACCTTCCAACCGGTGGAATGCTCGTCAAGCGTGGAATCGATGGCTGCGATATGTTCCGCAACGCCACGAACGATTTCGATGGCGTATTCAGGCAGCGGAGTCTGGGCGCCGGGCTGCTCAATGCGCTCAGCAAGAAGGGACAGGATGTCCTGTCCCTTCTCATCCGCTTCATACAACGTATTCAGAGCCCTCTTACGAGCGGTGGAACGTGCCATGAAACTTCTTTCGTCCTTACTCTCAGTTCTCGCGGCCGAGGTAGGAGCCGTCGGTGGTGTTCACCTTGACCTTCTCACCTTCGCCGATGAACAGCGGAACCTGAATCTCGGCACCGGTCTCAACGGTGGCCGGCTTGGTACCGGCGTTGGAACGGTTGCCCTGCAGACCCGGTTCGGTATGGGTAACGGTCAGGATCACGGAAGCCGGCAGTTCGACGGACAGCGGGGTGCCGTCGTGGAAGGACACGACGCAGTCGGTTCCTTCCAGCAGGAACTTGGCCTGATCGCCGACGAGAGTCTTCGGAATGTAGATCTGATCGTAGGTGGTCATATCCATGAACACGAAGTTGTCGCCGTCCTCGTAGGAGTACTGGAGGTTGCGGTTGTCGACGGTTTCGAATTCCATCTTCATGCCGGCATTGAAGGTCTTGTCAACGATCTTGCCCGAGAGGACGTTCTTGATGGTGGTTCGCACGAAAGCGGGGCCCTTGCCCGGCTTGACGTGCTGGAACTTGATGACGGCCCACAGCTGGCCATCGAGGTTCAGGACGGAACCGTTCTTGATGTCATTGGTAGTCTGTGCCAAATTAACTCACCTATTTCTTCGTCTAACAGGGAAAGCTTAAAAGAGCCTTGCTCATTATGCCACGGTGTGCATACTTTGTCGGTAAGCCTTCCATATATAGGAAAACCTCCCTCGGCGAACATGCCTCGGGAGGTTTTCCTAAAAAACGCTAGTTCAAGCGTGCCTTGATATCAAGCAGAAACTACTCGATGATCTTGGTGACACGGCCCGAGCCGACGGTGTGGCCGCCTTCGCGCACTGCGAAGGTCAGGCCCTCCTCCATAGCGATCGGCTGGATCAGCTCAACGCCGAAGGTAGCGTGATCGCCCGGCTGCACCATCTCAACGCCTTCCGGCAGGGTGATAACGCCGGTGACGTCGGTGGTACGGAAGTAGAACTGCGGACGGTAGTTGGAGAAGAACGGCGAGTGACGGCCGCCTTCGTCCTTGGTCAGCACGTAGACTTCGCCCTCGAACTTGGTGTGCGGGGTCACGGAGCCCGGAGCAGCCAGAACCTGGCCACGCTCGACCTGGTCACGGTTGATGCCGCGGAGCAGCAGACCGGTGTTGTCGCCAGCCTCGCACTCATCCATCTGCTTGTGGAAGGTCTCGATGGAGGTGACGGTGGTGGTCTGGGTCGGACGGATACCAACGATCTCGACGTTGGAGTTGACCGGGAGCTTACCACGCTCGACACGGCCGGTAACCACGGTGCCACGGCCGGAGATGGTGAAGACATCTTCGATCGGCATCAGGAACGGCTTGTCCAGATCGTGAGTCGGGGTCGGGATGTACTCGTCGACAGCCTTCATGAGTTCCTTGACGGACTCAACCCACTTCTCGTGATCCGGAGCGTCGTCGTGCAGCGCGCCGTAAGCGGAGGTGTGGATGACCGGGCAATCGCGATCGAAGCCGTTTTCGTCGAGGAGGTCACGGACCTCTTCCTCAACGAGCTCGATGAGCTCTTCGTCGTCGACCATATCGCACTTGTTCAGAGCGACGAGGATACGCGGCACGCCCACCTGACGAGCGAGCAGCACGTGCTCGCGGGTCTGAGCCATCGGGCCGTCGGTGGCGGCCACAACGAGGATAGCGCCATCCATCTGGGCAGCGCCAGTGATCATGTTCTTCACGAAGTCGGCGTGGCCCGGGCAGTCGACGTGAGCGTAGTGACGCTCAGCGGTCTGGTACTCGATGTGGGCGATGTTGATGGTGATACCACGCTGCTGCTCTTCCGGAGCGGCGTCGATCTGGTTGAAGTCGTAAGCCGGGTTGATGTCCGGGTACTCTTCGTGCAGGACCTTGGAGATGGCTGCGGTCAGGGTAGTCTTACCGTGATCGACGTGGCCGATGGTACCAATGTTAACGTGCGGCTTAGTACGCTCGTACTTTTCCTTTGCCATGTGTTTTGTCCTCCTGGACGTCTCGTAGTAAGCCTTGAACTCACTTCAAGGCACTCGCTACATTTTACTGGGTTTGACGGGTTTGTGCCACTTTGGAGCCCGAACCCAGTCAGCGCTACAAAATACTAGCGCTGACTGGAGACAGTTTCCACTTAAGCGGCAGCGCGTGTCACTCGCCGCGCTGGGCCTTGATGATCTCCTCGGAGACGTTCTTCGGAACCTCAGCGTAGGAGTCCATCTGCATGGTGAACATTGCGCGGCCCTGGGTCTTGGAGCGAAGGTCGCCGATGTAGCCGAACATTTCGGACAGCGGAACCTTGGCGTCGATGACCTTGACACCGGTGGAGTCGGTCATGGACTGGATGGAACCACGACGGGCGTTGATATCGCCCATCACGTCGCCCATGTACTCTTCCGGAGTACGCACTTCCACGGCCATGATCGGCTCGAGGATGACCGGCTTGGCCTTCGGAGCAGCTTCCTTGAAGCACATGGAACCTGCGATCTTGAAGGCCATTTCGGAGGAATCGACGTCGTGGACCTGGCCGTCAGTGACGGTAGCCTTGACGCCAACCACCGGGAAGCCGGCGAGCACGCCGGATTCCATGGCTTCCTGCACACCAGCATCGATGGAAGGAATGAATTCCTTGGTGATGTGGCCACCGGTGACCTCGTTGACGAACTCGTAGGTCTCGCCCTCTTCGGTGTTGAGCGGCTCGAAGTTCATCAAGACCTTTGCGAACTGGCCGGAACCACCGGTCTGCTTCTTGTGCGTGTATTCCTGGTTCATGACGGCCTTGCGGATCGTCTCACGGTATGCAACCTGCGGGTTACCCACGTTGCACTCCACCTTGAATTCACGACGCATACGGTCGACGATGATGTCGAGCTGCAGCTCGCCCATGCCGGAGATCAGGGTCTGGCCGGACTCTTCGTCGGTCTTCACCTGGAAGGTCGGATCTTCGTCGGACAGCTTCGCCAGAGCGATGCTCATCTTCTCCTGATCGGCCTTGGTCTTCGGCTCCACGGCCACCTCGATCACCGGATCCGGGAAGGTCATGGATTCGAGGGAGATAGGCGCCTTTTCGTCGCACAGGGTGTCACCGGTGGTGATGTTCTTCAGGCCCACGAAGGTGTAGATGTTGCCGGCTTCGGCGGCATCGACCGGGTTCTCCTTGTCGGCGTGCATCTGGAAGATCTTGCCGACGCGTTCCTTCTTGCCCTTGGTGGAGTCAAGCACAGTGTCGCCCGGGGTGACGGCGCCGGAGTAGACGCGCACGAACACGAGCTTGCCGTAGAACGGGTGGGTAGAGATCTTGAAGACCAGGGCAGAGAACGGATCATCGGTGGTCGGCTTGCGATCGATCTCGATGGATTCGTCCTTAGGATCGAAACCGACGATGGACGGAACGTCCTCCGGGCTCGGCAGGTAGTCGACGACGGCGTCCAGCATCGGCTGAACACCCTTGTCCTTGAAGGCGGAGCCGCAGAGCACCGGGTAGGCTTCACGGTTAATGGTGAGCTTACGGATGCCGCTACGGATCTCGTCCTCAGTCAGTTCGCCGGACTCGAGATACTTCTCAAGCAGCTCTTCGTCGGATTCTGCGACCTGGTCGAGCAGCTCTGCACGATACTGCTCGGCCTTGTCCTGCAGGTCGGCGGGGATGTCGGTAGTGTCGTAGTGAGCGCCCATGTCGCCGGAAACGTCGTTCCAGACGTAAGCCTTCATACGAATCAGATCGACAACGCCAGCGAAGTCGTTCTCAGCGCCGATCGGCAGCTGCACGACAAGCGGGGTCGCGCCCAGCTTGGTTTTGATGGTGTCGACGGAGTAGTAGAAGTCAGCGCCGAGCTTATCCATCTTGTTGATGAAGCAGATACGCGGAACGCCGTACTTGTCAGCCTGACGCCACACGGTCTCGGACTGCGGCTCCACACCTTCCTTGCCGTCGAACACGGCAACGGCACCATCGAGCACGCGCAGGGAGCGCTCCACCTCGGCCGTGAAGTCCACGTGGCCTGGGGTATCGATGATGTTGATCTGGAACTTCTGCTTCTCGTCATGGGTCTGACGGTTCCAGAAGCAAGTGGTTGCAGCGGACTGGATGGTGATGCCGCGTTCCTGCTCCTGAGCCATGAAGTCCATCGTCGAGGCACCGTCATGGGTCTCGCCGATCTTGTAGTTCTTGCCGGTGTAGTACAGGATACGTTCGGTGGTAGTGGTCTTACCGGCATCGATGTGAGCCATGATGCCGATGTTACGGATCTGGTTGAGATCATTGAGCACGTCTAGTGCCATGAGTGTTCCTTAACTCTCGTTCTCGACTAATTACCAGCGGTAATGAGCGAAGGCCTTGTTGGCCTCTGCCATCTTATGAGTATCCTCGCGACGCTTGACAGAAGCACCAAGGCCATTGGAGGCATCGAGGATTTCGTTGGCCAGACGCTCAGCCATGGTCTTCTCACGACGGGCGCGGGAGAAGTCGGTCAGCCAGCGCAGGGACAGAGTGTTCGCACGAGCCGGCTTCACTTCGACCGGAACCTGGTAGGTAGCGCCACCGACGCGGCGGGAGCGAACCTCGAGGGATGGACGGATGTTGTCAAGAGCGCGCTTAAGCACTGCCACCGGCTCCTGATCAGTCTTTTCCTTGACCATATCGAGAGCGGAGTAGACGATGTCTTCGGCGATCGACTTCTTGCCGTCGAGCAGAATCTTGTTGATGAGCTGTGCCACAACAGTGGAACCGTAAATCGGATCCGGCAGCAGCTGATGCTTCTTGGAAGGTCCTTTACGTGACATATCTCTTACTTCGCCTTCTTTGCTCCGTACAGGGAACGACCCTGCTTGCGATCCTTCACACCCTGGGTATCGAGGGCGCCACGAACGATGTGGTAACGAACACCCGGCAGATCCTTGACACGGCCGCCGCGCACGAGCACAATGGAGTGCTCCTGCAGGTTGTGGCCTTCGCCCGGGATGTAAGCGGTGACTTCCACACCGGAGCTCAGGCGCACACGAGCGACCTTACGCAGTGCCGAGTTCGGCTTCTTCGGGGTGGTGGTGTAAACACGGGTGCACACGCCGCGGCGCAGCGGGCTTCCCTTCAGTGCCAAAGTCTTGGACTTCTTCGGCTTTGCCTGACGTCCCTTACGGACGAGCTGTTCAATAGTAGGCAACTTGAATTCTCCGATTCAGTGGTTTCTCTTGCTTTTGTGTGACCGCCGCACTGCACCCACACTCCACGCATCTGAATCGTGAAGATAGCCACAGTCCACCGGCCCGATGGCCCATCCCTCTCTCACCGTCGCATTGCTGCGCGTGATGCAATCGAGTTCCGGGATATCCCAACCCGCACGCCTGTCACATAAGGCATGCCGTTGGCACACACGAATTATCAGTATACGGATTCCCAAGACATTCCAACATGCCGTGTCGCAAATCGCAAAAGGAATGGCCCCGGATCCTTTCGAATCCGGGGCCATCCACTCGGGAAGGAGGTTCCCACTTCTTTGCTACGCGCTACCTTACGCGCACTCTTCAGTCTCGTTGTCTGTTTTGCATTTGCGGCCCGGCGCCTGCGCCGTACTACCCCATTGCCGCTGTTTCGAATCGCTATTGTTCAGTTATATCTTAAAGGCGTTGCGCATGAACCTCACGGCCATCGGCGCTTCGTTGCGACCTGACGAATTCTCGACTGATCCACAACTCCGGCCTTCAGTTACAGTATACCCCAAAACGAACAAAAAAACACGGGTGAAGACACCCTTAAATCCCAATAATTTCAATCATTTTGCCTACATCAGCGCAAAGCAACAAAACATCACAATGACACGTTTGCACCACTCAAAACAAAACATTCCCTGAATCGTTTTGAAAGATTCAGGGAATGCGCAATATGACGACGGAATCTACTGACGAATGTCAGCTGTTAGCTGTTTCGGCAGCGTCTTCGCGGGCCTTCGCAGCCGAGCCCTTCTCGCCATTGTCGGAATCAGGATGGATCTGATGCCTGTCATCATGCTCACGCCACCAGCTGGACAGCACGGAACCGGAAATGTTGTGCCAAACGCTGAAGAACGTGGACGGCACCGCGGCCAACGGATTGGAAGCGAACGACGTCAGCGCCAAAGTCGCTCCCAAAGCGGAATCCTGCATGCCGACCTCGAAGGTGATGGCTTTCTGCTGTGCATAACGGAAGCCCTTCGGATATACCTTGTACATAAGTTTGGAGAAACCGAAGCCCAACGCGTATCCGCACAGGTTGTGCAGAATGACCACCGGGATGGCAAGCAGCGAGGAAGCCACGAACAGCTTCGGACCGTTGGCTGCGACGACCACGCCGATGATAAGCAGGATGGCCACCTGGGACACGATCGGCAGAGCGACCGTAATCTTCTCGATCTTCTCGCCGAAAATAGCATGGCAGATCACGCCAAGAGCGATCGGGAACAGCACCACCTTGACCGCATTGAGGAACAGGGATTCCACCGGGACCGACACATACTGGGAAGCCAGCCACTGCATCAACAGCGGAATCATGAACGGCGCGCACAACGTGGACAAAATGCCGATGGACACGTCCAGCGCCACATCGCCACGGCTCAGATAGCTCATCACGTTGGACGAGGTTCCGGACGGGCAGCAGCCGACCAGAATCACACCGACGGCGAGCGCACCATCAAGACGGAAAATCCAGCACAGCAGCACAGCCACCAACGGCATGATGACGAAGTGGGCCACGGTACCGACGATGACCATCAGAGGCTGGGTGAGAATGCGCCTGAAATCGTCAAGGGTCAAGGTAAGACCCATGCCGAACAGCACGATACCTAGGAAATAACCGGTATAGGATTTGCCCCACAAGCTTGCCTGCGGCACGAAATAGTTGAACACGGCCCACACAATCACAATCGCGGTGAACCACTTGGTGAGCCAATCACCAAACGCTTTGACCTTCTGCATGAATCTCTCTTCCTTCACATTTCACAGCTTTTCGGCCGATGATCCGCATACGCCGTAAACACTCCGAGACGGCCCACACCGCCATTACAGCACACCCTTACGCATGTAGCGACTACAAGGTACGCGTGAGTTTCGGATTTGTGTAATATGCCGTTCACATAATGAACAATCCACAGCGCAAGCCGACGACAGACACGCGCAACACGCCGATGTAGACATAGCTGGAAAATCGTGTATAGTTTTCATCTGTTGCGCTTCTGTATGAAGCGAAAACATGGTGGCTATAGCTCAGTTGGTAGAGCATCTGATTGTGGTTCAGAAGGTCGCGCGTTCGAGCCGCGTTAGCCACCCCGGTAGAGACCTCGGAAGAAATTCCGAGGTTTTTTGCTATCCGGACGGCTTGAATACAGCAAACAGCCGGTCGCAAGTCATCAGCATAGGTCAGATACAAGGAGCGCATCATGCTGTCTTTTGAAAACGACTATTCCTGCACGGCAACACCGGAAATCATCGAACGCATCAGCGAAATCGCACAAAACCAATATCCGGGTTACGGCAACGACAGCATCTGCGAAAGCGCGAAAGCCAAAATCCGCGAAGCATGCGCCTGCCCTGACGCGCAGATTTTCTTCCTGGTAGGTGGCACGCAGACCAACCAGACCATCATCGACTCCATCACACCGCAGTATGCCGGCGTAATCGCGGCAAGCACAGGCCATGTGAACGTGCATGAGGCGGGCGCCATCGAATTCACCGGACACAAGGTGCTGACGCTCCCCCACCATGACGGCAAAATCGATGCGACCGAACTCGACGAGTACTGCGCCACGTTCTACGCGGACGGCAACTACACGCACATGGTGTTCCCCGGATGCGTCTACATTTCGCAGGCCACCGAATACGGCACGCTCTACACGCTCGCCGAACTTGAGGCGATCCGCAAGGTCTGCACGAAGTACGACATGCCGTTGTTCATCGACGGCGCACGACTTGGCTACGCGCTGACCGCAACCGGCAACGACGTGACGCTTGAAGACATCGCGCGTATCGCGGACGTATTCTATATCGGCGGCACCAAGGTCGGAGCCATGTTCGGTGAAGCCGTGGTGTTCACGCACGGCAATATGCCGAAAAACTTCGTGACGCTCGTCAAGCAACATGGCGCGCTGCTCGCCAAGGGATGGCTGCTGGGCGTGCAGTTCGACACGCTGTTCACCGACGATCTGTATTGCAGGATCGCCCGCCACGCCAACGATGCGGCCGACCGTATTCGCGAAGTGCTGGTGGAACGTGGCTATACGCTCACCTTCGACGCGCCGACCAATCAGATCTTCATCACGCTCGACAACGCGACATCCGAGCGTTTGCAGCGCAATGTGCGCCTCGGCTTCATGGAAAAGGCCGACGACACGCACACGGTGATGCGCATCTGCACCAGCTGGGCCACCACCGATGAGCAGGTGGAGCAGCTGATCGCATTGCTGTAGCGCGCATCGTCGCTGTCAATCGGAAAAATAATCATTACGACAAACAACAAAAAGGCGCAGGAATTACATCCCGCGCCTTTTTGCTTACGTTACGATCATTTATCACGCATGTGGTTCCATTTATGCTGATTGTTACGCATTGATTTGCTTATTGGCATTATCGGCGATCGCCTCGCGTTCCATAGCCACGAATTTACGCACGGAAGCAGCCACCGAATAATGCTCTTTAGTGTGTTCGGCATAGATTTCGCCCCATTCCGACAGTTCATCGGGGTGATCGACCCACCAATCGATGCGCCTTGCCAACGCTTCCACATCGTCGACAGGGAATAGCGATTCGTCACGTAACGCGAACTGGCCTGCGGCGCTCAACGGAGACGATGCGATGACCGGCACCAAACCGGCGGCCATACCTTCAATGACGCTCACCGATTCGAGATCGGCAATCGAAGGATGCACCAGCAAATCGCCGGAACGCAGCAACGCGGGCATTTCGGTGTTCTTATGAAATCCGATCGATGCCGGTCGGGAAAGCAAACGTGCGGCGAGTCGCTGCAATTTCTTTTTCAAAGGACCGGTGCCGGCAATCGTCAGTTCAATATCTTGCGCATGCCTGCAACGGGCGATCGCATGAATTAATGCGACATGATTCTTTTCGTTCGTCAATCGTCCGGAAGCGACAATGTGGAACGGAACCGGAGCAGACTTCCCCGCATCGCGCTGCGTTTTCGCAGTGAATCGTGATTCATATCCGTTGGAAATCACATGCAGTTTCGATTTGTACCCGTGAGAACGCAGCAAACTTGCGCCAAGCTCGGTCGGCACATGCACATGGTCGATTTTGCGGTACAGCCACAAATTGAACAGCCAGTAGATGAACTTGTCGATGCCCGGAATATATTTCAGCGGACCTGCCGAATACGTGATGTTCTCCGGCTGCACATGATAGCCCGCAGTAACCGCGATTCCCATCTGTTTGGCGACTTTGCACGCATGCTGGCCAAAACGGAACGGCGTGTAGATGTGCACCACGTCCACGCCTCGGAACGCGGTTCTGAACAGCGTGTCGCTCGGTTCGGCGAACTGCATCTGCTGCTTTTTCGCCACCCAACTGACCAGAGGCACATGGTTGACTCGTGCCGGGTATTCAGGCGCACCAATGCCCACAAGCCTGACCGTATGGCCTTGCCGCTTCAATTCCTCCGCCCACTGCAACGCCGAATTCGACGTGCCGTTACCTCGGTTTCCCGACGTGTCGACCACCATGGCGATGGTCAGGGGTCGCTGTGTTTCTTCCTGTTCCGTCTCAGACATGCACTCCATCCTACGCCGATGGCACAATGGAAGGCATGACTGAAGAGAATCGTGCCTTGGGCACTCCGCTTGGTAAGCATCCGACTCGTGTTCTGTTTCTTGGCTCCGGCGAGCTGGGCAAGGAAGTCGCTCTCGAACTGATGAGGCTTGGCGCATGGGTATGCGCGGCCGATTCCTATGAGGGCGCTCCGGCACAACAGGTGGCGCACGAATACCGTGTGCTCGACATGGCCAATGCCGAACAGTTGCGCGTATTGTTTGACGAAATTCAGCCGGATATTATCGTGCCGGAAGTCGAAGCGATCGCCACCAGCGAATTGGCTGCCGCGGCCGAGCGTGGCGCACAGGTGGTGCCAAGTGCCGAAATCGCATCCATTTGCATGGATCGTGAACGTTTGCGCGTACTTGCGCATGAGGAATTGGGATTGCCGACCACGCCGTACCGCTTCGCAGGCTCGCTGGAAGAGCTTCGCGTTGGGGCAAAAACGGTTGGCTACCCGTGCGTGGTCAAGCCGATTATGAGTTCTTCCGGTCACGGCCAGTCCGTGGTGCGTTCCGCCGATGCGATTGATGCGGCTTGGGTTGAGGCACAGGAAGGTCGTCGCGCGCACGACGAGGGAGACGTTTCCCGAGTGATTGTAGAAGCGTTGGCTCCGCTTGATTACGAGCTGACGGTGTTGACCGTCAGCTCCAGCGCCGGCATCGTGACCTGTGCTCCAATCGGACAGCGTCAGGAAAGCGGCGACTATCGCGAATCCTGGCAACCGGCCTCCTTCACACAGGATGTGCTTATGCAGGCGCAACGCATAGCGTGCACCGCAGTGGAAGGTCTGGTGGCGAAGGCCAAGGCTTCCGGCGAGAAGGGTTGGGGTGTGTTTGGCGTGGAATTGTTCGTGCTGACCGACGGTTCCGTGCTGTTCAATGAGATCTCCCCACGTCCGCATGACACTGGCATGGTCACGATGGCGTCGCAACGGTTAAGCGAATTCGCGTTGCATGCGCGTGCGATTCTCGGTTTGCCGATTACGCAAGAACATGTCGCCTTGTCGATCCCGGACGGTGCCGTCGCGGCAAGCCATGCGATCGTCATTCAGGGCGATGGTGAAGCCGAATTCCGCAACGTCGCCACCGCTTTGTCTCAGCCGGGCACCGATCTGCGTATTTTCGCGAAGCCGGAAGTGCACGGCCATCGTCGCATGGCAGTCGCGCTGGCCATCGGAACAGATGAGGCCGACGCGCGTGCTAAAGCCGAGAATGTGGCCGAATCGCTCGAAATCGACATCGCCTGACGCACTATTGCCGGATACTGACGGAAGACTGCCGGAACGCGCCCAAAAACCATTCGATTGTAGCCTCCCGTTGGTATCTTGTTAACCGTCAAGTTCACCAAACTATCTACCTCCCAAACACCAGGAAAGGCGAGTAATGGAGAAGTTGGAAAAGCTCTACGAGGGCAAAGCCAAGCAACTGTACGCAACTGACGATCCGGAGGTGCTCTGGGTCGAATACAAGAACTCCGCTACCGCAGGTGACGGCGAGAAGAAGGAAGACTTCGCCGGCAAGGGCAGGCTGAATAATCTCATCACCACGCTGATCTTCGATCTGCTCAAGAAGCGCGGTATCGACAGCCATCTGGTGGCTCGCGTGGGCGAAACCTCCCAGCTGGTCAAGAAGGTCACCATGTTCCCACTCGAGATCGTGCTGCGTAACACCGCTGCCGGCCACTTCTGCTCTCGCTTGGGCGTGGAAGAGGGCATCGAGCTCAAGGAGCCGGTGCTGGAGTACTTCCTGAAGAACGATGATCTGCACGATCCGTTCGTGAACGACGACGATCTGGTTGCATTGGGCGTCTGCACCCGTGAGGATCTGGCTGAGATCGCACCTCTCGCACGCCGCATCAACGAAGCCCTGATCGAGATCTTCGCCAAGATCGGCATCAAGCTTGTTGATTTCAAAATCGAAATGGGTCGCACTTCCGATGGCACGCTGCTGCTGGCCGATGAGATTACGCCTGATTCCTGCCGTCTGTGGGATCAGCGTGACGGCTCCGGCAAGGTCGAGCATCTCGACAAGGATCTGTTCCGCCGCGATCTGGGCGACATCATTCCGGCTTACGAAGAGGTCGAAAGCCGCTTGGCTGAACTCGCCAAGTCCGAAGGCATTGAAGTAGCCGAATAATACTTGCGATAGCCCGCATCTGCAGTACAAACTCGGATGCGGGCTTCATCGTTTTTAAAAATCTTATTTTTATCAATCTCACCAAGCCCCTCTTTCAAGGAGTCAACCATGGTTTTTCGCGTGTACGTGGAAAAGAAGCAGGGTTTTGATGTCGAGGCCAAGCAGCTCGCCAACGAGCTGAAGACCATTCTTGGCATCGCATCGCTGAAGAATGTGCGTCTCGTCAATCGTTATGATGTGGAAGGCATTAGCGAGGAACTGTTCGCACAGGCCACCCCTACCGTGTTCAGTGAGCCGCAGGTCGATAATGTTTCCGCCGATTTGCCTGATTTCGGTTCTGATAATGTGTTTGCTGTGGAGTATCTGCCCGGTCAGTTCGACCAGCGTGCGGATTCCGCCAGCGAATGCATTCAGCTGATCTCCCAGGGCGAGCGCCCGACTGTTCGTTCCGCCAAGGTGTATGCACTTGAAGGCGAGCTGGGCGACGCCGACATCGCCGCCATCAAGCATTATGTGATCAACCCGGTCGAGGCTCGCGAAGCTTCGCTGGATACCAAGATCACGTTGAAGACGCAGGTGCCGGTACCGGGCAAGGTGGAGGTCATCGAAGGTTTCCGCACCATGAGCGACGCCGATCTTGAGCAGTTCATCGCCGACCGTGGCCTGGCCATGGATTTGGCTGATCTGCAGTTCTGCCGTGCTCACTTCACCGAGGAACAGCGTGATCCGACAATCACGGAAATCAAGGTGATCGACACGTATTGGTCCGATCATTGCCGTCACACCACGTTCGGCACGCAACTTGATGATGTGCAGATTGACGACGCGACCGTGCAGGCCGCGTTCGATAAGTATCTTGAGATGCGTCACGAGCTTGGCCGCGACGAAAAGCCCGTATGCCTTATGGATATGGGCACCATCGGCGCGAAGTGGCTCAAGAAGAACGGTATTCTGAAGAATCTTGACGAATCCGAAGAAATCAACGCCTGCACCGTCAAGGTGAAGGTTGATGTGAATGGCCATGATGAGGATTGGCTGTTCCTGTTCAAGAACGAAACCCACAACCACCCGACGGAAATCGAACCGTTCGGTGGTGCGGCAACCTGCATCGGCGGCTGCATCCGCGACCCGCTTTCCGGCCGTTCCTACGTGTATCAGGCCATGCGCGTGACCGGTGCCGCCGATCCGACCGTGCCGGTGTCCGAGACGCTTGAAGGCAAGCTCCCTCAGCGCAAGCTCGTCACCACCGCCGCCGCCGGTTATTCCTCCTACGGCAACCAGATCGGCCTGGCCACCGGTCAGGTGGACGAAATCTACCACCCCGGATATGTGGCCAAGCGCATGGAGGTCGGTGCGGTTGTGGCCGCGACTCCGGCCGATCATGTACGCCGCGAAACCCCGGCTCCGGGCGACAAGGTCATCCTGCTCGGCGGGCGTACCGGCCGTGACGGTATCGGCGGCGCCACCGGCGCGTCCAAGGCGCATAACGTCGAATCCCTGGAGCTTGACGGCGCCGAGGTGCAGAAGGGCAATGCTCCCGTCGAACGTAAGCTGCAGCGTCTGTTCCGCCGCGGTGACGCATGCCGCCTGATCAAGCGCTGCAACGATTTCGGCGCCGGTGGCGTATCCGTGGCAGTCGGCGAGCTGGCTGACGGCCTGTATGTTGATCTCAACAAGGTTTCGAAGAAGTACGAAGGCCTGGACGGCACAGAACTTGCGATTTCCGAATCTCAGGAGCGCATGGCCGTGGACGTGGCAGCCGAAGACGTCGACGAGTTCCTCGGCTACGCCAAGGAAGAGAATCTCGAGGCTGAAGTCATCGCGACCGTGACCGAAGAGCCGCGCATGACGATGGTATGGAACGGCGACACGATCGTGGATCTGTCCCGCGAGTTCCTCGCCTCCAACGGCGCTCCGAAGCATCAGGTGGTGCATGTCGAGGCGCAGCACGGCTACGCCACCCCGTGGGCTTCCGGTTCCTTGTCTGACCGCATGCATGCCATGCTCACCGATCTGAACGTGGCTTCCAACAAGGGTCTTTCCGAGCGTTTCGACTCCACCATCGGCGCAGGCACCGTGCTCATGCCGTTCGGCGGCAGGAAGCAGCTGACCCCGAACATGGCCATGGTCGCCAAGCTGCCGGTGTTCGGCGAGACCACCACCGCCTCCGCGATGGCTTGGGGCTTCAACCCGTACATCATGGAGCAGAACCAGTTCACAGGCGCTTATCTGTCTGTGGTCGAGTCGCTCTCGAAGCTGGTGGCCGCCGGTTTCGAACATGAGAAAGCGTATCTGAGCTTCCAGGAATACTTCGAGAAGCTACGCGACGAGCCGGAGCGTTGGGGCAAGCCGATGGCCGCCGTACTGGGCGCTCTGATGGCGCAGGTCGATCTAGGCGCTGGCGCAATCGGCGGTAAGGACTCCATGTCCGGCACGTTCGAACAGCTGGACGTTCCGCCGACCCTGATCTCCTTCGCCGTGGCTGTGGGCAACATGAAGCGTGCCACTTCCCCAGAGTTCAAGGGCGCTGGTCACCGTGTGATCCGCATCGCGCCGCGTTACCAGGCCGACGGCCTCACACCGGACAAGGATTCGCTGCTGGAGGTGTTCTCCGCAGTCGAGGAGCTCACCGATTTCGGCGATGCGCTGGCCGTGTCCACGCCTGGCTACGGTGCCACCGCCGAGGCTATCTTCAAGATGACTGTCGGCAACCAGATCGGCGTGAAGCTGGCCGATGGCATCAGCGTGGACGACCTGTTCGCCCCGGCCTATGGTTCCTTCATCATCGAACTTGCCGACACCGCGAAGGTTCCGGCCGTATCCAACCTGGTTGAGGTCAGTGAGGTCGGCGAGACCACCGAGGCCTACCAGTTCGTGGCAGCCGGTGAGACGCTGGATCTGGCCGAACTGCAGGACGCTTGGGAGGGCGGCATCGAATCCGTGTTCCCGTACCGATCCAAGGGCGACGAAAAGGGCAAGACCGTTGAGACCGTGTCCTTCAATGCGCCGAAGAAGACCGTATACACCGGCGCCGGCGCCGCCAAGCCGCATGTGATCATCCCCGTGTTCCCCGGCAACAACTGCGAATACGATTCCGCAGCCGCCTTCGAGCGCGCGGGTGCCGACGTGAGCACGCTCATCGTGAACAACCTCACCCCTGCTGCTGTGGCTGAGTCCACCGCAGCTTTGGTTGAGGAAATCAAGAAGAGCCAGATCATCATGATTCCTGGCGGCTTCTCCGGCGGCGACGAGCCGGATGGTTCCGCCAAGTTCATCACCGCGTTCTTCCGTGCTCCTGCCGTTACCGAAGCGGTGCGTGACCTGTTGAACAACCGTGATGGTCTGATGCTCGGTATCTGCAATGGTTTCCAGGCGCTGATCAAACTCGGCCTAGTGCCGTACGGCGACATCGTGCCGATGACCGCCGAATGCCCGACGCTGACGTTCAACACCATCGGCCGCCACCAGAGCCGTCTGGTGCGCACCCGCGTGGCGTCGAATCTCTCCCCGTGGCTGGCAAAGACCGAGGTGGGCGACATGCACACCATCGCCATCTCCCACGGCGAAGGCCGTTTCGTGGCTTCCGACGATATGCTCGCCCAGCTCAAGGCCAATGGACAGATCGCCACGCAGTACGTGGACGAGGCCGGCGTGCCGGGCATGGACCTGAGCGTGAACCCGAACGGTTCACTGCTGGCCATCGAAGGCATCACCAGCCCGGACGGCCGCGTGTTCGGCAAGATGGGCCACTCCGAGCGTTACAGCAACGGTACGTTCAAGAACGTGCCCGGCGAGAAGGATCAGCCGCTGTTCGCAGCCGGCGTGGAGTACTTCGCCGCCTGATCGCACGAAACTGTTTGAAGGCCGGTTCGATATAAACCGCCTGTGAGACTGAGAGGGTGTGTTCGGAATTGCTTCGGATTCCGAACACACCCTCTTCGCGTTTTTAGGCTTACTTAAAAATGGCTATTTTCCAACTTTAATGCGCCAAATCCAATCCTTTCTAAGGATTCAGACAGCTAAGACGATTCGAAAGATTCTCCACGCACATCGCTATCCTGGAAAACACCAGGAAAGGCGGAGCATGCGTACAAGGATACCCATCATCGATTTGTTTGCGGGGCCAGGAGGTCTCGGCGAAGGTTTCTCCTCACTAACCGATGCTAACGGTGAACGTATATTTCAGATACTTATGTCTGTAGAAATGGAAACATCGGCGCATAAGACTCTCCAGTTAAGATCCTTTTTCCGCAAAATCTATGACATTGATGGGAAAATTCCCCAGCAATATCTGGATTACGTATCAGACCCGACGGCAGAACGACTTTCCAAGCTGCAGGATGCATTCCCGGATCAATGGGCTGAAGCAAATCATGAAGCAGTTCAAGCCACTCTTATGGAAGGTGACAATACTTTAGTGCAGGAAGCGCTCAAGCGTCTTGGCCAATACGATGGCCCAACAATTATTATTGGCGGACCTCCCTGCCAAGCATATTCCTTGGTCGGACGTTCCAGACGCGCTCACGATCCGGATCTCCAGAAAGACGTCAAGCAAACGCTCTACAAGTGCTATCTCCAGTTCTTAGAAGCGATTAAGCCAGACATCTTCGTGATGGAGAATGTTAAAGGCATTCTCTCAGCACAACTACACAATGAGGGTGTGCTCGGCATGATTCGAGCTGATATAGAAAAAGCCGGATACTCGATTCATTCTCTAGTAGTTGATAATCCTCAGAAACCATCGGATTACGTAGTTAAAGCCGAACGATACGGAATACCGCAGGCCCGGCATCGTGTCATTCTTCTTGGCATACGCAATGGTTTGAACATCAATCCGACACAGCTTAGGAAATATCCCGAGGAAACTGTACGTGATGCCCTATCTGGTATTCCTCCACTCCGCAGTGACTTCTCTCGACGCAGTAAACTACAGGCGTGCACATCTTGGGCCAGCTATGTCTTAGATGCAATGCATTTGCTGTCCGAACATTACCCGAATTCGAAATTGGCGGATGAACTATCAGGAATCACAACCACCGATCTCCCCGTTCTCACATCGGACGACCATATCCGTTCAAATATGTCCACAATCCTTGCCGACTGGTATCGAGGACGGCTGAATGCGGTTAACAGCAATATACTAACCAATCACAAGGCACGTTCCCACATGGCAAAGGATCTTGACCGATATCTATTCTGCTCTGTCTTTGCACAAATTCATGGTCAGCCAGCAAAACTCAACGATTTTCCTCAGTATCTGTTGCCAGCACATAAAAACGTTGCTGACTCCAAGGACCTAAAAACGGTGGAGTTCTCTGACCGGTTCCGAGTCCAGCTCTATGACCACCCCTCCACAACTGTGACCTCACATATATCTAAAGATGGCCATTACTTCATTCATCCGGATTTCAAACAATGCCGCAGCCTGACCGTACGTGAGGCCGCTCGCTTGCAAACATTTCCCGATGATTATTTTTTCGAGGGGAATCGCACATCGCAGTACCAGCAGGTCGGCAACGCCGTGCCTCCTCTACTAGCTAATCAGATTGCCAAAGTTGTAGCGCAATGCCTCAACATATATGCGAATAACTATTTTGATCAGATATACGAATAAAAATATTCGGCTCAACTCCCTGAAACAGGTAATCCAACTATGTCACTTCTTATTCTTCCTCAAACTCTCTATATAATGAGACGCAAGGAATCCAGAGAAGGACAAAGGAGCAATCAATGGCGAACAGCATCATCTGCACTCCAGATCCAAATCTCTTGGAGTCAATGCGATCCGTGGGATACAATCTGAACACAGCTATCGCCGACATCATTGATAATTCCATCGCTGCCCATGCGCGCCAAATCAGCATTCGATATTTCAATCACGGGGAAGAACCATATGTTGCCATTATTGACGATGGCGATGGGATGAACTATATCACCGCAATAAATGCCATGAAACTAGCCGGAGCTAATCCTAACTCCACACGAAAAACAAATGACTTGGGAAGATTCGGCTTAGGATTAAAAACCGCTTCTTTATCGCAAGCGCGGTCTGTACTACTCTCAACCGTCCAAGATTCCGTTCGTCACACGTTGCGTTGGGATTTAGACCATGTTGCTGCAACTAGGCAGTGGGACTTGGAGGTATTAGACCATGAACAAATGCAGCAAGCATTGCCTCCGAAGATATATGATCTCATGCCGAGCACACATGGTACCTGTGTGTTGTGGCGTAATTTGGATCGTTTACAAACAACAGCAGGTGACTCTCTCCGAGAAATCGACCAAGTAATGCTTGAACTGTCCGAATATCTCGGATTGGTATTCCACCGTTATCTTCATCCATACCCTGAAGATGAGATCAAACAAGTCGCTATCACGGTGAATGGCATACCAGTTCCCGAGCGCGATCCTTTTCTTATCGAATCTTCCAAAGTCACCCCTGTGCAACGCATCCCTGGCACAGATGCCTTTCTCTATGGATACACGTTGCCGTATCAGAATAAATTGACAGAAAACGATAAAAAACTGCTCAATCTGCGCGAGAGCAAGGGGCACACGCTAACAGACACTCAAGGCTTTTACATTTACCGCGCATACCGACTAATCACTTGGGGAAGCTGGTATCGCATGCTGCCCCGCAAAGCCATAACCAAACTTTCCAGGGTTCGTGTGGACATTCCCAACAGCATGGACGCTGAATGGACGTTGGATATCAAAAAATCGCAGGCGACTCCTCCGAAGATAATACGCGATGCAATGAAAAGATACGTCAACAGTTTGGCAGCTCCGAGTCGACGTATACAACAATTCCGTGGAAGAAAAACCAGCGATGATCCAGAAGCAAGAGTTTGGGACATCATTAGCGAAAGGGAAGGGACGTTCCGCTATGAAATCAACGAGAGAAACCCCTATATTCAAGAGTTCATCCACACTCTGTCCTCCGACCAAAAGCGGAATTTTGACAATATGCTGCAGATTTTCGCAGCGACATTTCCCTATGCGGATATACAGTCACGTCTATCCCTAGATCAGCGCAACGAGGAAATCGCTTTATCAAAGAAGTCGATTCAAGATAGAGCAAAGAATATCTGGCTTGTCTGCAGTCAAGTTCTGAAAATGTCTCCTCAAGAATTTGTAGATAAATACAAGACACAAGAACCGTTCTCTTTATTCGCAGATGTGGAAACAATTTTAATGGAGATAACTCATGAATGATATATGGAATGATATCGAAAACTTAATGGAGCAAATTTTCTTCTGCGATAAGGAAATCACAGAAAGAAAAATAGAGGGTGCGCTTCGCGTTCTTGCCAATCAGTACAACGTCGAAAACGATTCCGAGGGTTTTGATAGAACGTTCCGAAATCTCCGCGCGAAGCTGATGCCTAAAATCAGCCAAGGCATAACGCTTATGGACACAACCAGCGCGTGGAAAGCATGGCTTCCTGAGCTGCAAAACTTGGACTCTTGGAAAGCCTCACGGTCGAATTCGTACTATGAATACCTGCTCAAAGATAAAAACTCGGACTATGCTTCGCTCGAATATACGACCAATGAAATCGTAGGGATGCTATCCGATCCTCGTAAAGCGCAGCCACCAGTCAGCCGAAAGGGACTGGTACTTGGTGATGTGCAGTCCGGAAAGACCCGCTCATATATCGCTCTTATGAACCTTGCCACAGATTGTGGATACAAGCTACTCATCGTCCTCACCAGCGACAATGAAGATCTTCGCCAGCAGACCCAAAAACGAATTGATACCGACTATGTCGGGTTCCGCGGCAACAGCATTCCCACTGGTATCGGGAAATATCAGAAGAACAAAGGAATTGCACACCCTATTCAACTGACCAACGAAAATGATTTCGTCACGCCCTCGGCCAATGCTTTTCATACACTCGCAAGACCGTCTTGGAACAATGTACCCTATGTTGCGGTACTCAAGAAGAATGCGTCAACACTATCCAAATTCAATAAATGGCTGGATAGCCCTGAATTCAGCAAAGATCTGCCTGTACTCATTATCGATGACGAAAGCGACTACGCATCCGTTAATTCGTCGAAATCGGATGACTCCCCTACGCGCATCAATCAGCTGCTGAGGGATCTCTGCGAACTCAGCAAACGCACCTCATATGTTGCTGTTACAGCCACTCCTTTCGCCAATATCTTCATAGATGACACCATTGAGAAAGATCTGTTTCCCAAGGACTTCATTCATATTCTCCAGTCACCCTCGGCCTATATCGGCGTTAAGGAATTGTTTGGCGATATGGATGGCTGCCCTGAAAACAACATGCGAGTTCACGAACTTGACGAAGACGAATTGGAAGATTGGCTCCCACTCGGTCATAAGAAAACATATGAGATATTTGATCCTTCGCTTGATCCTCAAGTCCAATATGCCATTAATTGTTTCGTCATCGCCTGCTGCCTCAGGCCTAATTCGCAGGATAAACAGCAATCCATGCTTATCCACATGTCGCGCTTTACTGAGGTGCAACGCCAGATAGCGGATAGGGTATATCACTATCTACGAGATATCGTCAACGCAGCGCGTTTCCATTGCGAGGATGCAGAAGATCCCTATATCGAATCGCTGCGTAATGCCTTCGAAAACGAATATCAGAAATACGATCCGACCAATGGACTCACTTGGGAAGAGATGTTGTCGAAGATACATCAATTTGCTCTTTCCGGAAGGCTACGCGTCCGACTCGTTAACTCCGACTCATTGGAATGGAATTCCAATCACGGAGCTTCCGGGCCACTCGCATCCAATGAATGCACGATTTTTGTGGGAGGCAATCAGCTCTCACGCGGCATGACTCTGGAAGGACTTATCTGCAGCGTTTTCTACCGCCGTGTTACCGCTTCGGATACACTCCTCCAAATGGGCCGATGGTTCGGATACCGTCCCAACTATGAGAATCTGCAACGGATCTGGATGCTTCCACAATCAGTTATGGATTACCGTTATTCCTGCACGATCGTGGAAGAACTTAAAGATTCAGCACGAAAAATGAAAGAGCAAGGCATGACTCCAAAAGAATTTGGACTTGCCATCCGCAAGAACCCGAATACAGGAGTTCGCATAACCAATCCCGGGAAAATGCGCAACGCGACGGAAGATTCGACCTATCAGGAATTTGATCTGGCCGGTGAAATCATTGAATCCGTCAGACTCGGCATTGAGCCGACACGTCTGCACTCAAACAACGCTGCATTAACTCAATTGGTCAAGGATTGCCAAACGAGCGCGATCCCCTCCCTGAGCAAAAAAGCAAACACTCAGGTATTCCAAAATGTTCCCAGCAGCTCAGTAGTGGAGTTCCTCTCACAGTATCGCTCTGGCTACGGAGACAAGCCATTCGGCCTTGCTCTGATGACCTATAAAGACCGATCAACCGAACTTGATACATCTCTTGTCGAGCGTTACGCAAAAACGCAGCAAGAAAATTACCCCGATCTTACTTGGAATGTCGCATTTATAAATGGCGTAGGTAAGGAGAATGTTCGCGACACCCATCCTGAACTTGGACTAACATTCGATTGGTATCCGGTAGAACGCACCAGCTCTTGCATAAAAATAAAAGAAGCAAATCGCTTAGTATATCAGGTCAATGGCAGTAAAATGCGTCTTGGCTCCAAAACAGATGTTCTGAAGGTCGCAGCAGCTACCTATTCAGGAGATATTCCCAAGCAGAATGGTTCTGAGCGCGATTCCTATCTAATCAAATATTTCGGGGACACCCCGAGCCTATTGCTATACATGGTGACGCTCAAGGACAAGGACGGCAAAGAAACCCATGCCACGGATTTGAATGATGCAAATAGCATCGGTGTGATTGCCGCAAAGCTAATTGTACCCAAGGACGAGGCAAATTCGACTCGTCACCATGGATATACGGTTTTCAAGAATTCGGTTGCCGTACGTAACGATTTTGAACGTCTTGAAAATGAAGTCGCATCAGCAGGGGACGAGGAAGACTGATAATGTACAACATCGACAGCATTATCGCCCTCTGGCAGACTGAAGCGCAGCATCCCGGAGAAATTAACCAAGAACTGGATACGGCTTTGACCCTTCCCATCATTCTTGGTTGCACCCCCGATGGATTGCCTTACATCATGCTTCTAACCGAGCAACGTCCCAAGCCGCTGCAACGGCTAGAAGCCATCGATATACAGGTCGGTCGACGGGAAAATGCCCGGCTGAACGAAAAATGGTCACTCGTATTCGTGCTTCAAGATTGGACTCTTGTCCATGCATTCGCTGAAATATGCATGGCCTTTGCCGATCGCATAGCTGATGCCTCTTCCAAAGAGGCTGCTCTGCACCAAGTATATATAACAGTCGACCAATGGCAACGCTTGCTCAAAACCTCACGTGACGCAAATCTGATGAAGATCTTACGTGGCACTTTTAGTGAACTCACGACTGCATTGGAAATCACAAAGATAACAGGGAAAACAATTGAAGAAGTCTGCCAAGCTTGGGCAGGGCCTTATGAAAGCCCACAAGATTTTGTGTTCTCTATGGAAAACAACGCATGGGAGGTAAAGACAACCCGGCATTCTGCGAAAAGGATTACAATCTCATCACCAGAGCAACTGGACACTGTCAACAAAGAAATCAATCTTGTTACTGTGGAACTTGAGGATACGACAAGCACCGAAAAAGGACTGTCTCTTCCAGATCTTATTGATTTGCTGCGTAGACAGGCCGATAATCCAGCTGTCGTCTCAGAATATATCGAGAATGGATTGTCTGCCCTCGGATTGTCCCTCTATGCTTCTTCCGTTTTCCAATCATTGTTTACAGTCGGAACGATCACCATATATAAAATCACCGATGACTTCCCCCGTATTCGTGAGGACAAGATACCCAACGGCGTCGTAAACCTCACATATCAACTCGACAAGAAGGCACTATCCCCCTTTGCATGTCATCAAAGCCGCTTTGCCTTTAATGAACTTACGGAGTTCTAATGAATAACTTGGAAGCATATAAACGAAAACTCGTCGCTGACGTTAGGGAAAGAGCCGACGATAAAGGAATCCTTGAGCAAGACGCCTTCTTTGAAGAGGCCTGCGAGATTCTGCGTGAAAGCAATGCGATAACAGGATACGAGCATGCTTATTGTCACTACGGACGAAGAACTCCGAAATTCATTGCTTGTGATGGTTATGACCCGGATGCGCTTGATCTCGACGAGTCAATCGTCTTAATTGCCTGTGACGATGATTATTCATTACGTGCCGACAGCAAGGTCATCACTATCCAATCTGCTAATGCTCAAACTTATTTCAAAGCGATGCGCCGTTTTGTAATCCAAGCTTGCAGAGGAATATTCAGTGAGGCAGATGAAAGCGATCCCGTTTACGCACTTGCAGACTATATCCATGAGCATGCCAATGAAGTAAGTCGCTTCCGCCTGTACTTCATTACTGACCGACAATACAACGGACGGGACACTTCTCTTCGGAATTTGCCGGAAGTGGAGCTCGGCAATGGAACAGGCATTCCCGTTGAAAGCTACATTCTAGATATCCAGAAACTGATGGAGGCTTCCAATCCCTCCGGAATGGCAGAGCATTCCCCCATCATTCTCAAGTCTCCATTGCGTGCCGTCAAGGCTCTTGATAGCAACCCCGATGTGGATACCTATCTTCTGTTCGTTTCAGGAGAAACACTTGCCGATTGGTATCAAGAACGAGGATCCAAGCTAATGGAATCAAACGTCAGGTCTTTCCTTTCCATGCGAGGCAAGGTTAACGATGGTATACGTAAAACGATCAGCACCCAACCTGAATATTTCGTTGCCTACAACAATGGGCTTACCGCCACAGCTTCCTCTGTTATCACAGATAATTTTGGCTGCATCTCGAGACTAGACGATTTGCAAATCGTCAATGGCGGGCAGACTACAGCATCCCTTTTCTACACTCGGAAAAAGGACAAGACCGATTTGAGTAAAGTATTTGTTCCAATGAAATTGGTCGTAGTCGGTAACGAGGCTAAAGAAGATCTGATTCCTGATATTTCTCGGTATACGAACAGTCAGAACAAGGTGGCAGAAGCAGACTTCTCTTCTAATAGCGATTACCAGGTCAAGCTGCAACAGCTCTCTAAACAGATACTCACTCCTATGATTAACGGAGCCGAACGAACTCATTGGTATTATGAGCGAACCCGCGGGCAATACGACAACGAGAAAAATCGCTTCGTATCTACAACGGAGAGGAAAAGGTTCGAAAAGCTGAATCCACGCAAACAGCGTATCAAAATGGTAGACGCCCCGAAATATTTGGTTTGTTGGGATCAGAAGCCATATGTCGCCAGCCTTGGCGCTCAGAAATGCTTCGCAATCTTCGCAAAAGAGCAATCCAAAAACGAGCATATTGATGAAGAACTCGATCAGGAATATTTCGAACAATTAGTTTGCAAACGCATTATTTTCGATACGCTATATAAGCGCATAAAACAAGCTGATTGGTATCGCGGAGCATATCAAGCCAATATCACCGAATATGCTATCGCCAAATATTCCTATGATCTGTCAAAAGCTGGCAAAAAATGCGATTTTGCCTCTATATGGCATAACCAGAGTATCGATGAAAGCATGATCGCGTCTCTTCTTCAAGCAGGAAAGCAAGCCAGCAGCATCCTTAATGAGGAAGAACGACCAACGCAGAACGTAAGCGAATGGGCCAAAAAAGAGGACTGCTGGAATCAGCTCAAACATTTACCCTCTTGCTTAAACGATACTCATGATGATGCTGACGACACCTCTTTTAACTCAGCGACAACCGTTATGTCATCTTCCATCGAGACGGTTTCATCTCCATCACATACAACAGATGAAACGGCATCTTCAAACACCGACGAACATAAGCCTGCCTATGGATCCGGTCCACGCCACAAGCGTGCCAACGCTCAAGCGGACACTTGCAATCTCAGCATATCGGAATGGCAATCATTCCCAATCAGCACGTGCCGCAATCTACTCACTTTTGCCATTAGGAACAGACTACTCAGCAGTAAGAGCCAGGAATCCTTGCACGCTTTAATCAATCAGGAAGATGACGAACAAATTAATACCAATGCTCTGAATTACTTACTCGAACGTGCTGTATCTAGGGGATTCCAACTTGACTCAGCCAATCCCGAGAAGGAAAACACCGTAAACTCCGAGATAGAGGAACATCGCATATTCCTTGAAAACATACCCGACCAGACATGGCAAACCATTCTTCAATGGGCTGAGAAACATGGTCGGATGAGCACTGAAATACTCGGCTGTATAGCAAGACTCAGCGAAAAGACTAATCGACTAACCGATGATCAAACTGACCTGCTATGGAATTTCCGATCTCAGATGCTGTTGACAGGTTTCCCGAAGTCGCAGTTCGCCCCAATGCCAAATAGACCGCTATTCTGATACCGTTTTGTCAGCCCCAATATCGTGAACGTAGAAAACGGTCAAGGTGAGTTGACAGCCCGACATATGGTATTCGGCCCGGCACTCGACACGCACGTTGGACAACAATTCGAAAACGTCTGCATGCAATGGCTCTGGCGAGTCAACGGTAGCAACCAGCTTCCTTTTGTCGCCCTACGATTCGGAAAGCGGTGGGGAGGGAGCCCCCCCCCTGAACAGGCAGCAGACGGATATCGATGTGATTGCAGCGAACGAATCCGAAAAGCGCGTTCTGCTCGGCGAATGCAAATGGAAGAACGATCTGAATATTGCAGACACCATCGCCACACTTCGTTCCCACGCCAATCTCATACCCGGTTATTCCGAAAAGCATTATGCCCGGTTCATTAAGACGGATAAACTGGCCGCCGCCGCACGCGAGCGCCACGAATCCGATCTGACCGTCATCTGTGCAAACGATATGTTCTAGGATGCGCGGTGATCGGTTTTCTGGGCAAGCCGTTAACCTCTGAAAATCGCTAAGTGGTTTATTGGTGGCATTCAAAACGCATTAACCCGAGTGCAAGCCGCGGAATTGCAACGCTCGTACTCGGGGTACCGCGAAAAAGATGTCACAAACAAGCGAGATAGCGTCACGCTCCAGCCTGACCACAGATCAAAAACCTGTTTCTCTGGGCGAAATAGCACCCACATGGGGATAAACCCTATAACCAGATGAAGGATTCCATCAAAAAAGCGGAACGCCTATTCGTTACGTCATAATCATTGACCAGCGCTTGACATGTACAGCGTCTACCCACTAGACGCTCGAACCCACCTTCTCTCATATGGCCCATGAACTTGCGCTGACAGCAGTTTTTCGAGCCAGCATCATAGACAAGTCAACAACAGCCAAGCATGGTCGAGATTGATATCACCAGCATATTCAATGACTGATGAATGTCCGCAGGAAGGAACTCTATCGAGAGAGAATCTGTTCAATGCTCTTCAACCGATACATCAACAGCTTCAGCGATGCCATCGGATGTCAACTGAATAATGCGTTCCTCTTTCTCCACTAGAAAACGCTTGCGGTAGAACTTCTCGGCATAGTCAAGAATGACGTTCATCTGATAGGCATCAAGCCCAGCTCCGATCACGCCTCCGATGATGGGCACCGCTCGTTGCGCGGTCTTCAATGTAAGCTTCCGCCCCACCTGTTCAAGAACATTGGTATACACCGTCTTTTCAAGCGTCTTCCGTCCGGCGTTCTGTACAGCCTTCTTGGCAGCATTATTGGCAAGTGCCCGCATCTGCGCCATGAGCAATGGCAGACCCGCATGCTGAGCCATTGCCGTCCACCCCTTTTTAGCAGCTTGTTTGACTGCCACCATTTCTCCGGCAACCATGATTTTCCCAATCATCGTCGAAAGATCACCGGAGCCAGCGAACCCTGGACTCATCGCGTTCATCAAAACAGCTGACGCGATTTCCATCTCTTCAGAATCATTGCGGACATCGTATCCGTACATCATGGCCATGTTTTGCACCGCACGAAAATATAGGAATGTACTGGCCGCCAGATTCGGAATCAGCCCGACTAATCCAACCGCACCCGTCGCGCCGCCTTCTACAGCCGCAAACCCAAGATTCCAGTTCTTAACATCGTTAACGGCTTTGGAAATGTCATATTCCCTCATGAGACACACTTCGTCCAATGAACAAATCTTGTCATCCGCATGGATTTTGTTCAGCCGTTCGCAAACGCTATTCTCGTCGATGGTGTATTTCGCAGCCTGCTCTTCAAGTTTCGCGTACGCTGTAACTACATAGTCCATAATCCACTTGTACATTTCGGCTTGGGAAATAGCAGCTCCCATGTTTCCGGCAAGCGTTTTAATCTGTCCAGGAATGGCTCTGGCAATCACATCGCCTGCCTTTTGCACAGGTCCAGGTTCCAGCATCTTCTCGTAGTCTCGGGTTACCTTGTCAAGACTTTTCTTCTCGCGCAGATCAATAATTGGAGATGGAACATTGTATTTAATCATTGGGTGCTTACCTTCATCGTCGTGAATGCTCACTACTTACCAGCAAGCTGGACTTGGACCTTGTAGCCGTCCGCTTTGGCGATTGGCGAATATGCTTTCTCCACGATTTGCTTGGCTTGCCTATCAGCTTCCTGCAGAAGCTTGCTCTTGGAAGCCCTGTCGGACGCCGACTTCTTGGCATGCTTCAACGCTTCGGCAGTGTCCGTTACCTCATTGCCATTGAACAACGAGCTCTCCGAGTCAAAGAAGCGCAACGAGTCGGGATCCACCGACACGGATTGCAACGTGGCCTTGGGCAAGGTAATCGAAATCGTGCGAGTGTCGTCATGCACCTTGATTCCCGCCTTGGCCAAGTCGACGCCTGCACGAATCTCATAACTGTAGAACATCGTGAACTTCTTCTTGTTCACATGGGCGATGTTCCCCTCGGAGAATTCCTCGAAACCATAATCGTTCTCCTTGGCGGTGGTCAGATCCTGCATCGTCTGCAGCTGACGGGAGACAATCGTGGTGGTGATTTCAGGCTCAGCCTTCTTCGGATTGAAGATTCCCTCCATTTTGCGGTATCCAACGGCCCCCATCCCCATAAACACCGCAATGGCAACGATGAGCACAATCACCTTCGCCTTGGTGCTCATGCTTCCCATCGGGTTCCTCATAGAACTCTTTCTGGAATTCCTAGGCATAATCTTCTCTTTCCTTTGATATTCCCTATGCCGTCCATGAGACAACAACTGCACGCATTGCATTCATATACTGTGTCTACACATTGGCATGAAAATACTAGCAGATGACCGGCTGGTACGACTCCGATAACTGAACTTTCATATCAGCCGGCACAACAACAAAAAGCGTCCCCCTACTTCACCACGTCGTAGTTACTGACCGATACCTTGACCTGTGCGGCATTCACATCAGTACCAGCCTCGAACTGAACCTTCTCACCTGCCGCCCATGAACTGGTGTTGGCAAAAGTCTCCTCGACCTTCACACCGTCAGCATCATAGAGTGCCAACAGCAGCGAGACACTGCTGAAATTGATTTTACTGGTGTTCTCGATGACTGCGGAATACGTGTAGTAACCACCATATTCCGCTTCTGTTTTGTCAAATTGAGCCGATGAAACCAGATTATTGATCACCTGATCCGTCTCGTTCTTCTCCTGAACGGAATTGCCGTTACGAACCAGATCGTCAAGGGTGTCTTGGTATTTCGAATCGACCTTAAGCCCATACTTATCCACGAATGTCTTCAGAATTGTGGACCGCTTGTCATATGCTTCGCTCCACGCAGTAGTGTATTCGGCACTGGTACTCGAGTATTTCTTGACTACGGCCAGCTGATCATCCAGCGAATTCAAATAGGCGATGATCTGCTCCTGGAGCTTCGAATCCTTGAACTGACGAGCCTTCAACGGTTTATCATTATCGATCTCAGCCTGAATAATCTGCTGAAGATTCTTTGATTCGCTTGTATCCTTGCCCTGTCCCTTGAGCTTATCGATAAGAGAGGAACGCTTGCTGAAACCCTCCGCGATAATGGACATCGCCTCGTCATCGGCATAGTCTGGCCCCTCGGCCTTCTTCTCGCCGCATGCGGATACACCAGCAATCAATGCAATGCTCAGTATCGCAGCAAAGACCTTCTTCATCACGTTGTCCTCCTTATAAATCTATAGACCAAGAATCTGTTTCTTCTTGGAATCGAACTCGTCCTTGGTCAAGATCCCCGCGTCAAGCAACTCCTTGAGCTTCTTGACCGCGTCCAACTGTTCACCGACCGACATGGAAGGCACAGCCACGGTCGAAGCCGACTGTTGCGCTGCCATAGGCTGCTCCGCAACTACAGCATTGGCCTGCGCCCCGGTCACAGGATTCACGCCCTGCGCGAAGGCCGCGCCGAACATCATCGCGCTCGCATCACCGAACCCATGTGCCTCAACACCATGCGCAATCTTCTGCTGCGCCGCCACATTCGAAGCATGCTGCGACACATCCTCATACGCCTTCAGATCCATCTTGTTGGCGGAGAACTTCTGTACAAGTTCACGCGAAGCATCCGAAAACTCGATGTTCTCGATACCGATCTTGACGATATTGAACCCGAACCGGGCAGGCCACGTCCCCGCGTTCTGCCCATCATTCGCCACCTTGATAGCAATATCATTCGCCTGCGCTGGCAACTGCGAGATTCTGTACTGCGTTGACAGCGCATTCAGTGCCACCGTGAACGACTGCAGAAACTCAGCCAGAATCTGCGAACGTGCTCGCTGATCATCAAACGAGTAGTAGGTAACGTTCGCCGGAACGAAATTACGGATGAACCGCACCGGGTCACCGATTTGGATGGTGAACGAACCATAGGCGAAAATCTCAAGATCCGTCCCATAGAACAGATCGTTATACATGAGCGGGCCGCGCGTGCCAAACTTGATGTCACGAATCTCACGCAGATTTACAAAGGCAATCTGCTTGTAATCGGAGGTGATGCCACCATAGCCAATGCGTTCGCCGATCTGTTTGAAGATCGATTTCTTTACTCCGTCGCCATCGAAAACACTGTCCTGCCCGTCATGATATTCGTAGCCGCCTGGCTGGGAGATGATGTTCTCAATGCCGGACTGGCTGAAGATGAACGCCGCCGTGTTCTCCGGCACGTAAATCTTTGAACCGTTGGTGATGACGCCCTCGGAACCGTGCCCGTTGGAGCCGCGGCCGTTATCGGTGTTCCGCCGTTCGCCGGGAATTAACGCCGTGTGCTCATCGAAATGTCCCGCGGTGATGATGTCTTTCCACTGGTCGCCGAAGGTTCCGCCGACCGCCCCACCTATTGCCTGCAGAATGCCCATGTCATATGCCTTTCGCCTGTTAGCGCGACTATTTCAACGTCTGTGTGGTGTCGCAGTAGCGGCATTGGATCGTCATGCCAGAACGCCCGGAGATAGGCGCCCTACATCCGATGCATTTGACCGTGACCTGTTCTTCTGTGTTTTCCTGCGAATCCATCGTCTTTCCGGTAAACGTTTTGGCGAAAACATCAAGGGTCCCCTTGATGGCCCCCGCCAGCATCTCCACACTGGGTATGGTCTTGCGCAATTCCGCAGCCTGGCTGGACGGAAGTCCTGTGGTGACTTGGCTGATGGCATCCAACCATTGGGCTACCAGTTTCCGACTGGAGTACTTGTCACCGGTCTCAAACACGAATGACACCTCATCCGGGACGAAGAGCAGATCCAATACCGCAAGATCGTTCTTTTCCGCGTATTTCGCCTGCGCGACCCCATCCAGCACCTTAAGCCGGGATAACGGGTACACATCCTCATGCTCCGTCCCTTTACCGAACATCTTTCTGATCTGCCATACATATATCAGGTTCCTGTTGGTCAGAGTCAATTCCACACATGCCTGTTCGCGATCATCGCCGCAACGGTGGGCCTGCGCGCAGGTCAGTATCTTCGTTTCATCCGATTGAAGCTGGTATCCGCTCATCGTCACCCTCTCTTCTCCCCCTTGTTTCCTTTGCGCTGTTTAAAGAACCAGATCGCCGCAATGATAATGATGAGCTCAATCAGGCCGAGAAAACTTTCTCCCCAGATCATGTACGCGATAGCGATGATGACGAATATCACCACGCAGGCGACGATGCCGATAAGCAGCATCTGCTTGTTCTGCTCAAGCTTGGCAGCTTCGCTCTTCTGCGCGGCGGCGCGAATACTCAGCTGTGCGTCAACATCTTGGAAGAATTGTTTGACGTGCTGCATGTACTGCGTCTCGTCATCGTTCTCGCTGCTCACCTTGACGAGAGCCCCATTTTCGCGGGGAGATACCACAGCCGTAAATGTGCCGCCGTTGTATGCGCTGAACAGCACCGTCATAGTCGTATCGTTCGCACCGGTAAGCATGAATGTCGCACTCGTTGCCAGCATTATACGAATGGACTGATAAACCATCGATGACGATGATGAGAAGCTGCCTTGTTGAGCTGCCAAAACCATGTATCCGTATACCCTCTCTATTCATACGCAAGAGAGCTCCGGGGCACCGCTAGGATACTCCGGAGCTTCTTGAATCCTTATGCGACGGATGCCAGCTTCTGCGTGATGCGCTCCATTACCTCGAGGTAGTACGCCTCATCGGCAGCGCTCAGCGAATTCTGATCAATCGCATTCAACTTGTTCATGGTGTCGGTGTATTGCTGCATCATCTTCGTGTAGTCCGCGAGCATGCTGATGGAGTCCCCCGAGTCTTTGTACTTCTTCATGAATTCGACGTACTGGTCGAAGAACTGCTCGTAGCTGTCCATCGAGGCCTTGAAGTCGGCACTGACCTGCGATGGGTCGGATTGCTGGCTTTGCTGGTTCTGCTGCGACTGCTGTTCCTGTTGCTGCGTATTCTGCGACTGCTGCTGGTTCTGCGATTCCTGAGTCTGCTGACCGTCTGTCGAATCCTGGGCTTTTGAATTATCTTTGGATTTCGGGGCATCCAACGTGATGTCCATGGTGTTTCCATCCTCCTCATCCTCCATGAAGAAGACCGTAATCTCATTGCCCTCAGCATCTTTCGCAGTATAGATATCCGCAGATTTGTCATAGTCAACGGTGAACCCCATTTTCTTCGCATCCTTTACATAGGAATCGAAAGAGGATCGCGTCGCATTACACAACTCAATGGAAACATGGTCCGATGAATCGCTATAAACCTCGCCTTTCTGATTAGCTAACGCCGGCAGCTTCTTGGCGAAGTCCCCATCCGGCCAAGTAATCGACTGGCATGATGCCTCAATTGCAGCCTTATGCTCGGCCTTTGCATGCACGGTGTAAGCGGTCATTCTGCCGCCCATGACCACTACGGCAGCCACAGTGACACCGATGGCGACATATGCCCCGATACGGCCTCCGACCTTGCCGTTCTTCCGCGTGAAGATCACCCCCAGAACGGACAACAGTGCAGGTATGAATGCCAATAACGCAATGAGCGGCACGCTGATATCGGAAGCGGTTCCCACCGACGCAAGCAGCATGAACACTGCGGCGGCGATAACAGCGAACACTACGATTTTCGATAGTTTTTTACGCTTCTTCGGCTGGGCTTCCTCCACAGGGGGAACCGTCGAAATATAGGTTTGAGAGCTATCAGTCTGATGCTCCTGCAACTGTGCGGCACTCAGCATCTGCCGCGTAGAGTCCTGAAACGAATTCCACTGCGCATAATCGTTCGGATTGAACATCTGCGTCGCTTCGGAATCCGCTTGCCGAGCATTGTGCCCCAGCTGCACCGCTGCTTCTTTGGCGTCCATCTCTTCTAAACCACCGGCATTCGCCCCAACTGCACCACTCTGCGGTTCAACTTCATCGCCTGATGCCTGCGGCACCTGAGTGTTCGGAATATCCTGCGACTTTGGCTTGTTTTCGTCATCGAACGTCATTGTCGTTTCCTTTCTTGTGGGAGTTCTCACCGCGATGATGTCCGCTCCGTTCCTCGTTGCAATCATCGGGGCGATTCATCTCGTTCGGCATGGTGTTCTTTGCCGCCTCATCGAATATGCGTACGCCGTGCAGAATCGTGTTTGCCAGTTGCGCGAACATGACCTTGCTTCCTTTCTGACGGCGTTCCCTATGAGAAATGACTGACCTTCAGTCATTCCAAGACCACGAATCGGCCTCGTTGCGGAACCCGTCATCAGGGGGCGTGATTTTTTCGCGTGCGGCTTCTCCCTTCTTTCACAAGACGCGAAAATGCGACGTTGAACCCCACAGCAGATGAGTTCTCTCCTTTTGGTGTCTATCCTCTTTCATCCCCGCTATGGCGTCAATGACGTAACATGTTATAATTCACTCGTATTTTGAAGGAGGTTTATACCATGAGTGGTATATCAGTACGAAGCAGCGCCTGCTGGAGAGCACGACTCAGGCAATGCATGGATGAACGCGGCCTCACGCAACTGGATTTCGTACGCGCATTGAACCGGCAGTATCTCACGAAATTCCATCAAAAGGACGTCAGCAGATGGCTGAACACCGGCAACCGCACCTCATCGGGCGAAATCGGGTTCCCCAAATATGAGACCATGGCAACCATCGCTGACTTCTTCGGCGTGGATGTCGGCTATCTAACCGGCGAAACGGATGAGAAAACCTATGCCATGAGCCACGCCTGCGCATTCACCGGGCTAAGCAGCAGCTCCATCACCGCCATCCAGTCATGGATCAGAACATCGCCGGCACCGCAGAACACTAATCACGCGCGTGCAGATGACCCGATGCACGAATACCGTGCCGCCACCATCAACCGGCTTCTGTCGTCGCCGAAATTTCCCGAACTGGCAACGAAGCTACTGACATTACAGGAGATGTCAGCGATCTGGAACAACAATCCGCAGAATTTCGAAGGCATTCTCGGCTCCCTTGCCAATGACAACGATCTGCCGGATGATCTGGCTCTTCAGCTACTGCTCGGCGCGTTCTATGGTATCGCAAAGGAGAGCTTCTCCTCATTACTCCACGACGCCTATCCTCTGCCGGAATAAGACACCAACGGCGCAGCCTTCACTGCCACCGAAAGCGCAACCCACATGCCGCCAGCGCTTTCGGCAAAATCGGCAGGTCACACCCACATCAGGCGGGCAAGTAGCCGTCCGCCACGTCGACCGGGGTATTGGCCTTGGCAATGGCCTCCTCGTTGGCACGAACCGTGCGGTTGAGCACATCCTCATAGCCGGTCAGCGCCGCGAACGGCATGAATTGCGCGGCTCTGCCGGACAACGCCATGTGCGCGTGACGCCGAGACTGGTGGTGCGGCAGGTTAATGATGTCATCGTAGTCATGCGTTTCCGTAAGTGCCATACGTTCCCCTCACTCGCTTCCAATCTTCCAATACCGTTCCGGCCGCGATCTCATCAAGCACGCCCAGTCACACTCAGGCAACCAATCATGCGGCGTGGCCGCCGATCTGATTATTGCGCTGCCGTCCGGTCGCCCCGTCGAACATGTCCATGGCCTTGATCACCGAGTTCTTGCCGAATTTGCGTTTGATGTCGAGCAATGTCTGCTGCACGGCATGTTCGGAGTGCTCGTCCACCGCGCCGGGGCTCTTCCGCTCCTGCAAACCAGACCGTGCACCGCCGTTTTCGCTCCCGTCGGCAGCAGAGAACAGGTCAGGCTGCTCATAGCGTTTGCCAGCCTCCAATTCCGCCGACGTCGCCACGTCAAGCGCCGTCACGTTCAGTCTGCGCACCAACAGTCGGGAATCGACCAGCCGACAGAACAACCCGTCGATCGCAGCGCGAATCTTCGCCGACGATGAGGTGAACCCGCCCAGATCGATCGACCCCGACACGGCTTTAGGCACGCGCCTGCCGTAATAGTCCGTACCTATCGGCCCCGTATATGCCGCAGCAGCGGCCTGAGCCGCACGCTTCACTTCATCCGGTGCACAAACATCCAGCCTTCCCGGGTCGAGGCTTGCGGTGTCATAGCCGACTGCGAGCGCCACCCTGTTGGTTTTCAGCCCCTTACCGACCAAGTCCAGGGCCAGACTCTCCGCCATTTCCTTCGCGATCAGCCGAGCGGTACCGAACAGTGCCACGCCGGTCAGCACCTGGCCGGCTCCTACGCTGTGTTCGGCGGGCTTGTATGCTTTGATGTCGGATATGGTGCACGGCTCCCACCCCCATGCATGGTCGATGAGCAGTTCCGCGTTGACGCCGAACAGACGGTACAGCAGATCCTCGTTGTAGTAGTCGGAGGCCCGCCCGAGCGAACAGCGGGCGATGTCGCCCATGGTCATGAGCCCGTAGGATTCGAGCTTCTTCGCGTATCCGCGCCCCACTCTCCAGAAGTCGGTAAGCGGCCTATGCCCCCAGAGCAGCCGGCGATACGACGTTTCGTCGAGCTGCGCGATGCGCACGCCTTCGGCGTCGGCCGGCATATGCTTGGCCACGATGTCCATGGCCACTTTGGCCAGGTACAGGTTGGTGCCGATACCCGCGGTGGCAGTGATGCCGGTCTCGCTGTAGATCGCCCGCACGATGTCGCGCGCCAGTTCGTGCGGGGTTTTGCCGTAGGCGTGCAGGTACCGTGTAACGTCCATGAACACCTCGTCGATGGAATACACGTGAATGTCGTCCGCGGAGGCGTACCTCAGGTAGATGCCGTATATTTTCCCGCTGGCGTTGAGATAATGCGACATTCGAGGCTTGGCTATATACACGCCGGCAGCCAGATTCGGATTAGCTGCGAGCGCTTTCGCATCATACGATTCACCTCTCAGCACACCGCCCGGTGCCGCTGCCCGCCGT
>ENA-OQAB01000038-OQAB01000038.1-human-gut-metagenome-genome-assembly--contig:-NODE-38-length-78778-cov-6.960992_pt1 | contig 78778 bp, 75 predicted proteins | sample MGYA00242490_ERZ504517 | MGnify/ENA primary metagenome ERZ504517 (study PRJEB26092, sample SAMD00036298) | human gut metagenome | host: Homo sapiens | study: EMG produced TPA metagenomics assembly of...
AAAGGTCAGCATCAAAGTCAAAGCCCAGCGAACGGCGCTGGATCGGCTCAGTCAGCGGCAGGCGGATTGATTTCTGCCAGTGTGGATTTGTCAGATTTGACGTATGCTCAGGATGGTGATACCATCACAGCTGCCTGGTAGATACCTCCGTTGGCGGCGGCGCTACAGGATATACCGTTGAGAGCAAAGTTCCCGGCAGCGTGGAAATTCAGGTAGAAACTTTGGCAGCCAAGGAATTCCCGCTGGAAGTTTCCTTGAATGGGGAAGTTGCGGAAGGCACCCATCTGTCAAAGCCGAAGCTGATTACCCGAAACCAGTTATGGTCAAAGGGGCAAATCCGCTGTGGACAGCGTTGTGGCAGTGCGCCTGTCTGTCAATGCGGCAGATGCGGTGCAGCAGATGGATTTGCAGGTGAAACCCGTCGCTTATGACAGAGATGGCAATACCGTAAACGGCGTGACATTCTCCGTGGATACGGTCACCGTTTCTTATAGCCTGAATGAGGCAAAACAGGTGCCTGTTCAGGTTTCCGTAACAGGCAGCCCGGCAGACGGCTATCATTTAGGGGAAATCACATGCACTCCCAAAACCGTTTCCGTCATTGGGGCAAAAGAAGATCTGGATAAACTGAATGTGATCTCCTTGGAGCAGATCGACGTCAGCGGTGCTACCAGCTCTGTCAGTCGTACCTTCCAGCTTTCTGATTATCTGCCGGAAGGCGTGAAACTGGAGGAAGGCAGCAGTTCTGTGGTACAGGTTCTTGTCCATGTGGACAGAGGGGAAGAAAAGACTGTAACGGTTTCTTCTGACCAGATTCACCTGACCAATGGGCAGGATGGATATCAGTATCATCTGCCGGACAGCATTTCCCTGGTGCGCCGGATGATTGAGCGGGGAACCCTGACAGACCTGGTATTCGAGCACGGCAATGTGCTGGCAAGAGTGGATTTGGACGGCGTTTCCAGCATGGAAACGAGAGAAAATCTCCGCCTGTTCGATGAAAATTATATCACCTATGAAAGGAAGCAAGGAGGAAAGTAACATGCAGGAGAGGAAGGAATACAGATATCTGGATCAGCTGACAGAGAGATATCCATGCCTTTCGGCTATCAGGCCGGAGCTTGAGAAGGCTTATGAGACGCTGCGGGAATGCTACGCGAAGGGCGGGAAGCTTCTGGCAGCGGGAAACGGCGGAAGCTGCGCGGATTCCGAACATATCGTGGGAGAACTGATGAAGGGCTTCGTAAAGAGAAGAGAGCTGCCTGAGGAGATGAAGGCGGCGTTAAAACAGGCGGATCCAGCGCTTGGAGAGGAACTGTCAGGATGCCTGCAGCAGGCCCTTCCGGCTATTGCCCTGACGGGACATGCGGGCCTTTCCACTGCCTTTGCAAATGATGTGAATGCAGATATGGCCTACGCCCAGCAGGTGATGGGGTATGGAAACGAGGGAGACGTATTCTTAGGCATTACCACCTCCGGAAATTCTCTTAACGTGCGTTACGCGGCGGCAGCGGCCAGAGCGAAGGGCATGAAGGTGATAAGCCTGACAGGCCGGGACGGCGGAAAAATCCGGGAACTGTCGGACATATGCCTGATCGTGCCGGAACAGGAGACCTTTAAAATTCAGGAGCTGCACCTGCCGGTGTATCACGCGCTGTGCCTGATGCTGGAGGACTGCTTCTTTGAATCATAGGAGGACTTTAAGCCAAATGAATGAAAAACTGGGAAAACGCCTGCTGTACCTGGGCGTTCCGGCTGCAGGCATCGCGTTCTGCCTTTACTATCTGAGCATTGCCACAGAGGACGTGGCCTACACAGACTACATGAGACTGATTGTCTCCTATCTTCCCGATGTGGCCAATCCGGCGAAATTTTTCGTGCCGGACGTGCTGACCCGGGTTCCCATCACCTATCTGGGAAGGATAATCAACGTGGCCCTGTTCCACTACAGCACTGTGTTCGACATGGTGCTGGGGGTTCTCAGCCACGGCCTCGCCGCCCTGGCCCTGGCCTCCTACTGCAGGGACAAAAAGGGTTACGCCCCCTGGTTTCTGGTTATCATGCTTTTGATGTTCAGCCTGAACAAATGGGAGATGTTAGGCAATGGAAGCGGCTGGGTGTGCTTTTTATCCATCGCCGGATTCTACTGGAATTTTGTCATCTTAGACAGGACAGTGTGCGGCAGGGAGAGGAAATATGACAGAGTCCTTTTAAAGGCTCTGCCGGCGTTTCTGACCCTTCTGGTGGCCGGCCCTTACTGCGGAAGCTATTCTCTGATTATGACTATGGCCTACTGCGCCCTGCTGGTTTCCGATTACAGGAAAAACCGCAGGATAAATAAAGAGTGGGCAGCGGATCTGGCCTTTGTGCTGGGAGCGCTGGGGCTCTACCTTCTGAGCAGCCACTTCGCAGTCTACGAGTACCGGGGGGCCACCGAGGCGACCTTGCTTTCCACCCTGGTATCGAACCCGGAATTTTTCGTGAAATTTATTCTGGAAGCCTTCGCTTCCCCGATTATCGGCATTGAGGTAGTGTCGAATGTGATAAAGACGTCTGCGGGAGTCTGCCTGCTGGGGGCAGTGGTCATCTTCTTTTACCTGCTGGCCCTCTGGATGAACGTGAAATACAGGCTGTGGGAGAGGACGATTCTCCCTCTTATGCTCATTCTGATCGGCGGAGTGAACCACGCGCTGGTTCTCTATTCCAGATGGATTTTCCTCCAGGAAAACTACGGCATGGCTTCCCGCTATGCTATTCAGTATGAGATGGGGATCTTCGGAATCCTTCTGACCTTTGCCGCTGTGTTTGCCCTGAAACGGGAGCGGAGACAGGTTCTGGCCGTTTTGGCAGGCGGATTTATCTGTCTTCTGCTGGCAGGCAATTTCTATACCACCAGGGAGGAACTTTTAAAGGCGCCTCTCAGGAAGCTGTCTCTGGAGCAGACCATCGAGACGGCTCTGGATTACAGGAATAAGACGGACGAGGAGCTGGGAGCCCAGCTTCACACCAACGGAGAGAGGGCGAGAAAGGCCCTGGAAATCCTGGATAAAAATAATCTGAACATCTTTTATCAGGAAGGGGCAGAGTGATGAAACGCTATACGAAATACGCGTATCTTGCCGTGTTCGCGGCATTTTATGTGTTTCTGCTGATGCAGTTTGGAAATGTATTTATTTACTACGACGATTACGGCTACCTGTCTTTAAGCTACGGCACGAATATTGACGTGGCTGGGGCCGAATATTCGTTTTCAGAGCTTCTGGCCTTTATGAAAGGGCATTATTTTAACTCCAATGGCCGCCTGCTCTATATGTTTCTCTACTGCTTTGTCCATATGCTGGGCGGAATCAGAGGCGTGCAGGTTTTCATGGCCACGGCGGTGCTGGCGGTGGCTTTGCTGCTCTTTTTCACTGCCAGACGGATGCTGGAGGGAAGACTTGAGGCGGAAAAAGTATCGGGAGACGGAACAAAAGAGGAGGGCGGAGAGCTTCAGGGCCGGTTAAGTCCCGGGGCTTTGGCGGCCCTGGCGGCGTTTCTCTGCCTGCTCTATGGAACTTTGGGAATCATGGTTCAGAGAATGGGAACCTACTGGTATGCAGCCAGCTTTATCTACGTAGTGCCGGCCATTACCTTTCTGGTGTTTGCCCTGTACTTTTACAGAACCGTGTTTCTGCCGAAGGGAGAGAAACCGGGAGTTCTGCGCATGTGCCTCTGTGCCGCGCTGGGATTTCTGGCTGCCTGGTCCCAGGAGCAGTGGTTTGTCACAACGATATCCTTTGTGGTTATCTGCCTTGGCGTCAAGCTGTGGAGAGACAGAAGACTGGAGCTTTACGAGATTCTGACGTTTCTGGCCTGCGCGGCGGGAGGACTGATTATCATCCTTTCCCCGGCTGTGTCGGCCAGAATGAACAGCGCAGGCAACGCAGAGTTTGCCTCTTTAAGCCTGTTTGGAAAGCTGGGACGGAATATTCCTCTGCTGATGAATCTGTTCTTCTCAGGCGAGAATATCCGGTATCTGATGTTTTTCTTCCCCATGATGATTTTCATGGGATGTATGGCAGCGGCAAAGGACAGGAAGCTTCTGCCTCTTCACCTGGGATTTTCAGCTGTCTCCGCCGCAGTGTTCGCCGGAGTCTTCCTGAAACAGAAGCTTCACGTGTTCGCGCCGGGGACTTATTCAGCCTTAACCGCCAATCTTTTGCTCCTTTATATTGCTTTTTGTTTTGCAGAAGTGATATTATTCTATAGAGCAGAAAAACAGATCTTTGGATCGGCTGTCTTTGCGGCGGCGGTGCTGTCCGTGGGATCCGCGGCCATTGTGCCGGAGGTTCCCCTTCGGATTTTCTATCCGTTTTTATATCTGTCCTGGCTTCTATTCGCCTATCTGTACGGCCGGATTTTACTGATCGAGGCCAGACGGATTCCTTTGTCAGCCGCCTGCACGCTGGTGTTTTTAGCCATGATCAGCATACCGAACCTGAAGAGCATTTACACAGGCTATAAAATGAATTATCAGGTGCTCATGTACGACGACGCAGTGTTTAAGGAGAGCGCCGAGGCCATCCGCCAGGGAGCGGATATCGAGACCATAGAGGTCTATGAGCTGCCGGATCTGCTGTGCAAAAACGAGGTAGTATACGATGAGAATTTCTCCTTTATGATTGCCTGGATGAGGCAGTATTACGATCTCCCGGAATACGTGGAGTTTGAGTACAGGCCTCTTAGCAGCATGGAGGATTTGAGACAGTAATGATTTCCGGCGTCCCGCTTCCGGGATTGGGCCGGGATATTCAGAAAGAATGAGGAGGTACGTTCCAGATGAAAGTTGTAATATTGGCAGGGGGATTCGGAACCCGGATCAGCGAGGAAAGCCATCTGAAGCCCAAGCCCATGATCGAGATTGGCGAGCGGCCTATTTTGTGGCACATTATGAAGCACTATTCCCAGTATGGATTCCATGAATTCGTCATCTGCCTGGGATATAAGCAGTATGTGGTGAAGGAGTTTTTTGCCGATTACTTCCTCCATACCTCCGACGTGACCTTTGACCTGGCCAACAACCAGATGGAGGTCCACAACAACTACGCGGAGCCGTGGAAGGTGACGCTGGTGGATACGGGACTGCACACCATGACAGGAGGCCGCATCAAGCGGATTAAGGATTATGTGGGGGACGAGACCTTCCTGCTCACCTACGGGGACGGAGTGTCCGACGTGAATCTGGACGAGCTTTTGAAGTTCCACAGACAGCACGGAAAGATTGCCACTATTACAGGCGTCAACGTGGGCCAGCGGTTCGGCGTGCTGGAGGTGGACGACCAGGGAGCCATCACAGCCTTCAGGGAGAAGAACGACGACGACGGCAAGATTGTAAACGGCGGCTTTATGGTCATGGAGCCGAAGGTATTTGACTATATTGAGGGAGATTCCACGGTCTTTGAGAAGGCGCCTCTGGAGCATCTGGCGGCGGACAAGGAGCTGATGGTGTACCGCCACAATGGTTTCTGGCACTGCATGGATACCCAGCGGGATAAGAACCATCTGGAAGAGATGTGGCAGAGCGGCAGGGCGCCGTGGAAGACCTGGGAGAACTAGGAGGGACTATGACAAATCCGATTTTTGACTTTTACAGGGGAAAACGCGTCCTGGTAACAGGGCATACGGGCTTTAAGGGATCCTGGCTCTGCGAGATCCTTCTGCTGGCAGGGGCCCAGGTTACGGGATACAGCCTGAATCCGCCTTCGGATCCTTCTCTGTTTGAGCTTCTGGGCCTTTCAGAGCGCATGGACAGCCGGATTGGGACGTGCGGGATCTGGCGCATATGAAGCAGGTGTTTGAGGAGACACAGCCGGAGATCGTGCTGCATCTGGCGGCCCAGCCGATTGTCAGGGAATCCTACAAAAATCCTGTGTATACCTACGAGACAAACGTGATGGGAACGGTTCATCTTCTGGAGTGCGCAAGACTCTGCCCCTCCGTCCGTTCCTTGGTCAACGTGACGACAGACAAGGTCTATGAGAACAGAGAGTGGGAGTACGGCTACAGGGAGACGGATCGGTTAGACGGCTACGATCCTTATTCCAACAGCAAATCCTGTTCCGAGCTTGTGACTCACAGCTATGTGAAGGCCTTTTCGGGGAGGAGACTTCCCCGGCTGTCTCCGCCTGCCGGGCAGGAAATGTCATAGGCGGAGGAGACTTTGCGGCGGACCGCATTGTCCCGGACTGCATCAGGGCCATGCAGAAGGGGGAGGAGATCGCGGTGAGAAATCCGTATTCCACCCGCCCCTATCAGCATGTGCTGGAGCCGCTGTACCTGTACCTGACTGTGGCCATGCGCCAGTATGAGGATCGCTCCTTTGCCGGATACTATAACGTAGGCCCGGACGACGAAGACTGCATTGCCACGGGAGAACTGGTGGATCTGTTCTGCGGATTCTGGGGCGGGGAGGCCAGATGGGAAAACCGGTACGACGGAGGCCCCCACGAGGCCAATTTCCTGAAGCTGGACTGCTCCCGTGTGAAGAAGACCTTTGGCTGGCGGCCCAGATACCATGTGTCCCAGGCAGTGGAGAAGACGGTGGAGTGGACGAAGGAGTGGCTTTCAGGAGGAGACGTGAGAGCCTGCACAGACCGGCAGATAGAAGAATTTTTTATGAAATAGCAATCATCAGACAGAGAGACGAGGAAATCATATGAACGAAAAAGAAGCACGCAGCCAGATCCTTTCCCTGGTTGCCGATTACTGCAGAGAATTTCACAATAAAAAAGAGGCGTTCAAGGAGGGAGACCGCATCCCTTACGCGTCCCGCGTCTACAATGAAGACGAGATGGTAAACCTGGTGGACAGCGCCCTGGAGTTCTGGCTCACCTCAGGCCGCTACACAGACGAATTTGAGGCAGAGTTAGCCAGATACCTGGGCGTGCGTTACTGCTCCCTGGTAAACTCCGGCTCCTCAGCCAACCTGCTGGCCTTTATGGCCCTGACTTCTCCTCTTTTAGGAGAGCGCAGAATCTGCAGGGGAGACGAGATTATCACAGTGGCCGCAGGATTTCCTACCACAGTAACTCCGGCCATCCAGTACGGAGCCGTGCCTGTGTTTGTGGATGTGGCCATCCCCCAGTACAACATTGATGTGACAAAGCTGGAGGCGGCGCTGTCTGAGAAGACGAAAGCCGTTATGCTGGCCCACACGCTGGGCAACCCCTTTGACCTGAAGGCAGTGAAGGCGTTCTGCGACGCCCACGGTCTGTGGCTGGTGGAGGACAACTGCGACGCCCTGGGAAGCCGCTATGAGATAGACGGGGAAATGAAGTTTACGGGAACCATCGGAGATATCGGAACCTCCAGCTTCTACCCGCCTCATCACATGACCATGGGAGAGGGCGGAGCCGTGTATACGGACAACGCCCTGTTAAATAAGATTATCCGTTCCTTCCGCGACTGGGGCCGGGACTGCGTCTGCCCGTCCGGCTGCGACAACCTGTGCGGCCACCGGTTTGACCGCCAGTACGGGGAGCTGCCCTTAGGCTATGACCACAAGTACGTATATTCCCATTTCGGCTACAACTTAAAGGCTACGGATATGCAGGCAGCGGTGGGATGCGCCCAGCTGAAGAAATTCCCGTCCTTTGTGGAGCGCAGAAAGCACAACTTTGCCCGCCTTCACAAGGCTCTGGAGGGAACGGAGGACAGGCTGATTCTTCCTGTGGCCTGCGAACACTCGGATCCCAGCTGGTTCGGCTTCCTCATTACCTGCAAAGAGGGCGTGGATCGGAACAAGGTGGTTCAGTATGTGGAGGAGAGAGGCGTTCAGACCAGAATGCTGTTTGCCGGAAATCTGATTAAGCATCCCTGCTTCGACGAGATGAGAAAGACAGGGGAGGGCTACCGCGTATCCGGAACCCTGGAAAACACAGACAGGATTATGGCGGATACCTTCTGGGTAGGCGTATATCCGGGCATGACGGACGAGATGATTGACTACATGGCGAAAACCATCAGAGAGGCCCTGACACAGGCCTGAAACGCTGGTTTAAGAAAGACTGGACAAAGAGGAGAGATTCATGGAACACTGGGATCTGACAAGGGTTCACGAGGCCAATTTAAAGCTTTTAAAGGAGATTGACCGAATCTGCCGGAAATATAAAATTAAATATATGATTGACTCTGGCACGCTGCTGGGCGCAGTCCGGCATCAGGGCTTTATCCCCTGGGACGACGATGCGGACGTGATTTTCACCCGCCCTAATTATGAGAAATTTTTGAAGGTGGCAGGACGGGAGCTGCCGGAGGGGATGACGCTTCTGCGGCCGGAGGATATCCGGGGAGGAAAGGTGTTCTATGATTTTACCACCCGCATCATTTACGACAACAGCCGTGTTCACGAGGATAATGAGCAGATGCAGTTTTACGAGGGAAAACTGAACCATATCTGGGTGGATCTGTTCATTATAGACCGCCTTCCGGAGAGCCGGTTCGGGGCGTTTTTCGCCAAATTTCTTCAGAAGGTGGTGTACGGCATGGCCATTGCCCACAGGGATCGGATCGACTTTTCCAAGTACAGCCTGGCAGACAAAATCCGGGTGGGAACGCTGTCCGCAGCCGGGCGGCTGGTTCCCATGCCGGTGCTGTTCCGCCTTCAGACAGCCCTGGCGGCCAAGGACAGGAACAAACGGACCGGAAAACGCTACTGCAGCAATTATCAGCCGGATTTTCTCTATGTGACGCTGGACGAGGACTGGTGCGAAAAGACGGTGGATCTGCCCTTTGAGGATACGGTTTTGATGGCGCCGGAGGGATTTGAACACGTGCTTTCCATCCTGTACGGAGACTACATGACTCTGCCTCCGGAGGAGAAGCGGGTTCCGGCCCATTCCAGCATTGAAATCCAGATTCTGGATTAAGGAGACACACGACAATGAAGAAAATTTCAATTATCGTTTCAGTATATAACGAGGAATCTGCCCTGCGGCAGTTTTACGGGGAGTCGAAGCCGATTTTTGACGCGCTGCCTTGGGATTATGAGCTTTTGTTTGTCAATGACGGAAGCTCCGACGGTTCCCTGGCTATTTTAAAGGAGTTTGCGGCCCAGGATCCGAAGGTGAAGCTGGTGAATTTCTCCAGGAACTTCGGCCATGAAGCGGCTATGATCGCCGGCATCGACCATTTCGACGGCGACGGACTTGTCTGCATGGACGCGGATCTCCAGCATCCGCCGGAGTGTGTGGCCCAGATTATTGAAAAATTCGAGGAGGGCTATGAGGTCATCAACATGGTCCGGACGAAGAATAAGTCGGCGGGACTGATCAAAAATATCACCTCCGGCGGCTTCTACAAGGTAATCAACACCATTTCCGATGTGAAGCTGGAGCCCAACGCCTCTGATTTCTTTGCCATGACGGCCAATGCGGCGGATGTTTTAAAGCAGAGCTACCGGGAGAAGGTGCGCTTCCTCAGAGGCTACGTCCAGAACATCGGCTTTAACAGGACGAACATCGAGTACGAGGCCAGGGCCAGAGTGGCGGGAGAGAGCAAGTACAGCTTAAAGAAGCTGTTTAAATTCTCCATCAATACGATTTTGTGCTTCTCCGACCTGCCCTTAAAGCTTGGAATCTATTCCGGCATCTTCGTGGGAATGATGGGCGTGCTTTTGATGATTTACACTATCTATGGAAGGATGGTTCATGGGGCCCCCAGCGGCTACGCTACCATTGTGGTGGTGATGTGCTTTATGTTTGCCATGCTGTTTGTGATTGTGGGAATCATAGGAGAGTATATCGCCATTATCTTCACAGAGCTGAAGGACAGGCCGATCTACATTGTGAAGGAGACAGCCAATATAGAGGAAAAATAGCAGGAGAGAAACATTTTCCGCGCTTCACTGAAAGCCGCTGGGAGATGTTTCTCTCTTGCCGTATCAGAAGACAGGATGGGAATTTCTTAAGAACCTGCTTTAAATATGAAGATTTTTTGAATTTTTCAAAAATGGGTATAAAAACCCAGGGGGATATTATATAATACCAATTACGAACTACGAGGAGGTATGAAGAATGAGAAAAATCCTGGTTTTATTAGCCTGCGCTGCTGTTCTCAGCGGATGCGCTCCCAAGAGCAATATTGTATCCCCTGACAGCACAGAGGGGACTGTGGCTGGACAGCCGGATTTTGATGCCAAGGATGATGTGGAGATCGACTGGGAACAGGCCAAGGTGGATGCGGAGGACATCTTCACCGATACGAAGGAGTATCCCTACAGCGTAGATTTCCATCTTCTGCTGCAGCCGGAGCAGAAGGAGATCATGTTAGTCTGGGTAGTGAAGGACGATCTTCCTTCTAATCAGATTGCAAAGTATTCAGAGGCTCTCGTAAAGGGCTTTAACGATATGGTAGCCACACAGGACTTCTCCATCGAGCGTTCCAGCGATACCAGCTACGGAGGACTCTGGAAGACCTACGGGCTCTCCTATGGACTGGCTCCGGAGAGTACCCAGGACGACGAGGATACCTGGTTTATCAGCGGAAGCTACCCGGCGGGAACGGATTTCAAGCTTCCGTCAGCCGAGGAGATTCAGAAGGCAGTGGACAGCGTAGAGGCGGCTGATGCGGCTGAGACAGAGGCCCCGGAGGAGGAAGCTTCTGGGAATTCCGAGGAAGAACCAGCAGAGGAGAACGAGGCCGATACAGCTGAATAGGACAGGCTGTTTTCAGCAGAGAACCGTGCATTTCATTGGAGATGCGCGGTTTTTTACTGTATAGGAAAAAAGCGTCCTGTGAAATAAAGAATGATCCGCAGGAATCGCACTGCGGCGTTGCGGTATTGTGATGCTGAAGCAGCCCGCCGCAGGCGGATTACAGACAGGGACTGATTGTACAGAAAGAAATACAAAACTGCCTGCAAGAAAGTGCTTTACAAAAACACTTTAGTATGCTACCATAGTAGCACAATAAAACAGGAAGAAACAGTTACGGTTACAGTCACAGACAGGAGGAGCGATTATGAAAAAGAGAGTATGGGCAATGGGAGCGGCAGTTATGATGATGGGAGCACTGACAGCATGCGCAGGCGGATCCGATTCCAAGGCGGCTTCCACGCAGGCGGAGGAAAGCGGCACAGAGGCAGGAAAAGGAGCTGTTTCCGAGAGCGAAGGAGACGATACGGAGACGAGGCAGGCAGAGAGAACAGATGAGACTTCAGAGGGAGGAACCTTTACAGTTGGCTTTGACCAGGATTTCCCGCCTATGGGCTTTGTGGGAGAAGACGGGGAGTATACAGGCTTTGATTTGGAGCTGGCTCAGGAGACTGCCAAGAGGCTGGGGCTTACCTATGTGGCTCAGCCTATTGCCTGGGATGCGAAAAATATGGAGCTGGAGTCAGGAAACATTGACTGTATCTGGAACGGCTTTACCATGACTGGAAGAGAGGACGAGTACACCTGGTCTGAGCCGTATATGGAGAACAGCCAGGTGGTAGTGGTGATGGAGGACTCTGGAATTGAGACTTTGGAAGATCTGGCAGGAAAGATTGTGGAGGTTCAGGCAGATTCTTCCGCAGAGGCGGCTTTAAAGGAAATGCCTGACCTGACCTCCACCTTTGGAACGCTTCAGACAACTCCTGATTATAATACGGCTTTCATGGATCTGGAGATGGGCAGCGTAGACGCCATCGCCATGGACGTGATTGTGGCCGGATACCAGATGCAGGAGCGAGAGGGAAGCTTTAAGATTCTGGAGGAGTCTCTGGCATCAGAGGAGTACGCCATCGGCTTTAAGAAGGGAAATACAGAGCTGTGCGAAAAGGTGCAGCAGACCCTGGAGGAGATGGCGGCAGACGGAACCATGGCTGAGATTTCAGAGAAATGGTTTGGCGAGGACATTACCACAGTGGGAAAATAAGCCAGGATCAGAGACAGAAACAGAACGGCGAAAGAACAAAAAAACAGCAAAAATAGAACGATAACAGGACAGGGGATAAAAAGCCATGGATTTATTGCAGATTATGAAACAGCTGGCAGGAGGAATGGGAACCAGCATTGAGATTTTTACAGTGACGCTTCTGGTCTCCCTTCCTCTGGGGCTTCTTATCTCCTTTGGAAGAATGTCGAAGAACCCGGTTTTAAGGGCAGCGGTGAAATTTTATATTTCGATTATGAGGGGAACGCCCCTGATGCTTCAGCTGATGGTAGTATATTTCGGCCCCTACTATCTGTTCGGAATCCGGGTGGGCAACGGCTACCGCCTGTGGGCGGCATTTATCGGATTTGCCGTCAACTATGCCGCTTATTTCGCTGAGATTTACCGCAGCGGCATCCAGTCCATGCCGGCGGGACAGTATGAGGCGGCGAAGCTGTTAGGATACACAAAATATCAGACCTTTTTCCGCATTATCTTCCCGCAGGTGGTAAAACGGATTCTGCCGTCCATTACCAACGAGGTGATCACTCTGGTAAAGGACACGTCCCTGGCCTTCACGATCAGCGTGATGGAGATGTTCACAGTGGCCAAGGCCCTGGCTTCCTCCCAGGTGAGCATGGTTCCCTTTGTGGCGGCGGGACTGTTTTACTATATTTTTAATCTGCTGGTGGCTTCCTTTATGGAGTATGCAGAGAAGAAGATGAATTATTATCAGTAGCGGGGAGAGAACATGAGCGTATTAGAGATTAAAAATATTGAGAAGTCCTTTGGGGGCAGCCGGGTGCTGAAAGACATTTCCATTCAGGTGGAAGACGGGGAGATTGTTTCCATTATCGGTCCTTCCGGATCGGGAAAGTCCACTCTGCTGCGGTGCGCGGCCATGCTGGAGACCATGGATCGGGGCGCTGTGCTCTATGAAGGCAGAAAGGCAGTGTGGAACCAGGGGGACGGCCGCGTTCAGTATGCGGGAAAGGAGGAAATGAAGGAGATTCAGGCCATGTACGGCCTGGTGTTCCAGAATTTTAACCTGTTTCCCCACTATTCGGTGCTGAAAAACATTACGGACGCGCCCATTCACGTGCAGAAGAGAAAGAGAGAGGAGGCTGAGGCGGAAGCCAGAGAGCTGCTGGCTAAGATGGGGCTTTCTGACAAGGCGGATATGTATCCCTGCCAGCTTTCCGGAGGCCAGCAGCAGAGAGTGGCAATCGCCAGAGCCTTGGCTTTGCATCCCAGGATTCTGTTCTTTGACGAGCCCACCTCAGCCCTGGATCCGGAGCTGACAAAGGAAGTTTTAAAGGTCATCCGCTCTCTGGCTGACCTGAATATCGCTATGGTCATCGTGACTCACGAGATGGCCTTTGCCAGGGAGATATCTGACCGTGTTATTTTCATGGCAGACGGAGTGATTGTGGAGGAGGGAAAGCCGGAGAAGGTCTTTTCCTCGGAAAACGAAAGAACACGGGCGTTTATCTCCGGTATTTCCGGCTGACGAAAGCCTGGAGGAAGTCTCTAGTTGCCGCCTACGTCCAGACCGCTGTGGTAGGAGTAATTTCCAAGCTCCATGAGAAGCTTGTGGAAATCCTGCTCCTCCAGAGGGATTCCGCTGGACAGGCAGGCGTTAAAGTAGTAGTACACATTGTGCAGCTTGTTCAGTGTCAGGTGGAACAGGTCGACAAAAGAGTCTGTAGAAGCCAGCGCCTTATTCCAGGGATTGCACCAGGGCTCGTGATCCAGGTTGCAGCATTTGCGGGGATCGGAAAAGGTGTCTGTCACCAGCTTGGCGGAGGCCACCGGATGGCTGACGAACAGGGATTCCACAATCGCGATGCCGCCCTTTTTCTTGCCCGACTTATCAGCCAGAGTCCGGCATCCCACCCGCATAGCCCAGATGGAACGGTGGACCATAGCCGGAGTAATCTGGAAATTATTCCGGTAGGTGATGGGATAGTAGGCGTCGTTAATACAGCTGGCTAGGAAATGGGAGACAAACTGCATTTCCTGGCCGTTCAGGCAGATAGTGGCCGTCTGATTAAATTCAGACGGCTTCTTTTTTTTGTATTTGTACAGGAGAATGGCGTCAATGTCATTTTCCAGCGCCGCATGCTTTCCGTGGTGGACGGCAGACGGATTAGAGGTGTCGTACCCAATGCGGCCGTACACGTAGGGGTGGCACACATAGTCCGCAATGTAATGGTTCATAAAGCCGGCCAGATAGGCGGCAGCCTGCTCTCTCTGCTGTCTGGACTGCAGACGAGAGAGACGGTTTAAGGAGCAGCGGAAAAATTCATTGATATGGTGCTCGTGCATGTAGGAGCCTACGTTCCTGTAATCTCTGTGGCGCAGGACAGGAATATAGTAGAAAAACATATCCGGCCCCTGCAGTCCCAGCTGGTAGAGCCAGCGGTACTTGGCGATAATACGTTTCAGCTGGTTGTTGGGAAGATCATTGTAGGCCTTCATACCGAAAATATAGTGAGTGGTAAATCCTGGCATAAATACCGCCTTCTTTCTATGAAAAATTTTAAAACGACTGTACGTTGACGTTAGCGTCAAGACACAAGGACTAGCTTGTCTTTGGCCTGCTGACGTTAACACCAGTATAGCACAATTTTCACAGGAGTGCAGGGGAAGAATAAGGAAATCAGGAATGAAAGTGGAGGAACCGCGAAAGGATGTCTTTTCGCGCCTGTGTTTTGCTTCAGGATGCGGTCATGGAGTGGGAAAAAAGGGCATACCCTTGACTATAGGATGGAAAAGAGAGGACAGCCATTCGAAAGAGAGGGAAGAGCGATGGTGCAGTGGATTCTAGGAATCGTGTGGGGCCCCTGGCTGACAGTTTTGTTTCTGGCGGCGGGAATTTATTTTACAGTCCGTTTTCGCGGATTTCAGATCACAGGGTGCTTCCTATGGTGGAGAGAGACAGCTGGAAGCCTGCTGAAGGGCGGGAACAAGGAGAAGAAAGGTCAGTTTGCCTCCGCCTGCACGGCTCTGGCAGCCACAGTGGGGACGGGAAATATTGCAGGCGTGGCGGCCGCAGTAGCTGTGGGAGGGCCGGGAGCCGTATTCTGGATGTGGGCGTCCGCTGTCCTTGGCATGATGACCGCTTATGCGGAGGTGTATCTGGGAAGAAAATACCGGTACAAGGATAAGAATGGAAGACCTGTCTGCGGTCCCTATGCTTACCTGGAAAAAGGGCTGGGGATGAGATGGATGGGACTTCTCTACGCGGCCTTCTGTGTTCTGGCCTCTCTGGGGATGGGCAGTATGGTACAGGCCAACGCGGTGGCCCAGAGCGCGGACTTTTCAGCGTCCATTCCCCTGCCTGTCACAGGGGCAGTTCTGACCGTTCTTGTCATGGCGGTGATTTTCGGAGGAGCCGGGCGGATTTCTGCGGCCGCAGTCAGCCTGGTTCCTGTATCGGCCGCATTTTATATGGGCCTGTGTGCCGTTATTCTTCTGTTTCATGCCAAAGAGCTTCCAGGGGCGTTTCTTCTTATAGTAAAAGACGCTTTTTCAGCAGAGAGCGCGGCTGGGGGAGCTGCAGGAGTACTGACTGGGAAAGCGGTGCGGTATGGAATTTCCAGAGGCGTGTTTTCCAATGAAGCGGGGCTTGGAAGCCTGGCGGTTCTCCACGGGGAGGCCGAGGCGCCGGAGGAGTTTGAAAGGTTTGGAAATCCGTTTGCCAGGGAACAGGGGATGTGGGCTGTCTTTGAAGTATTTTTTGATACGATTGTCAGCTGTACTATGACGGCGTTGGTGCTTTTGTGCGTGGGAGGAAGCCGGACTCCGGCAGACGTGGGACAGGGGGAGGCGATGGCAGGAAGCGCCTGGGTGGCATCCTGCTTTTCCTCCTGCTTTGGAGAGCTTGGAGGAGGGCTTGTATCCCTGGCTATGAGCCTCTTTGCCTTTGCCACCATCATCGCCTGGTTCTATCTGGGAAGCCAGGCACTCAGCTATCTGACGGAGGGAAAGCCGTGGAAAAAAAGCGTTCAGCTGTGCTATGGCTTTTTCTATCTGAACGCAGTCTTTTTCGGGTGCGTGGCCAGGCTCACTCTGGTGTGGGATTTGTCGGATATCTTTAACGGGCTGATGGCTGTCCCCAACCTGATCGGCCTGTTTCTTCTGCGCCGCCAGGTGGAGAAGCCGTGGGAGGGGAAGAGGTAAGGGTGAAACCGTTGGAAACAGATGCGCCAGGAAAAATTTTCTTGTTCCATTTAAAGTCACCGAAAATTTTTCCTGGCGCATAAGGGGGATGGTACAGAAGGGGGCTTCAGGTTGGCTGCACCGAGATATGTAAGACTCAGCAGTAATTATTACCGCAATGTGACACTGCTTAGGCCCAAAATGCAGGCTGGGCGATAATGGCGGGGATTTCGCAGGGAGGCCCGTGCTGATTTCCGCCACCGAGCGAAATGTTTGAGCCGTAAGGCGGGTTTTCGTTGTAGTTTCCTCCCGCCCATGGTATAATATGAACACTTGACGAGGTCTTTCACGAGCCTAGTGAGAATACATACCTGTCCCACTTAGCGAGGTTCTGTCGAGCTTAGTGGGCATGGTACAATAACCACAAAAGCATACATTTCACCACTTCGAACCTGGTTCCAGGTTCCTATTTCTCTGATTCCTATCTTTCAGAACATCAGAAAATCTATGCTTTTTCCCAAATTTATATCAGAGCAGGAGATTTTCATTCTGGAAGCTCCTGCAAAAGGAGGTCAAATGAATCAGAAACAACACAGCAGAAATGAAAATTCGGCAGGCTGGCAGCAGGTACAGTCTCAGCCCTTTGAAGCATCTCAGCAGGCAGAGCTTCAAAGACCAGTTAACCGCAGCTACAAGGATACGCTGTTTCGTATGCTCTTTCAAGAGAAAGAGGCTCTTCTGTCTCTCTACAACGCGGTAGGACAGACGGACTACAAGGACGCGTCACAGCTGGAGATTGTAACCTTAGAAAACGCCATTTACATGAATATGAAGAACGATCTGGCGTTTCTCATTAACCTGGAGCTGAATCTCTATGAACATCAGTCCACCTGGAATCCTAACATGCCCTTAAGAGATCTCTTCTACGTGGCAAAGGAGTATGAACAGCTGATTCGAAAGGAAACCCTCTATTCCTCCCGGCTGGTGAAGCTGCCGGTTCCCAGATTCCTTGTTTTCTGCAACGGCAGGATGCCGGACCAGGCGGAAAAGATCGTTTTAAAGCTGTCGGATTCCTTTGAAAAGCGGACCGGGGAGCCGGAGCTGGAGCTGAAGGTGACGGTGCTGAACATCAACGCTGGCTGCAACGAGACGCTGATGAACGCCTGCAGGCTGTTAAAGGAATATTCCCTCTATGTGGCCCGGGTCCGCTCCTACGCCTCTCAGATGGATATGAACACAGCAGTCAACCGGGCGGTGGAGGAATGTATCAGCGAAGGAATCCTGGAAGATTTTCTTTTAAAATCACGGGCGGAGGTAGTAGCTATGAGCATTTTTGAATACGATGAAGAACGGGAACGGGAGCTGATTAAAAAGGCGGAGTTTGAATCCGGAAAGGAAGAGGGACTGAAGTTGGGTAAAGCTCAGGGCATTGAATTAGGCAAAGCTCAGGGCATTGAGCTGGGTAAAATCCAGGGTATCGCAGCCTTAATTCAGGCTTTCCAGGATCTGGGCGCTTCCAGGGAAGCAGCTCTTCTTTCTTTGAAAAAGCAGTTTTCCCTCTCTGAAGAGGAGGCTGAAAGACAGCTGAATCAATTCTGGAAGTAAAACAGCAATAAAAAAGAATGTTTTCCATTCACTCTTAGTGATATGAAACAGAAAAACATTCTTTTTTATTATCTTATTCCATTACCTGAACCTTCAGGCTTGATCCGCTTTCTATCAGTTTTTTCATTTCGTAATACCCGTCTGTCTCAGTTCCCATGAGGGCAACGAAAAAGAAACCTTCTCCCGACACCACGAGAGTATCTTTTGACGCAATGACCGTATTTACATTTCTGTAATCGTAGGAAGTAATATACTCCTCTGTCTGAACCTTGAAACCATTCTTAAAAAACACCAGATCTTTTCTCATCCCGTCTGCTTTTCCTTTTATCTGGTTCCATTCCTTGGCAGCTGCCTTTCTCAGGGCTTTTTCACTTCTGGCCTGCTTATTTTTCAGGAAATAATGTGCTGCGCAGACTGCGGCAAACACCGCCTCTACTGTCAGGTAAATGCCAAACGGAAGCGTAATTTCCTTTAAAGTCATATTGATAAAGGTGAACGCCGCGCTGACGCAGAGAAATACCATCAAATACATGCTGACGGGATACTTCTCTCTTCCGGACTGAATCCGGTTCCACTCTGCCGCCTTATATAAGCGGTAAATACCATCCTCGCTCTCCAGAACTTCGGCTCTCGGCGCGTCCTCCTTCAGCTCCAGAGAAGCCTCCTCTGCCATTTTTCCCCGAAGAAATGATTCAAAATCATTGGGATTGCCCTCCAGAAAATTTTTCTTTTCCAGAACAATCCGTTTTCCTGCTTCCATATTCAGGATAAATCGGCCGTTTTCACATTCCAGGCTTTCGATCCTCCTGTAAGACACATCCAGTCTGGAATCATCGGATTCCGTAAACATACTGCCGTCGCCAAACCAGAGATACTGGCGGAATGACTGGCGAAACTGCGGATTTCCTGCATTTTTCTTTGATGTGATCCAGGCAGACAGGAAAAATATGCCTCTGGATGCCAGATAGAATAAAATTCCCAAAAACGGCCATATGATAATTCTAACAATGCCGCTCTCAACCTGAAAATGATCGCACAGCTTTACAGAAAGAAACATGGAAATTCCAGTCCAAATCAGAATCTCCAGCCATCCGTAAGGCTTAAATGCCCCTCTGACGACCATGTCTCTCGCCACATCCTTCGCCTTTCCTGATATGAAGCCATCCTCCGGATCGTGGAAGACATGAAAATATCCTTTGCTCATCCTAAAACTTTCCTCCTATGAATAGTTTCCCCCTATTATGCAGACAAAATGCAAACCCGCGCTCTGCGCTTCCTGTCTGCTTCGCAGACGCCTGCTTTCCTGCTGATGTGGTACATTATATCACACTTTTTTCTATCCGCCCACCCTATCTGTGAAAATTGAAATGTGGCGAAGGCCTTCCCGCCCCTGCAAATGAATGGTATACTGGTATCAAGAAATGAAACAGAAAGGAACAGGTATTTGACTATGGCACCATACGATTCCTATAGAAACAGAGGCCGCCGGAACGGAAACGGCGGCGGACGCGGAGGAGACAATAGAAACGGCAGGGAAGCCGGCCGAATCTCCACCCCGGACAGACCCAGAGTGCTGAAGGCCTCTGAGGAGCTTCGGACTCTCCTTCTCTCCATTGACCATAAAAGCTACCCGGCCTACAAGTCTTTGGCCGGTATTTACCGCTTTCCCGGTTTTCAGCTTTCCATTGACCATGTGCAGGGGGATCCCTTCGCCTCTCCTTCCCATTTAAGCGTGTTCGTCCCGCACAAGACGGCAGGCTTCGACGCCTCTCTCTACGGCACGGACGCCAGAAAAACGGCGCTTGAGGATTATCTGATCCGCCAGTTTGGAAAGGAAGCGGCTCATTTTAATTTCCAGGCCAAGGGTTCCGGCAAAAGCGGCCTGATTTCCGTCACCCGCTGCGGACAGGAAATCCTGTCCCGAACTGCCTGTGAAATCTCCGGGGACGGCGTCTGGCTCCGCTTCCATGTCGGCTTCCCGGCCAATGGCCGCACAATTAACGCCAGAGAGCTGGAGAAAATCCTCTTCGATTTTATTCCGGCCTGCGTCAGAAAATCTCTGCTCTGCACCTCTCTTCCCGCTGACGAGATCCAAAAGAGGGCGGATCTGGCCGATGATCAGGAGTTTATCCGCAGCGAACTGGAACGATTGAATCTGGCAGCCTTTGTGGCGGACGGTTCTGTCCTTCCAAGGCAGAGCGGAGTGTCGGATCTGCCGTTAAAAGGCTGCGTTTCCTTCCAGTCTCCTGATTCTCTCCGGATAGAGCTGACCCTTCCCCATAAGGGCGTCCTTACCGGCATGGGAATCCCGAAAGGCATTACCCTCATTGCCGGAGGCGGCTACCACGGCAAGTCCACCCTTTTAAAGGCCCTGGAAATGGGCGTTTACAGCCACATTGCAGGGGACGGGCGGGAGTATGTAATCACTGATTCCACAGCAGTCAAGCTGCGGGCGGAGGATGGACGCTGCATCGAAGACACCGATATTTCCCTGTTTATCAATGATCTTCCAAACGGAAAGGACACCTGCCATTTCACCACCGAGGACGCCAGCGGATCCACCTCCCAGGCTGCCGGAATTGTGGAAGGCATGTTCTCCGGCTGCCGCGCCTTCCTCATCGACGAGGACACCTGCGCCGCCAACTTTATGGTCCGGGACGAGCTGATGCAGCAGGTCATCCACCGCAAAAAGGAACCCATTACCCCGTTTATCGAGCGGGCCAGACAGCTGTTTGAAACATGCGGTATTTCCACGATCCTGGTTGCCGGAAGCTCCGGCGCGTTTTTCCACATCGCGGACACAGTCATACAGATGGACAGCTACCGCCCTGTGGACATTACAGACAAGGTAAAGGAGACGTTAAACGCCTTCCCGTCTCCGCTGAAATCCCAGGAAGAAGCCCCGGCTTTCCGCCTTCCAGAGCTTTCACGGCCCTACCGTGTCAATGGAAAACGTGTCTCGGACGCAAAAATCAAATGCTTTGACAGAGATTCCTTCTCCATTGATAAAAACACGGTAAATCTCCACTATGTAGAACAGATCGCAGATTCTGAGCAGACGGCGGCTCTGGCCTACGTTCTCCGGTACGCCTGCTCCGTCCTGGCAGACGGCGAAAAAAAGGCATTGCCCAGATAGCGGACGTGCTGGAAGAGATGTGGGAAACCGAAGGCTTCTCCCCCTTCTTAAAGAAAAGCAAGGGAGGCGGCTACGCGGCGTCCGGCTTTGCACGCCCGAGAAGGCAGGAGGTCTGCGCCTGTCTGGCCCGGTACAGAAAATAAACAAAAAATGGCAAAAGAGGAGGAGGCTCTATTCCAGAGCCTCCTCCTCTTTTGCCCTCGCTCTTCTGTCCCTGACAGACTGGATGACGGGAACCATGAAAATGGCCACCATTCCTCCGGCGAAGCCGTTGTTATAAAGATTCATTCCCCCATATACAATTCCCACGTTTAAGGCCACCGAGGAGTGGAGGAAACCGGCCACCAGTCCGGCCAGCCAGCCAAATTCTCCTGAGATGGGAGCCAGCGTGGTGGAAAAGAGAAACGCTAACATCGGCGACGGATCGCTGATATTCCACCGCTTGGTAAGCCCTGCCAGATACACGCCCGCCATGATGGGAAATATATTGCGGATGTGTTTTCCAGTGGAGCTGAATCCCACAATAGTAAAAATTCCTCCGATCGTAGGCCCATTTAAATCGCCTCCTGCAATCAGCACCAGAAGCGTGGCCATAAAGCCGTTTACCGCCATATTTAAAACGGTGGCAGGACCGCCGTTGTCTCTCAGGTAATCCGAACCGCCGTGGCCGGAGCTGTGAAGAATTTTCGAATATTCCTCCACCACGCCGCGCCCTCCGAAGTAAAAGGCTCCCGCGGCCATGCCGAGAAAAAGGATTGATAGAATAGTAAAAAACAGGAAATCGCTTCCTGTGTACCAGATCAGACGGCTCTCCACTGTGATTCCGAACGATTTCAGGAGAGACACGATAACCGTGGCAATGATTCCCCCGGCGAAGCCTACGTTGTACAGGGAATATCCCTGATGGGCGTGGTGAACCTGAGCCGCCAGAGGCGGAAGCAGAAATCCGATCGTTATTCCCGCCGTAAGAGCCAGGAAAAACCTGGCTGCAACCGGAAGATCTCCGATGTGCATCAGCTGTGTGATAATGGGGGACAAGCTGGTTCCGTAAAGCCCCACATAGACATAATGAGACATGTGGGTTTTATGATATTTGGCGTAAAGCCAGATACCCAGCATAATCGCCCAGATATTGAACAGATTTTTTCCAAACAGGGAAAATCCAAACATCAGGCAGGCGGACGTGATAGTATGTCCGTCCATCTCCATATCCAGAAAATAGATAAGGGCAATACTGAGAAGCGTGAGAACGCCTGCGTTCAGAAAAGCGGCTCCCACTCCGCCTACCACGAAATAGTCGGTAATCAGGAAATCCGGCTCCTTGATCAGCGTAGCTATCCCGGGCCAGATCTCCGAAAAGGGCTGGAGAATAAAGCCGCAGACAATAAAGTAAACAGGAATCAGAGACAAAAGAAGGAATTTATCTCTTCTGGTCAGAATCCTTTTGTGAAACATTTATGCACAACCTTTCTATATAGCATCTCCTCTCATTATATATGATTTTAAAAAATTTGAAAATAATATAATTACTGGTTTTTTTGTATATTTAATCATTCTGACAGCTTTACAATCACCGTGTCCTCATCCATTCTGATGCTCCCCTTCTCCGGATAACTGGTCATTTCCCCTGCAAAAGGCAGAGAATCCAGGTATCTGGAGAGCACCGGCTCCCCGGACGGCAGCTGCAGCGTCTGCATCAGATCGTAAATTCTTCTGGAAATTCCCATGGGACTTTCAGCGTCCCACTGGTAGAAGGAACAGCCGATCACATCACCTCTCAGGGCTTCTGGGGGAAGCTCCGCCTCCCGTTTCCCCAGAAAAATAAACGTGCAGTCCTCGATGTCTCTTCCTTCCTCCTCTGCCGTCTCCCCGGCCTTTTCATAGATTTCCCGCGTCAGGCTGATATCCTGCTCCGATACCTGATGGATGGTCTCAAACAATGCGGCTGTGTCCTTCGCCTGGCTCCACGAAATAAGAAGGCACAGAGCTGCTGCCGCAGATGCGGCTCCTTTTCTCCACCGAACCGCTCCTTTTCCTTCCTCCGGCCAGAGAAAAGCCGTCAGGAAGGAGAGAGCAGAGGCGAATACCAGGGGATATACCAGGTGGGCACGGATAGGCTGGTAATACCCTGCCACAAGGGTCATTAAAAACGGAGACAGCAAAAAGACGCATACCGCCGCCAGATACCATAGCTTTCCCGGCCTTTTTCTGCACCTCATCCACACCAGGGATGAGATAAAAAATAAGAGAACCGCCCAGCCGAACTCCGGCCGGAACATGACGTAGTAGCAGTCGAACACCCGCCTGAGCTCTCCTGCAATCCAGTGGACGCAGACGTTAAATCCGTCCTTTTTCCAGTGCATCATATCTGCCACATAGGCCTCGCTGCCTCCGGACAGCGTGCGGACTGCCGCGGCGGCCGCCATGTAAAGGACAAATCCAATGACAAAGACAGCCGCCAGCTTCACGCCTGCCAAAAGCCAGCCAAACCGCTGCCTGTCCTGTTCTTTGCCATTTTCCCCCAGATAAACGGTCATAAAAAGGATCACAATCAGAGACGCCGCCACAGCCGCCATGGCCTGGTACGTTCCAAAGGCCCAAACCAGAAGAAGAATCGAGCCTGCCGCCCAGAACCATTTTCCTCCAAAAAAGGCAAATTGTCCGGCTCCGTATGCCGCCAGGACGCAGAGCAGCATGGCGAAAACCACCTCCGCCGACTGCAGCACAAAATAGAGCTGCTCCGCGAAGCAGGGAGCAGTCACATAAACAACCGGAAACACAGCCGAAAACAGGCGGAATCTCTTCTGTCCGCCGCTCCACTTATGCACAAAAAAGGATAAAACCATGGCTGTTATCCACAATAAAATCACAGTAAGCACACGGGAGATCACAGGATGAAACGCAGCCTGGCCGAACAGATGCTTGGTAAATACCAGGCCAAACCGGTTAATTCCCAGCCATGAATTCATCATGGCGTCCGGATCTGCCATCATAATCTCTGTGTCAACGGTAATATCCTGCCTGGTCATCCAGGCCCCATACGTACAGAGGGCGGCCGCTCCTGACAGCAAAGCGCCCGCCCTGTTTTCTCTGATAAAAGAAAGAAATTGAAACGCCATTATTCCTCCCCCTTCTCTCTTAAATCGTCCTTTAAATTATCTTCAGCCACTAGATAGAGAGGTCTGTGCTTCACCTCCAGATAAATTTTCGCCAGATATTTTCCCACAATGCCGGCGCAGAGCAGCTGAATGCCTCCCACAAACAAAATGATACAGGCGAGAGACGGCCATCCTCCTACCGGATCCCCGAACATCAGCGTCTTGGCGATCACCACCAGCACCATGAAAAAGGCTACCAGACAAAAAATCAGCCCCAGATAGGCAGCGATGGAGAGAGGCAGCGTAGTGAACGCCACAATTCCCTCTATGGAATAGATTAAAAGCTTCCAGAACGACCACTTAGTCTCCCCCGCCGCCCGCTCCACGTTCTCAAAGGGGATCCACTTGGTACGAAAGCCCACCCAGCCGAAAATCCCCTTGGAAAACCGGTTGTACTCCGTCATGGACACAATAGCGTCCTTCATTTTTCGGTTCATCAGCCGGAAATCCCTGGCTCCGTCCACAATATCTATGTCAGAGATTTTCCGGATCAGGCGGTAAAACATCCTGGCAAAAAAGGAACGGATGGGAGGTTCCCCCTTCCTGTCTACCCGCCTTGTAGCCGCGCTGTCATAGTCCCCGGATTCTAACGCCTCTATCATCTCCGGCAGAAGCCCGGGCGGATCCTGGAGATCTGCGTCCATAACGGCAGTGTAATCCCCTTTTGCAGCCTCCAGGCCCGCATAGATGGCTGCCTCCTTGCCAAAATTTCTGGAAAAAGAAATATATTTTATCCGTGAGTCCTCCTTTGCTCTCTCTTTTAAGAGTGAAAGAGTTCCATCCCTGGAGCCGTCGTCCACGAAAATCCACTCGAATTCATACTCAGAAAGCCCCTTGCATACCCTGTCGATCTCCTGAAGAAATAAGGGCAGCGCCTCCTGCTCGTTAAAGCAGGGAACAATGATTGAAATCTGTTTCATTTTCGTTTTCCTTTAAACCCTTTTGTCAATTGATTCATCCTCTTTTTATATCATATCTGGCAGGCGGTTACAAGTTTATTTTGCACGTAGCAACAGACTTAAACAGATTCAGAGCGTTTCCGTGACCAGCTGCGTTTCCGGCTCGGTTCGCGCATCCATGATCCGCCGTTCGCGAAAACTCGCCTTACGGCTCAAACACTTCGCTCGGCGGCGGAAATCAGCGCAAACCTCGCTGCGAAAGCCTCGCTATCGTCACGGATACGCTCTGAATCTGGCTGTCATACTGCAGGTCCAGGCTTACTGAGAGGAGAATGACAAGTTAATCCATCGATCATATATAAAGGAAAACAGGAAGAACATAGCCAGTAAGACACACCATACAGCATAACTGGCCCATGAAAAATGAAAAGCTGACATTTTAAGCGGTTGCAGCAAATAGCTGGCCAATCCTGCAACTGCCATAATCCCCAGCCAAAAAATTCCCATCTTTGCCTCCGATTGAATCTTTTCTTTTTCAGTATAAAAAGCAAAATTACTCTTCTCTGCACCTGAATATTCTACAATAAATCCGACTATTAAAATAGCCGACAAAGCTAACAGTCTTCCCAATGTAACAGTGTGACGCATTTCTTCTGTCCATGCCATAAAAAACATCCAATACAGAGACGCCATCTTAAAAGTATTTCTCAAAGAATACAAAACTTTCTCGATAGGCTGAACAGTACCATAGCTTTCCCTCAGACTCTCGCACCAGTGTTTCTTTTCTTCTCCCATCACCTGTGAAAAGTTCTCTCCTCTAAGTCTTGCTTCTTCTGCCATCCCTACTAAATCCCGTATCAGAATTTCACTGTCTGCCGCTCCCATTGACGGCATTTCAAAATACTCTCTGATCTGAAACAGGAGTTCTCTGTCTTCTGGAACAAGTTCTTCTATTCTTCTTCTGTTTTCTTTTCTCAAGCTTCTCAAAGTCATTGTCATAAGGACTCCTTTCCGGCCTGCTGCCTTTCAACCAATTACTCTTTCCACCGCATCTGCCACCTGATACCAGCAAGTGCAAAACTCGTGAAGAAGCTCCTTTCCTTCAGACGTAAGACTGTAATATTTTCTGGCTGGACCCATAGGTGATGGAAAAAATTCTGCCTCAATCATTCCTCTTTTTTCCAAACGGAGCAAAAGCGGGTAAATTGTTCCCTCCTTCACCTCCGAAAAGCCATTTTCTCTCAACTGCTCTACAATTCCGTAACCATATGTCCTTTCCCGTCCTATAATTGAAAGAATACAGCCTTCCATAATCCCCCTCATCAGCTGTGACTTATCGTACATAAAGTCCTCCCTGTCTCACTACCTTGCGGCACATAGTAGCTTTACTATATTGTACCACAAGGTAGTAAAACTGTGCATTACATTTTTCTTACATTTTCAATGACTTTAAGCTGTTACTTATCATATTATTTAAATCCAGCATAGCCAGCCTTAATAAATCCTCTCGTCCCCTTCGCACCTGATAATATTGGGACATTCTCCGTAAACCAGACTGTACACCGGCCTTTTCCCCTCGTATTTTCGGATTTCCGCCTGAAGCTTCTCCTTCATCTTCTCCCGATCCCTGGGAAGTATTCCCCTCACCCGAAATTCAATAAAATCATGGAAACCGTCGTAGGAAATGGGATATTCCTCTGTTCCTGCCCTCTCGATCAAACTCAGCTCCTCTTTCAGGCACTCCAGCTCGTCCGCCTGGGTAAATGTGCCCCGCTCTGCCTCTCTGTAAAGCGGAACCTCCTTGTGGAGGAACATGGAAAAGTTCACCACATGGGCAGGATGGGTTTGATTCAGAAACCTGGCTAAAGCCAGAGCATTCTCCTCTCCCCTGCCTTTTCCGGCCACTCCCGTCATAATGTGCGCGTCAAAGGTAAGACCTGCCTCCTGAAGCCGTCTGATGGCCTCATAGGCCTCCTCCAGCGTGTGAGCCTTGTTCATAAACGACAGCACGTCGTCCAGGCCTGTCTCGATTCCCAGGTAGAGATGGCGCGCCCCCAGCCCATACAGCGCTCTCAGATCCTCCCTGGTCTTTTTCAGGATTCCTGTCACCGTAGCGTCCATATTGATCATGCCGCACTGGGGAAAATATGATTTTACAAGCCGTAAAATGGCCGACAGTTCCTCCATGGGAAGGTCAAAGGCGTTCCCGTCTCCCAGAAAAATCCGTTTCGGGCTGCCGCCGCAGGCTTTCACTCTCTGCAGCTCTGATTCTATCTGTTCCACAGGCAGCTTTCTGTACTTTAAATGGCGGAACAGGTTGCAGAATTTGCATCCATTGTAGGAACAGCCCACCATAACCGGAAGCATAAACGCGCTCCTCTCCATCGGCGCCCGGCATATCTGTCCTTCGTAATTCATAACACCCCTCCTTTTAGAAAAAGTATATCACAGATTTGCGAAAGCAGCGATAAAAGACAGAAAAGCCCGCCACATCTCTTTTTCCTGAAATGTGCCGGACTTCTGCATTTTCTGTTTATTCTCTGTCTATTCTATGTTTATGTTCGGTTCTCTTGTGCGCTTTTTCTGTCCTCTACTGAAAAATCATACAGACTATGACCATAACTGCCGCCGCCAGGTAAAGGGCCTGCTCTGCCTTTGTGGTTCTGCCCTCTGTAAATCTTCCGCTCTTTTCCATAGCCAGAAGTCCAAGCTCAAAGATAATGACAGCGGCTGCCATCAGTCCGAAAGCCGCCTGCATACCTGTCATCTGGAAAAATATCATAACCAGAAACAGTACGCCTGAGATTACATGCATAAAAGAAAGATTGATTTTTTGTGTCATAGAAATCCCCCTCTCTGAATCTGTTTCAGTTTTATCCTGCGTATCAGGTTTTGTCCTGTACTGCCATTATATTTCACAATTTTTCCAGATTCAAGAGGGGGCGCGCCGGTTTAAGGATTGCGAAAATGATTTGTAAGCTTTTCGAAAGAAACTGCTTTCGCCGTTTACTGTTTATCCAGCCCCAGATTCTTAAACGCCTCTGCGAATGGATTATTCACCATTTTTTCTTCCTGGTTCTGCTTATTCAGATACTTTGCCACGTCTCGCTTTGTCACGCCTGCGCCTTCCTTCTGGCGGCGTTCCTTGAAGTTTGACAGCTTTTCCTTATAGCCGCAGGAGCAGGAGAAGGTCTGGTTCTCTCCCTTGCCTCTCAGCTCCATCTTCTTGTGGCACTTGGGACATCTGGCGTTGGAGGTGCGGGAAACGGTTTCCCTGTATCCGCATTCTCTGTCCTGGCACACCAGCATCTGGCTGTTCTTTCCCTTGACGGAAAGCATCCGTTTTCCGCAGCGTGGGCATTTTGTATTCGTCAGGTTATCGTGGCGGAAGGTTCCCTCTCCTCCCTTGATCTCCCCGATCAGCTCCTCCGTGTAGGCGCAGATATCTCCCATAAATGCGTCCCGCTTCAGCTCTCCCTTTGCAATTTTAGAAAGCTTCATTTCCCACTCTGCCGTCAGCTCCGGTTTCCGAAGGTCCTCCGGCACCAGCTTTAACAGCTGTTTCGCCTTGGAAGTCAGGAAAATATCCTTGCCCCGTTTCTCCAGCATAAAGCTTGAGAACAGTTTTTCAATGATATCCGCCCTGGTGGCCACGGTTCCCAGTCCCCCTGTTTCTCCCAGGGTTTTGGCCATGGCCTTATCGTGAGATTCCATGTATTTCACCGGATTTTCCATGGCTGAGAGAAGGGTGGCCTCGTTAAAGGGAGCAGGGGGCTTCGTTTTTCCTTCTGTCAGGGACAATCCCGCCCCGGCAATCACAGCGCCTTCCTTTATGTCAGGAAGCGTCTGTTCCTTCACCCTCGCAGCGCCGCCTCTCTCCTCCTCTTCGTCTGTCTCGTCGTCCAGGTCATCGAAAGAAAGGAATGAGCTGTCTGCCCCGCTGTCTGTGCCTGCAGACGTCTCGTAGGCCTCCCGCCAGCCCTGGGATCGCATCACCTTTCCCCTGGCTGTAAACCGCTGGCCGCCTATCTCTGCCGTAATAACCGTCTCGTCGTACTCTGCCGCCGGAAGCAGAACCGCCAGAAAACGGCGCACCACCAGATCGTAGATTTTCCTCTCCTCCACAGTCATATGCTGCAGCTGGACGAACTGCTCCGTAGGGATAATGGCGTGGTGATCGGATACCTTTGCGTCGTTGATAAAGGCCGCTTTCTTCGTCCAGGTCTGCTTGGACAGACGGGCAGCCAGCTTTCTGTAGGGGCCGGTGCCGCAGGCTGCCAGGCGATCCTTTATGGTATCCGCCACATCGCTGCTCAAATATCTGGAATCTGTTCTCGGATAGGTGAGTACCTTGTGGTTCTCGTAGAGCCTCTGCATAATGTTTAAGGTCTCTTTGGCAGAGTAGCCAAACCTCTTATTGGCCTCTCTCTGAAGCTCCGTCAGATCGTAGAGCAGAGGGGCCATGGTCTTTTTCGGCGTCCGCTTGACCTGCACAATCTTCACCGGCTGATCGCGAAGCTCCTTTAAGAGTCTCTCCATCCGCTCTCTGTCAAAGCTTCTCATGCCGCCTGATTTCTGATCCTGCCAGGTCAGGGACAGAGAAGGACTGGAGGTTCTGGCAGTCAGCCCATAGTAGGATTTCGGCCTGAAATTTCTGATTTCCTCCTCTCTCCCCGCGATCATGGCCAGGGTAGGCGTCTGGACGCGGCCGCAGGACAGCTGGGCGTTGTACTTGCAGGTCAGGGCTCTGGTGGCGTTTAAGCCCACCAGCCAGTCTGCCTCCGCCCGGCACATGGCGGCATCCCGGAGACAGTCGTACTCCCTGCCGTCCCTGAGCCTTGAAAAGCCGTCCTTTATGGCCTTATCCGTGACAGAGGAGATCCAGAGCCGCTTAATCGGCTTTCTGCAGCCCGCCTTCATCAGGATGAACCTGGCGACCAGCTCCCCCTCCCGTCCCGCGTCTGTGGCGATGACAATGTCCTTCACATCGTTTCGAAACAGCTGGCGTTTCACCGCATTAAACTGCTTCGCTGTCTTTCCGATGACCTCCAGTCTGAAGGGTTTCGGCATCATGGGAAGAGTCTCCATTTTCCACTCTTTGTATTTCTTATCGTAAGCCTCCGGGGCCGCCAGCTCCACCAGGTGGCCCAAGGCCCAGGTAACCACATATTTCTCCCCTCCAGGCAGCCGTCCCCGCTCTTTTTGCAGTTTAATACGCGGGCAATGTCTCTGCCTACGGAAGGCTTTTCTGCAATAACAAGTGATTTCATGATAAACGCTCCTCCAAAATCCGTCTCAGCTCGTCCACCACCTGGCCCAGGTCCTTGCCCTCCTCGTCTATGGTAATGTCCGCATACCGCTCAAAGTAGGCGGCCCGCTCCTCATAGAGATCCTTTAAGGTCATGCCCTCCTTTAACACTACACCTCGGTCTACAATATTTCCCAGGCGCTTCGTCAGCTCCTCATAGCTGATTTTCAGATAGACCACCAGGCCGATTTCTTTTAAATGGGCCATAGCCTCCGCTCCGTAGATCACGCTGCCTCCCGGGGCGATGACGCTCTGCTCTGCCTGCAGAGCCGCGTTCACACGGTTTTCCACCGCCATAAAGCCGTCCATCCCCTCCTGGGCGATGATCTCCTTTAACAGCCGCTTTTCCTGCTCCTGGATCACAATATCTACGTCCACAAAGGAATACCCCAGACGCTTGGCCAAAAGCACTCCCACTGTGCTCTTACCGGCCGCCGGCATTCCGATGAGCGTTACGTTGTCCGCCTTTTTCTGTTCTCTCATTTCCTGTCTCTCCTGTCGCTTCCTGCTTTTCCTCTGTCTTTCCGCGCAGTTCCTCCGTTTGCTCTGTTTTTCAGCGGAGCCTTCTGTTTCTCAGGCTGGCTTCCACGCTTTTCTCCCGCTTTCTTCCCGCTTTTTTTCTTCTGCACAGAATATCCGAATTTTCCGAGTTTTTTACCTAATTTAAAATATTCCCCGTGGGAATAGGATACCAGCCCGGCCTCGTTCAGATGGAACCGGCCTGTCTCGTCCATATATTTCTCGTCCACCGTCACATTGACAATCTCTGCCAGAAACATGTCGTGGCTTCCCAGCGGAATGATCTGCGTCACCCGGCACTCCAGGTTCACAGGGCTTTCCTCAATACCCGGACATCGTACCTTCTTTGATTTGAGAGGCGTCAGCTTCATATCCTTGAATTTATCTGTATCCCGGCCTGATTTTACGCCGCAGTAATCGGTGGCAAAGGTCAGATCCTCTGTCACCAGATTGGCCACGAACTCGCCTGTCTCTTTAATAATGTGGTGGGAATAGCGATCCGGCCGGATGGACACATAGAGCATGGCCGGGGAGGAACAAGCGGTCCCGCACCAGGCCGCTGTGATAATGTTGGGCTTCCCGCCCTCCTTCTGGCAGCTTACCATAATTACCGGCACAGGATACAGCATATTTCCCGGCTTCCAGTCCTGTTTTGACATAAATCTCTCCTTTTTCTACTGTTCTGTGGCGATCATCAGCCCCGGAATCAGCTGCTTCTTTCTGGAAACAACACCCGGCAGCTTCACCACGTTGGCGGCCTCCCTTAAATGAAAGGCAGCGGCGGCCAGCTGTTCCGCACCCTGTCCGTCGCAGATCAAATCTGTGGACTGCTCTAAGATATTTGTCATCATAAAGAACATCATATCCACCTTCTGCTCCTGTCTGGCCTCGCCGATGTACTTTAACAGACGCTCTCTCAGCTTCTCCAGCTCCTCCGCGTTTAAGGAGGTAATCTGGCCCACTCCGAAGGTCAGCTTCCCGGCGGTAAAACGCTTGAAATCCTGATAAAAGATCTCGGAATCTGTCTTTCCCTTCAGCTTGCTTCCGGCTTCAAACATCTCCTTGGCAAATTCCTCCGCGTCAATTCCCGCGATCTGGGCCAGATTCAGGGCCGCCGCCTGGTCCATGGGCGTGCAGGTCGGGGAGCGGAATAAAAGGGTATCGGAAATGATGGCGCTGCATAAAAGCCCGGCTGTCTTTCTGTCGATCTCCACCTTATTTTCGTTGTACATCTGATAGATAATGGTTCCCGTACATCCCAGGGGCTGATTCCTGAAGAATACCGGGGACATGGTCTCCACGGTTCCCAGCCTGTGGTGGTCGATGATTTCCAGCACGTTGGCGCTGTCCATGCCCTCCACCGCCTGGCTTCTCTCGTTGTGATCCACTAAAATCAGGTTCTTTCCCCTGGCTCCTAAAAGGTTCCGGCGGGAAATCATGCCCTTATACTTTCCGTCCTTATCGAGAATCGGGAAATCCCGGTGGCGCTTGCTTGCCATCACATCCCTGATATCGTCGATAAAATCGTCGGTTCCAAAGGTAATCAGGTTATCCTTTGTCATAAAGTAGCTGATGGGCATACTCTGGTTAATCAGGCGGGCCGCTGTGTAGGTATCGTAGGGCGTGGTGAGCACGGTGCATCCCCTCTCCTGGGCCAGCTTTTTAATGGTCATGGACACGCCCGCTCCCTCGCAGACAATAATGCAGCTGGCTTCCATCTCAATGGCGCACAGCTGGGATTCATAGCGGTTTCCCAGAATTACCAGATCGTTCTTCTCAATGTAATACTCCATCATGTCAGGATTGGCGGCTGCTACCAGCACCTTTCCCTGATCAAAGTAGGCGTTCTCATCGCCTACCACCAAAGCTCCCTCCAGAGTCTCCAGAATATTGGAATACTGGGTGCAGGCCTTGGAGAGAATGCTGCTGTCGTAGACGTTCATGTAGGATCTGGTAATGTCTCCTACTGTGATCAGCCCCTCCAGGATATTGTCCTCTGTCACAGCCGGCAGAGTCACCACCGTATTGTCCTGCATCAGATTCCAGGCCTTTTTCAGGGAAATATTCTTCTGAACGCCCGCTGTCTCCCGGATCTCAATATCCTTCACCTGAGTCCGCACGTTTTCAATAAGCTGGGGGGCTTCCACTCCAAAATAGTCCAGTACGTACTGTGTCTCCGAATTGACGTGGCCGGCTCTGGCCGGGGTAAATTTCTCTCCTGTCAGGATGCGCTTCAGATTGGCGTAGCAGATGGCAGAACAGATGGAATCCGTATCTGGATTCTTATGTCCAATGACAATGGTTTTTCGCTTTTTGCTGTCGCTCATATGGTTTCCTCCGCCTATGTTTCATACATTGTTAATATGCTATTCATAATTTATTCACAATTATTTTTTATACTAATTGTATAAAAAACAAAGCGTACAAATCATTTTTTTATCCGATTTGCATATAGATTTTTCATAATTCCCCCGGTCATCTTCGGATGCCGGGGGCTCCTCATTTCTCAGGGCTGTTTTCTGCCTGAGCCTGTTTTCTCTCCGTTCCTAGTCCAGAATCAGTCTGGCCGCCCCGTAAATTCCGGCGTCGTTGCCCAGCTGCGCAAGGGTGATCTCCGCCTTCTGGTCAGAAAGGGTGGTAAACTGGTCGAAATATTTCCTGATTCCCTCTGTCAGAAAGCTGCCTGCCCTGGACACGCCTCCTCCGATGACAAACACCTCCGGATCTACGGTCATGGACACAACGGACAGAGCCCAGCCCAGGTAGTAGAATACGGTATCCATCACGCGGCAGGCCATGGCGTCTCCGGCCTTCGCGCAGTCTAACACGTCCTTGGCTGTAATATCTGCGCCGAATTTTCTCATCTCTGTGTCAGAGCTGTCCTGCTCCATGGCTCTTCTGGCTTCCCTGGCGATTCCCGTGGCGGAGGCCACCTGCTCCAGACAGCCATAGCCGCCGCAGTTGCACGGCTCCTTCTCCCCTTCGCGGATGCGCAGATGTCCGATCTCGCCGCCGGTTCCGTGCTTTCCTGCGACTATCTTCTTATCGAGAATCACGCCGCCGCCTACGCCGGTTCCCAGAGTCACCATGACAATATCGCTGAAGCCTTTTCCTCCGCCCTGCCACATCTCTCCCAGAGCGGCCACGTTGGCGTCGTTTCCTGTTCTGACTAAAGCGCCGTCTAACAGGGCGCTCAGCTCCTTCTGCGGATTCTTATTCTTCCAGCCCAGATTTACGCACACGCCTACGAAGCCGTCCGGCATCACTGGCCCCGGAAGGCCAAGTCCTGCTCCGGCCAGGTCAGAAAGAGAAAGGCCTCTCTCTGAAAGCTTCTCCTTCACAGAGGCCAAAAAAAAGCTGCGTCAGGAAGGATAAACGCCCCAGTTCTCCTCCTTCCTGGTGGGAATCTCCCCACTTCTCCAGCAGGGTTCCGTCCATCTCAAACAGACCAAGCTTTACCGTGTTCCTCCTACGTCGATTCCGATACATTTTTTTCCCATTGAAAAGCTCCTTTATCTATAATGCTTTTATCTTTGTTTTCTGTTTTCCAGTATACAAGAACCGTGTTTTATTTGCAAGGTGCGTTTGCCGTACCGGCGTCAGTCAGGCGCTGGAATCTACGCGCTGGAATCTGCTCACTGGAATCAGCGCGCCAAAAAAGCCAAGGGGCCGGCACTTGGTCAGTGGGCGGCTCCTTGGCTTTCCGTTTCAGACATTATTTCTGAAGTTTTTTAATAATCTCTTCTGTGTATTCGCTTGTGGAAGCAGTTCCGCGGAGATCCTTTGTCAGGCAGATCCCCTCCTGGAGCACCTCGTCCACCGCCTCCCTGATTCTGGCGGCGCACTCCGTTTCTCCAATATACTCTAACATCATGCAGGCTGACCAGAGAAAGGCGGTCGGATTGGCCAGATTCTTTCCTGCAATATCAGGCGCGCTTCCATGGACTGCCTCAAACATGGCGTACTCTGTTCCAATATTGCTGGATGGAACCAGTCCCAGTCCTCCGATTAAACCGCTGCACAGATCGGAAATAATATCTCCGTACAGATTCTGCATGACCATCACATCAAACTGGTTCGGATTCATCACCAGCTGCATACAGGTGTTGTCAATAATCTTGTCATCTGCCTCAATCTGAGGATACTCCCCGGCTACCTCCCGGAAAATGGACAGGAACATTCCGTCCGATTTCTTCAGGATATTAGCCTTGTGGACGCAGGTTACTTTTTTTCTTCCATGAAGCGCCGCATATTCAAAGGCGTCGCGGATAATCCGCTCGCTGGCCTTTTTGGTGACAATCTTAATGGCATGAACGGTATTTTCATCTATCTGTTCTTCCTGTCCCACGTAAAGGCCCTCTGTATTTTCCCTGAAAATCACAATATCTACATCATGAAACGGCGTATGGACTGCAGCATTAGAGCGGACCGGACGAATGTTGGCATATAAGTCGTACATTCCTCTGAGCGTCACGTTCAGGGAGCGGAATCCCGTTCCTACCGGCGTTGTAATGGGAGATTTTAACAGCACCTTCGTTCTCTCAAAAGAGCGGCAGGCTGCCTCTGGAAGAAGGCTTCCGTTTCTCTTCCATTCATTTTCACCTACATCAAATAACTCGTAATTCAGCGGCGCATTGGCTGCTTCCAGAATGTTTAATACACTGTCTACTAATTCCGGACCGATTCCGTCTCCCCGAAATACTGTGACTGTCTTTTTCATGATCTGTCTCCCTTCTGCCAGCCCTCCAGAGCCGGTCTTTCTTTTTCCGTCCTATTTCTCTACCAAATCTCTACAAAAGTTCAGCTACTGCCAGGTTGTAAACGGCGCAGCAGATCACGCTGACTGGAACTGCGATAAACAACAGGCGGTTGAACAGGTGGTTTCTGTCCTCCTCACTTCCTACAGAGCCTAAAATCAGGCTGCCGCCGGAAGAAAACGGGCTGATGGCGCTGCTCTGGGCTCCAAGCACCGTGCAGGCAAACAGCGCGGCAGGATTTAAGCCTGTGGCCGCCGCCAGCGGAGGAATTAACGGGAACAGGGCCGGCGCTACTACTCCTGTGGTAGAGCTGAAGAAACTCATAAAAGCACCTACAAAGCTGAAGGCCAGCGGCACCATAGGCGTCGGCACGTTCGATCCGATCCAGGCGGAAAGCGCCTCGATTGTTCCTGCCTTTACCGCTACCGCAATCAGCATTCCGGCTCCTGCAATCATTAAAATCGTATTCCATGGAATGCGGGCAATCACCTCTTTCTGAGGAGCCAGCTTCAGTAAAAGAGCAGCTACTGCAAAGCAGACGGCAACCAGGCCTACGTCAATTCTTCCGCTGATGACGCCCACCAGAGTATTCTGAGGAAGCGCCAGCTTTAAAAGCGGGAATACAAGCACAACCGCCATCATGGCCAGCATCAGATATAAGGTCAGCTTCTGATCCTTCTCAAACGCCGCCGGTTTTTCAAATACAACTCCTTTTCCAATTCCGCGGTTGGAACGGAAACCAAAGCGGAACACGCTGATAAGAATCAGGGAAAATACAATAGAGAATGCAAAAATCTTCATTTCCTCTGTAAAGGAATCAGGCGCCGCAAGGGCCGGTTCCGCCTCGTAGGCAGTCTCCATCAGGCCTCTGAACACCACGCCTAAGGCCGCTGTGGAAAAGTTTCCGCCTGCCAGAGCGCCGCAGTTAATAGCCACCGCTCCCGTAAGCTTATCCATCTTCGCTTCCTCGCAGATCAGCATGGTAATAGGAGCCAGAAATGCCAGTACCGTAAAATACGCCGCTCCCATTATAGAAAGGACTACTGCCACGAAAAATAAAGCGAATGGAAGCATTCCCGGAAATTTCCTGCATGTATAAAGCAGGTGGGACGACACTTTTTCCAGGGTTCCGTTTACTGCCGCAAAGTTATAAAACAGTGAAACGCTTAAAATAACAAACATGGTGCTGGTAGGCCAGCATGCAATCAATTCCTTCGTAGTCATCCCAAGGCCGAAACAGCCTAAAAGGTAGGCAAAGGCCATACAGAAAAAGCCTGTGTTAATCTGCGTCTTATATCCCAGAACGACCGCCAGGGCGATTGAAGCTACAAGCAGTATGCTGAGCATGATTACTCCTCCTCTCTGATTCCCAGAAGCTGTCTCTGGATCGTGTGGGTCATATAGTAAACCTCATCTCTGGAAATTCCTCCATCTAACAGGAACTGGATATACTCTGCAAGAGCCAGCTCCCAGTGGGGATTCTCCGTCTGTCCGCCGTCTGTGGACACCATCACATTTTTATATCCGGCTTCCTTCACCATGTCCAGGTTATCCTGAAGATTACTCTTATATCGGCCGTTTCCCATATTTTGGGCGTAACACCGCTCTAAAATAATGTCATAATCCTTTACCATGCGGATCTGGTCCTCCAGGCTCATGTCCACAATCCACCACTCCGGATGTGTCAGGACAATCTTTTTGATTCCCGCATTTCTGGCCTCCTCCACTACGATAAAGGCTTCCTTGGGAGAAATATGGGCAGTTCCTAACACTGCGTCGAAATCCTTCACCAGCTGGAAAATATCTGAAAGTTCCGGCACGATTTTTCCGTCTCTCACCACTTCCGCGCACTGGCTGGCATCCTGCCCCACCTTTTCCATGTGGTTTCTGGCTGACTGCGTGGGCAGCCATACAACCTTCGCTCCCAGTTTAAGCGCAGTCTCCGCCGCTTTCGGGTTGATTCCCCCTACCACGCGGTTCAAGGTAATGCTTCCGAACATGGTAAAGTCATTGGTGCCTCCATGGACTCTCTCATTGTACCGGTTGCACAGATAGGCTCTCTCTGCCGTACTTCCCTGGTGGGTTTTAATCACGATTCCTCTGGCTCCCGCCCTGATCCCAGCTTCCATCAGCTCAAAATCATCATACGCTCTGAGCCGTAAATCGGGATTAGAATGGACGTGCATATCAATCACGCCTTTCATCAGATTGCTGCTCATGTTTTCCCTTCCTCTCTTGTAATGCACATTGTATATTTTTGATAATAAATCCGGATTGCTTTTAGACGTTTTTTATTATACACTGAGTTATATCATCGGAGAAAGACAGATTTTTTAATAGAATCCATCGGAAAAAACAATATCAAAACAGGGGGAGACTACTCTATGGATATGAAAGAACTCAATTATATTGTTGCGATTGCAGATGCAGGAAGCATCTCTGCCGCCGCTGAAAAGCTGTTCATGGCTCAGTCAAGCCTGAGCCAGGCTCTTTCTTTATATGAATCAGAACTGGGAACGCCTATTTTTGTGCGCACCTCCCGCGGAGTACGCCCCACTCCGTCAGGAAGTGTGTTTATCTCTCATGCCAGGCAGATTTTAAATCACTACCGCCTGGCCCAGAGCGAGGTCTGGGATATTGAAGGGCTGAACGGAGGCAGGGTAGAATTCGGCATCAGTTCTTTCCGCGGAACCTACCTTCTTCCCCCTGCCCTGAAGCAGTTTCACGCCTCCTATCCGCAGATTCAGGTGGAAATCACAGAGCTGGACAGCTGGGATCTGGAGGATCGGATTTTAAAAGGCCTGTTGGACATTGCCCTGATTGCCGCTCCATCGGAAAAAATCAGGCACAGCTGCGATTTTCTGATGAAAGATGAAATCGTCCTGGCCGCGTCTGTAAACCATCCTGTCATGGCCTTCGCCCATCCCTGCGGCCAACACTCCGGCGAATACTGGATCGATCTGAAGGACACAAAAGATTTCACCTACATTCTCGGTTCTCCTGGCACAGTTCTGGGAAAAATGCTTCGCAGGGAGCTTTTAAAGGCCGGCGTAGAGCCGGCTGCAGCCAGCTCCCAGGTTTCCGCCCCCATGGCCGCCGCTATGGCCAGAGCCGGGCTGGGGCTGGCCGCCACCTACCGCTCCTGTATTCCGGCTCATGAATCGGCACAGTATCTGAAAATCGGCAGAAAGGGCGTATTTTTAGATCTGGCCCTGATTTACCCATCTGGAGGCTACCGTTCCAAAGCAGCAGCGGCTTTAGGAGAAGTACTCCGGCAGACTTATCTGGGACTGGAACGTGAAACGCGGCAGATATATGATTAAGACCTCTATATTTAAGTAAAAAAAAGGACGTTCCCCAGCTTCTCACATCAAAGCTGGAAAACGTCCTTTTCTCTATTTCTTTTTTATTTTATCTGACTATCTGAGCATCACAATGTTCATACCTGCTGACTCTGCAGTCTCCTTACAAGCTCTTCACTGTATTGACCACGTTCTCAACAGTAAATCCAAACTTCTCGAACAGCTCTGCCGCCGGGCCGCTGGCTCCAAAGCCCTTCATGGAGACGATGGCTCCGTCGAGTCCTGTATATCTCTCCCATCCGAAGCTTCCAAGGGCCTCCACAGCCACTCTCTTTCTCACTGCCTTCGGAAGTACAGACTCTCTGTACTCGGCGCTCTGCTCCTCAAAGAGATCCATACAAGGCATGGATACCACGCGGATCTTCATTCCGTCCTTCTCAAGCTCTGCCTTTGCCTTCACTGCCAGTCCTACCTCAGAACCTGTGGCAATCAGGATGACATCCGGAGTTCCCTCGCAGTCCTCCAGCACATAGCCGCCCTTTAATGCCTCCTTACTGCTGCCCTTCATCGGCTCCAGATTCTGTCTGGAAAGAACTAAGGCTGTCGGAGTGCTCTTAGATGTAACAGCGCTGTACCATGCGGCCTGTGTCTCTGTGGCGTCGCATGGACGGAACACATGGAAGTTCGGCATTGCCCGAAGAGCTGCCAGCTGTTCGATAGGCTCATGGGTCGGGCCGTCCTCGCCTACTCCAATGCTGTCATGGGTAAACACATAGGTAAGCGGAGTTCCCATCAGCGCGGACAGACGGGCCATAGGCTTCACATAATCGCTGAATACGAAGAAAGTAGCCACATATGGCTTTAAACCTCCGTGAAGAGCCATACCATTTCCGATAGCGGCCATAGCCAGCTCTCTTACGCCGAAGTGAAGATTTCTTCCGCTTCTGTCCTCTTTAGAGAAATCTCCCTTTCCATCCATATAAGTCTTGTTGGAAGGCGCCAGATCTGCGCTTCCTCCGATCAGGTTCGGAAGTCTGTCTTTTAATACATTGATAATCTTTCCGGAAAGAGAACGGGTAGCCTCTGCCTTCTCCTGTGCTGTCCAGTAGGAATCATCGTTTAACAGATCCTCAGCTGTACCGTTATGATACTGGTTCCACAGCTTCTCCATCTCCGGATACTCCTCACAGTAAGCGGCAAACATCACATTCCATGCAGCTTCTGCCTCTGCCTTCTCGTTAGACAGCTCGTCGAAATGTCTGTAAACCTCCTCCGGTACGAAGAATGCCTCCTCGTAAGGCCAGTTTAAGGTCTCTCTGAGAGCCTTCACATTCTCCACTCCCAGCGGCTCGCCGTGAGCGCTTGCCTTGCCCTGCTTAGCCGGGCAGCCATAGCCGATCTCTGTCTTAATAGTAATGAAAGAAGGACGCTCTGTATCCTGCTTGGCAGCCTCGATAGCCATAGCAATAGAATCAATGTTATTGCCATCCTCCACGGTAATCGTCTGGAATCCAAAGGCGCGCATACGCTCCTCCACATTCTCACGGAACGCAATATCTGTGCTTCCCTCGATGGAAATGCGGTTGGAATCGTAGAGTACAATGAGCTTTGAAAGTCCCAGTGTTCCTGCCAGTGAGAAAGCCTCAGAGGAAATTCCCTCCATCATACAGCCGTCTCCGCCCAACACGTAGGTATAATGATCTACCACCGGATATTCTTCCTTGTTGAATACGCTGGCCAGATGTGCCTCTGCCATAGCCATACCCACTGCCATACCCATTCCTGCACCAAGAGGTCCTGTAGTGGCCTCCACGCCTACCGTATGGCCGTACTCCGGATGTCCAGGAGTCTTAGAACCAACCTGGCGGAAGTTCATCAGATCCTCCTTTGTCAGATCTCCTACCTTAAACAGGTGAAGAAGGGAATAGAGAAGCATGGAGCCATGGCCGCCGGACAGGATAAAGCGGTCTCTGTTGGCCCAGTCCGGATTGGACGGATTGTAGTTTAAATGATGCGCCCAAAGCTCATATCCAATCGGCGCGCAGCCCAGCGGAAGACCCGGATGACCGGAATTTGCCTTCTGAATCGCATCGGCAGCTAAAACTCTGACAGCGTTGATAGAGAGAGTATCAATCTGATTCATTTGTATAACCTCCTGAAAATTAATTTGGTTTTTAGGTATATTGTTTATTTCAGCCGGATGCTTCTGACAGTGTCCCCTCCGGTGAAAATAAGCTCGTTCTCCATTTTTCCCGCTCTCACAGCGGAAAATGTGAAATCAAATGAGCCGGAAAACCTGCATTTTCCAGACATATTATAGATCTCACACGAATTCTCATTATACAGAATTACCATATCCCCGTCAATATCTATCTCCTTATACTGGAAGCTTACTGGTTTGCTGAACTTCAGTTTTCCGCCTGCACTGTAGACATCCAGCCTGTAATCAGACTCTCCTTCTGGATTCTCTACTATCACGCCTACATATTGATCAGAATAGCAGACACTTTTCAGCTCTTCTTCCAACTTGATATGAGCAGAAAGGGCGGGAGAAGTCTGGTTTTCCAGGGAAAAGAAACCAATCTGTCCATTTCCAAAGGCGCAGGCATGATCCTCATCTAAGAAACGCACTCTTGGAATCACACTGTCCTTCATCTCCTCAAAACCGCCTACCAGACGATCCGGATAGCTCTTTCCATATTCGGAAAAGTTATAGAACGCCACCCTGTTTCCCATCATTCCGTCCTGAAGATACACATTGGACACCATCACCTGGGATCCCTCTGGAGAGAGAGAGACGTCCATCAGGTATCCGCTCTTTGACATGACGGTTTTAATCAGCCAGTCCAGCTCGCTTCCATCCTCCTTAAAAAAGGAAATATAGGAAGCTGTGCTGTCCTCTAAAAGCACCGCCGTCACGCCGTGGGCTGAGACGGAAGCTCTCAGAATCGGCAACGTCGTCTCCGCCTGCCCTCTTTGCCCTTCCTGATTGCATATATAAAGAGAATTTCCCTGCCTGTCCGCAATGACGGCATAGGATCCGTTCACATAACAGACCGGAGACTTCATCTGGTAACTGATCGACCAGACAATCTTTCCCCTGCTGTTGATGTAGGAAGCTCCGTCCTTCGTATATTTTAATACATTACTTCCAAATGGCTCATATCCGGCAAAGCCGTTCTCACTGGCTGGAATCTGTTTTTCCCAGGCTGTCCTGTAGTCTTCATACCGGCGCACATAAAGAGAATAGTAGGCCGCCGCAAATGCCGCTAAAATGAGCGCCGCCAGGATAATGAACATACGAATCCGCTTCTTTCTGGTGCGGGCCTCCGCATTCCTGACAATCTCTTCCTCGTCCAGTCCGCGGCCGCCTCCCTGGCTCTGCCCGCCTGGAGAACTGATCATTCTCTGGCGAAGCTGTCTTTTTTTCTGTTCTCTGTCCATAGAGTCCATATTACTCATCTGCTTATCTCCCATTCTGTCAATCCTATCTCCGATTATACAACAGAATGTGGGAGATATCACTAAATTTTTTGCTCCCAGGCGGCAAACTGCAATATCTGGACTGCCGCAGTAACTCCTATTTTTCCACCAGATCCTTCATCTCCTCCGCTACAGGCACGTCTGCCGGAAGAATCAGCTTCTGCCCCGCCGCCACATGGTTCATATCCGTCATTCCGTTGAGAGCGCAGATATCCTCCACATGGTTCACATTTCCATAGAGCTTAAAGCAGATTCCGTACAGGGTTTCTCCATCCCCCACCGCGTATGTTCCGCCCGGCTTTTTGTCTGTGACAGGCGCGGCTGCCTCTTTTGTCTCCTGAGATGCAGTTTCTGATCCCTGATGTTCCGATGCCTGAGCTTTTGGATTTCCGTCTGCCTGAGTTTCCCTGCTTTCTGCCGACGGATCCTCTGTCTGGCTCTCTGATTTCTGAAATTCTGCCCCCTGGCTCTCTGGCTCTCGAAGCCCGTCCCCGCTGTTCTGGCTTTCAGGCTGCGCTTCTGCAGGCAGTTCCGGAGCAGACGATTCCAGGGCTGTCTCCTGGCTTAAATCCTGTTTTTCCTGAATTTCTGCCGTTTTCTCTGGATCCGGCTCCATTTTTACAATCTCCTCTCCCTTCTCTCCGCCTGCGCTGCTTCCCACCAGACGGTTCGATTCCTCCTCCGTTTTCGGATAAATCCGCCCCTTAATCTCCTCCACAATCACCGGTGCGCTCTCCTCCCGCTCTTCTCTGTCCGGATCCCAGGGCCTTGCCCCCTCCGGAAGCACAGAAACCAGTACCGTCTCCATCTCCTGCATTTTCTGGTAATTGTTCATCATGGCCACGCCTCCCGCCAGAATCACCATGGACATGGTACTGCACAGAAGTCCCAGATTTCTGACTGTATGCCTCTGGCTGACCGCTTCCTTTTTTCTGTCCTCCATTCTCTCCCTGAAATCCCTGATCACACGGTCTCCTGCCCCGGATTCCACTCTCCGCACATCTTTCCGGCAGATCATATAGTCCTGCATCATCTGATTTTTATCATAATAGATGCTGTAGCCCTTCAGGCGGTAAAATCCGTCGTCCGAGGTGACGTAGACAGACTCCTCGCCCTCCAGACCGCTGTTTAAGTACATCAGCTGGTTCTTTTCACTGAAATACTGGCCATGCTGTTTCCAGTAATTCAGCGGGCTTAACGTGCATCCTGGCGCTCCGCAGAGAAACCACCCCTGCACCGTCCGCCTTGGAAACGACTCCTCCATACTCTGATAGGCTTTTTTCCAGGCCGCTTCCGTAAACTCGACTTTTTCTCCCTCGGCCGTCACATCCTCCATTTCCAGAGCTCCGTCTACAAAAATAAAGGGGACTCCGTTCTCCGTCCGCTCTGTCCCCAACAGCAGTCCCGCTCTCAGATCCTGCCCTCCGGAAGGAAACAGCCGCTTTAAATACGTGCTGACGTAATCCTCTATGTACAGCCTGACCGTGTCGTCTCTGTCTCCTATCTGCCTGATGTTTTTCGGCAGCTTTGATAATGGCTCATATAAATCTCCCATATTGGCTCACCCCGCTTATCTATTTCCTGCTGCCAGGGCCTGTCCGGCCCCGGCGGCTTCCTGCGGCAGCCCGGTCATTTTCAGACCGCCGCCAGCTTCCATCCGGGCCATCATATCACAGAGCCAGTAAAAAACTTGTCAAATCAACGCCGCGTTATCCCAAAATTTTTCGACAATTCTTATGCTTCTGCTGATGCAGTCCGCCATTCTCATCACCACAGACAGGCGGACGCTCTGAAGCATCAGAGGATCATAGCTGCTGCATCCTCCCACAATCCCGGTAATAAAAATATCTCCCACCGCCCCCAGCTCCTTGCTGACGCCCAGGCCTGGCCTCAGCGCCCCCTTCCCCAGAGTCAGATATCCCACATGCTCTCTGTTTCCCACAGAGGCGTCCACCGCCACCACAAGGCAGTCATGGTAACAGTTTTTGATAATCCTGGCGTACTCTTCTAAATTCATGGCGTGAACCGGGCGTTCCAGCGTCCCAAATACGGCCGCGCAGGAACGCTTCATATCGCGGAGCTTATATCCAATCAGCGGCCCCAGGCTGTCCCCGGTGGATCGGTCCGTCCCGATGCAGAGAAATACCACTCCCTTTTTCCCCTGTCTTGCCTTCTCCTCCTCAATCATCTGATGAAGCTGTCTGGCAAAATCCTCCGCCTTAAAATTTCTGTCCGAATTAAAATAATAAATATTCCGGCTGTCCTTTGCCGACATCCACTCTAACATTTTCATTCCATAACCGCCTGTCGTTTTCATTCATTGATTGCCGTTTCTCATTTCCAATTCTATTATAGGCAGAATGTGCCAAAAATATGCGGACAGGCAGATCGAAAAAGAGAAGCCCCAAAAGACTCCTCCTATTTTCTCTTATTTATTTTCTGACCGCCGGGCCTTCCCCGTTTTTATACCGTTCTATGGCTTCGCTGATATTGGAGGCCTCCCCTGATTCAATCAGGCGTTTCAGGCCGTCTATTTTCTCCACGTTTAAAAACTCCCGTCCCAGGTAGGATTCGTAGGTGTCCGTCATGTACATCCTCTTCTCCTGGAGAATGGTTCTGACATACTTCAGCTGCCCCACTGCGTCCTCATATTCCTCTGCCATGCGTTCCAGCTTTTCCCGGCTGTTTTCCGTAATCTCGTCTGAAATGATCATCCGCGTCACATTTTCAAAGGAATTCAAGGCGTCCTTTTTCTTTTTCAGCATGTCGTCCATGTCCTGCTCCAGCTGGGAAATCTCGTCGTCAAACCGCTCCAGATTGTAGAGGGATTCATTCCGATCCCTTTTTACGGCGGAGGTGATAATGTGGATTTTCCTGTTGTTGGAGAGAATGACATTTCGAATCTGTCTGCCCTCCCGAAGGGCCTGCTGGTGGTGTCCCCTGGTCATATTGCCAACAATCGTGTAAAGTCCTCCAAACACAATCACACAGGCAAAATAGATAAGAATCAGGTACAGCGTCTTCTGCACCGGAAGCAGCGAGTAAATCCCGCACGGAACAGCCAGAAAGCACACCACCAGAGAAATCAGAAGCAGCATGGCCTCCTTAAATCCCCTGGTAAAATAGAGCGCATAGTAAAAACCGCTCTGACAGAAGGACGGAACGTGTTCCTTCTGAAATAAGGTTTTCATTCTGACTCTCAGCTCCCTGTTATGAAGATGAAGTTCTGAAGTCTCCTCCTTGATCCGCTCCTTAATTCCCTGATTTTTCGCCTTTTCCCGCCTTACCCTGGTCTTTTTCAGCCTGTCCTGAGCGCCTGCAATCTCGCTGTCATAGCTCTTATTAATCTCTTCCCTTCTCCGCTTCACAGTAAGGTTGATATTGTCCGCCACTGCCTTTTTCTCCGATTCAAGGGCCTTTAACAGTCTTTCCTCCTCCTCTTTCGCCTGCTGTTCCTCTCTTTCCAGGTCAGCAAGCTCCAGGGCAATCTGCTTCGCATCTGACAAAAATCCCTTAAAATCTGTAATTGCCTGTGCCATATAGTTCCTCTTCCCTTTTCCTGTCTCTTATTTTCATACTCTTCTCAGGCGCAGATCCTTCTCTCCTTCGAGTCCTGGCTCTACTCCTCGATCACCTGTATTTCCAGATAGTCAAAATCAATGGATTCCACAAAGCTGTCCTTGGAAAACCGCGTCTTGTCGTGCCGCTTGAAATCCTCGATATTCGAGTCCAGCCAGATCGGCTGGCCCAGATCAAATTCATAGCAGACCTTCTCCATAGCGTCAAACACCATAGCGGTCCTGGACATGGAATAGTCTCCATTTTCAATGACCGTATCCCTCTGCATTCTGTTGTCTTTCCACAATTTAGCCCAAAGCCGGAACATCTCCCGTCTCCCTTCTCTTCTATATCCAGCGCCGCTTCTGGCTGGCAGCCATTTTCCTATACCGTCTATTTTCGCATGAAGCCGCCGGTTTCGCAAGACATATTTTAATCTATATGACTGTGTTCACACTGGCCCGCTTCTATGATATACTTTGATAAGCAGTTTTTCTGCATACAGAACAGGATCGCCGTCGTCCCGGAAGCCGTATGTATCGTCTGATACATGGGCCTGCCTGGGTACGCCGGCATGAAAGGAACATAGACTATGGCAAACGATTACAGAAACAGATTTGTTACCCCAGAGACGGCAGCAAAAGCGGTTCGTTCCGGAGACTGGGTAGACTACGGCTTCGGAGCCGGCTTTCCGGAACTGATGGACAAGGCGCTGGCCAAAAGAAAAGACGAGCTTAAAGATGTAAAAATCCGCGGCGGCCTTGTCATCCGCCCCAGAATCGAGGTGGTGGAGAGCGATCCCGAACAGTCTGCATTCACCTACTACAGCTGGCATATTGGAGATTATGAGAGAAAGCTCCAAAGCCGAGGGCTCTGCCAGTTTATTCCCATGATTCTCCGCTCCCTGCCTGAGCTTTACCGCCGGCATATCCGGGTAGACGTGGCCTTCGTCCCCGTCTCCAGGCCAGATGAAAACGGTTTCTGCGGTCTGGGCATCTCCAACTATGCATGGAGAACTATTTTTGAGCAGGCCAGAACCGTTATTTTCGAAATCAACGAGCGCCTTCCCCGCCTTCAGGGTGTGGATGGCTCCCACCGCGTCCATCTGTCGGAGGCAGACTACATTGTGGAGGGCGAGCATGAACCCCTTCCTGTCCGTACTTACCGGGATCCGTCTGCTACTGACATAGAGATCGCAAAGCGCGTGGTGGAGGAGATTCCTGACGGGGCCGTTCTCTCCCTTGGCGTAGGCGGCGTTCCCTTTACAGTGGCCAGTATGCTGGCTGAATCTGACAGAAAGGATCTGGGCTGCCATACAGGCACTATCAGCGACGCATTTTTAGCTCTCCACAAGGCCGGAAAGCTGACCAACAGCCGCAAGGAGATTGACACCGGATACTCTTCCTGGAATCTGGCCATGGGATCCGAGGAGCTTTACCAGTGGCTGGACGAGGAGCCGGAGCTGTTTCGCCCGGCTGACGTAGATTACATTCACTCTCCAGAGCGTATCAGCCGGATGAAAAACGTCATCAGTATTAACGGAGGCGTAGAGCTGGATCTGATGGGACAGGAAAATGCCGAGTCGGCCGGAAGCCGCCAGCTCTCAGGAACAGGCGGACAGCTGGATTTCCTGGAAGGCGCGTTCCGCTCCGAGGGCGGAAAGGGATTTATCTGCCTGGCCTCCACCCACAAGAAAAAGGACGGCAGCTTAAAATCCAATATTGTCCCGTTCATTCCAGGCGGCAGCACAGTTTCCGCCCCTCGAACCATGATTCAGTACGTGGCCACAGAGTTCGGCGTAGCCAGACTCTCCGGTCTCTCCCTGAAAGAGCGGGCAGAGGCCATGGCGTCCATCGCCCACCCTGATTTCAGGGAGGAGCTTCTGCGGTACGCGGCAGAACACTTCGCCTAACGTCCGGCGCTGAAATATAATTCAGTATATAACTGCAAACGAGGGAATCTTCCTGCGGCTTTCACATCAAAGTCCGGAAAATTCCCTCGTTTTAGTTTTCTGGTTTTCTTTTCTGCGCTTTTTCAGCCCTTCGCCCTTCTGACAGCCGGCAGCCTGTCTGCTACAGTCTCTTTAAAAGCTCTTCTCTGGCCTCCTCATAGCCTGGCTTTCCGAGAAGCGCAAACATGTTTCTCTTATAGCTCTCTACGCCTGGCTGGTTAAATGGGTTTACTCCTAACAGATAGCCGCTGATTCCGCAGGCAAACTCAAAGAAGTAGAACAGCTCTCCCAGGCAGAACTCATTCTGTTCTGGAATGTTGACCATAAGGTTTGGCACATTTCCATCTGTATGGGCTAAAATAGTTCCGTTCATTGCGCTCTTATTTACAAAGTCCACACTCTTTCCAGCCAGATAGTTCATGCCGTCTGTATCTACATCCTCTTCCTCCAGAAGAACCTCTGCCGGAGAGCTCTCCACATTCAGAACAGTTTCGAACATAATTCTGGCTCCATCCTGAATAAACTGTCCCATAGAGTGAAGGTCTGTGGTCAGATCTACTGCCGCCGGGAAAATACCTCTCTGGTCCTTGCCCTCGCTCTCGCCGTAAAGCTGCTTCCACCACTCGGAAACATAGTGAAGGCTCGGCTCATAGTTCGCTGCAATCTCTACCTGTTTTCCTTTTCTCAGAAGGATATTTCTCACTGCCGCATAAAGCAGAGCGCCGTTTTCCTCATAAGGCAGCTCAAGAGCCTTTCTTCTTCCGTTGGCTGCTCCCTCCATCAGCTTATCGATATCTGCTCCGCTGACTGCAATTGGAAGCAGGCCTACTGCTGTAAGAACGGAAAAACGTCCGCCTACATCGTCCGGTACGACAAAAGACTCATAGCCCTCCTCATTTGCCAGATTCTTCAGCGCGCCCTTCGCACGGTCTGTGGTGGCGTAAATTCTCTTATTCGCCTCCTCTTTTCCGTACTTCTCGATCAGCATTTTCTTAAACACACGGAATGCGATAGCAGGCTCTGTGGTAGTTCCTGACTTGGAAATAATGTTGACAGAGAAATCCTTTCCTTCCAGAACGTCCTTCAGATCCTGAATATACTTGCTGCTGATGCTGTTTCCTACAAAGTAAATCTCCGGAGTCTTTCTCTTTCCCTTAGGAAGAACGTTATAAAAGCTGTGGCTTAAAAACTCAATTGCAGCTCTTGCTCCCAGATAGGAACCGCCGATTCCCACTACTAAAAGCACGTCGGAATCATTCTGAATCTTCTCAGCCGCCTTTTTGATTCTGGCAAATTCTTCTTTATCATAATCAACCGGCAGATCAATCCAGCCTAAAAAGTCATTTCCCGCTCCTGTCTTGCCAACAAGTACGTCCTTAGCGCACATAACTGCGCTTTTCATGTTCTCCAGCTCCTCTGCCCTTACAAAGGGAGCTGCCTTGGAATAATCAAATGCCACTTCTCTGCCCATTTTGTCTTCTCTCCTTTTCTTCTGTGCCTGATTATACTTCTACACCTGTTTAACCTTATTATAGCAATCTGTTATAAATTTATCAACCTTGTTCTGGCACAGTCTTATGATTCTCCTATGATTCTGCCGACAAATACTGGCGCAGCAGTTCCCCCAGGGCCTTCATCTCCTCAGGCTTCAGATTCTTCGTCCATTCCTCCTGCTGTTTGGAGCGTTCCCGGCTGGCCGCTATCTGCTCAAGGCTGTGCTTTAAGTAATCAATATCCCTGATTCCTTCTCCTGACGGTTCCTGGGTAGACGGCACGTTCTGGGACTCCTCCTTCAGATTTTGGAAAAGCGCGTTTTTCTCCTCCACAAGGGCAGCCGTTTTCTTCACTCTTCCCGTTTTCTCGGCCTTCAGCCTCTTTAAACCTGCAGGCTTGTCCGCCTTTTTCGCTCTGAACAGAGACGCTTTATCCTCTGCCTCGCGCTGTCTTTCCGGCATTTTAACTGCTTCTTTTATTAAACCGTCCCTGATTGCATTTTCACGGATAATCGCTTCCCTCTCGCTTAATTCATCTGTATCCGCTTCTCTGACCGGAAGACGTCTCGCAGAATCCTGGAACCGTTCCTGTTGGCCTGCATTATCCCGGAACGCCCTGACAAGCACAGAATTATCCGTATATTCTAAAAGCGCGTTCGCCAGACGCTGCTGTTTCAGCCCAATGCTGAAGCTGCTGTCCAAAAAAGCCAGAGCCAGTCCCAGAAACGCTCCTGCCGACGCATACAGCACGATATAATAGGAATCCAGTCTGTACCAGTAAGCGGCAAAAGAAGCCGCGCCGCCTGCCATAATTCCTAAAATTGTCATCTGAGCAGACAGATTATTCCAGCTGTTCAGAGAAATTTTCATAAAGCGGAATCCATACATCTGCCGTTCCAGATAGGCTTCCGTATTGACGATGTTCTGATTCAGCCGGCAGGCATTCTCCAGCTTCTGTTTCAAAGCCTTCAAATTCCTGTTTTTTGTCATTGCCATGTTGTCCGTCTCGCGGATTAATCGTTTGTAAAGGCTGCGCGTGATCAACTTGCTGATCGCTCCAATGGCCCCGATCGCTGCCAGCGCATATAAGGCTTTTCCTGTTTGTAACATTTCCAGCATAAAAAGCTCCCCTTTCTTTTCCAGATTGTTCCAGATGGCTTTTATTATAGCCGCCCAGTTTATCTTTGAAAAGGTGGAAGGGCCTAAAATCGATCGTCAAATTCCCTTATAAAATAAGGGTTTTCTGGGATTTCTCCCGCTGTTCAAGCCACTTTTTATCAGTTTTCCTGCTATAAAGACGAATTCCGTCGATCGTTTTTTCCCTTCAGACGGAACAGGATGCCGACAGCGGCCCATACTAATTCATCTGCTTGGCCATCTCTAAAATCAGGTTCACAGAATGGCGGATCGCCTGCGCCTCAAATTCTGCGTAATCCATTCCAGCGCTGTCGTCTGCTTTATCAGAAATTGCGCGGATTACAAGATATGGAATGCCGTTTAAGTACGCTGCCTGGGCAATCGCGCCTCCCTCCATCTCTGTGCAGCTTGCGCCGAACTCTTCTGCCAGCCATTTCTTCTTTTCCTTATCAGAAATAAACTGGTCTCCGCTGACTACGCGTCCCTGAAAGGCCTGAATGTCAGAATTAACTTTTTCATTGCAGGACAGAGCCAGGGCGCAGAGCTTCTCGTCCGCTTTAAATGCAAAGGTATCCACCCTCGGAATCTGTCCCTTCGGATAGCCGAAGCCAGAAGCATCCACGTCGTGCTGCACTGTGTCTGTAGAAATCACAATATCTCCAATATTGATCTCATTTTTTAGAGAACCAGCAATCCCCGTATTAATCACAGCGTCTGCCTGAAACCGATCTGCTAAAATCTGTGTACACATTCCAGCATTCACTTTGCCGATCCCGGATCTCACTACCACTGCGTCCTGTCCGCACAGCTTTCCAACATAGAAATCCATTCCTGCTGTCCTGGTAACCTGCACCTGCGTCATTTCCTCTTTAATTTTTGCAACCTCTTCATCCATCGCGCCTATAATTCCAAGCATAGTTCTGCCTCCTGTTTACTTTTTATTTCTTCTGACATTATAGAAGATCTCCCACTTCTTGACAATTCTTTTTGCTAAAGGTTATAATCTGCTAGTAGCGTCTTTATGATGCAAAAAGTTTATTTTATTCAGTATCGCTTCGATATACGAGGAGGAATGATTCATGCTTTTTAAAACCTGCGGCGTGTGTTCCAGCGCCATTGAATTTGACGTTAAAGATAATAAGATAACTAATGTGCATTTTATCGGAGGCTGCTCCGGAAATACTCAGGGCGTAGCTCGTCTGATCGAGGGAATGGATGTTGATGAGGCTATTTCCCGTATCGACGGCATTCACTGCGGCGCCCGCCCCACTTCCTGCCCGGATCAGCTGGCCCGCGCTTTAAAACAGTACAAAGCCAGTCTGTAACAGCTGCCTGGCTATCCATTTTAACTGCTATCATATAGGCCCGCCAGCTCCCAGGAAACAATCTGCCTGCGGGCTGGCGCTGTTTTTGTCAATCCAGGGAAGAGGTTCCAGGGGTTGACTTTTTTCTTGCAGCGTTTACTATTATAATATGTTTAAGAAATGCGGTTCTGCCGTTTCTCACTGTTAATTTTATGGAGGCAATACTATGAAAAAAATCATTTTGACCGGCGGCGGAACTGCCGGCCATGTCACTCCGAATCTGGCTCTCCTTCCTTCTCTTCGCAAGGAAGAATTTGAAATTCACTATATCGGCTCCTACAATGGCATCGAACGGCGTCTGATTGAGGATGCGGGAATCCCATATGACGGAATCTCCTCCGGAAAACTCCGCCGTTATTTTGACATTAAAAACTTTTCAGATCCGCTTCGTGTTCTGAAGGGATATGGCCAGGCAAAACGGCTGATGAAGCAGTACCGCCCTGATATTGTTTTCTCAAAAGGCGGCTTTGTCTCTGTTCCTGTTGTCCTGGCGGCAAAGCATTACAAAATTCCTGTTATTATCCATGAGTCAGACATGACGCCCGGCCTGGCTAATAAGATTTGTATTCCAGCCGCAAAAAAGGTATGCTGTAATTTTCCAGAAACCTTAAACTACCTTCCAAAAGACAAAGCGGTGCTCTCCGGTTCTCCTATCCGTGAAGAGCTGCTGACAGGAGATCGGCTTTCTGGTCTGCAGTATGCAGGCCTGTCTGCAAACCGCCCTGTCATCCTGGTCATTGGAGGAAGTCTCGGTTCCGTTACCGTCAACCATGCTGTACGCAGTATTCTGCCCAAGCTTCTTTCCCAGTTTCAGGTAATACATATCTGCGGAAAGGGAAATCTGGATGAAAGTCTGATCGGCACCTCAGGCTATGTACAGTACGAATATGTGGACAAACCGCTGCGCCATCTGTTTGCTGCCGCCGATCTGATTATTTCCAGAGCCGGAGCAAACTCTATCTGTGAAATTCTGGCCCTCAGAAAGCCAAATATCCTGATTCCTCTCTCTGCCGCCGCCAGCCGCGGAGATCAGATTTTAAATGCAAATTCCTTTGCAAAGCAGGGATTCAGCACCGTTCTGGAGGAAGAGGTTCTCACCTCCGACACTCTGTATCAGGCTGTCTCCGACACCTACAAAAAGCGTACGGCCTTTATCGAGGCAATGGAAAAAAGCACGTTAAACAACGCAGTAGAAACGATTATGAACCTGATCCGGGAGTGTGCAAAATCATAACTCCGGCACGCCTTTTTCTGCTGAAACTTTAGGAGGAGAATCCTTTCCGCAGGATTCTCCCCTTTTCTTTCCAGCGTTTTTGAAACGCTAGGATTCCAGCTCTGCTTTCAGCATGCTGCTAATCTTTGCCAAGTCTTCCGGTTCTGCTTTTCCAGGTTCCCATGTAACCATTGCAGGTCCATTTTCATACCGTGGAATAATGTGTACATGAAAATGAAATACCGTCTGTCCTGCCGCCTCTCCGTTATTCTGAACTACATTAAATCCAGCGCAGCCTAACGTTTTTTTCATTGCACTTCCAATTTTTCCAGCCAGAGGAAGTACCTTAGCCGCCGTCTCCTCGTCTAAATGACACAGATCCTGATAATGCTCCTTAGGAAGAATTAACGCATGCCCCTTAGATGCCGGACCAAGATCCAAAATAACCCGAAAATTCTCATCTTCATAAACTGTGGACGCCGGAATCTCCCCATTTGCTATCTTACAGAAAATACAGTCTTTGTCTTTCATATTACATTTCTCCTTTTTTATTTTAAGCTTCTTGCTTTGCTTTTTCTATCTGCCTGTCCTTCTTGCAGAAACCCAGGCATGAAATGGTATTCCCAGAATGATTCCCATCGCCAGTCCGCCTACATGGGCCGCATTGTTCACTCCCGTACTGGTAAAACCCAGATACAGCGAAAGAATCGCCATAAGCACCAGCTGCCTGCTGTTCATGTCTCCAATCCGTCCTCTGTTTCTGTAAACCATCCAAATCAGTCCGCCGATTACGCCAAAAATAGCTCCTGACGCTCCTGCCGACATGGTAAACAGCTCTCCTGATTTTAAATAGAACTGCAGAGAAATCAGGTTTGCCCCTATTCCGCAAAGAATATAAAACAGCAGATATTTTACATGGCCCAGGCAGTTCTCCAGCTTCTCCCCCAATACGAATAAAACCAGCATATTGTTGAGCAGATGCCGGATATCGAAATGAAGGAAAATGGAAGTAAACAGTCTGTAATACTCTCCTCCTTCTGTCACAAGCAGAGGAATCACCGTTCCTTTTTCAAGTAAAACATCCCCGCTTATAAGAAAGCCAAAAAAATCCGGAATCAGAAAAAGAATTATGTTTATGATAATCAGCGCTATATTGACAGATGAAATTTTTTTGAATTGCTCCATATTGGCTTCTATCCTTTTCCCTCACAGACAATCTTATGAAATATCCTAAACGAACTGCAGATGCGCGCAGCATAGCTGCAGTTTGGAATTATTATACCACATTCACTAAGCTCGACAAAACCTCGCTAAGTGTCTGGGTATGACTCGCACTAACCTCATACTTCGCCTGCGGCTTGTATTCGCTAAGTGCTCATATTATACCACATATTGACTGTCTATTCCAGATTGTTCAGAAAAGCAAAAAAATATCTCTTTTATCTTTATAGAAATTCCCGAAAGCGATAATTCAGACCTGCAATCTGAATACTGTCTCCCTCCTTCACGCTGACTGTTTCGTTGGCCTCCAGCTTATATCCATTCACAGTCGTTCCATTAGTGGAATTCATATCTGTAAAAATATAGACGTCCTCCTTCTGATCAATTCTCAAATGAAGTCTGCTGACTGTTGGGTAGTCCAAAATAAAGTCGTTCATTTCCCTATGTTTTCCTATCAAAAAAGGAACGTATGGAATCTCTATATCACCTCTGTCTTTTGACAAGCTCTCCAGAGCTGCGCAGCGTTTTTCTTTTTCTGAAACGCCAGTTAAAAGCTGTGTATTCTTATCTTCCCAGACTGGTTCTTCTGGAGAAGTATCGTCCTCCAGAGCCTGAAATAAAATATTCAGCTCTTCCTGCTCCTTTTTTTCCGCTTTTTCCTGTCTGACAATGCCTTTCGGCTCCGACTCTTTACGGCTCTTTATCTCCGCTTTACATAAGTGCTCTGTATTTACTGCGGTTTCATGATCTTCCTCACATTTTGAAGAAATAAAATTTCTGTACTGCTGTCCAAATCAAATATCCTCCGGCTATAGCAAACACTGGAAGAACGCCATATATTCTGATTCCTTCTTCTCCCAGCCAAAAATAGACGGCTGCTTCTGCCGCCAGAAGCAGGCATACTATTTTTAATGCACCAGAGGATTGCTTTTTTCTCTGCAGTATGCTTTCATTTTTTACCTGAAATTTCTTCTGCAGCGGCTTCCTCGAATTCCCTGCCATTAAGAATATCATCCTCTTCGTCCTCTGATTCTTCCCACCTGTCGTCAGATTCCCCCTCTAAAAAGGCTGTTTTCTGTTCCCGCTGCCATCTGTCTTCATTCTGCGTCTTCTTTTTTTCTTTCCACTCTGTTTTTCCGCTCTCAATACCAGACAAATATCTCAGCAAATCTTCCATTCCATAATTTTCTTTCAGGCTTTCATGGTAAAGCCCATATGCCAGCACAACACTTCTGTGGTCCTGGTGATCCACTTTTTCCAGAATATACTGCAAAAGACCTGTAAATGCCTCCGGAAAACTTCGGCTGTAACCTGGGAGAATACAGAAAAAAATAGAAAATGGTTCCGGCTCCACGTAAATAAACTCCGGCTCCAGAAGGATCTGTTCTTCCTTTAAAAGAAATTCCTCTATCCGGCTCAGCACTCTGGCTGCTGCCAGCAGAATTTCTTTGATTTCTTCATATGAAATCAATCTGCCCTCTAAAAGTCTTGATAACGGCTGTTTCGATGTGATCTCATAGTAAAATTCTATCCCCGTCTCCGTGATCTTCTGTCGAAATTTCAATAGTCCTTCGATTGTATTACCGGAAAGCATTCTGCTTTCATAGCATTCTGTGTCATCGCTGAAAGCCTCTATAATCATGTAATTGTGGTTCATCTCTCTGCGGTAGCCAGCTTTTATTTTTTCCATTTTTCCCTCCCTTCATAGCCGTTCTGTTATATTTTTAATCGTTTTTTGCGCTCCTATATTCCTCCCGCACGCACCATTCTTAAAAATCGTTCTGGTTCAAACAGCTTCATCTGTACGTTTCCTCCTGTTTTCCCGTTTCTGTGCTTAAAACTGCCTGTCAGAACAGTTCCTCTTTTGACTATTTCAATTTTGCATCCTCCACATCGATAATAAGCGCTCAGTGCCTGGTTTCCCCACCTCTCACTCATCTCCAATGTGTCTGTATTCTCTCCTCCTGTCTGGGCCTGCTCCAGCGCGTCCATCAGAATCAGCATTCCCGTATTTCTCTCATGTACATAAAATCCCTGAGAAATCAGCGCTCCACAGACAAAGAGGACAACTGCCATAACAAAGGAAGCTTCCACAGTAATCACAGCGTCTGCCATTTTCCGCCTTGGAGACAGCTGTTTTTGTACTTGTTCTCCTCCCGTTTCCCTTATCTCTTTCATAAGCTTCCGCTCCTTTTTTACTGCCCATATGCACGCCGCTCTGCTTCTGTCAGACGGCTCCCATCTGAAAAGCAGCCAAAGCGACAGCGGCTGGAACTAAAAACGGCAAAAAAGGCAGCTGGATATTTTTGATCTTCTTTTTTTCAAACATCCCCCATATAAGCATCCCCATTCCCCAGAGGCTGCAGATCAGCAGGCCAAAAAACAACAGCGCTACATTATCCCAAAATCCCAGGTACATCCCTGAAACAAGAAAGAAAAATCCATCTCCCTGTCCTACTGCGCCTTTCGTAATTTTCGACAGTACAAGCAGTAAAATTCCCGGGATGAGGGCAGCTCCACGCATAGCCAGCCATAAATGTGCCTCGTACATGTCAGCCCAGTCTAATAAAATTATATAATATCCTGCCGTCCAGGCAGCTGCCACCGATGCTGCTGCCCATAAAAATAAAACCGAAATTTTTTTCTCTCTGAAATCTTCCCACGCACACACGCATAAAAAAGCCGCAAACACCAGCTTCACTCTTTTCCCCCTCCTCCGCAATATGAACACGCGCCTAAGTGCTTCACCTCTCTCAGCGGAACCTCTCTCACATAGCTCACTACAGACGAACAGTCCATTCTGGTGTGGTAGCTGGAACCATTAGGCATAATATAAACAGTTCCCCCATTTTCCCCGCTGCCGCAGACGCTGCAGGCGTAGTACTTTCCTCCCGAATGGCTGCGAAGATCCTCCACTGTATCATAGGGCACAGCCTTGAAATCGTTTGTAAGATAATGACAGATTCTTAATCGGTGATATCTTCCCATGGAAGATCCAATATATACCATCTCTTCAACGCCTTCTTCACTTTCTACTTCTCCCCCTCTGTCTCCTCTGCTTCCTATCCACGCTCTTCTGACAGTCTGGGAAACGGCAGGAATTCCCTGAATCCTAAGAATCGAAAAAGGAAGCTTCAAACTGTATTCTGCCGTCAGCTTAATGTTTTCTCCGTCTTCCATGAGCTCAGCCTGCGATATGACTAATTTTTCCAGCTTCTCTTCTCCCACCAGATCAGCAATCTTTTCCCTCAGATAGGCTTTCACTGACAGTCCTGCAAGAAAATCCGGCAGCTGGTCGATCCAGTCTTCCTTTTGTTCAAGCACTCCCTCGTCTCCCTGATCCAGGCGGTACAAAATATATCCATACTGGCTCAAATCTCTCGCAGCCGTTTCCAGCGCCGTCTGCACCTTCTGTCTGGTTCTTAGCATCTCCATAGGCGTCATCATGCAGATGGAAAAAAATATAAATAACGTAAGGCCAAGAGCCGCCTCTATTGTCAGAGCTGCATTTTGTCTTTTTCTTTTCCAGTTTTTCATATTCTTTTTAAAGGCCACTCTCCGCACCCCTTTCCATACTCTGTACGCCTGGATTGTCAGTTTTGATCTGTCAGCCAATGTACCTGGAGAGGGCTTTTTACATTCAGAGCGGAAAGAGGTCTGGAGAATGGCCTTTTATTATATCAGTTTCTAATATCTGTACTGGGCTTTTTTCCTGATATCAAAGGCAGATCCGGATGCCGTACATTCGGCAGCCATTCCCACCGAACATCGTTTCATGCGGAAGCTCCCCTGGTTTCTGAACAGGTTATACTGCATCATATCCAGCATTCTCTCATTTCTCTGGGCCTGATCCTGAATCAGGAAAAATCCTTTTAAATACTGCCCATAATCTAAACCGGTTTGTCCACCAGAATCATGAATTTCTTCCTGGTTATCCACAAATCGAAACAGTTCGTCCAGATCCAGCTTCCAATCGCTGTCTCTTTTCACCAGAGGAACCTGTTCTCCCTTTAAAAGAGCTCTCACATCCTCCACAGATTCTGCAAATGCCCATACTCCCATAATAAAAAATGCCACAATATCTGCAAGAGGCGTGACAGAAGCCGCTCCGGTAAGAGAAGCGGCCAGCAGCCTGGCTTCGTTTTGCTTTTCACTGTCCCCCAAAATATGAATCAGATTCAAGCCTTCTCTTACTCCCACCAATTTTTTCACCATCTGATGGAGATTATCGCGGTCCCGCTTTTTCCCATTTAAAAGATATTCCTGTTCATAGAAAAGACCGCCTTTCTCTTTATTTTCCTCTTTCTGCCCTGCCTGAAACCTCAAAAAATGCGCTGCCGCATACTCGCTGATCAAAGCTCGATCTGCCAGTTCTCCTGCTCCCGTCAGACGAAGTCCTATCTCGTAGCCTTCACCTCCTCCAGAGGGAAAATCCGGCATATCCATGGTTCGAAGGGATGGCTTTGCTCCCTCAGGAAGCGTTAAATCCAGAAGATCCTTTGACGCCATTTTACTGATCCGTTCCAGAATACGCAGACGTTTCTTATCAGCAATTCCTTTCTGATAGGAGGGGGATGGAATCTGACACCGGTTCAATACAGACCGTACATCATCCCATAATTCTTCCTCATCCAGCTCGTCGTCATCGTCGTCCGATTCCCAGGAGTCAATATACTCCTGCGTTTCTTCTGCCATCTCTACAGCAGCCTCCACAATCCCTCTGTTCTCTGCAGTCTGCGCCTTTATGCGTTCCACCTCTCCTCTCCGCTCCCCTTCTTTATCTGTATAGGAACGATAGGAATCCATCTGGCTTTTGATAAGTGTCCACGCCTGTTCTCCTATTTTTTCTTTTTGCTGTTCCGCCTCCTGTTCAGAAGCGTCAAGCTCGGCTTCCAGGAGCGCTGCCGCCTTATCATATTTCTCTGATAGCGCCGGCATCCGCTCCATCTCACCGGCCAGTTTTTTTCCTGTCTTAATAAATGCCCGCCCCTGACAGTTTTCCAGTTCCCTCTGTCCTTCTTCCTTATATTTTTTCTGTTTTTCTAATGATTCACGGATATCCTCCAGAGCCTCCTCCAGACGGAAAACATGGTCCGAGCTGATCTGATACGCCGTTTTTACTGCTGCAATTCCATCTGCTGAGCGGATCGTCTCAGCCAGCCCGTCTAAATCCATCTCTTTCCCAGCCTCTGTCCAGATTCCATACCTCATATAATCTAAAATTTCTCTCTCCAGCGGCTCTCCTCTTTCATCTGTCACCATAACCATATCAGATACTGCCAGCTTCTTTTTCTTCATTCCATATACTGTATCAGAGGCAAGATACTGATCCAGATACTCCGATATCTCTCTTTCCAGTTCCTCTTTTCTATCTGCTTCCAATAGAAAAATATGATACGTTTCCCAGGCTTCCCTGTGATATTTGCTCATCAGAGAGTCCAGAGAAGAATTTAATGCAGTCTGCAGATACCAGCCTGAGCCAGCCATCCTGGCTGACTGAAGAAGCGTGCACATAAGCGAAACGATGCAGATTAAAATCATACTCAGAAAGACTGTCACGCTGGCCTGTATCTGCTCTGATCCAGTCTTTCTCCGCCTCCTAACTGTACACCTCCTTTGACTGGCTGTTGATCTGTTTAAATATAGTTTCCAGAAGTTTGTTAATCTGATTTTTAAAAATAATGACCAGTCCGATCAATACCACCAGAATCAGCACGACCTCGATGACGCCCACTCCGCTCTCATCCTCAAAAAACTCTCTTATCTCCGCATTGTATCCCATTTCTTTTCTCCTTTCATACTTATATTCCAAATGCCAAAAATGCTGGCACTGACACCATCACCATTACAATTAAAAGCATCATAAACAGTGGAATTAACAGCTTCGTTCCAGTCTCCTCTCCGATTTTTCTGGCAGCCGCCTTTCTCTCCTCAAACGCATTCTCCATCTCCTCCTCCAAATTTTTCCAGAGACTTCCTGAACCGTTTTTCACATACTGTGTCATCAGCCCCGCCAGCTTTCTATAGGATCGCAGGCCGCAGCTTTTTCCAAACTCTCCGTAGGCTCTCAGTTCAGACATACCCTGATTCATCCTCCCCACAGAAATACGTATTTCCTCATATCCCGGCCTTTTTCTTCCCCCTGGCAGTTTCAAACTCATTTCATACTCTTTAGCAAGCTGTTCCCAGGCTTTCCTGACTGGAAAACCTGCTCCCAGATAGACGCACAAACCAGATACTATATCGGAATAATCCAATGCCAGCTCCGTATTCCTCTTCTTTTTCTCTTCTCTTTCCTGAGAACTTTCCCTGTATTCCATAAGTACCGCAGCCGCAGCTCCCAGCAGAAGGAATATATATCTGTCGCAGCTGTGTTTTTCGCTGTATCGAATCTCCCGTCCCTCCAGTTTTGCCGGAAGAATCAGTTTTTCTTCATACTTTTGTTCTTCGTCTGCGCTTTCTATTGTATCCGCCAGCAGTTTCAGGCTCTTCTCCTGCTTTGTCAAAACAGGCTTTATTACTGTCACAGGAATCTCATACTTTCTTTGATAGTTTCCGGCTTTCAGCGTCAGAAAAAGAACTGTCTTCTCCTGCTCCTTCTGCATCTGTTCCAGATAAACCTCCCCTCCCGGATCAATCAGTTCCGGATTCTGCGATTCCCATTTCATAGTCATGCCAAAGCTATCAAGCCTCGAAGATAATTTCAGCGAACTGCTCACTTTGTCAAAAGAAGGATTATCTGCCAAAGCTTCTTGTTGTGCTTTCTGAAATGCCTGTCCAAACTTGTTATCAGCTTCTTTTTTGCTGTACTGCCGTTCTTTAATCTGAATTTCAATTTCTTCTTTTCCATCGGGAAGTCCCTCAACAATCAATATCCCCTCTTTGTCCCCCTGCCCATAGGTATTTCTCTCAATCACGCCTCCAGGCTTTAAAAAATCAGAGGCTCCCGCCATCGGATAGATAAGAAAGAAAAACGCTCCCGCCGCAATACATAGAATCTGTATTTTTCTCTTTTTTTCAAATTTCAATATCCAGCATCCTTCCCGCCAGAATATAGGCTCCTGCATAGACCAGCATACATACTGTCATTACAATTCTTCCAGCCGCAGTCTGGTACATGGTGTCAAAAAAGCCCGGCGACGTCAGATCAATGTACAATACAATCAGAAGAGGCAGCAGATTCATAATTTTCTGTTCGAACTGCTTCTGAGCTGTCATAAGCCTTATCTCCTCCTGCACCTGTATCTTCCCCCCTATAATTTCAGATACATGGGAAATAATCATGCCTAGCTGTCCTCCGCTCCGTCTGGCAGCCTTGAAAATCTGTGCAAAGCTTCTGATTTCTTCGATTCCGCTCCTTTTTGCAAAATCCCCCCATAATTCTTCCAGCGTCCGGTTCATAGAAAGCTGGCTCCGCATAACAGCAAACTCCTTTGACATCATCCCCCTTTCACCATACATCTCTTCCAGCTGAGCCTGAGCCTGGGCAAATGAGTTTTCCATAGAATATCCTGCTGCCAGAGAAGAAGACAGCATCAGGACCGACTCCTTAAACTGGCGTTTTAATTCCTCCTGCCTGCGCTGTTTCAAATCTATCCGCTTATACAGCGGGTAAAGAAGCCCCAGCGGAAGAAAGAGGAAAAAACTGAAAAAATTTCTGTAAAACACATAGGCAAACAGCGCGCAGACCGCCGCCCCCTGACTGGAATAGTGGATCCATTCCCTCACTGACAGGCAGTATGTCTCATACTCTGTCCCTCCTCCTTCTTCCCTTCCAGAAGCGCTATGGCCAGGTCTCCCCAGACATCTCCAGCTTTTGCCCGTTCTGAAGATCTCCCACCTGCTCCAAAATGCCTTCCACACCTCCCTTTTTTCCTCCTTTCGTCTCCTTAAACTGAAACAGCGGATGAAGGACAATCTCCCCATCTTCAATTCCCGTCACCTCCTCAATTTCCAGAACCTTTCTGCTCCTGTCGCGAAGCCTTCCCAGATGAATAAAAATGTCAATAGCCGATGCAATCTGGCTGCGTATCGCTGCCAGAGGCAGATCTGCTCCCATCAAAACCATCGTCTCAAGCCTTAAAAGCATGTCCCGGCTGCTGTTTGCATGGCCTGTGGAAATAGAACCGGAATGACCCGTATTCATGCTTTGGAGCATTTCCAAAGCCTCTGCTCCCCGCACCTCCCCTACCAGAATCCGGTCCGGCCGCATTCTGAGGCTGGCTCTGATCAAGTCCCTGATTGTAATCTCCCTGCTTCCCTCGTGATTAGCCGCCCGCGTCTCCAGGCGGACCAGATTCGGCACATGGGTAATCTGAAGTTCTGCCGAGTCCTCAATGGTAATCAACCGTTCCTCCTCAGGAATAAACTCTGACAAAGCGTTTAAAAACGTGGTTTTTCCAGAGCCAGTTCCTCCGCTGATAAACAGGTTGTATCCAGATTTCACCAATTTTTTCAGAAATCCGGCCGCCGTCTCAGTAACACTCCCCAGGCTTATCAGACGTTCCATTGTAATAGGTTCCGGAAATTTTCGGATTGTCAGAACCGGACCGTCCAGAGCCACAGGCGGAAGCACTACGTGAACACGGGAACCGTCCTCCAGCCTGGCATCCGCAATGGGGGAAGCCGCGTTCACTGTACGGTTTACACGGCTTACAATCTGCTGAATCAAATCCTCCAGCTGCTCTCTCGTCTCAAAACTTCTGTTCCACCGGCATATGGCCCCTCCTTTCTCCACAAATACAGACTGCTCTCCATTTACCATGATTTCAGTAATCTGGGGATTATCCACCAGTTCCTGGAGAATATCCAGCTTTTTAAATGAATTGTACAGCTCCTCCCTCAGCTTCACTCTCTCTGCCAGCGGAAGATACAGCGTTTCCCCTGCCTGCTGAATCATAGCGTCAATCAGCTCCGAAAGCTCCTCATCTTCTATCTGGCGCCGTCCCTCCAGCTCCTGCCCGAGTCTTCTGCGAAGCTCTCTTTTCACCTCCTCCAGCGTCCAGCTGCTTTTCTTTTTTAGAAAATCAAGAGATTCCTCTTCTTCCTGTCCCAGATTCCAATCACTGATTTGATTTTTTCAGCCCTTTTTCCAGCCATGTGCCGTCCCTTCTAACACTCCATTTCCTCTCTGCTGCCTCTCAGCAGTTTTCTCACATAATCCCCCAGCTCGCTCCACAAAAGCTGCTCAATATAATTTTCCCTTCTCCCAAATCCCCTGTGGTACGGAAGCTTTAATTTTTTAACTTTATCCAGCATCCCGCTGTTTCCCGTCCTCTCTGCATAGGCCTCAAATTCCCATATCTTTGCAGATGATATTCCGTCCTCCTTTATCGGCATATACACGATCTGGCAGACGGAGAGAATCGGCGCAGCCTGATGTCCATAATTTCCCACATCCAGAATAATAATCTCATAGCCGCAGTCTGCCGCCAGCTTCCTGATAAGCTCTGCCATCTGCTCTGCAGGAATATGAGCCAGATCCTCCGGATAACGGGCAGGCGGAATATAGTCCATATTTCCAATGGAATGTACTATTCCGCTTAACCGCATACAGTTTAAATTTCTCTGGCTGAAATAGTACAGAATATCTGAAAAATCACTTTTATACTCCTCCCCTGTCATGGACGCCAGCCCTGAATAGTCTTCCAGGGTAACATAAAGCACCCGTCTGTCAGCCGCCATAAGCTGCCCAAGCGTCAGCGCAAATGAGGTTTTCAGACACCTCCCTACCGGAGAATACACTCCTATCACAGACGCAGCTCTTCCATGCTCTGTCTCATCAGGCTCATCTCCGGCGCTGTAGCAGGCCATCACCTCCCTGATAATATCTGAACTGGACTGATATTTGTACACAGAAGGATAGTCCTTATCCCCCTCTTTCTTCTCTCCTTCTGTAAGGGTTATCACCTGCCCGATTCCAAGATCGCAGATTTCATCCATATTTACCTGGCTGCTGACCAGCAGAATCTCGATGGAATGCCCGCCTGCATACTGTCTCAGCCTCTCCAGAGAGGTAAACGCCATCACTGCAAACGGAATATTTTCTTTCTGGTTCATCACGTCTGCAAACCGCCTGGCATAAAACAGATCCAGATCGTATACTGCCATAATTCGTTTCATCCTGCACCTTCCCTTATCATAAATAACGTCATACCGGCCCACAAAAACGGACCCAGACAGAGAAGGGCGGACGAATCCATCTCTTCTGTCCTGTAGGCTGTCCTTTCGCCGGTTCTTATAAAGCGCTGGACATAAAAGAGGAGATATTGAAACCGTTCTCTTACCATCCCTCTTCTCCACATCGCGCAGGCCGACCAGCAGCCGGCCATAACAAGTGCTCCGGCCATGACCTGAATCCACTCCTCCCTGTCCAAAAAAACTGCCATGCACGCCATCATTTTAATGTCTCCCGCTCCTATCATGCGAAACAGGTGGAGAGGAAACAGACACAAAAGAATCATCATTCCTCTGGCTGCCGCCGGCCCTGCCTGTGCGCCTCTTCCTGCTGCCAGAAAATACCCAAATCCGGCCAGAACAGCCGTCTTTACAAGCATGTTCGGAATCTTCCCTGTTTTCCAGTCAGAAACTGCCGCCGCTGTCAGACATGCGTGCAGGATCCACTTTAAGCCAATCGTCCCATTCTATCCCTCCTTTGTCATCTCTGTTTTCATTTTTCTGTTTTTCAATCATCTGAAACCTGGGGACGCCGCCCCGGATATAGCTGGAAGCTTCTGAAATGAATTCCCAGCTCTCTCGAACTCTTTAAGAATGTTAAAAGAACTTTAGAAATTTTATGTACCCCTATTATGTCATGAGCAGACAAAAAGTCAAGGGGAAATTCTCTATTTTTCATTGTAAATAATTAACAAAATGGAGTCTCTATTTTTGTATACTTTTACTCATGTCTCAAAAAAAATGAAACTGTTTCACAGAAATTTTCAAATCTCTGCCAAACAGTTTCCTCTTCTTTTCCGCCTCATAGCGGCAGAATCACTTACATTTTCCGCGTTTTATTTTTCCCCAAACACAGCCTTATAGTCAGCCTGGAATTTCTCAATTCCCTGATCTGTCAGCGGGTGGCGAAGCATCTGTTCCAGAATCTTATACGGTACGGTAGCGATATCTGCGCCAGCCTGAGCGCATTCTGTCACATGCATCGTAGTACGGATGCTGGCCGCGATCACCTCTGTTTCGATTCCATGAGTCTCAAAAATATCCATGATCGTCTCAATCAGCTCTACTCCCGGCTGGGAAATGTCGTCTAAACGTCCTACAAACGGAGACACATAGGCAGCTCCTGCTCTGGCGGCTAAAAGCGCCTGGTTTGCTGAGAAGATCAGAGTCACATTGACCTTAATTCCCTCCTCTGAAAGCACCTTGGTGGCCTTTAAGCCCTCTGCCGTCATAGGGATTTTTACTACCATATTGGGATGGATAGCCGCAATCTCACGCCCCTCTTTAATCATTCCCTCCGCGTCTGTGGTGAGCGCGTTCACCTCGCCGCTGATCGGTCCGTCTACAATCGACGTAATCTCCTGGATTACCTGTTTAAAATCGCGTCCTTCCTTGGCAATCAGAGACGGATTGGTGGTAACGCCGCAGATAATCCCCATATCGTTGGCTTTTCTGATCTCATCTACATTGGCTGTGTCAATAAAAAACTTCATTTCTTTCTCCTTCCGCAGTCTTCCTGCTTGTTCCGTTCCTTTAATTCTGAATTTATGTCACAGTCTTTCGCTCCGTCTGAACTGCGACGAATTTCTAGCACTATTCTACCATATTTCTGTTTATTTGCAATATTAATGAGATATTTTTCATTGACTGGCCTATTTTTCAGTGATAAAATGATTCTATATTAGTTTACTTTTTTAAACCAAGGAGGTGCGTTCCTTGACAGAAGCAGAAGAATTAAAGCAATGCTTTCACCAGTGTATGCCCTTTTTCATTGCCCTGGGAGATGAAATCCGTCTGACGATTGTAGAAGCCCTGACAGAGGCCGCCTCCCGGCGCTGCGGCGGAGATTATTCCATGGAAAATTTAAGTCTCCACGGGCTGAATGTCAAAGAAATTACAGAATATACCAGCCTGTCCCGCCCTGCAGTATCCCACCACTTAAAAATACTGAAGGACGCGGGGCTGATTTCTGTGAGACGGGAGGGGACCTGCAATTATTACTATCTCTCCATCTCCCAGGCCACTTTAAGCCTGACAGGCCTCGGGCGCAGGCTCCAGTCCTTCCTGAATATGAAAGAGGAACCTTAACATTCCGCTTCTATTACATATATTTCCTGTCTGCCATCCATACTAAGGCCAACAGGAGGTAAATGATCCATGAAAACGAAACAGACTTCTAAAAAACGCGGCGGCTCATGTATCTTTTCTTTAAAGGAGGAACTGCGCCAGATTATGACAGACATGGACTGCGCCAGAAATCACTTTGATCAGGCGGTGGATCCAGTTCTGATCGACTGTTACATCTATGAAATCAACGCGGCCCAGCTGCGTTATCAGTTTCTTCTGCGCCGCATCAAAAATCAGGAATAATGCGCCTGTTCCAGCCCCTTCAGGCAGAACAGGCCGTTCCAATCGCAGGAGGTATGCCATGACAGCCTGGTACACAGACAGCACATTTTACCATATGTATCCCCTTGGAATGACAGGGGCTCCAAAAAATAATCCATATCCATGGCCGGAGGAAGCTCCGGCCCCGGTTTCCATCCTTCCGTCCGCTCCCATGGAAGAGCTGCTTTCGTGGATTCCCCACTTAAAGCAGATGAATTTTACCGCAGTCTACATAGGTCCTGTATTCGAGTCCTCCTCCCACGGCTATGACACCAGGGATTACCGTCTCATTGACCGCCGTCTAGGAAGCAATGCGGAATTTGCGGAATTTGTCTCTCAATGCCATGAAAACGGTATCCGGGTTGTAATAGACGGCGTTTTCAACCACACGGGGCGGGAATTTTTCGCCTTCCGGGATATCAGGGAGCATGGAAGTTCTTCCCCCTATATCGGATGGTATAAGGGAATCTCCTTTGACTGGAGAAGCCCGCTGGGGGACGCCTTCGGCTACGAGGCCTGGCGCGGCGTCTGGGAGCTTCCCTGCCTGAATCTTCAGAATCCTCAGGTAAAGGAGTATCTGAAAGATGTCATCCGGTTCTGGATCTCGGAGTTTGACATTGACGGCATCCGGTTAGACTGCGCCAATGTGCTGGATTTTCAGTTTATGAGAGAGCTGCGCCTTCTGGCTGAGGAGGTGAAGCCTGACTTCTGGCTCATGGGCGAGGTGATACATGGAGAATACGGGCGATGGGTAAACAGTGAGATGCTTCACTCTGTGACGAATTATGAAATGCACAAAAGTATCTACTCTGCCCATAATGATCACAATTATTTCGAGCTGGCTCACAATGTCCGCCGTCTTCAGGCGATAGGCTGCTCTCTGTACACCTTTTTAGATAACCATGACGAGGATCGGATCGCGTCCAAATTAAAGGATCCAAACCATTTGAAGGTAATTTATACCCTCCTCTATACGCTGCCGGGCATTCCGTCTGTCTACTATGGCAGCGAATGGGGAATTGAGGGCAGGCGCACCGATTCCTGCGACGACGCCCTCAGGCCCAGAATTCTGCCTTCTGAAGCCAGAAAGCAGGAAGACTCTGAGCTTTCCTCCCACATCCAGCGTCTGGGGGAAATACGGAAAACCTTCCCGCCCCTTCACGGCGGAGCTTATGAGGAACTGCTTCTCACCAACCGGCAGTATGCTTTTTTAAGAACCGCAGAGGACGGGTCCAAACTTCTTACTGCCGCCAACAACGATTCCTGCCAGGCGTCCCTTACCCTCCCATGCCCAGAAGCAAACGGCTGTGTAAGAGAACTTCTCACCGGCCAAAGCTTCCCTGTATCGAACGGATTTCTCTCCTTCACCCTTCCGCCTGACTCCGGGTACGTTTTCTGCATAGGGGAAAGTTCTTCATAGAAAAAACGGCAGGGCAAAGTGAGTCATACACCATAAAATTCAGGGGGAAATGATTATGAACAAAAAAATCGGCATGGGATTTTTCGGAGAATTAGATCTCTATCTTTTTTGGAGAAGGACGCCATTACCGTCTTTATGAAAAAATGGGCGCTCATCCTTTCACATACCGCAGACAGGCCGGCATACATTTCGCCGTCTGGGCGCCCCACGCAGAGGAGGTCAGCGTAGTCGGCGATTTCAACGGCTGGAATCCCGGAAAAACACCTATGAAGCGAATCAGCGGTTCCGGCATTTTTGAGGCCTTTGTGCCTGGATTAAAAGAGGGGGAGCTCTATAAATACGCCATTTCTACGAAGAGCAGTTCTCTTCTGATGAAAGCGGATCCCTTTGCCTTCTACAGCGAATACAGGCCTGGAACCGCCTCTGTCACAGCCGATATCTCCGGCTTTTCCTGGAGCGATTCCGCCTGGATGGAAAAGCGCAGAAATCAGGATCCTGTAAAGGCCCCCATAGCTGTCTATGAGGTGCATCTGGGATCCTGGCGCAAGACAAACCGGCCGGAACGCGACAACTGCCTCACTTACCGGGAAGCTGCCAGGGAACTGGCAGATTATGTTAAATCCATGGGGTACACCCATGTGGAGCTGATGGGCATTGCGGAGCATCCCTTCGACGGATCCTGGGGATACCAGGTAACCGGTTACTATGCCCCCACCTCCCGCTACGGAATGCCCAAGGACTTTATGTATCTGGTCAATTATCTTCACAAAAAAGGAATTGGCGTGATCCTGGACTGGGTTCCAGCCCATTTTCCAAGGGACGCCCACGGGCTGGCCGACTTTGACGGAGAACCGCTCTACGAGTACGCGGATCCCAGAAAAGGCGAACATCCGGACTGGGGAACCAAGGTATTTGATTACGGCAAAAACGAGGTGAAAAATTTCCTCATCGCCAACGCTCTCTACTGGATTGAACAGTATCACATTGACGGTCTGCGGGTGGACGCCGTGGCTTCCATGCTCTATCTGGATTACGGGCGCAGGGACGGAGAGTGGGTTCCCAATCAGTACGGCGGTAATCAGAACCTGGAGGCGGTAGAATTTTTCAAGCATCTGAACAGCGTTCTCACCGGACGCAGGGACGGCGTTATGATGATTGCGGAGGAATCCACCGCCTGGCCCAAAGTAACCCACCAGCCGGAGGATGACGGACTGGGCTTTACCTTTAAATGGAACATGGGATGGATGCATGATTTCCTGGAATATATGAAATTAGATCCGATTTACAGGAAATTTAATCACAATAAGATGACATTCGGCCTCACCTACGCTTCCAGCGAACACTTTATTCTCGTCCTCTCCCACGACGAGGTGGTGCATTTAAAATGCTCCATGATCAACAAGATGCCCGGCAGCTATGAGGACAAGTTTGCCAACCTGAAAGCCGGCTACACCTTTATGACAGGCCATCCGGGAAAAAAGCTGCTCTTTATGGGACAGGATTTCGGACAGCTCCACGAATGGGACGAAAAAAAGGCCCTCGACTGGTATCTGGCCGAAGAGCCCCTTCACGAAAATCTGCAGCGCTATGTCCGCAGTCTTTTGACGCTTTACAGAAAATATCCCTGTCTGTCCCGTCTAGACAGTGATCCGGAGGGATTTCAGTGGATCAACGCCAATGACGGAGACCGCAGTATTTTCAGCTTTATCAGAAGAGACGAGACAAAAAAGAAAAATCTGCTCTTTATCATCAATTTTACCCCTGTAGCCAGGGAGCATTACCGGGTAGGCGTCCCCAAGCGGGGCAATTTCACCCTGGTGCTGGACAGCGGACACGGCTTCTATGAAAAGGGCGACGACGTACATGTGTACCGCTCCAAAAAAGGCGAATGCGACGGACAGCCGTTCTCCTTCGCCTACCCGCTGCCAGCCTACGGCGCGGCGGTATTCCGGTTTTAACCATTCAAAAAGGGCAGCTGGTTTTCACAGACCAGCCGCCCCTTTCTCTATTCTCCGTCTTCCTCCAGAAGGCTCTGATATACGTCCCTCTTGCTGATTCCGCGGTCCTTGGCCACCTTCTTCATGGCTTCCTTTTTATCCATTCCCTGGGACAGATACCGCTCCATATGCTCTGCAATTGTCATCTCCTCAAAGCTCTGCTGTCTCTCCCTCTCCACCTGGTCAAAGGATTTTCCCTCAATGACAATCACGCACTCTCCCTTGGGTTCGTGATCCTCATAGAAGGACAGCGCGCCGGAAAACGTGGTCCTGAAGGCTTCCTCGTATCGTTTGGTCAGTTCTCTGCAGACAGTGATGTTTCTCTCCCCCAGCGTCTTAAAAAGCTCTGTAAGAGTCCTCTCCAGCCGGTGAGGCGCCTCATATACAAGGATCGTTCTGGTCTCCCGTTTCAGCTCTTCCAGAATCATCTGCCTTTCCTTCTTATCCGGCGGCAGAAACGCCTCGAAGCAGAAGCGCCTGGTAGGCAGGCCTGAAATAGTGAGAGCCGTAATGCAGGCCGCAGGTCCCGGAAGGGAGGTCAGCTCCACCCCCGCCTCATGGCACTGGCGCACCAGCTCCTCCCCCGGATCGGAGATTCCAGGCGTACCGGCGTCCGTCACCAGAGCGATATTGACGCCCTTTTTCAGCTGTTCCACCAGATACCTAGCTTTCTCCACCTTGTTATATTCATGATAGCTGGTCATGGGCGTCTTAATATGAAAATGATTTAACAGCTTAATACTGTGCCTGGTGTCCTCCGCTGCTATTAAGTCTACCCGTTTCAGCGTGTCCAGCACCCGCAGAGTAATATCGTCCAGATTTCCGATGGGGGTAGAGCACAGGTAGAGCTTTCCCTGGCCGTTTTTTCCTCCAAAGGAGCTGTCTTCCCTCTTTTCCTGTTCCCAGCCGGTCCCCTCTCTCAGGGCTTCATTCCACTCTAACGCTTCCTGTTCCATAAGCTCATGTTCTTCCTGTCTGCGTTCCTCCACTGTCTCTCCTCCTTCTTACGGCTTCCCTTTCGTCTTTCCTTCCGCTCAAACGTCAGGCCTGATATGGCCTAGTATCCATAAATATCATAAATTTCATCCATGTAGACGCCCGGTTCCCGGTATACAATCAGGGGCTTTTCCACCTTGATCATGGATCTGCCGCCCTTTACCGCCTCGATCAGCACCATGTTGGCCTCCCGGTCTACAAACGGATGAACCAGCTTCATCCGCTTAGGCTCCAGCTTATGCCTGGTAAAAGCCGTGATAATCTCAATCAGCCGGTGAGGCCTGTGAACCATATAAAAGCGGCCGCCTGGTCTGAGAACCCGCGCTCCCTCCCGCACCACGTCCTCCAGAGAGCAGAGCACCTCATGGCGGGCAATCGCTTTCGGAAGCTCCGGGTTTTTCAGCCCGTGGCTGTCGTTCATATAAGGCGGATTTGAGGTCACTACGTCAAAAGAGGCAGCGCCGAATATCCGCCCTGCTTCTTTAATATCGCCTGTGACAATGTCTATTTTTTCTTCCAGACCGTTCAGACGGACGCTGCGGCCCGCCATCTCGGCCATCTCATCCTGAATCTCCAGACCTGTAAAATGGCTTCCCGCCGTCTTGGCCTCCAGAAGAATAGGGATAATTCCTGTTCCCGTTCCCAGATCCAGCGCCCTCTCCCCTGGCTTTACCACTGCGTAGCCTGACAGAAGCACCGCGTCCATGCCAAAGCAGAAGGCCTTCTCATTCTGAATAATCCGATAGCCGTTCCGGTGCAGATCGTCGATCCGCTCACCCTCCCTAAGCACAATTTCCCTGTTTTCTGCGTTCAAAATCAATTGTCCTTTCTATCAGTGGTTCCTCTAATTATTGTCCAGCTTGGATTTTCCCTCTCTCTTTTCCAGCGCCTCCAGCTGCTTGAGCTCAGCGTCTACGCTGACTCTTTCTCTGCGGCGTTTGGGACGGAATTTCAGGCTCTCCACCGGGTATTCCCGTATCTCCTTCTCATCCTTTCCCACCGTGACAACCACCTTAACCAGCTGTCTGAGGACGCTGACGCTGTGGACCTCGCCCTTCAGGCCATCGTCTGTCGTTACATAATCGCCGATATTGGGAAGCTTGCTGTTTAACTCCTCGTAGGTTTCCTCCTCGTTCTTCAGACAGCACATCAGCCTTCCGCAGACGCCGGAAATTTTCGTGGGGTTCAGCGAAAGATTCTGCTCCTTTGCCATCTTAATCGAAACCGGAATGAACTCAGACAGATAGGTGTGGCAGCACAGAGGCCTTCCGCAGATGCCGATTCCTCCCATGATTTTCGTCTCGTCCCTGACTCCAATCTGGCGCAGCTCAATTCTCGTCTTAAACACAGCCGCCAGATCCTTCACCAGCTCCCTGAAATCAATTCTGCCGTCTGCAGTAAAATAAAATAACACCTTATTATTGTCAAAGGTATATTCTGCGTCAATCAGCTTCATCTGGAGATTGTGCTTTTTAATCTTCTCCAGGCAGATTCCAAAGGCGTCCTTCTCCTTCTCCTTGTTCCGGCGCTCCGTCTCCTCGTCCGCCGCCGTAGCCATGCGGATCACCGGCTTTAACGGCTGAATCACCTTGGACTCGTCCACAGCCCTGCTGCCCAGCACCACATGGCCAAATTCAATGCCGCGGGCCGTCTCCACAATTACATGATCCCCTGTTTTAATGTCCATCCCGCCGGATCGAAAAAATAGACCTTTCCAGCCGGACGGAACCGGACTCCAATTACATTTATCATAAAATTAATTCTCCTTCATGGTTAAGAGCATCAGTTCAAGCGCCAGCTCTGTATTTACGTTAGCCGCCAGTCTCGCCTTCGCCTTGTCAATGGCGTTTAAGACAGCCTCCAGCCCCTCGTAGGAGCTGTTCTGGCACAATCTGCTGACAGCCGTGTACTCCTCCTTGAAAATCAGACAGTTCATGTCCCTTTTGTCACCCTTGTACATTAAAATATCTCTGTACCACAGCTGCATGAAATCCAGGCATTCGTCCAGAATCAGGTTCTCCTCCTGCATCTTTTTAATGTAATCTAAGAGCATGGCAATGTCCATCTCCTTCACATTTTTCAGAAGTGTTAAAACCTCTCTGTAGAGGAGCTTAAACTCCTCCGAGGAAGCCAGATGAATGGCTTTTCCCAGATTTCCCCTGGCAAACGCAGCGAACACATCTGCCTGGTTCTCTGAAATTCCCATGGATTCCGTCAAATAGCTGCTGATAGTCTGATCCTTCAGCGGCTTCAGTTTCAGCTTAATGCACCGTGACAGAATAGTAGGCAGGAAGGTTTCCTCGTTCGTAGTCATTAAAATAATAATGGCATAGGCCGGCGGCTCCTCAATGGTCTTTAAGAGAGCGTTCTGAGCCTGTACCGTCATCTTCTCCGCCTCGTCTACCAGATAAATCTTATAGGCGCTGCTGTAGGGCTTAATCTGAATCGTATCGTTGATCTGTTCTCTGATATCGTCTACACCGATGCTGTTCAGCTTCTCGTGAGTCACCCAGATCACGTCCGGATGATTTCCGCTTAAAATCTGCTTGCAGGAGTGGCACTCCATACATGGCTCTTTGTCGCTTTTCTCGCAGAGAAGAGTCATGGCAAATGCTTTCGCCAGCGTTTTTCTTCCCATTCCCTGTTCTCCAGAAAGGATATAGGCATGGGAAACCTTGTGGTATTCAATTGCTTTCTGAAAATGATCCTTGATCATTTCGTGTCCTATAATATCTTTAAAACCTGCCATGATTTCCTCCTGCATGTATGTTTAACATCTGCTCCGCGTATCACTATAAACTCCAAAATCCAGCTGTGCTCCGCACATCTGGCGCCGCTTCTCGCGGCTTGAGATAATTTACTCGCAAACGCGCACTGCGTGCTTACTGTCTGCTGGCGCAGACGGTTTGCTCATTATCGCGGCTTAAGATTTTGGAGTCAGCACATCAGGTGAAAACAAATGCTGCTTTTAGCAGCGCTTGTTTTTCTGCTCGCGTACATTATAACACACTCTATTTGATGTGGAAAGTGAGAAACTTTGCTATCATCCGCGGGCATATCTTCTGATTGTCTTTTCGATTTTCCCAGCTATGTTTTTCAGGCAGTCTGAAAGCTCCTGATTTTCATATCGTTCTTCTGCCGTAATCCCGGCCTGCGCCAGCTTTTCTTCTGAAAAGTCTGTCTCGTCAGCCAGAAAACGGCGGCAAAGCTCTGTATATTTAGGGTTTTTCTGCTGTTTTTCCCGGTTTACGGCCCGAATCAGCCGTTCTCCGTCCTCCACCTCAATATAAATCGGAACCGCACCGTTCTCTCCAAAATAGGTTCGAATACTCTCATAAGATTCCAGCGTTCCAATCATCATATAGCTGCCCTGGGACAGGTCGATCTGCCCATCCTCTACTGTTGCGTAGCTCCAGGGTCCGTACATAGTCTGGTACGTGCGCATTTCAATCACCCGTCCCTTTGACTTCATGGCTTCCAGCTGTTCTTCCCCTATAAAATGGTATTCCACCCCCTCTGTTTCTCCTTCCCGCATAGGGCGGGTAGTATAAAGCGTCACCGTTTTAAGCTCAGGAAAATACTCCAGCAGCTTTTTATAGATAGTGTCTTTTCCCGATGCGCTCTTTCCCATTACAAAAAAAATCTTTCCAGCAGTTTTACAATCTGTCACGATTTTATTCCTTCCTTAATATTGACGTCTTTCTTCCATTTCAGCTGTCATGTCTCATCATTCATCCTTCACAGCGTCTATGCTTCCATCCGAATCCAGGCCTTCCACTGTTAAACCCAGACCGGCATTTTTCAACAGAAGCTCTGCTGTTTCCTGAGAAATCATCTCTCCAGGCACAACCGCTGGGACTCCCGGAGGATAGACGGTGAGAAATCCACGGCTTATGCAGCCGCAGGCGTCTTCCAGGCGTATCCTCCGCCCTTTTTTGCTCACGGCTTCCGCCATACTGATGCGCCGCGGCACGTCCCTCGTCCAGGTCAATGTTCCCTGCTTTCCACTGTATTTTTCCGTTTCTTCAGACGTTCCTTCCGTCCCTTCATTTCTCCCCATACAAAGCGCTCCGGCTATCTCTTCATCTATCTTAGTAAGGGCCGCTGACAGCTTAAAAAGGCTCTCCTCTGAGTCCATAAGAGAAGTCATATACAGAACGTATCTGTCGCAGCACATCTCCGGCTCCAGGTGAAAACGCCGTCTGACTGCCTCTGCCAGGGCAGTTCCATTTATCCCGGCCTTTTCTGCCTGCGGGCTGATTCCCACAACCAGCTTGGAAATATCTCTGTCAAAAGCCCCGTTTTCTCCCAAAACATGATCGTCCAGAACCCTAAGGCAGCTCCACTGTTTTGCGTCCTCCATCCAGTGTTCCAGCCGCCTTCCCAGCTGTTCCAGCCGTTTTCTCCCCTCCCCGGCCATATATTCAATACAATTGTCAATCGAAGCCATCATCACATAGGACGGACTGGAGCTCTGATAAATTCTCAGATAAAATTCCAGTCTTTCCCTGTCCGTGATCCCCTCTTTCAAATGCAGAACCGCCGTCTGTGTCAGAGACGGCAGCGTTTTGTGAACGCTCTGAATCACAAGATCCGCGCCGCACTGCAGAGCAGAGCGGGGAAACAGCCTGCCTGTCTGTCTGTTTTCCCCCTCTCCCTCATAAAATGCAAAATGAGCTCCATGGGCCTCGTCCACAATCAGGGGAACACCCCTTTCATGTGCAATTTCTGCAAGGCTTTTTATATCGGACACAATTCCCTCATAGGTAGGAGATGTCAAAAAAACTGCCCCTATCCTGTTTTCCTTATCCGCCTCCAGAATCCGTCTCAGTTCTCCCGGTTCAATTCCTCCCTGGATTCCGGATTCCTCTATGATTTCAGGATAAATGTACTCTATTTCCATCCGGTTCAGCATAGCCGCGTGATACGCTGATTTGTGGGAATTTCTGGCCATCAGAAGCTTTTTCCCATCTGAAACTGCGCTGCTGATCGCCGCAAGAATTCCACAGGTGCTGCCGTTCACCAGATAATAGGTTCGGTCCACCCCATAAACGGCCGCTGCGCGTTCCATGGATTCCTTTAAAATTCCCTCCGGGTGATGCAGGTTATCAAATCCGTCAATCTCCGTGATATCCACAGAAAACGGATTTGGAAACAAAGTTATCCCCAGCTCCTCCTGCCGCTTATGTCCCGGCATGTGGAAAGCATAAAAATCAGATTCCCCATACTCCTTCAGCCTGTCAATCAGCTTCATACTGCCTGACCTCCCGTTTCTTCCTCCATTTCAAACCGTTTACCACTCAATTTCCACAGCCTGTGTACTGATATCTCGGATCACTCCTGATTCACTGTCATACGTACATGTGTGATAAAAGCAGTAAATTTTATCTCCGCCGGACACCGCAAACTGCAGCCGGTCATTTCCCTGGCTTCTTGGAACTGAATCTTCAATAATTCCCAGTTCTCCATTCTCTGTAATCGCACAGATACTGCCATGAATCTCTCCATTTTTTACAGAATCAATATATTCTCCGTAAATCCTGTTTTCATGACTGGAAGCATACATGGCTGTCACCACGCCCTGAAACAGCCTTCCTACCTTCTCCTGAGCCATATTTTCCAGATTTACCCGGTAAATCTGACTGTACTGCACTCCGCCGATCTGCTCCATACATGCGCTGTAGTAAAGCCATGAACCTGACAGGCACAAACTGTCCGTGCGGATTCCGTTCTGCGGCATCAGGCCTGTAAAGCTGTCGTCCTGAGAGTTTCGATAGATTTTTCTCTGGCCGTCTGGAGCATCCAGATAGTAGACCGTTCCTTCATGGACAATATCGGCCTGCCGCACGTTTGCCACCCGATTTCCAGACATAGAATAGATTCTGTCTCCAAAGCGGATTTCTCCATTCTCGTCTGGCACTGCAGGCTCTCCATCCTCATCCGTGAAAATGATCGCTCCATCCTCTATGGAAACCTGAAACTCTCCATTTTCCTGATAGTCAGACTCCCCCTTCGACACGCTTCTCACATCGTCTCCATCCATATAAAATAGCGTATCTCCGAAAGCAAAATACTCTCCGTCAGTCTCAGCCATCTTCTCCTTCCGAAGGCCGTCCATACTCTTTCTAAAAACAGAATTCCCACTTTTATAATAAATCCAGTCCTTAGAAAACTGCAGTCCTTCTTTTTTTAATAGCAGGCTGTCCGTGATCAGCTCCTCCTCGCTGTCTCCGTCCAGCTCAGAGCGAAAAGCCGTCATTTTAATCTGATCCGAATTGGGAATCTGATAGCTGCACACATACCACAGACTCTGACATCTGCAGTCCATCCAAACGATGTGGCCATTTCCAACCACACAATTTTCCCGCCCGCTTCTGCCTTCCTGGATGTAAATATTGCCGTTCTTAATAAAATACTGATCCTCTCCATTGAAAGCCGAAGGATTCTGACTGTCCGCCTGACTGTTTTTCTCTATTTTCTCCAGCGCGCCATCCTCTGCAAACGAGAGAATCTGCTTTCCATGGCAGATTTTTTCCCGGCGCAAAGGCCCGTCTGCTGTCATCAAAAATAACCGGCCGTCCTTCTGTTCAAAAAACGCGCTCCTGAGAAACTCCTCCTGTTCCTCCTCTTTATCCTTCTCCCGGCTTTCAGAGTAAACATCCTCCCAGCTGTCATCCTGCTGCATCTGCGCCGCAGTCTGCTCTGCCTTCCGGGCTGATATTACCCCTATCACATTTCTGCAGAGGAAAATCAAAATTCCTCCTACCAGCGCCACAGTAAAAACGACTCTTATAAAGCCCTTAACGTACGCCTCCAGACCGGATGACGACGTATCCTCATCGTCAAAAACACCGTCCCCGTCTTCTCCCGACCATCCCAGACGTTTCTCTATCTGAAGCCACAGTTCTGCAGCCTGGCTCTCTCCAATCTGTTCCCCTTTTGGAATGCCCTCCTCCTCTGACTCCGGAGCTGAGCCGGCAAGATGAAACACCATCTCCCGCACATAGCGCCTGATATTCTCGTCTGATTCAGGAAGCATTTCCTTTTGTTCAAATAACTCCAGATAAAATTTAATCAGCAGTTCCTCAGACTGTTCTTTTCTCACTGCTGCGCAGGCAGCCTGAAAGACTTCCTCCACAGTCAGAATATAGAGATCCTCATATTCGTCCTGGATTCCATTTCTCACCTGCCCCGCTGTTTTCTCCAGCACTGTCTGCTTCCTCATATTCCCCTCCTGACAAGCTCCCTCTTCTGTCTTTATTTTACGGTAAAACGGCCCATTTTTTTCCACTGCTTTTTTTCCTCGTGCCCTTTGTGCTGTTCTCTGCAAAATAAAAAAACAGCTCTGAATACAGGATCACTTCCTGTTTTCAAAGCTGCTTTTCATTTATCCCTCTGCTTCTTTTTATCTGAGAACTAAATCTCCATCCTTGGCCACATAATTTCTCGCAACGCCCATCCGCTCCATCCAGGATCTTGTTTTCATGGTCTTATAGGAACCTGCGCCTGCCACTCCGTCCTTCATATTATCCCAGAGCCATGCCGGAGTCGGCCAGAAACAAATTTCCGGATGAAGCACCTGGTACAGATTTTCTTCTGCTCCATCCTGTCCATGATGAGCCATCTGAACGACGTCTGACT
>ENA-OQAB01000040-OQAB01000040.1-human-gut-metagenome-genome-assembly--contig:-NODE-40-length-76979-cov-7.222024_pt1 | contig 76979 bp, 70 predicted proteins | sample MGYA00242490_ERZ504517 | MGnify/ENA primary metagenome ERZ504517 (study PRJEB26092, sample SAMD00036298) | human gut metagenome | host: Homo sapiens | study: EMG produced TPA metagenomics assembly of...
TCACAGTAACGTAGCCAAAATTCATTCCAGATTGCCTGCGGCAATGGAATTTTGGCTTGTATGTCTCGGGATTTTGGCATATTCATGCCAAAACACCTCGCGGGATAGTGGTGTGTGAACAGTAACCTCCGTTCTCAGTAACGTTGCCCAAATTCTCTATCCTGAGTTGACTTTCCTTTCTTTATATCGTATCATTAAATATTATTCATTCAAAAATATTTTTAAGAAGGAGGTTATCATCCATGCAGGATAACAAAAATTTTCTGGGCACAGAACCTGTTGGAAAGCTTCTTTTAAAGCTATCCATTCCAACAGTGATCGCCCAGCTCATCAACATGCTTTATAACATTGTAGACCGTATTTACATCGGCCACATCCCGGGGGAAGGCAGCCTGGCACTTACCGGTGTGGGAGTCTGTATGCCCATCATCATGATCGTCTCCGCATTTGCGGCACTGGTCAGTTCCGGCGGCGCACCAAGGGCTTCTATTTACATGGGAAAACAGGATAATAAATCTGCTGAGAATATATTAGGCAACTGTTTTATTCTTCAGATTATTATCTCTGTTATCCTCACTGCCATTTTACTGATCTGGGGCAGAGATTTATTACTGGCTTTTGGCGCCAGTGAAAACACCATCAGTTATGCAACAGATTATATGCATATTTACGCTTTCGGTACCTTGTTCGTACAATTAACCCTTGGTATGAATGCATTCATCACTGCACAGGGATTTACCACACTTTTCCATGGTTTCCGTCCTGATCGGTGCTGTCTGCAATATTGGTTTTAGACCCTGTATTTATCTTTGCTTTTTCATATGGGAGTACGCGGTGCTGCACTGGCAACTGTTATCTCACAGGCGATTTCCACACTCTGGGTAGTTTCATTCCTCTGCGGCAAAAGACACTGCTTCACCTCAGGCAAAAAGCATCTCCACCTGGAGGCAAAGGTCGTTCTTCCCTGTATCGCGCTGGGACTTGCTGCTTTTATCATGCAGTCAAGCGAAAGTATTGTAACTGTCTGCTTCAATTCATCCCTGCTTCGGTACGGCGGTGATATTGCAGTAGGAGCCATGACCATCCTTGACCAGTGTTATGCAGTTTGCCATGCTTCCTCTTCAAGGGAATTGCGCAGGGAGCACAGCCAATTTTCCCAGTTTATAATTTACGGTGCAAAAAATGCAGACAGAGTAAAGAAAACATTCCGTTTGCTTCTGATCACCTGTCTGTCATATTCTGTACTTCTCTGGGCTGTCTGTACAGCTTGTTCCCAGAGTATTTGTAAGTATTTTTACTGCTGATACAGATCTTATTGGATTTACTGCACCAATGCTGAAGATCTATCTGGGTGGTCTGTTCCTCTTCGGTATCCAGATTGCCTGTCAGATGACCTTTACCTCCCTTGGAAAGGCAGTAAACTCTATTATTGTTGCTGTTGTCCGCAAGTTTGTACTGCTGATCCCGCTGATCTATATTATGCCTCATATGATATCTGATTCAACAACAGGCGTATATATGGCAGAACCCATTGCAGATATTACTGCTGTGATCTTTACCTCTGTTTTATTTACATTTCAGTTTAAAAAGGCACTGGCAGAAATTCAGAATTAAATACTGTACAAATCCATAATAAGGGGTGAACATTACAAAACGTTCACCCCTTAAATTATGCATTTCTATAGTCAAACGGATATTCACAATCCGCTTCGCTACTTGATTGATTAAAACAAGTCATTAATTACTTCCTGTACTGTCTGCAAACGCTCTGCTTTCCATGCTTTTGCACCACAGAAGAGAAGTCCCTCATCTACATTCCCTTTTACTGCATTGATCAGTCCGTCAGTAATACAGTAAGGTATTTCTTTGGGGCTGCATTTTACAAGACATCCATGACAGGAACTGTGTGGAATCTGTTCGCCGTTCATGACACGGGTCATGAATTTGTTCATAATGGCACGACCTGGCATTCCAACAGGGCTTTTTACAATGGCAATGTCGGATTCTTTTGCTTTTAAATGAGCTTCTTTATAGCGGATGTCTGCGTCACATTCTTCCGTTGTAATAAAACGGGTAGCTACCTGAATGCCGTCAGCACCCAGATTATCCACTTTTTGGACATCTTCTCTGTTATAGATACCACCTGCTACGATCACTGGAATTTCTGTCCCATATTTCTCTGCGTAACTTTTTACTGTTGTGATGATTTTCTTTATTTCTTCACTGTAGGATTCTTCAGTATATTTCTCCAGCTCTTCTTTATGAAAGCCAAGGTGTCCGCCTGCCTGAGGACCTTCGATCACTACCAGATCTGCAGTTCTTTTGTATTTTCTGTCCCAGTATTTCAGGATTACTTTTGCAGATTTTTCTGTAGATACGATAGGGGCAATCTTTGTCAGACTTCCTTTTACCAGTTCCGGAAGCTCTGTGGGAAGCCCCGCACCGGAGATAATGATGTCTGCACCGGCTTTTACTGCAGCCTTTACGTGAGATGCATATTCTTTCAGTGCAACCATAATATTGTATCCTATAATTCCATCTCCTGAAATCTCACGGGCCTTTTTCATTTCACCGGCAATGGCGCGTTCGTTGGCTGCTGCCGGATTTCTGTCGAAATCTTCTTCCCTGTAGCCGATCTGTGCAGTGGAAATAATACCAACTCCTCCTGCTTTCGCAACAGAACCTGCAAGTCTGCCAAGACTGATCCCAACTCCCATTCCCCCCTGGATCAATGGAACTCTTGTGATTTTATCTCCTATTTTGAAATTCTTCATTGTGATTCTTCTCCTGTTATTTTGTTTGTGTTTTAAATATTTTGATATTCAAAGTATATCATAATATTTGTTCTTGTCAAGAGAAACCAGTTTATATAGTTTTTAATACTATATAAGTCCACAGATTTTGACAAAAAATCCGCTGATACGATCAACTTGTGTAATCATATCGGCGGATTTATTCTATCTGATATATTTTGCCATCACCGGTAAAAGTACCTTCATATCAATTGGTTTTGCCACATGATCATTCATTCCGGTCGATATCGCCTTTTGTCTGTCCTCTGCAAAGGCGTTTGCTGTCATTGCTATAATGGGTATGGAAGCTTTCTCCTCATCTTTCATTCTGCGTATCCTGGCTGTAGCGTCATATCCATCCATCACCGGCATCTGAATATCCATAAGAATCATATCATAATATCCGGAAGCTGCTTTCTTCAGCTTATCCAGACAATCAGCTCCATCCATTGCGCGGTCTGCAATAATCTTTTGTTCCGCAAGCAGTTCTATCGCAATTTCTGCATTCAGATCATTATCTTCTGCAAGAAGAATACGTTTTCCTTCCATCCTCTTTAATGCATCCGGCTGTTCAGATATCTGATTCCTGTATACATCCTCTTCTGATGCTGTATCAAAAGAAATATCTACAGTGAATTTTGTCCCGGCGCCCTGCGTACTTTCTACCCGGATACTTCCTCCCATCAACTCGATCATGGATTTTACAATAGGAAGACCCAGTCCTGTACCAGCGACCTTGTTCTCTGTGGTTGTATGCTCTCTGGAAAATTCTTCAAAGATATGTGGAAGATATTCCTCGCTCATGCCAATGCCTGTATCTTCACAGGTAAAAATGAGCCGGGCTTTCCGGGGATCCTCTGAATCCTTCTCATATATCTTTACATGAACCCCATGCCCATCTGACGTATACTTTATCGCATTGCTGATGATGTTCAGCATTATCTCCTGAAGTTTCACCCTGTCACAAAGGATAAAGGTATGATATACATCCAAATCTACCGAATACTGCAGGTTCTTCTTCCTTACATCTTCCTCAAATACTGTGTTTACCGTATGAAATAATGTGTTTATATCCTCTGCTTTCAGCTGCAGAGCTGTAGTGCCGCTTTCAATACGGGCTATCTCCAGGATCTGGTTAATAATCGTCATCAGCAGATTTCCGGAAGAACAGATCTTTCCCAGATATTCTTTTGCCTTTTCCTCGTTTTGAAGGTTCTTTTCCAGTAATCCGGAAAAACCTATGATCGCATTCATTGGCGTCCGGATATCATGGCTCATATTAAACAGAAATCGTGTTTTTGCTTCATTGGCACTTTTCGCCAGTTCTGCCGCTTTCTCAAGCTCAGCAGCATATTGTTTTTCTCTGTGTTTTTTGCTGGATATCTGATAAAAAACCATAGCGATCAGCAACGAGAATATATAAGAAGCAATTATGGAAAGAATCCATTGAGAAACCGGAGTCCACCCATTGGAAGGCGCAATATCAAAATACCATGTGTTATTCGGGATCTCACATTCTATCGTCAGGCTGTTTTCCGGCATATCATCCTGACTCTGGGCAAGAATAACCTTATCTCCACTGCTTCTGTCATAAGACCAGATCTTATAACTGAAATCTGCCTCACTTAAAGATTTCAGATTTATATCACTCATGAAACGATCCCAGTCAATTACCTGGAGTACAAATCCCCAGAAACTACTCTCTCCGAAATTATCGGTTCGATAAACCGGTTTAAAAAGTAATGCTCCGGTTCCTCCCTGCTTTAACTGATAGGGACCGCCAAGTGTATATTCCCCGGTTTCCTTAGCCAGAACTGCATCTTTTTTCCGTTCGTGTTCCCTCAGAACATCCAGTCCAAGAGCCTCTGAATTTCCCTGCATAGGATAGATTTCGGTTATGATTCCTTCCGGTGCCAGCTCAAACGCCTTTACCACACCTTCCTCATTAGGAATCTTTTCTGCCAGTTCTGAAAAAGTGTTTTCATCCATATCCGATCCATCAATGATATAATTTCCCAGAAAATCAGAAATCATTATATAATTGTCCAGCTTTGCCTTGACTCTCCTTATCGTGCTTTGTGCCATATAAGTTCCCGATGCTTTTTTTTCCTTTTCCTGATATCGGAGCATCTGACTACACGCAAAAAATGCGATCAGGAAAGAGAGAAGTCCTATAATATAGCAGTATTTTTTAATATGTTTAGCAGCTGTACTATTTATTTTCATTGAATTTTCCTCGTTATGTTTTCTTCCAACTGTTTCTCATCGGGCTGTGCAATAAAATCGTATGGTATCTATCACTTTCTCCATTTGAAGGGGTTTTGAAAAATGTTCGTTCATTCCTGCTGCTTTACTCTGTGCAATATCATCCAGAAAGGCATTGGCTGTCATAGCAAAAATGGGGATAGATTCCGCATCCTCTCGATCCATTTTTCTGATTCTGCGGGTAGCTTCCAGACCTCCCATTTGTGGCATCATCAGATCCATCAGAATCACATCAAAGTATCCGGGCTCTGAATTCTCAAAGATTTCTACGGCTTCCCGTCCATTCCATGCCTTTGTCACTATCATTTTTTCTTCTTTCAGCAGAAACTCAGCAATTTCCATATTCAGCTCATTGTCTTCCACCAGCAGAACCTGAATCCCCTCTACTGAACAGTTCTGATACATATGAGATTTCTTTTCCGGTTCCTCTGCAGAGATTTCAAAAGAAATATGGAGAATAAATTTGGTTCCTTTTCCCTGTATGCTCTCAAAGAAAAGAGTTCCTTCCTGCAGTTCTGTCAGTTTTCTGGCAATGGCAAGACCCAGACCGGTACCTGCATATTTTGTTCTGGCTGACTGCCCCTCCTGGGCAAAAGGCTCAAATGCCCTTTTCTGAAATTCCTCACTCATGCCGATCCCGGTATCTGTACAGGTCAGTTCATATTCCGCAATGGTATCCGTATAGGAAATCTCACGACAGGTAACTGTCACAGAACCGCCATCATGATTATATTTTACTGCATTGCTGCCGATATTCATCAATATCTGCTGGAAATGTACCGGACTTCCTATCAGCTGTGTATGGATGATTTCTCCAGCTTCTACATAATAATTAACACCAGCTTCATTTGCCTGCATCCTGATGATTTCATTCGTATTATGCAAAAGTTCCAGCAGATTAAAGTGCTTTCTCTCAAGCTGTATATTGCCGGATTCCAGCTTATTCATATCCAGCACATCATTGACAAGATTTAAAAGATAACTGGAAGCAGTCCTGATTCTGGTACGTGCTTCCTGCTGAAGCTCCAGATCATCCGGATAACGGTCCGCAATATCCACACAGCCCTGGATCCCGTTGATCGGTGTACGGACATCATGGCTCATTCTCCTCAGGAAATCTGTCTTTGCCAGATTGGCTTTCTCTGCCTCCTGAGCGGTTCTTCTCAGTTCTTCCCGGCTCTCCAGCTCAGATATTTTCTGGTCATTAATATCTCTCGTCACATAGAGAACATTAGTCACTTCCCCTGCTTCATTTCGAAGCTTTACAATAAATCTTGCCTGATACCAGACTCCGGTTATGGCTCTGTATTCTGTGGAAACCTCCTCTCTGTTCTTCAGACGCTCTGCCAGAGTGGAAACATCCAGAAATTCTCTCATTCTTTCCTGAAATTCGGGGGCTATGAATTTTTCTCTGGCTTTTGTAAACTGAACAGAAGTCTTTCCACTTCTGCCGGTCAGACGGTGCATGGATTCCTGGCTGGAAATCTCCTCATAGGTATCATGGATCAGATCCATCCGGTAAATGATCCGGTACATTTTGCTGATTGCAGAGATAATCTCATTATTCAGTTTCAGGTCAGCCATAGTCTCTTCCATCTGCTGCTTCTTTTTCATATCCTCCTGCACAATATCATCAATATAGCGAAATCCCATAATGATCTTATAATCATCCCTGTTGCCTGTCTCCAGGCGGATCACCTGTAATTCAAAATACTCATGTCCGGCATGGTTTTTCACTGACTGATAACGATACGCAAAACGCTTGTGATTCTGCAGATACTCTATGAGAGCGTGACGTTCCATCTTCCGGAGGAAATCCGGTGCTGATTCCCGGATTACGTAATGATCATAATAATATCTGATTCTGGAGGTATAACTGGATTTCTGCTCCGTCATCTCATCAATCTCTGTACCATTGGAAAGTATGCTCTGTTTGATCGTTTCCAGAGTATCATTTGCCAGATCACATAAATAAAATGAGGTATAATCTACGCAGAGAGCTTCCAGGATATGCTTCTCCTTCTGAAGTTCCTCCAGATTGCTCTCCAGTGTTTTCTGTTTTTCCTCAAGCATCCTGAACATGCGCAGATTGTTCAATGTACTGGCAAGATGTCCGCCTGCATTGGAAAGAAGCGATATGGAAACACCGGGATTAACCAGATCCGGATTATCCAGACCGATAAAACCGCTCAACTGCGTATTTGCAAACAAAGGTAAAACCAGCAGAGAATGAATATCCTGAACCTTCAGAATGTCATATTCCGAAGGCATAGTTTCACATATTTTCTCCAGATCATGAATAATTATAGTTTCTCCACGAAGAAATTTCTCATGCCACACCGGCATACTATCGGCAGAAATACGAATCAGATTGTCAATCTGGGGGACGATCCCCTCTCTGCACCATTCGAAGGTATTGCTGTAATAATCCTGTTTTTCAGACATCAGTTCAAAAATATATACTCTGTCTGCATCTGTATATTCGCCGGTGTATTGAAGCAATGCAGGAATACAGTCCTTCACTTCTTTCTCATCTGATGCCTGATTGATGTCTGATATCAGAGACAGGATCTGATTCAGCAGTTCCAGCTTTTTGTTGAATTGTCTGTAGTTGATCTCATGTTCTTCACTCTTATTATCGTTTGCCTTAAACTTTTTCATATAATCTCCCAACACTTATATAGAAAATACTACCGCATTAATGCCTGAAAACAAAAAAAGAACAGCCGATACATACGTTCGAACTGTTCTCCTACTTCTGAAGTCCATACAGCATTGACATTACTGTTTCCTGCTCATTTGTACTCATACCGTTCCGTATCCATAAAACTTCCCTTTAAGCCATTAGAGGAAGTATATTTGTAAATATCATTTAAAGATACTTTCGTTTCTGCAAAAGTCATTTTCGCTTATATCACTTTTATAATATCACAGACAGCTACGTTTGTCACACGAAAGTTTAACCGAATCAAGTAAGTCCCCTGCTTCAATTGCGAATATCCACTTGACATAACTGTAATACACAATTTTTCATGATGGATATCACACTTTTATTTCAGAATCCGAATTATTACAAACAGTCAATTCAAAATGATTTCTATTTGTTTTTATAAAACCTTCTTTCTGTAGCTTTGATATCTCCGTAGACATTGCCGCGCGGTCAATGCACAGATAATCTGCCAACTGCTGCCGGTCAAAAGGAATATCAAAGGATAACGATGAATGTCTGATAGACTCTGCCGACAGATAGGACAATAGTTTATCCCTTGTCGTTCGCTTTCCCACATGTGTGATTTTGTCGTTCAGGATTAGTATCTTATTTGCCAGGACACTGACCAGGTTGCGGATCAGCTTCTGATGGTGTTCGCATGCAGTCGGGCAGGAAATCAGAAGCCTTTGGACATTTAGCAGGATAATCTCACAATCCGTATCTGCCACCACACTGACATTCAGAACAGCACCCGGGCTTGCTGCATATGGCTCACCAAAGAAATCACCGGTATGACATTTCGACAGAATATTCCGATGCCCCCAAAGGTCTTCCTGAATAACAAGAACACAGCCGGACACCACAAGTCCCATTACCTCAGTAGAATCTCCTGCTCTGAAAATATAAGAATCTCGTTTTTGGGAAACTGCTGTTGCTTTTACACAATGCAGTATAGATAATATCTCGTTATCAGTAAGGCCTGTAAAGAATGGACTGTTTTTTAAAATGGGTAAATATTTTTTCAAAATCATTCCTCCTTGTTGGAAATCAAACATACAAGTTGTATTTATCATACTATAATGCCGACAGAAACAAAAGTTAAATCTATTGACGGAGGTAAAATGATAAGAAAGATTATTCGAATCGATAAAGAAAAATGCAATGGCTGCGGCGCCTGTGCAGATGCCTGCCACGAAAGTGCCATTGATATCATTAATGGAAAAGCAGAATTGGTGAGAGAACATTTCTGTGACGGACTGGGGGATTGCCTCCCGGAGTGTCCCACAGGTGCCATTTCCTTTGAGGAACGGGAAGCACCTGAATATGATGAAGAGGCTGTGAAAGAAGCACAGAAAAAAATATTTGCCAAAAATCAGGCAATAACTGCTCATGCCGGCTGTCCCGGGTCTAAAAGCATGCAGATTCAGCGATCAGAAATACCCAAATCAGGAAAACCATCTTCAACCACAGGTCAGGTATCCAATCTTCAGAACTGGCCGGTACAGATTAAGCTGGCACCTGTCAGTGCCCCATATTTTAACGGCGCAAAGCTTTTAATCGCAGCCGATTGTACTGCTTACGCTTACGCAGGCTTTCATCAGGATTTTATCCGAAATAAGGTAACATTAATCGGCTGTCCTAAATTGGATCAGGTGGATTATAGCGAGAAACTGACTGCAATAATCCAAAATAACGATATTCAAAGTGTGACGATTGTAAGAATGGAAGTTCCATGCTGTGGCGGACTTGAGATGGCAACCAGAAAAGCACTTCAGAATAGTGGAAAATTCATTCCCTGGCAGGTTATAACCATAGGTATCGATGGAAATATTATAGAATAAAGGAGGATACGACAATGGATAAAAAAATGTTTTGTTATCAGTGTGAACAGACAGTGGGATGCACCGGCTGCACAGGAAATGCAGGTGTCTGCGGAAAAAAAGGCAGGCACTGCCAAATTACAGGATGAGCTGACAGGTGCGTTGATCGGTCTGGCAAGGGCTGTCGATAGCGCAGCAGCTATTTCCAAAAGTACCAGTCAGATCATAATTGAAGGACTGTTTACTACCGTTACAAATGTGAGTTTTGACGATGCAGCAATCGAAAATATGATACAAAAAGTCAGAGCAGAAAAAGAAAGACTGGTTCCTGGCTGCAGTAAATGTCAGTCACCTTGCGGTAAATCAGACGAATATGACATGCAACAGCTGTGGAATGCAGATGAAGATATCCGCTCCCTGAAGTCCCTTATTCTTTTCGGGATTCGCGGAATGGCAGCCTATGCTTATCATGCAAATGTTCTGAATTATGAAGATGCTGAAGTAAACCGTTTCTTCTGCGAAGCATTATTTAAGATTGGTTATGAAGAAAGTATGGATACACTGCTTCCTACTGTACTGAAAGTAGGGGAAATCAATCTGAAATGTATGGCACTTCTTGACAAGGCAAATACCAAAACCTATGGAACACCGGAACCGACTGCAGTTACACTTACCGTAGAAAAGGGACCATTTATTGTAGTAACCGGTCATGATCTGAAGGATCTGCAGCTTTTACTTGAACAGACAGAAGGAAAAGGAATCAACATCTATACCCACGGTGAAATGCTCCCTGCCCATGCCTATCCACTCTTAAAGAAATTCTCTCACTTAAAAGGAAATTTCGGAACTGCATGGCAGAATCAGCAGAAAGAGTTTGATCATCTTCCGGCTCCGATCCTTTACACCACCAACTGTCTGATGCCGCCAAAAAGCAGTTATGCTGACAGAGTATTTACAACAGAAGTGGTTGCTTTCCCAGGCGCTGTTCATATCGACGAGAAGAAAAATTTCACACCGGTTATTGAAAAAGCACTGGAACTGGGTGGTTACAAAGAAGATCAGACACGCACAGGCATCAACGGCGGTACGAAAGTGACAACCGGTTTCGGACATGCAGCCATTCTGTCCCATGCAGATACTGTAGTAGAAGCAGTAAAATCAGGCGCTATCCGCCATTTCTTCCTGGTTGCCGGCTGTGATGGTGCCAAACCGGGTCGAAACTATTATACGGAATTCGTGAAACAGACACCTTCTGACAGTATCGTTCTCACCCTGGCATGTGGAAAATTCCGTTTCAATGATCTTGAGCTGGGAGAAATCGGTGGTCTGCCACGACTGATGGATATGGGCCAGTGTAATGATGCTTATGGTGCAATCCAGGTTGCTGTGGCACTTGCGGATGCATTTGGATGTTCTGTAAATGAGCTTCCGCTTTCCTTCGTTCTCTCCTGGTATGAACAAAAAGCAGTCTGTATCCTGCTGACACTTTTACACCTGGGTATCAAGAACATCCGTCTTGGTCCTTCTCTTCCGGCGTTCCTGTCTCCTAATATTCTGAACTATCTGGTGGAAAATTATGGTATTGCACCTATCACCACACCGGAAGAAGACATCAAAGCACTAATGAACCAGTAAAATAAATTTTTCAAAATCTTCGCAAATTAACAAAGCCGATACAGGATTCCAAAGTCCCGCATCGGCTTTATTTATGGGTCTGAAGACTCGGATCTGCCGACAACAATTTTAAACATGTGCAGCGATATTCTGATGGGGTTAAATGATAACGTTTTTTAAACAATCTGCAAAAATAATCAACGTTATGAAATCCACTTTCATAGGCGATCGTTTTTACTTTTTTATTCGTATTTTTCAATAACCAGGAAGCTGCCTGAAGTCGATATCCTATCAGATAATTAACCGGTGTAGTATGTAAAAACCGGTGGAACAAATTAAGTGCAGTACTTTTGCTGATTCCTATATGTGAAGCAATTTCATCCAGAGACAAATTGTGATTATAGTTTTCATGTATATATTGCATGATTAACTGCACTCTTTTCTGTGCAACTTCATCAACTGTCTGTACATCTCCTTTATCAGATAACTTTACATTTTCATAAAAAGTCAGCCATAAATCCTGCATCAATGCCAAAGTAGCAAGTTCTCTTATTTTCTCATTTCCCTGTATTTCCATTATTTTTATCATAGTTTGTATAATCTTTGTCTGCCATAGTTCATCAGTCTGAAAACGCTGGAAATATATATTCGATGAAATGATTGGCAAGATATATTTCTTATAGATCAGGCTGTTCTCCGGTGCAATAAATTCCGGCATACATACAAAGTTAGGAATGATACCACCTGATGGTGCGTAAAAGCGGTGCAATATTTTAGAATTAATAAAAATTGCTTCTCCTTCTGACAATATAATCTGTTTTTCTCCTATTCCGCATGTAACTTCTCCGGACTCCACATATAAAAACTCAAATTCTCTGTGCCAGTGCCACTCAATACAATGAAAATCAAACAATTCCAGATTATCATAATAATACTGGAATGGATAGTCACTACTTCCATGCTGTTTAATTTCCATGAACTCCTCGTCTGTAAGTATCTTATTATATATTTTATTATAATCCATCTCCATATCACATTCTTTCTTTTTTACGATATTATACAGTATTTCTACAATTTAATTCAATGTATATATCTAATATTTGCTATATAATCAAGCAAAAAAAGAAAAGAGGTATTCTTATGATTTTTAAATTGGGGAATTCTATAAAAAAAGCTGACTACCATAAGACAAAACTTGCCTGTTATATGGGCTTTATCACACAGGCTATTGCTGCAAACTTCGCACCGCTTCTTTTTTTGAAATTTCACAGTGACTACCATATTTCTCTCGGTAACATTGCTCTGATATCCACTTTCTTCTTTTTCACACAGCTTCTGGTTGACCTGTTCTGTGCCAAATTCGTAGATCATATCGGATATCGTGTGTGCATTGTTACATCAGAAATATTTTCTGCACTGGGTCTGCTTGGACTGGCATTTTTACCTGATTTTTTACCTGATCCTTTTATTGGAATTATATGTAGTGTTATTGTTTATGCCATCGGAAGTGGTTTAATAGAAGTACTTTGCAGCCCTATTATCGAGGCCTGTCCATTTGAAAACAAAGAAGCAACTATGAGTCTGCTCCATTCCTTTTACTGTTGGGGAGCTGTTGGGACAATTTTGATTTCCAGCTTATTTTTCCTGATATTTGGAATAGACAACTGGAAATGGCTCGCCGTAATATGGGCAATCATTCCTGCAGTTAATACTTATAACTTCATGACCTGTCCTATTGAACCTCTGGTTGACAATGGTTCCGGAATGGGAATTAAGAATCTGTTTTCCAGACCATTTTTCTGGGTTGCAATATGTCTGATGATCTGTTCCGGAGCTTCTGAGCTTGCAATGGCTCAATGGGCATCTGCTTATGCAGAAGCTGCACTGGGATTGTCAAAAGCCCTGGGAGATTTAGCAGGTCCATGTATGTTTGCAGTAACAATGGGAATCAGCCGTATAATTTTTGGAAAATATGGAGAACAGTTAGATTTAATGAAGTTTATGAGTGGTTCAGGCATATTATGCGTTGTCTGTTATCTACTTGCCGCTTTGTCATCCAGCCCGATTATCGGACTTATCGGTTGTATTGCATGTGGATTTTCAGTTGGAATCATGTGGCCTGGAACAATCAGTATTTCCTCAAAAACTTTTCCAACAGGTGGAACGGCTATGTTTTCTCTTCTTGCCATGGCAGGAGATTTAGGTGGCAGCATTGGACCTGGAATTGTTGGTCGTATCACCCAGAATGCCGGAAATAATATTAGGATCGGCATGGGATTCGGACTTATTTTTCCAGTAATTCTATTGTTTATGTTATTCCTGCTGTATCGAAAAAAATCCACACAGCCCCAAATATCAAAGCATTGATGAACCATTAAAAGTAAATTTTTCAAAACCTCTGTAAGATCAATAAAGCCGATACTGGATTCAAAAGTCCCGCATCGGCTTTTTACTTTGGTTTCTTTCTTTTCCCTGTAATTTTTTCTACCTTCAAAACATATCATTGCTCCATAACAAGTAAATCTATTGTATATCATTTTTTAAGTTCATAAAAAAAATTGCTATTTTATCCAACTTTCCTTCATTATATTCTGCAAAATCCAAATAATATTTTGGAATACTTACAGCCTGAATTTCTTTTTTATATAACCATTGTCTTGTTTTAGCTTCCGGAACAAAAATAACTGCTTGATTTTCACTGGAAAAAATCTCATTATAAGTACATGCTGAACGGTCTAAAACACACTTCCAATCCATATTCTCATCCTGAAAATATCGATTTAGTTGATTCAAAAATTTCTTTGCTTTTTGCATATAAATGACATTCATAATTGGATTATAATGTTCTCCCTCTATTACAGGAATTTCCCATACCAAACAACACGTTTTCATTTATAGATCCCCCTTTACAAAATGCATAACTCCCCAATTTCCTAATCAATAAAACTTGAATTTATTTGGAAGATTTTATTATCCATTCATCAAGAAATTTCATTTGTTCATCCGTATGAAACCAATGCTCTCCATTTTTCATAATAGAAAGTGTTGAATTAGTCCTCTGTACAAATTCAAATATCGTTCCATAAGCGGTAAAATTATCTTTTTCACCATACAAAATGTGCGTTGGGATTTCCCATATAATAGGATTTTCTCTTGCATAGCAAAGATAATCCCATGAAAGAGTCTCTCCAAAGGTTGTCTGAATTTCTTTTTTCTCTTTGAGTTCATCCTCTGTAACATTTGCCCAAATCATCATATCAGCAATAAGCCTTTCCATATCTACAACGGGCGAAATAAAATATGCTTTCTCTATTTGCTGATTTGATAAGGCATTGATAGCAAAATACGCTCCAATGCTATTGGCAATTACTTCAACAGTCTTGTAGTTTCTATAAATTGAATTAAAAAGTAATGGAAATTCTTCTTTTGCTTCCCATGGAAACTGTGCAGTATAGTCGAGACCAATCACATCACAATTACTAAAGAGCGGTTTGTAATGAATAGCTTCTTCAGCATTACCACCTTTTCCATGTATATAAATAACTGCTTTATCCACAATAGTTATCCTCCACAAATTCAAATTGTTACACTTAAAAAAGCGGAATTTCACCATCATAGTTTTCTGCTTTTTCCAATAGCGGTCCTTTAGCTCCCATCGTAAACGCGATGTCGCTACTGCGGATAGAGAGCAGCTCCATTCCGGGTCTCACCTTCAAAAAATCCATCATTTTCTTCGTAAGAAGAATTTGCCCCTCCTGTGAAATCTCTACCCAGCAGTAGGAACGCCCCTTGTATTTGATAAATTCGCCAGAACCTGCTGAGTAGTCAAGCAACGGTGGAGTATCGTCCAAAATGTGACCAAGTTTTGACGGATGCAAAAGGCCTTTCCGGGTGACGCAGAAGCCACCGGTAATCTTACTTCCGGTAAAAAGATATACTTTTCCTTCATCTGCAATGTGATATTCTTCCATTGCCTGCGGTGGAATCCGCAATGTTCCATCCGTCCGAATGAGTGATTTCCCGAAAATAAATTTTCCTCCCTTATTCATTTGTGGCATAAAAACACCTCCTGAAATTCCGATTTTAATGTCTCTATTATACCATAATGATACTATTATAAAAAAGGAAAAAGAGCTCCTTCGAGCTCTTTTGATTCAGTTCTGTAAACTGGAATTTATATAATTATCTCTCTAACTTTCCCCATTTTATAGGCTTTCCCGCCTGTCCATTAGTGAAATGATATGTAGTTTCCCTTATTTTTACCCTTATGAGATAATCACAAGGGAAATAAGGGAATTTTTTTAATCATTGCCTACCACTTTATCAAGAAGCCTAACTGATTTTCGTTTAGCATCTCTTGTGGAGTGAGCATAGACATTCATTGTGGTACTTACATCTGAGTGTCCTAACAGTTCCTGCACATCTTTTGGGGCAGCTCCATTTGCTAAAAGGTTGCTTGTATAGGTGTGACGTAACTGGTGGAAATGAAAGCCTTCAAATCCCTCTAATGTTTTTGCCACCTTTCTGCAAACAGTCCCCAAAGTAGTTGGAAGTTCCAGACAACCATCCGGTCTTAAACAGACGAAAGAAATTTCTTTATAATCTGCCGGGACTTCCTCTGTTCTGTCTAAGCAATAATATTCGTAGTACACTCTGTTTTTCTCTTTGACCGCTTTGTAGTAGTTCGTGTGATAAAGTTCTCCGTACTGCATTCGATTTTTTAACTGCTCTTTCCGGGCATTACGGAAAATCTCTACCAGCGTATCTCCAAAATCAACAATCCTCACTTTTTTCCGCTTGGTTGGTCCGATGATATATTTGCGCTTTGAGCCATCGTATCGGATGCTACGTCTTATGGTAAGGCATTGTTCTTCCAGATTTACGTCCTGCCACGCCAAACCGCAGGCTTCTCCAATACGAAGCCCGGCATAATAGGCTATCTGGATTGGAAGTATTGCGGCTGGGTTCTTTTTTTTCAGATAAGCAAGCAATCTTTCATAATCTTCTCGTGAAATTGGTTGGATATTTCCGTCCATGTCCTCGTCTGAAAACAAATCAACTTCATCCGTCTGATACCGCAGTTTAATATACTGCATGGGATTAAACGTAATATACTGTTTTGGAAATACTGCAAAGCGGAAGGACTGCTGCATGACTGCGGAAAAAGAATGGATGTAATCTTTGCTGTAACCCTTTCTCTCTTTTCCGTCGGGATGAACTCCCCCGAAGGAAAGCAAATCAAAAAAGGATTGCAAATGCTCAGAGGTTACATTTTTTAATTTCCGTTCTGCCAGCGGATGTTTCTTAATATTTCGGATTGTTCCGAGGTAATTCTCCACAGTACCATTGCTGAGCGTACCTGTTTTTAATTCCTCCTCTGCCCACACATCCAAAAGTTGTCCGACTGTGAGATTTTCCGCTTTGGCAACAAATTTCTTTTTTCTCATAATCATCCATTGCCTGACGGAGCAGTTTTTCAGTTTCACTTTTGCTTTCTGTTCCAACGCATTCTTTCTGAACAAGATTGCCGCTTGCGTCCTCTACATAGAAGCGGTAGTACCATTTCTTTCCTTTTTTCTTACAGATCCTTTTGCCATAATCGTAAATCTCCTTTCGATATCAGACAATCGGAACTGATGAAATGCTTCGTGCGTGTAAGTATATCATAACTCCGGCTGTCTTACTATACCGATTCGGAATCTTCGTATAAGACTTCTGATAAAAGATTTGCAAGCCTTTGCTCTGCTGTTTTGGGTTTCTTGGAATAGAGCCTTACGATGTCTGCCATCTCATTAAAAGCATTGATGGTGTGAGTGATTTCCCTTAAGAACATAATCTCATTATATTCATCATTCGATTCAAACCCTATTGTTTTGGCAATATCCGTCTGACCATCATTCCCCTTAAAGTTTTTGCAGGCGAACTGAAAGGAATCCAAAAACAGACCATATTGTTTTAACATCAGCAGTAATAAATCTTTTGAAAAAGCATCTTCTTCTTTGGTAAGGGCAAGTGGTAACTGTTCCAGAATATCTCCCATCGCATCACGAATCTGTAATTCTCTCTTATCCGTAATATCGGTTTCATATTCATCTGTTTCCCCTTTGAGCCATTCCACAGATACATGGAGTGCTTCCGAAAGACCTTCCAACACCATTTTTTTCGTATTGTCAATCGAACCATTCTCATAACGCAGGATTGTAGAAGCGGTAACACCCATCTTTTCTGCGACATAAGGCTGTGTCAGATTCAATTCCAGACGGCGCTGTTTTACTCTGCTCCCTATCAGCTTGCGTAATTCTTTATCTTTCATGCTGACTGCCTCCTTTTTCGGTATGTATGAATTATAGCATTGTTTTTCTGAAATTGCAATATGCAATATAAAGTTTATTTTTAACATTTCGTAACGCTTGACAAAAAGATGTGAAAAGGATATACTTACATCACAAGAATTGCATAATGCAATTTGTAAGGAGGTGATTATATGACGCAAAGAAAAATTGCATTATCCATCGAAGAAGCTGCTGACTATACGGGAATCGGCAGAAACACCTTAAGACAGCTTGTAGAATGGAAGAAACTTCCAGTATTAAAGGTTGGTCGCAAAGTCCTGATTAAAACCGATATTCTGGAAATGTTTATGGAAGCTAATGAAGGTCGTGATTTGAGGGATAGAGGAAATGTAAAAGCTGTAACAAGAACTGTGGCAAATTAAAAAGGCGGCTTCCAAAGAAACCGCCAAAGGTTCTATCAGACCAAAGCCATGATATACCTACACGCAAGAAGATTATACCATGTGCTTCTTCTGATACGCAACCGAGAACTTATGTTTGCAAAAGAAAGGAGAATGTAATAATGGCAAAATCAACAAAAAGTTATGAAGAACGAATGCTTGAAATGGAAAAAAGGGAACAGGAAAGCCTTGAAAAAGCAAAACGATATGCAGCACAGAAGAAAGAACTTCTGAAACGAAAGAAAACCGAGGAAAGTAAAAAACGGACCCATAGGCTCTGTCAGATTGGCGGTGCGGTGGAATCCGTTCTTGGTGCTCCTATTGAGGAAGAAGACATCCCAAAGCTGATTGTTTTTCTGAAAAGGCAGGAAGCCAATGGGAGATTTTTCTCAAAAGCAATGCAGAAAGAAACCAATACCGATATGGAGGAAGTGTAATGGCAGAGGGGATGAGTTTTTCATTCCCTTCATTGCTTTTTCATGAAGGGCGCACTTATGGACAACCAGAGGTCGTCCCAATAAGTTTGCCACAAGTGTCAACCGGTCTGCGCTCACGCTTGCCGGGCTCGTTCCGTCGGCGGGGCTTTCAGCCAGACCTGCTCATGCCGCAGGAGGCACTCTTCGCCAGAGAGGCGCATTCCATGCAGGCTGCTATGCGCAGGGCACTCTTACGCAGAGGGCGTTCCGGCAATACTGCATTTTTCTAAAACTGAAAGCAATGTTGCCGGAAATCTATGCCGGATACGTCAGAAAGGAGGAATCCAGACATGGCGATTTTTCATTACACAATCAAAATAGTCGGACGAAGTAAAGGGAAATCTGTTATCTCCGCTTCCGCATATCTCAATGGGGATGTGATGAAAAACGAGGAAACAGGGAGAATCAGTTATTACACTTCTAAAAAAGAAGTGGTCTACACCCGGCTGATGATGTGCGAAAACGCACCTCCTGAATGGCAGATAGTACCAGAAGAAAATATAAAACGCTTTCAAAAATCTGTCCGATACAAAAGGTCAGAAGATAAAGAAGCTGCTTTAAAAAAATTCAAAATCACATTTCAGAAACAGAGGTTATGGAATGAGGTATTGAAGATTGAAAAAAATGCAGATGCCCAACTTGGCAGGTCATTTGAATTTGCCCTCCCCAAAGAATGGAGCAGACAGGAACAAATTCAATATACAACCGACTATATCCAAAAAACTTTTGTAGATAGAGGAATGTGCGCTGATTGGAGTATCCACGACAAAGGGGATGGCAACCCCCATGTCCATCTGTTTCTAACTATGCGTCCTTTTAACCCGGATCATTCTTGGGGAAAGAAAGAAGTCAAGGATTGGGATTTTGTCAGAGATAAAAACGGAAATATCGTGATTGATGAATCCCATCCGAACTGGTGGCAGGATAAGAAAAACCCTGACCGTCATGGAATCCGTATCCCTGTATTAGGCGAAAACGGAATTCAGAAGATTGGAGCAAGAAACCGCCTGCAATGGAAACGGGTGCTGACCGATGCTACTGGATGGAACAATCCAAAAAATTGTGAACTGTGGCGGAGTGAATGGGCAAAGGTATGTAATGAACATCTGCCTTTGCATAATCAAGTTGATCATCGTTCTTATGAAAAGCAGGGAAAACTCCAGATTCCTACCATCCATGAAGGAGCTGACGCAAGAAAGATTGAACAAAAGTTTTTTGCCGGGCAGGAAATAAAAGGCTCGTGGAAAGTAGCGGAAAATCAAATCATAAAACAACAAAACACGTTATTGCAAAAGATACTAAACACCTTTGGGAAAGTATCGGGTGCATTATCATTATGGAAGGAGCGATTAAATGACATTAGAAGAAAGCCGGGAAATTATACCCTTAATGGAATCCATGATTGGTCAAATCGAAGAACAGCAGAACCTAATGGCAGAAATGATTCTGGAAATGCAGAACCGGGACACTCAACTCTCTCTTATGCAAAAACAGAATCAGAAATTACAAAAATTAAACAACGAGTTATCCGAGCTGCTCAACATTTTGCCAAATACCGAGGAACTGCTTTCCAAGATGGAAGAACAGAAAACGAAGATAGAGCTTTTGGAAAACGAAAATCAGCAATGGCAGAAATTGGCACAGAAGCTGAACAGCGAAAACAGTTTATTACTGAAACAGAACACCGAATTGCTGAACTGGAACAGCAGATAGAGAAAGGACGTGATATAGATGAACGAATCCAGAGAATCAAAGAACGCCGAACAGTTGGAAGAACTTCTGCTCTTGACCGAGGAGATACAAGAAGAACTAGAACAGAAAGAACAGCTTATCGTGGAACTGAAGACGCAGCTCAGCGAATCTCTGACCTTGAACGAGAAATTAAACAAAGAGAACAGAGCCGGGAATATTCAAGCATTAAAGAACGACTTGAAGCTGGCAGACAGAGCATTGCGGATCGAGAAAGAGAAGTTGCGAAGCGCAAACGTCATGATAGAGGAATGTCAAGATAAAATATGCTATTTAACACAGGAACGGGATTATGCCCGGACACATCAGAAAATCGTAGAAATACCGGTAGAAAAGCCGGTACTCTATGAAAAATGTGAAGCCTGTAACCGGACAGCCTATCAGAATGCAAAAGCAAAATACGAAACACAAAAAGAGCGACTTGCAGGACAGTATAAAGCAAAAACGGTAATGTTCCAAACAACCTTGTTCCTTCTTGCATGGTATTCGTTGACAACCACTCTTTTTCAGGCAGTACAGTCAGATATGTTCCTTGTCGATTGTAAATCATTCTTCAATGATTTAGCATCATTCATTCAAACCTTTGTCGGATGGACGATTGATGCCGGGCATTCTGCGGCACAGATTAGTACAAAAATTCCAAATGCTTTTATAGCCGGAATGGTATATTGGTTATTGCTAATATTGATTGTAGGAATATGTATGGCAGGAACAGGGATGCTGGCGATACTGATAGAAATAAAGGTTATAGAATTATATAAGAAAAACTGTTGGGATGTTATTACTCTACTAATGATACTGACAAGTGTTGCTATTGTCATTTATTTTGGAGAATCAATCAAAAAAGTACTGTCAGTAAATCTTCTATTGCTTTTCGTACTTTCGCAGGGCGCATATGTTGGAATTAGATGTTATCTTAAAGTTTGGTTAGAAAAAAGACCATATTAGTATTTTCAACTTACTGTATAGACAGTAAAATTACTCCATACCAGCCTAGTGAAAATTTACTGTATGAAAAGAAGTATTACAGAGAAAAAAGGCTGTAAAAACAGGAACAGCCAGCCCGAAAGAATTTACGGACTGGCTGTATCAGCAGAGTAATGTAATTGTGGAGCTGACCGAGATATGAAAAGCTTTCTATCATCAATTTCGCATTATTGCAATAACAGATTGCTTCTTCCATGAATGAATAAGCAATATTGTCATCAAACTTTCAAGCATAAACATAGCAACAGCAAAAAGAGTAAAAGCAACAACCGGAAATACAAATCCCGTAGACATGCCTGCATTTTTCAAAAATATACCGATTGCATATCCGCCGGGGATTCCAACAACAGCAGTTATAAGCAATGCAATCAAAGTAGTAAAAAGACCTTCCATCATAAATGCTTGCTTCAACTGCTTATTTGTCATACCAATAGATTTTAGTGTGCCCATTTCCTGTTTCTGTGATAAAAGATTTGTCACAGTAAGATTGATTTGATTGATGACCGCAAATATCCACAAGATGGCTGCAATCGCATAAGCTAATGTAAAACCTGCACGATTGTCTGATTGGTGTTCTACAATAAAATCTTGAAGGGTTTGTAAGCGAACATCCCTATTGTCAGAAACGAGTAATTTGAGTTCTTGCTCGATTATCTCCTGATATTCAGCTTCTGCTTGTATTTCGATTGCGTATGTACAGTCATAACCTGCAAGTTCTTTGAGCATATTTTCCGGCATTCTGAAAATATAGCCACCCATTCCATCATTGCTGGAAGTGATTGCACCAATTTTGAATGCTTTTGTTATTGTTTTACCACTATGATTTTTGAAATTAAAGGTCACAGTATCCCCAATTTGAGGTTTCCAATGGTAAACATCATAAATACGTTCGGGATCACTTACAACTAATTCTGTATCATCAGTAATATTTCCAGACAAAACCGCTGCATTTAGCGACGCCAAATCCTTTTCATTATAGCCGAGCATCAAGGTGCTATCTGAAATATCATTGTCTGTTGAGAAATCAACTGGTACGGTAGCATAAGTAAATATATTGCTAACTCCCTCTATATCTCCAACACGCTTTACATAATCAGAAAAATATTCTTTCTGCAAGAGAGCATCCAAATTTTCACTTTCGTTTTCTAAATCAATGCTGATTTTGAAATCTCCGTACTTCATATCCCAATAACGAGCCATACTCTCGGCATTAAAAGAACTCTGATAACTTGCTGCAAGGAAAAATATAACTCCGCACAGTCCCAATGATAAAATGGTCAATAGAGATTTTTTTCTGTTTCTGGAAAAGCTGATTTTCGCTAAATATACAGGCGTAATACGATGTCTTTTGTGAGTGCGGTAATTTACAATTCCCACTGGATTTTTCAGGGCGGAAATTGGAGAAGTATTCGCTGCAATTTTTGCTGGTTTACGAACACTAATATAAACAAGCAGTATTCCAAAAAGGCATGCGCCACATAGAGAAACAATAAATGCAAATACTGACCAGCCTTTTGATTGCAGACAATAGCTGATGATCGTTCCCATGATACTACCAATTAAAATCCCCGGAACTGCAAGCATATAACCCTGTTTAAGAACTATTTTATAAATTTGCTTTTTACTTGCCCCTATTGTCCGAAGCTGTCCGAACTCAGCAACTTTTTGTCCAACCGAAATATAGAAAATGCTGTAAATTACAAGTGCGGCAGCTAAAAACAAAATGGCAGCAACTACACCATATACCGCATAATTACTGAAGGACAAAGTTGTATTTACATAATCATAGTAACTGCTGACTGTCCAATTATTCAGTCCAGTCTCCTCTGAAATTTGAGATAATATTTCTGTTGCTTCGTCTTTTGTAAGGGTATCTGCATTTTCAAGCCAAACATATCCATTAAGCAGGTTATTTCCACGTAATTCCCGGCATTTTTCAAGTGAAACAAAAACAGGATAAGCGGTAGAAGTTTTATCATGATAAATACCAACAATAGTATAATTCTTCAAAGTACCATCCAGATTCAACTGAACTATGGCGTTGATTTCCGGAGACTTATTTTCACTGGCAAAAAAGGCATCTGTAACAGCAATTTCACTTGCTTTCTCTGGATATTTTCCGTCAAAGGCAGGAATCAAACTAAGCATGTCATCATCATAATAAATCAGAGACAGTTCTTTAGAATTTTCTTTCACTGTTTTGATATTACAGGAAAGTCCTACACTTTTTACTTCTTCGTTTGCTAACAACTTTTCTTTACTGTCCTGCGTAATGTCAAAGAAAATCCCTTGATGTAATCCTTCGATTTCTTTCTGATTTTGATAAATGATATTTTGCACTGTGAGCAACGACATCATTATCATAGCAACGGCTACAATAATTGCCGAAAGGCAAAATAAGTTTTTCTTCTTATCAAAACGCACACTTTTTCGTGCTAATTTTTTAATTACTGCACTGGTATCATTTTCAAAAGGATAATTCATAATTCCCACCTCCTTTAGCCAACAATTTTACCATCTTCAATCCGTACAATGCGGTCTGCGAGTTGAGCGATCTCGTTGTTGTGAGTAATCATTACAATGGTCTGATTAAATTCTCCGCTGGTATGCTTCAAAAGCCCTAACACATCTGCACTGGTCTTGCTATCAAGATTTCCGGTCGGTTCATCAGCAAGGATAATCGCAGGCTTCGTAATTAAAGCTCGTGCAATCGCTACACGTTGCTGTTGACCGCCTGAAAGATTGTTCGGCATATTTTCCAGTTTATCTTCTAAAGCCAACATATACACAACTTCGTCCATAAATTTCTGGTCTACTGTATCGCCATCCAGTTCCACAGGCAGGACGATATTTTCATATACATTCAAAATCGGAACCAGATTATAATTTTGGAAGATAAATCCGATGTTACGACGGCGGAAAATTGTCAATTCATCATCATTCTTTTTTGCGAGTTCTTCTCCCCGTACAATCACGCTGCCGGAAGTGGGGGTATCAAGTCCTCCCATCATGTGAAGCAATGTAGACTTACCGCTGCCGGAAGTTCCAACTACGGCAACAAATTCTCCCTGTTCCACAGTAAAATTTACACCATTAAGGGCACGAGTAATATTTGGTTCTGTGCCGTAATACTTCTTTAAGTCGATTGTTTGTAAAATGCTCATATTCAAATGCTCCTTTCAAGGCTTTCTATCTGTTGATAAAGCCATTGTAAACCACAAATGTTACACAAATGTCCGAGATAGAAAAAATTTTTATCGAAAATCAGAGTGAAATGTTACAACGCTCGGACATTTCAAAAAAAGTGGTTATATCTTACCTTACAGGAAGCATAATAGAAAATTCTGAGCCTTGCCTCAGCTCTGAAACAACCTTGATATAGCCCCCTTGCCTTGTTACAATCTCACGAGCCAAATACAAACCTATTCCTACACCCTGTTGATCGTGTACTTCTTCCTCACGATAGAAGCGCCGGAAGATGGCAGCCTGATTGCTTTCTGAAATGCCCTTGCCGGTGTCGGTCACTTTGACCTCTACGTACATTTCCCACTGAACCACTGATACAGAAATCTTTCCACCTGACGGAGTGTATTTTACTGCATTGTCCAGCAGATTGAAAAGGGCTTCGCTTGTCCACTTGCTGTCATGGGAGATTATCAAATTTTCCGGGCAATCCACGGATACAGCAATTTCTTTTTTCTCTGCGGCATATACAATACTGCTCATGGCTTGTGCAAGCGTATGGAATAAGCTGCTGTCTTTCTTTTCTAATCGTATTGCTCCGGTTTCCAACCGGGATGTTTTAACCAGTGCTTGGAACAGAAAATCCAGTTTATCAGTCTGACTGCGTATGCCTTGTAAAAAGTCCATCCGTTCTTCTTCTGAAACAGGCTTTGTTAAAAGTGTGTCCGTTACCATTTGCAAATTGCTGACAGGCGTTTTAACTTGATGTGAAATATCAGAAATCAGCATTTGAAGCTCCTGTCGTTCCATGTCTACCTTGTGCCGGTTTTCCTGCATAATCTCATACAACCGAATTAAGCGGTGGTTGATACGGGCAAAAAGAGTTTCACTATCATTTGACTTTTGTAATTCCTCGTTTCCATCAATCATGTTGTCCAGCGTCCGGCACAAATTAGAAGTAAAATGAGAAAGGCGTTTTCCAAAAAACAGCACCAATAGCCAAATCCAGAAAAATGCACAGAGTGTCAATGTTCCACCTGCTATGAAAATTCGTATATCCTGCATTATACCGCCGAGAATACCGGTAATTACCAGCATAGAGAAAACCATGCCAGCACTAATCAGTCTACAAATTTTCTTAGCAGAAAGGTTATTCAGTTTCATTTCTTTTCGCCTCCTGTCCATTGATAACCCATACCGTAAACCGTTTTGATATATGTGTCGCCATCCGCTTCAATCTTACTGCGAATGCGGCTGATAGAAGTAGTAAGGGTATGTTCATCTACATATTTTTCATCAACGTCCCACAGCCTTTCCAAAAGTTGTTGGCGGGTAAGTACCTGCTTCGGATTTTTAAGAAATAGGTTCAGCATTTTATATTCCATCGCAGAAAGCGCTAATGGTTTCCCGTTCAAACTTGCAAATTGTTCTGAAAAATCCAGAAACAGGCTACCATCCTCGTAAATATCCTTAGCTGGTTTGTGATGTTCCAACATAGCGAACATGGCTTTGATCTTTCGCTGCAAAGCACTAATCGAAAAAGGTTTCGTGATATAATCCACTGCACCAGCTTCATATCCTCGTATCTGATCGCTTTCCTGATCGTTGGCAGTTAGAAATATAACTACTGTATCAGGATGCTCTGGCTTGATAAGACGGCATAGGTCATAACCATTTCCGTCTGGTAAATTTATATCCAGCAATACCAAATCAAAAATGTTTGTTTTTAATGATTCAGCGGCTGTCCTTGCATTCAGAACAGAAGTTATTGTGTAACCGTCCAATTCCAAATTATAAGTAAGCGTTTTATTCAAAAGATTATCGTCTTCGACAATTAAAATCTGCTTCATATTGTCACTTCCTTTTCTTTTTGCAGATAGTATAACAGGCAAATGTCCGAGAATTGTTACAAGGACAAATATATTTTTCATTTTACAGCTTTTTTCTGTGTACTGCAATTTTATAAAAGAAAGGACAGCAGTGTCAAATTGCTGTCCTTTCTTTTATCATAGCTGGTAGTGTATAAGCGTGGGTTCATCATATCGGGTGTGGTATCTTTAACTACAGGAAACTCCCTACAACACTATCTCACTTCTTGCTTAATAAAGTTCTAATGAATCTTCTGTATCCACCCACATCTGTAAATTGCCATCAAGATATAATCTTGCATATTCCAAAGGCTCATCCACAGCCAATGAAGTAAGCGCACATTCTGATCCATATGTGGTTTTTAAATTTTTTTCAGCTTCCCAGCAATCAATGCGAAGCATATATCCAGCACTTGTGTAAACATCAATACTATCGTGGTTTATATTATATTCTGCATAAATTGTTCTCATCGTATCTTATCTCCATTTTCTTTTGATAATCAGTTACAGAGTTAAATATCGAAAACATTTCAATCAGTTCACCATGTCGTTATTGTTATATGTTATATTGTGTTATGAAATTTTCTTTCCCTTAATTTTTCCCATATTAAGGTTCATGAAAAGCAATGGGAAAATGTAACACAAGGGAAAGAGTAAGGGAAAGTTCACTTGCTACAAACTTAGTATTTTCAAGGGTTTGCGAAGAATTTGATAATCAAATATAACAGTTATTAAATTTCCTAAAATATGTGAAATATCAACTGGAATTTATAAGTTCAATTCAAACATCCTGTACTCTGTCTATCCAGTATCTTCGTAATACATTTCTTTGACTTCTACAAATCAAAAACCGCAGCTTATATAAAGGCGTTCTGCTGACTTACAAGCACCCAGAACATCAAGGCGTACAGCTTTTTATGCTCTGTTCTTGCAACGTTCTATATTTCTTATCTCCCTGGTATTTAACGTATCTTTTTCCTATAAGTCCGTATTGTACAATAACTGCTGTCCAATTTTCAAGATTCCTTCAGACTTTCTCTATATAGTGCATATTCAATACCCCAGCACAACCATATAATCCAGAATCGCATGAACCAGCACTGGAATCCAAATTGTGCCTGATTTTTCTTTCAGATACTGGAAAATACATCCAGTTAATATCAGTCCTAGCATTTGTGACGTAATAAATGAAAATACATAAACCAGTGTGATTTTTCCCCAGTTTGTATAGGAGAACAGATGCATGGCAGCAAACAAAATATTTGGTACAAGATAACGGATATAATTATTTTCATCTTTTAACAAATACACACATATACCCCTTACCAAAAGTTCCTCTTCCATTGCAATAAATACCGTATAATACAGCAAATTATACAATATTGTTATTTTATCTGCTTTTGTAATCAAACAGAAAACGGTTACTGCCCCAAGAATCGCTGTCAGGATAAGCACCGTTGTCTTCTGCTTTTTTCCTGATATTTTTAGGTACATTTCTGATATGAATTTTTTTCTTAATATCATGAAAAAAATTAAAATCACTATGATTGCAACCATAGAAACAACCAGACTCTGGCGAAAAATACCAAAAATATTATCAGATGCATTTCTGACTACAACGACTGTACCATTTTGTTTCCATGTATAAATAAAATAAGCGGCTACTAAAATATCTGCTGTACATATGAGAAATATAATAATAATTCTCGCTGGCAAAGCTAATGTTTTTTTATCTTTATCTGACATTTTTATTTCAAAGCCTCCCAGTCAATTCGTTCATTTCTGTAGAAAAATTCTCTTTCGGTATAAACCATTCTTTATAAAGGTTTTTAGCCTACTCCTACAAATTACGATTGAACAAAATCGCTGCGCGATGGCCTGCCAAGGCTGTGGCGCAGTTTTATTTTTATTAAAAAAGCAGTGGAATTACTTTCCATAATCCGTTATTGTTAAGTTACCACACGAAACAACTGAACTAAGAAAGCTCCACTGCCTATGATAAGAATAACATTTTCCAGTCTCTTCCGCAATCGGAATTATGACGCTAATGCACCTCCGAATAGGTAGATGTAATTATTAACACTACTTATTCTGGAGGTTTTATTATGTATAAAGATATTTTTGAATCTATCCGCAATGAAGCGGAAAAACGTAACCTGCGTGAAAGAACTATTCAACTGTATTGCTCGGATGTCAGTTACTTCCTTCGTTGGATTGGAAAAAATGTTTCTGATCTTACACTTGAAGATGCGGAAAGTTTTCTTACTGCAAAACGTCTGGAAGGCAGATCTCCTGAAACTCACAATCACTATCGGTCTGCAATCAAGTTCTTATATAAAAAGGTGCTGAAGATTCTCTGGGATGATGACACTGTTCCAGCTATGAAAAGAGAGCGAAATCTTCCTGCCGTTCTATCCCGCGATGAAATAAATGCAATCATTGACGCCACTCCGAATCTGAAGCATAAAGCGATTATTGCAACTATGTATTCTTCCGGATTACGTGTATCGGAGGTCGTTCATCTCCATTATGATGACATTTCCCGTACCAACATGACAATTCATGTTCGTGAAACCAAAGGCAGAATTGACAGGTATACGATTCTGTCTCGAAAAAAACTTTAGACCTTCTCACTGAGTATTGGTACAAATGTGGTCGCCCCAAAGATATCCTTTTTCCCAAGTTCCTGGACCGGTGGATATCTTGATATAACCGGTGTTAACCAGTTCTTTTAAGAAAGTGCTAAACTCGCCGGCATTACCCGTCATGTTTCCTCTCATGCATGTCGTCATAGTTTTGCCAGCCACTTATTCGAAAGTGGCACAGATATAAAATATATCCAGTCACTTCTGGGACATGTTGATCCTCGCTCTACAGATGTTTACCTTCATGTGAGCAACAAGACACTTCTTGGGATCCGCAGCCCGTTCGACAACCCGGAAGGTGGTGAATCATGAGTAAGGATTGTACGATTCAGGATGTTTTTCATCGTTTTTATCCATCTTTTGAATCCACACATAGTATTTCTCCCGCTCAGCGAAAGGCCGCTTATCACATCATGAATTGCAAAACCGGTGCCTTTGGTGTGAATGTAAGCGTATGCGAGGACTGCGGCTGCATGTCAGTCCACTATAACTCCTGCCGTGACAGATGCTGTCCTATGTGTCAGGAGTTTCCAAAGGAAAAGTGGGTAGATGCACGGCGTGAGGATCTCTTAGATGCTCCTTATTTCCATGTGGTTTTTACAGTTCCAGAAGAACTCAATCCCATTATCTACAGCAACCAGAAATTCTTATATACTGCTCTTTATCATGCGGCTTCAGATACTCTCAGTGAACTTGCTGCTGATAGTAAATATCTTGGGACTGATATCGGCTATATTTGTATCCTCCATACATGGGGAAGTACCATGAATTTTCATCCTCATATCCATGCGATTGTTCTTGGTGGAGGGCTGGATGTGAAAAATCATTGGAAAGACAATGGGAAAGATTTTTTCCTTCCGATTAAGGTAATCTCAAAAACGTTTCGTGGAAAATACATGGCTGAACTTAAGCAGCTCTGGGAAAATGACAGGCTTGAATTTCATGGATCGGCTGCACCTTACAAAAACTACTATACTTTCAAGGAATTGTTAAATACCTGCTATACAAAGGAATGGATTCCTTATTGCAAGAAACCATTTGACGGTGCCGAATCTGTCATCAGATACCTTGGAAAATACACCCACCGGATTGCTATCAGCAACTACCGTATCAAAGACATGACAGAATCTACAGTTACTTTTTCCGCTAAAGATTACAAAAACCAAGGGCTTTGGAAAGAGATCACCATATCCGGCGAGGAATTTATCCGTCGATTTTTAATGCATGTTCCTCCAAAACGCTTTGTACGTATCAGGCACTATGGTCTTCTTTCATCCAGAAATAAGAAGAAAAAGATTACCCTATGCAGAAACATCCTTGGTTGCAAAAAATATATTTCCAAGCTGAAAGATATGGATGCACCTGCCATTATCCGTCTTCTTTATAATAAAGATATATGCAAGTGCTCTTCCTGTGGTGGTAAGATTATTCCTCTGCCTACAGAACAACATTTTATAAAACCAAAACCACATATGCTCTGTTAACGTATCATAACTGTATATTTTTTTAGCTTCCTTAGGGAGGCTTATTTCTGGTGTCATAATACAGGACTGAATGATAAATTCTATGTGTTTCTATGTGTACACGCTATCCTATTATAAATAGAGTGTCAGAATTAAAAGTCCATATAGAGTTGACGCGCTTTGTTCAACCAGAAAAAATCGAAATTGATGCAAACGAAAGGGCAGTTAATGAAAAGTCTCCATACTGCTTTTTCGTTTGCACCACCTTCGATTCTTTCCTTAACGATTTTAATGTCTCTATTATACCATAATGATACTATTATAAAAAAGGAAAAAGAGCTCCTTCGAGCTCTTTTGATTCAGTTCTGTAAACTGGAAGTTGATGAGCCAACAGACTATTATTTTTCGTTGACTTTAAGTTCAAGGATATCCGGACGTGCATAATGTCCAATCGCATCATGCTCCATCTTACAGGCGGCAGGCAGGCTCATATCGAGCTCTGCATAGATGATGGTTTCTTCATCCCAAACCGGCTTTGTCAAATAATGACCATACGGATCAATGATGCAGCTTCCGCCTCTGCACACAAATTCCGGAAGTTCCGATACGATATTGCGCTCACACAAGTCAGAAGGATACGAACTGCGTCTGATAATCATATCAGCATTTACAAAGAAACATTTCCCCTCGATTGCAATGTGCTGAATAGTGGCTTGCCATTCTGGATTGTCATTGGTGTTTGGCGAAATATAAATGGTGATTCCCTTTTGATAGAGCGCTACCCGAGCAAGCGGCATATAGCTTTCCCAACAGATCATGCTGCCGATTGGTCCCCACGGTGTTTCAGTAACAGGGAAATAATCCTTATTCGCATCTCCCCATACAACACGCTCAGAGCCTGTGGGCTTCAACTTTCTGTGTACCTTATATGACCCGTTCGGTTCAAAAATGACATTGCTGTTGTAGAGCGTTCCACTAACAGCGTCTCGCTCGGAAAATCCAAGGCTGATGTATGCCTCCGCTTTTTTGGCTGCCTCTGCGAGTTGTTGGAACTCCGAATCTCCGGCAACAACAGAGGCATCGTAGTATCGTTTCCAGTCTTTTCGTCCCTCATCGCTTCGTTTTCCCATGCTAAAACCGAAATTCATTCCAACAGGATATCCCGGAATAAACAGTTCCGGGAAAACAATTAAATCCGGTTTTTGGCTTGCTGCTTCACAAATATATTGAAGTGCCTTTTTAAGTGATGCGCTTTTGCTGAACATAACAGGCTCTGCCTGTACTAATGCGATTTTACAAGTGGTTTTGATATCCTTCATAACGACAATTTCACTCCTTTACAAATTCCGATTGTTCTAATTATTTTTAGTTCCACCTTCTTGCCCCTCGGACAAGAAGTATCCCTCGCTTTCAGCTCGGTCAATTCCGATTGAGATTTCACCCGTTTTGTAAGCTGATTTTCTTTCCAGTCAATTGTGGAATCCACCTGGCATATAAATCACAGAGTGGCTGTGACTATTTTCCAACCCATATTTTCGTGACATGCTCCCACCACTTAAATCCCAGATTTTGAAGTGGGGGCTTCTTGCTCAATGACTCCTCTACTGAGCCAAGTATCTACAAGCTATCCTCGCGTGCCCCGCGATTCTTTTTGCCCGGACACGGGCGCATTTTCTTACTTATTGTCCGGATATGGACAGTTTATACTGCCAGCATCCTTCTTGCCTCTTCACGGATATTGATCGCTGCATTTCGATCTCTGTCCATCTCATTTCCACACGTGCAGCGGTATACTCTTTCGGATAATCCCAGCTCTTTTTTTATCTTTCCGCATTTACTGCATTTTTTGCTTGAAGGGAAAAAGCGGTCTATCTTTACTAATTTCTTTCCCTTCCAGGCAAGCTTATAATCCAGCATATTCCGGAACATCCCGTATCCATTATCCTGTACACTTTTTCCAAAATGCAGGCACTGGCCCATTGCTTTCATATCAATATCTTCTACCGCGACTATATCGTACTGGTCTGTAATCCTGCGGCTCAATTTATGCAGATAATCCTTTCTCTGGTTTCGTATTTTTTCATGGCACCTGGCAACTTTCTTTTTCTGCCGCACATAATTGCGGCTTTCTTTTACACATCTCGACAGTTTACGCTGCTCCCTTGCCAGCCTTTTTTCATTTCTTCTGAAGAATCCTGCTTTTTCAAGTTCAATCTCTTCTGAAAACACTGCCATCCCCTGCATCGCATAATCAATCCCCAGTATTTTGGCATTGCTGTAATCTTCATCTGCTGCTTGGTTTTCGCAGCTGTATCCTTCATACAGCAGACTTGCAAAATACTTTCCGGACGGCTCCATACTGACTGTCACTGATTTCAGACAGCAGTTTTCTGCAGGCTCCCTGTGTTTTTTCATGGAGATCCATTTTAATTTGGGAAGCCGGATCCGCTTATCTTCTACCAGAATATTTCCGTTGACTACATTTGTTGTGTAGCTGTTTTTGGAGTGATGTTTTGACTTGAAACGTGGAAATCCAACCTTGGGATCACGGAAAAAATTCTTATATGCTTTCTCCAGATGAAGCTGAACATTTGCCAGTGCCAGCGAATCTACTTCTTTCAGAAATGAATACTCCTTTTTATACATGGCTGGTGTATTTTTAACAGTTTTTTCGTCTTTTTATACTCCCGGATCTTGTCATTAAGCATCTGGTTATACAGAAAACGGCAGCAGCCAAATGTTTTTCCCAGAAGTATCTTCTGTTCTTCTGTTGGATAGATCCGGAAACGATATGCTATGTTCAATGCTTTTTCTCTCCCTGGGTTTCGATGTATTGACGGATCACTTCAACTGGTGCGCCTCCTGCCGTCAAAAGGCAGAAACTCTGACTCCAGAATGCTTCTTTCCAAAGTTTTTCCCGGATTTCCGGATACTCTTTTTTCAGCAGCCTGCTGCTGGCACTTTTATATGCATTGATAAATTTACTGAGTTCCGTTTTAGGCTGTGCACGAAACATTACATGCACATGGTCAATATCATGATTCCATTCCTCCAAAACAATTCCATATCGGGGTGCAATATATTCCCATATTTCTTTTGCTCTTTCTGAAATTGGGTCATTGATAACTTTTCTTCGATATTTTACCACCATGATCAGATGATAATACATCAAATATACTGAATGTGCATTGTGATCTATTTTTTCCATAAAAACAGTCCTTTTTTGATCTTTTACCTTATCGACTGATTCTATTATACCATGAATCGCGTTGCAGAACAAGTGTTCTTTTCTGTTTTTTTGCAATTCATCTCCCACCTATAGGACGCCACTGAAAAACTGTTTTTGCATACTATATATAGTGCCTTAATATTGACTGATGTACTTTATTTTGTGTTGATTTATACGAAAAAAGGACTTTTTCAGTGGCCTTCTATAGAGGAAGGAGAATTCTTGCTATATATTATGTTAAAACTTACAACAAAAAACAGAGTTTCTGCAAGTCCTGTAATTCCCCATGAGAAGATATACAAAAGATACAGTGATGAAATCGTCTGGAAATGTGCAAATACTGTATAAATCCAGACAATACGAAATACGCAGGAGCCCAGGATAACGATAATGGTAGGCGGAATACTTTTTCCGATACCTCGGGATGCGGCGATACTGCCGTCCATAAAACAGCTGAATGCATAGCTGAATGCCATAATACGAATCCTCTGCATACCAGCATCAATAACTGTTGGTTCCGTAGCGAACAGAGAAAGAAACTGTGGGCCAAACACAAGGAGTAGTCCACCCAGGATTGCACCGAAAATGAAGGCATATGTAAGGCTGACTCTATAAGATTTCAGCATTCGTTTTTTATTACCGGCACCCCAGTTCTGACCGATAAAGCTTGCACATGCAGTATAAAAAGAAAACATGACATTATAGATCAGGGAGTCAGCATTTGCGGCAGCTGCATTTCCGGAAACCATCACTGCATCAAAAGAGTTGACACCAGTCTGCACAAACAGGTTTGCAATAGCAAAGATTCCGTTCTGAAGACCTGTAGGGATACCAAGCATGAGAACTGCTTTGCAGGCCTTGGGGTGCAGGCAGATCTTACGCAGAGATACTTTGCAGTCATCGGTTCTTCTGAGGAGATGGATCATCACCAGAGAAGCAGAGATATACAGAGAAATTGCGCTGGCTGTTGCAACGCCTGCGGCTGCCATATGACAGACAATAACAAAAAACAGATTCAGAAGAACATTGACCACACCTGCAATGGAAAGGTAGATCAATGGTCGTTTCGTATCACCTATGGCACTTAATACGCCGTTTCCGAAATTGTATACGGCCATTGCAGGCATTCCCAGGGAATAGATCTTCATATATAAAATAGCCTGATCAATAAGTTCCGGCTTCGTGTTCATCATGGACAGCATCCGCCCGGAAAACAGAAGACAGATGGCGCAGACGAGCAGACCTGTGATTGCGCACAAAAGAAGAGAAGTATGGATTGTTTCTTCTGTGCCTTTTTTATTACCGGCACCCAGTTCGTGAGCTACGCGGACATTGACACCGGCACCCATTCCGATAAGGATTCCGGTAAACAGAGTAACCAGCAAAGTTGTGGAGCCGACGGCACCTAATGCCATATAATCTGCAAACCGTCCAACAACGGCAACATCGCTTAAGTTAAAAAGAACCTCCAGTACCTGTGATCCCATAAGAGGAAGGCTGAAGAGAAGTATATTTTTCCAGAGAGATCCTGTGGTCATCTCAATGGAATGATATTTCTTTTTTTCATTTTCACACATAAAATCACCTCATAAAAATTACTTCATCCAAATTATACAATACTCTGTTGAAAAATGTTTGTCTGGAAGTTATTCATTTAATTCAACTTCAATTTCTTCAATGGTAGGCATACTACCTCTGAACTCTTCTGGTATAAGTTTTGATAATTCATAACCGGAAATACCGAGTGGCTGGCTAGTAGATTCTAATGCATACTGGGTTTCTACTTTATCCATATCTTTACAAATCAAAAGTCCCAATGTAGGATTATCAGCTTCTTATATTCATTATCAGCCTTAATCAACTCACTCATATATAATCCTTTCTAATGTGTCAGTTCGACAATTTCCGATTAGTAAATACTTTTCATTTCATATGTAACTGCTACTCCACCAGTACATATTCGTAAAATACGAATTCTGTTTCTCCGGTACTTTCATAGTACTCCTGTGCTGTTCCGCAATTAACAAAGCCGTATTTTTCATACAATTTCTGTGCTGGCACATTAGTTCCAATCGCGTCCAGCCGCACTGCCTTTTTCTTTTTGTCTGCAGCCAGCTTGATGATTTCATCAAGTGCTACTGTTGCCGCTCCATCTCCCTGATATTCAGGTAAAATCATCAACAGATGAACCACCGCTGCATCCTGATCATCAGCCTTAACTTTCCAGTGAATCTTTCTATATTCTTTTGACTGCGCATTCGTCACCGCTACTGCACCAATCACATCCGTATCCTTCAAAATCAAGTACATTTCACCTTTTACAATATAAGAATTCCAATCGTCATCATTTGGATATATATTCTTTTTCCACTGCAGAATCTGACCATATTTCGGAGAGCTGTCCAAAAGTCTCCAGTACAGTGCCCTGATCTGGTCAAGATCTTTTATAGATACTTTTTTTAATCTAAGATTTTTCATTATTGCTTTCTCCTCACCTTCTTGCCTTTCGGACAAGAAGCATTTCTCGCTATCGATATAGTCAAGATATTTCTTATCCTGTTTCCATTCCAACGCTCTCGTTCTTTCCATATGTTTTTCTCAATTATATCAGAAAAACAAAGAGTTCTCAATCTGACCAAAATCGTTTTATCTACAAAAGGTAACATCCTGTTTCCTGACCGATATCTTGAAGGACAAGTCCTGATAAACCAGTAAAAATCAAATTTTCAAAACCTCTGTAAGATCAGTAAAGCCGATGCAGGATTCCCAAAGTCTCACATCGGCTTTTTACTTCAGTTTCTTTTCCCTGTGATTTTTTCTGCCTCTAAAACATATCATTACTCCATAACAAGGAAATCTATTATACATTATTTTTTAAGTTCATAAAGAAAATTGCTATTTTATCCAACTTTCCTTCATTATATTCTGCAAAATCCAAATAATATTTTGGAATACTTACAGCCTGAATTTCTTTTTTATATAACCATTGTCTTGTTTTGGCTTCCGGAGCAAAAATAACTGCTTGATTTTCACTGAAAAAAATCTCATTATAAGTACATGCTGAACGGTCCAAAACACATTTCCAATCCATATTCTCATCCTGAAAATATCGATTTAGTTGATTCAAAAATTTCTTTGCTTTTTGCATATAAATGACATTTATAATTGGATTATAATGTTCTCCCTCTATTACAGGAATTTCCCATACTAAACAACACGTTTTCATTTACAGACCCTCTTTACAAAATGCATAACTCCTCAATTTCCTAATCAATAAAACTTGAAGTTTGTTTTCCATAAGCTTTACTCCAACTCTCAATTTTTCAGCATTTTAAAGATTCTTTTCTTATCTATAACCAATGTCAGAACTCTAAACTATCTGCATTCAAAAGGAAATACTTCATTCCCATGATGACAAATCCCTCGTCATTTCTCCAAGGTTTCTTGCTGCCATTTACAATGACCATCTTTTTGAAAGAGTCTGGAATATTACGCAAAGAGTTGAACTCCTGAGTCTGCTTTTCTTCCGAAGTCATGTCATATGCAACCTGAATATAGTACCTCTGATTACCTTGGTTAACCACAAAGTCAACTTCCAACTGCTTACGGATACGCTTACCCTCTTTATCTTTATCAAAGATCTGCACAACGCCCACGTCAACATTGTAGCCACGGATCAGCAGCTCGTTATAAACAATGTTCTCCATGATATGAGTAGGCTCCTGCTGTCTAAAATTCAAGCGAGCATTTCTCAGTCCCAGATCAGTGAAATAGTATTTCAGATTTGCACCGATATATTTTCGTCCCTTAATGTCGTAACGGCTTGCCTTGGAAATCAAAAACGCATCTGCCAAATAGTCAATATGGTTTGAGATAGTTTTATTGGTATAAGTCATCTGACGCTGACTGGCAAAGGTATTCGCAATCTTTGAAGGGTTGGTCGGTGCGCCGATTGCAGATGCAAGCACATCAACCAGAATACCAATTTCATCCACATTTTGAATTTTATTTCTTTCTATAACATCCTTCAGATAAACATTAGCAAAAATGTTCTTCAGATAGTCTGCTTTCTGTCGTTCACTCTGGAAACCAACAACCTGCGGCAATCCTCCGTAGATCATGTAGTCATCCCAGGCATCATCATAATCACCGTCATAGACAGAATAAAACTCAGCAAAGGAGAGAGGATAGATTCTGATTTCATCACCTCTGCCACGGAACTCGGTCACAATGTCACTGGACAGGAACCTGGAATTACTTCCGGTGACATACACATCAATGTTGCTCATGCGTAGCAAACTGTTCAGAACTTCCTCAAATCGGGGCATGAACTGTACTTCATCCAGAAGAAGATAATACTTCCCATCATCTTTCACAGCATCCTTGATATACTTAAAACACATCTTGGGATCTCTTAATTCCTCATTCTCTATACCGTCCAATGCAATTTCAATAATATGATCAGAGCCAATGCCATTCTCCAGTAAATATCTCTTAAAGATGGTAAACAGCAAAAAGGATTTTCCGCATCTACGAATGCCGGTGATTACCTTTATCATTCCATTATCTTTTTCGCTCAATCAACTGCTGCAGGTAAGCGTCTCTTTTAATCTCCATCATCACTCTCCCCGTTTCTGTGCATCTGCACTTTTTTTAGTAATGATATTCTATCATAAAACAAGATACGTTTCAATATTCATTCCTATTTTATGTGTATATGCATATTTTTATGTAATGTACTAATACAAATATAAGTCGCCTTAGCTGCCTTAGCGTTTGTGATCCTTCCATTGCAGGCCATTGTAGGCTTTTTCCCTAATCCGGAACGTAAGGGAAACATCCATTATTTCAGCGATAATGAATTGGAAGTGCTTCGTATTATTGAATGCCTGAAGAAATCAGGGCTTGGGATCAAAGATATAAAGCAATTTTTTATCTGGGTATCTGAAGGCAACTCCAGCTATGAAAAAAAACGAAAAGAATTATTTGAAGCCCGAAAATCAGCCGTTGAAACTGAAATCCAAGAACTTCAAAAAAAAATCTCTCTCCCCTTTTTAAAAATCCAAATGCTGGTATTATGAAACAGCAATGAAAGATGATAAGATGCTATAAATGCCATGTTACCTGACAAGCTTCCAGAAAATATACAAAAACTATATGGCAAGAAGCATTCCTCGCTATCGATATAGTCAAGTCAAAGAAAACAATATTCTGATTTACTCATTTAATAACTGTTATATTTTGATGGAAATTTACAGATGTGGGTAAATGCAGAAGATTCACTTGAACTTTAATTCTTCCAGTACCGTAGGCAAAGTTGTGCTGAATATAATCTCCTGCAAGCAATTCTTTAGCAGTATCGATATCTCCAGTTGCAAAAGTATCTATCAATGCAAGAGCTTTTTCGGTCTGGGTCTGTTCCGTTTTTGTCTACAGTTATTCTGATACTTTATCAAAGAAAGCGATCATATAGAGCGGTAATGTGATTATTCCCTCTTCGCTGGTTCCTACATTCCCATCTATGAATTTATATCCATAGCTTATATCTTTATTATTTTTCATGATCGACTTTAGTGAATTTGCACGTGTATTTCCACTCTTGACCTCAATAGGAACTACTTTTCCATCTTTTTGAATGATTACATCAATTTCTTTTTTCGTTGTCTCATTTTTATAGAAATATAACTGATATCCCTTCTTATAAAGAGCATCTGCTACAGCACATTCAAATATTCCTCCTTTGGAATTTCCTGCTAAGGTATTTTCTATAATATGCTGCTTCAAGGAAAAATCTTTCATCGCCATCAACAGAGACAAGTCCGTTGTATAAGCTCTGAAAAAATCATCTCTTGCATAATCATCCAGATCAAATCTTATATCTGTTACAAGTTTACACAAATACAACATATCTGCACGAAGTAACCACTCGATACTAGAAAAATACTTCTGTGCCCTGCCTCCATGCTCAACTTCTTTATATTGAAATTTATGATTCTCTTTATCCAATAACTGTTTCGCAAGAGAAAGGTAGCACTTCTCCGCTTTTACTTTTTCTTCAGCTGTAGCATAATGGGCTATATCATACTGATATCCCTGTAACAGACTTCTCTGAATCCGGTCAACCTCCCTGAAGTCTTTTGTATCTATATACTTCTGAACTGCTTCCGGCATACCCCCTATAGCGACATACTGCCTAAAATATTTCATCATCTGAGAATGAATTGCCTCTGGAATAGCAGCTTTTGAACCAAGATATCCACAGAGATTCATTATCATATCCTCAGAGATTCCCATTCCCCAAAGAAACTCCTCAAAATCTATTCCATACATTTTCAGATAATCAACATACCCAACAGGGTAAGAAGAAGCACGTTTATAATCAATTCCTAAAAGTGATCCTGATGCAATAACATCAAATCTATTATCTAATGCCCAAAACTTAAGAGAAGTTATTGCTTCCTGACACTCCTGGATCTCATCCAGAAAAATCATAGTCTTTCCTGGAATAATCTTCTTTTCAGGAAAACGAAACCGCATAGCCATAACCATATTATCTACTGTTAGATCACCGGAAAAAATATCCATCGCAGAAGGTATCTGTTTAAAATTAATTTCAACAATTTCTTCATAGTTCTCTTCTGCAAATCTTTCAACTATATATGTTTTTCCTGTTTGTCTGGCTCCCTGAATTACAAGACATTTTTTGTTTTTTGAATCTACCCATTTTTTTATGTAATGCGTCACTTTTCTTTTTAACATAAAACACCTCCTGTTACCAAACAATATTTTTATCAAGAACAACTTTGTAACATTTTTAATTACTATTTTTCTTTTATTGTCAACATTTTAGAAAGCAAAAATATCTGTATGTCAACATTTTAGAAAGTAAAAATGTCCATTTGTCAACATTTTAGAATATTATATCATTGATCAGGATATATTAAAAGACTTTTTTCTATCAAAAGCCCTCATAATTGCAGCCTCCAATGTTCTCAAGGTACCGGCATTGTAACGCTCTTAATTATAAATATATGTATTTAATAATGAAAAATTCTGAAATCACTGATGAATATGATTCAAATCTTGCTGCAATCTGCCACAACGGCACTTTTGTCGGAACGCAAAAAGATAGCGTTGTTTCATTCAAGAGTATCCCATAAGCTTATATGAGTCCGGTAATTCTTTCCTGCGATCCTGTATTCTTCCAGATGTTCTACAAAACCATCCATATCACCAAGTGATCTTTCAATAATATCCTCACCCAGACCGGCCGATATAATGTAGTAAACTTCTTTTTTACCAAAATGCTGCCAGATAAGCATGAGACAATCACCGCCTACTTTTACTGCAAAATCATACATAGGATAAAAGCTGGCCATAACGTTCAGTTTTTTTGTCAGAAGAAGCATTCTCTGTTTCTGCTGCATATGCAAGATTCAGTGCTCCAAAGCTGAGAGCTGTTGCCGCTGCAAGTGCTGTTATGGTAAATAATTTTTTTCATAATAAAGTCCTTTCTGCACACCCCGATGTGCCTGAAAATCTTTTTAGTGGGCGATCTGATCCATTTAATATAAGTGCAAACTGTTTGCGTTTATCAAAATAGCACTCAACAACTGTCTACCGCTATCTGGATAAGCTTTGCGCGGAACACGTTGTAATTAAATACCCAGATCTGAATTCTGACAAAGCAATGTTTCAGTTCGCAGGAGAAGAAAAAAAAATGTACAGACCACCTGCATCTGAAATATATCAGATGCGGCAAGGTTGTACATCTTGACTGTAACTTTATGGATGAATTAAAAGAGCATCTGTTCCGGAATCATGGATTCCGTCTGCAGTGCAGCGGAGATATGCTTCATGGAATCTGCAAAGACTGTGAAAACAAATCCGATCAGCTGTGATCTGTTTCAGTTGCAGCATGATGAATCTGGCGAATCACACATCTGATTGATACCGGTACTGTAAAAAGGCAGGCAATCGCCCCAGACAGCATGATTGCAACATCCTGAAAAAGAAATTTGGAATTGAGAATAATTTCCAGGTTATATTGCTGTGTCTGAACATAGGCAAATAACAGAATAGAGCCTCCAAGATAAGCAAAAAGCAGCGTATTTACAGTTGTTCCTATAATTTCTTTTCCAACCTGATAGCCGGAAGAAGTAAGTTCTTTCGCTGTCAGGCTGTTTTTATGTGTCCAGACTTCATATACAGAAGAAGTTACAGATAAAGCAGTATCAATAACCGCTCCAAGAGTACTGAAAACAGTTACAAAAACTGCCACATGAAGCATATTAATATGGATATCCGTACTGTAATAATACATAAAATCATCTTCTGAAAGCTGAAGCTCATTCAGTCCGTAGCTTCCTGATCTCCATATAATAAGATAAATCGGAATAAATAAAAGCAGCATCACAAGCAAGGTAGCCAGAAAAGCCGCCCGTGTCTTTGGATTGTTTCCATTCTGGTAGAACAGGGAATTATAGCAGACTCCTGCCCCTGCAGCCAATATCAGAAGCAGAGCCGGGAAACCAATGGACATCAGAAGAATCGAAATAAACAGAATTACAATATTACCGGCCAGTGTCATAAGAGAAACTGCTCCGCGCTCCCCACCAATCAGAATCATTAAAATAATCAACACCAGTGCAAGAAAAATTATCATTTTTTGTCGCTCCTTTTCAGAGATGGTAGTTTCATGATAATAGAAGAAATAAAAACAGATACAGGGATTGCCAGTACAATTCCTATACTTTCAATAAGAAAACGACAGATATCATATGGAATATGATATCGTATGATCGTTATAAATCTGATCTCATTGTTCATTTTCAGGATAAACATAGGAATCATGCCGCTTGCCAGGACAAAAAGCAGCACATTTATCATGGTTCCCATAATGTCATATCCGATTTCCCGTCCTGAATGTATTAATTTTCTCAGAGAAACATCTGGATTTTTCCGGACAATTTCCCCTGTTGCAGCACTAATAGTTACAGCTACATCCATGATAGCTCCAAGTCCTGTCAGCATAATATCTGTCCAGAATATATCAGCGGAATTACTCATACTCCCCAGATATTCCAGATTAGAATAATCCAGATCTCCAAAAAACTGAATAGAAAATTCAAATAATGCCATGATCAGAAACAGTACGCATATGGTTGAAATAACAGAAGCCCATGTTTTTCTGTGGATTCCATTCAGACAGATCAGAGTTGTTATCGAAAATAGAAAAGCAATTACATTGCAGATATTTAAGATATTTTCCCCTTTCATAAAAGCCTGAAATCCAAACGCGAATATAATTGTGTTCAATATCAGCGATATGATCGTATAGAATCCCTGTTTTCCTGTAATACAGATCAGAAGAAAAAACAGACCACCTGCCAGCAATGCCAGATAACCATCACGCTTTATGGAACGTATGGATTTCCCTGGATTTTCCCTTGAACCGCTTAAAAGGACCGTGTCTCCTTTGTGATATTTCTGATTCTGAACCTGAGACGATGTATATTCATTAGAAATAGCAATCTCTTCCCCTTTATGGGTACCGTTTAATATACGCGCTGTAATTTTCTGAGTATAATAATACTCTTCTGCATCCCTGGTTCCTTTTCTGCTCATTGTTTCCTTTTCTGTTACTGAAGATATCTTCGCCAGAGGCGTATGATAAAACCTGGCGTTAAAGCAGGTAAATATAACACAGATAATATAGATGCCTGCTAAGAAATATTTCATCTGAAATACATGAGATTTCATAGGATTCTTTTTTCTCCTTCTTAATAAAAAATATTGCAGCCTTAAAGATACTAATCAGTTACTTTCTATCGAAATACTGTGAGTTCTATATCTTTCAGCTGTTATAATAATCCAGTATTTTTTTCCATATCCCCATCTTCCACTTCTCCAATTAACTGTTCACAGCCAAATAATTCTCTGACTGCATTTTCATATACCACACATTTCTCAGCCTTCTTAATCTTTTTGGCATATTTTTTATTGTTTGTAAACATAGGTGCCAGATAAGACCATAATTCTTTCATACGGAACAGGATATTTCTGTCTCCGGACAGGTCTTCACAATATTCATTATACATCATATCATGAAATCTGCGGATTTCTTCCTTTGACGCAGGTGCACCGCCACGGATCTCTCTGGCAAGTGCAGGATTCTTCAGTGTTCCTCTGCCTGTCATAATGCAGTCCAGGGTCGGAAACATGTCCTGTAATCTGGTACAGTCCTTTGCTGTGACGATATCTCCGTTATAGCAAACCGGGCTCTTGGCCCGCTCCACCGCCTCCCCAAATGTTTCCAGACGTGGCGTATTTTTGTAATAGTCTTTCTGCACTCTTGCGTGAACAATTAACTCTTCCAGTGGATATTTATTATAAATCGTCAGCAGATCTTCAAATTCTTCCGGATCATCCATACCCAATCGAGTCTTGATGGAAATCTTCATATCACATTTACGGAAAATCTCATCCAGGAATTTGTCCAGTTCATCCGGTCTGTCCAGAAATCCCGCACCTCTGCCTTTTGTCACAACAGTCTTTGACGGACAGCCAAGGTTCAGATTCACTTCATTATAACCGTATTCCTGCAGTGTTTCCGCTGTCTGGATAAAATCCTCTGCATTCTTTGTCAAAATCTGGGGAACAGCATACATCCCCTCATTATTCTCAGGCATAATGTCTTTCTTTTCTCTGGTGCTGAGATGTCCTTTCTGGTTTGGAAGAATAAAAGGAATAAAATACTTGTCAAAACCTCCAAAGCACTGGTAAAGTGCCCTTCTGTATGTATATCCTGTGATTCCCTCAAGGGGGGCTAAATATATTTTCATGTGCTTCTCCTGTTGTATTGTATTCAAGCGGATAAAATCATCCGCTTCGCTACGTAGTTCTACACCGAATAACTGCTCTGCAGTTTATTCGGTTAAATTCTTCCTCCATTATACTGTAGTCATTCTGATTTCTCAATGCAGATTTGAAATATCCGCTGCAAAATCAACTATAGCAATCCAAAAAAGAGATACCTTTTTTTCAAGCATCTCTTCCAATAAATTTCTCTATTCTTTTTATTATAGCAATTCTACAAAACCTTTCGGCCATTTACTGTCAGTTTAAAAGTTGTTCCAAGTATTTCCGCAGCTTTCCTGCAAAGCATCATACGCTCAAGGAAAATCTCAAAATAATCATACATGGAACAGATTTTTTCATCAATCTGTAGGTTCAGTGCAATGACAGATTTGTCTTCAGCGATTTTCAGCTTGGCGTCTGTAACTGCATAATTTACCCTGTCATGGATATCGTAAGCGGATTGTTCTTTCTGGCGCACACGGCTTCTTCTTACATCTGTTTTATCTGCAATAATAAGTGCCGCTGAAACCACATCCTCAGGGCTTCCTGTTGATTCGTCATGATTACCGATGGCTGCTATTACAGTTATCCTGTCTTCCAGAGACATATCTGTTTCTTTCAGTAAATCATTTGCAAGCAGTGCACCATATTCTGCATGATGGGTTCTGTTAATGGCATTTCCAATATCATGCATATAGCCGGCAATCTTTGCAAGTTCAATTTCATGTTCTGAATATCCCAGCCGTTTCAGTATCTTTCCAGCCTGATGTGCAACCTGTACGCAGTGTGCCTTTGAATGATCTGTAAAACCCAGCTGTCCCAGATTTGCATTTCCTTTCTGCAGATATGCATTAATTTCTTTGTTATTTGCTATTTCCTTGTATTTCAAATATTTCACTCCCTTTGGCTCAAAGCCTTTTTATTGCATACGGTGCCTGAATCAGTACATTTGTATCTATTACATAGGTTTTTATCATATATCTGACTGCTCCTTTTCTCTGATCTTTCAATTCGGTCTGCGCAGCCTGTCCATCAGCATCGAAAATCATATCCTTGTTCATCACCAGCTTTATTAAGCATAGCAGAGGAAAAGACACTCTGCCATCACACAATTGTACAGAACAGGTAAAATAATTGTAAAAAGGCTCAAAATTTTCTGGAAAAGCACCAACACCCTGTCCCGGACATAAACTATATAGAAATCCCCTTCGAGGTAGCGATTTGAAGGCCTTTCAAAAACCTTTGTCCATATCCCAGGAAAAATATTATCTTCAAAAATATCAGGAGGGTGATTCTCAGGCAAAGAATATCCTGATCGAGCATAATCTGCGGTTGGTAGCACATGTGGTCAAAAAATATCAGGGAACCGGTGAGGATACAGATGATCTGATCTCTATTGGAACCATCGGACTGATCAAGGCTGTCACAACCTTTAATCCCCAGAAGGCTTCCCGGTTATCCACCTATGCTGCCAGATGTATAGAAAATGAACTGCTGATGTATTTTCGTGCTAAGAAAAAGCATTCAAAAGAAGTGTCCCTATATGAACCCATAGGAACAGATAAAGAAGGAAATGAGATTAATCTGTTAGATGTGATCGAGAGTGCACCTGTAGATATTGTGGAAGACTGCTATATCCGCGAAAATACCGACTATCTTCTACGTTCTCTGAAAAAAGTCCTGTCAGATAAGGAATATCAGGTGATCTGCTGCAGATATGGGCTCTTTGGCATGGAGGAAGAAACTCAGCGGGAAATTGCCCGAAAACTGTGTATCAGCCGCTCTTATGTCTCCAGGATCGAAAAAACTGCTCTGCAAAAGCTTCGAGGCCTTTTCCCGCAAATACAGTAAACGCAGCCAACAAATTTAACGTTGGCTGCGTTTATTAATCACTCTGCTCTTCTTAACAGATCGTAAACCTGTATTTCGGTTCCCAGATCGATAAACAGCTTCTGCTGTGCATGAGGCGCACTCTCCATGGAATTGCCTTCCTCATCATAAATTCCCTTCACAGTGACAGCTACATTCTGTCCGTCCGGTTTCATAATTTCAATTGTCTCACCTACAGAGAATTTATTTCTCTGAGTGATCTGCGCATAACCCCGTTCATCCACTGCCTCAGCAAATCCCAGATACGTATATTCCTTCTGATAAGTATTATTATCATAAATCTGTGTATTCTCATCTGGTTTTCCATAGAAGAATCCGGTTGTAAACTGTCTGTAGGTACAGTTGGAAATCTGTTCCTGGTACCATGGCATATTTGCCTGATATTTCTCAGGGCTCTCCATATAGTCGTCTATTGCCTTGCGGTAAGTTCTGGCAACTGTTGCAACATAGAGAGCGGTTTTCATACGGCCTTCTATCTTCAGACTGTCGATTCCGCTGTTAATGATATCGTCCATATGCTCGATCATGCAGAGATCCTTGGAATTAAAGATATAGGTTCCTCTTTCATTTTCAAATACCGGCATATATTCTCCCGGACGTTTCTCCTCAACAATGGAATATTTCCAGCGGCAGGGATGGGTACAGGCTCCCTGGTTGGCATCACGTCCTGCCAGATAATTACTGAGCAGACATCTTCCGGAATAAGAAATGCACATAGCACCATGGATGAATGTTTCAATCTCCATATCCTCCGGAATATGCTCTCTGATCTCTTTAATCTCCGCAAGCGAAAGCTCTCTGGCTGTTACCACACGCTTTGCTCCCAGATTGTACCAGAAACGATATGTCTCATAGTTAGTATTGTTTGCCTGTGTACTGATATGACGTTCGATTTCCGGGCATATTTCCTTTGCATACATATAGATTCCCGGGTCTGCAATGATCAGTGCATCCGGCTTCAGTTCTTTCAGTTCTGTCAGATATTCCCTCACACCCGGCAGATCATAATTATGGGCCAGAATATTTACAGTCACATAAACTTTCACTCCATGTTCATGGGCAAAAGCGATTCCTTCCTTCATATCTTCATGGGAAAAGTTCTTTGCTTTGGCACGAAGTCCAAAGGCTTCTCCACCGATATATACTGCATCTGCTCCGAAAATAACAGCAATCTTCAACACCTCAAGACTGCTAGCCGGAACCAGCAATTCTATTTTTCTCATATTGTTCACTCCTGTTTCACACTGACTGTAACTCCGTCTCCCAGGGGAATGATCGAAGTTATCAGGGATGGATTATGTTTCAGTTCATACAGATACTCACGCATTCTCTTATATATGGTTCTGTTTCTGCGCTCTACCAGATAATGGGACTCTATGATATCTCCCTCCTGAAGCACATTGTCAGAGATGAGAACACCGCCATTTTTCATAAGACGCATCACATCCGGAAGCCAGTTGATATACTGTCCCTTTGCAGCATCCATAAAAATCATGTCAAACGAATCTTCCAGTTCTTTTAATATCTGTCCTGCGTCTCCCTCAAGCAGAGTAATCTGCGCTTCCCGTCCGGCTCTCCTGAAATTCTCTTTTGCGATGGGGATTCTCTTCTCATAATTCTCGATCGTTACGATTTCAAGATCCTCCGGACCATATTCACACATAAGAAGTGTGGAGAAGCCAATGGCTGTCCCCACCTCCAGAATACGCTTCGGCCGGTTTACAGCCAGAAACATTTTTATAAAGCTCTGCATTTCTCTCCGGATGATCGGCACCCGTTCCCTAATGGCATACTGCTCCAATTCTTCAAGAAACGGTGTATTTCCCATATCCAGTGAATTAATATAGGTACGCATCCGCTCGTCAACTATCACGAATCACTTACCCCTTCCTGTTCATCATCACCTGCCAGAATTCCCATGATACGATTAGGTGTATATGCTGTACTTAACAGATACGTTCCGGCCTGAAGCTTTCCATGATAAGTAGACAGTCTCTCCTGAACATAAAATACCGTTGCACTCTTGACCAGACCTTTTTTCTGAAGAGTTTTGGCAATCTTGTACAAGGAAGTATCTTCCTTGATCACCACTGTAACTTCCTGTCCTTCTCCGGGACTCATGGCCTGCTGATTAAAGACATCATGTCCAAACTGATAAGAAGCCTTTCCTACCCAGAAAAGTAAAACTATCACACATATATAAAGTACGATCTTAAAAAACGTTCCTGCAACAACAACACCTGCTGCACCTGCACGTTCCCTGGTATCACTCATAAGCTATTTCCTTTCTGTATGTCAGGCGGATAAAGTCATCCGCTCAGTTATCTGCTCACAGCAGGATAACTTTTTTACAGTTTATCTGCTCACATTCCCGGGACATCTATATCAATACCTTCTCCCAGTTTTATACAGATTCTCTGCATCATTTTACACAAAGCAAGCTCCGCATCCAGATACGCATTCACTTCCGGGTGTCTGCGCAGCTCTGCGGATTCTTTTCCCATCTGCTCTACAACTTCAAACAGATTATCGGAATCACATTCATTCTGGACTTTATAATTATCTGCCCTGAATGTATCCACACGTGCCTTCAGTTCGGGCTTCTTTTTCAGGATATCACTCTGCTTCTGAAATTCCAGATATTCAGGGCTCTCCTTTATAGCCTCCAGAAGCCCTTTAATACTTTCCTCTATTGTATTTGGTTCCATTTTATGCCTCCATGATAATAGGCAGGATCATAGGACTTCTCTTGGTACGTTTCCATAAAAATTCACTGAGCGCATCCTTCACAACTGTCTTGATCTTGCCCCAGTCCGTAATATTACGTTCCAGACAAGAATCCAGTGCATTCTCTACCACTTCTCTTGCACCATCCATCAGATCCTCAGATTCCCTCACATATACGAAGCCTCTGGAAACAATGTCCGGTCCTGCAAGAATCACATTGCTGTGGCGTTCCAACGTAACCACAACGATCATAATTCCATCTTCTGCAAGATGCTGACGGTCACGAAGAACGATATTTCCTACATCTCCTACACCAAGTCCGTCTACCAGGATTGCTCCTGTGTGTACAGTGCCTGTTACTTGTGCACTCTGGCTGTCAAGCTCCAGAATATTTCCGGATGCAAGGACAAAGATATTCTCTTTGGGGATTCCAAGTTCCTCAACTACATTTTTCTGTGCGGTCAGATGTCTGTATTCACCATGAACAGGGATTGCATATTTCGGTTTTACCAGAGAATAGATCAGCTTGATTTCTTCCTGGCAGGCATGTCCGGAAACATGGACATCCTGGAAAATAACCTTCGCACCCTTCATGGAAAGCTCATTGATAACCTTGGATACCGCTTTCTCATTTCCCGGAATCGGATTGGAACTGAAAATAATAGTATCATTCGGTTTGATCACTATTTTCTTATGGATGTTTGCAGCCATACGGGAAAGAGCTGCCATGGATTCACCCTGACTTCCTGTTGTGATCAGCACTACCTGTTCATCCGGGTAATTCTTAACCTGATCGATCTCAATCAGAGTCTGATCCGGAATGCGAAGGTATCCAAGCTCTGCTGCAGTTGTGATAACATTTACCATACTGCGGCCCTCTACTGCAACCTTGCGTCCGAAACGATAAGCTGTGTTAATGATCTGCTGTACGCGGTCTACATTGGATGCAAAAGTGGCAATAATAATTCTGTTTGTCTTATATTCATTGAAAAGATTATCAAACACATGTCCCACAGAACGTTCAGACATGGTAAATCCGGTTCTCTCTGCATTAGTACTGTCACACATCAGTGCCAGTACTCCCTTTCTTCCAATCTCTGCAAAACGCTGCAGATCAATGGCATCTCCGAATACAGGAGTATAATCTACTTTAAAGTCGCCGGTATGCACTACGATGCCTGCCGGAGAATAGATCGCAAGTGCAGATGCATCCTGGATACTATGGTTTGTCTTGATAAATTCAATTGAAAAATCACCAAGATTAATGACCTGTCCATGCCTTACTTCCTTTAACTTGGTAGTATTGGTCATATTATGCTCTTTCAGCTTATTTGCAATAAGGGCAATGGTCAGCTTCGTGGAATAAACAGGGACATTTACATCTTTGAGTACATACGGCAGCGCACCGATATGGTCCTCATGTCCATGAGTGATCACAAAGCCTTTTACTTTGGAAATATTCTCTTTTAAATAGGTGACATCTGGAATGACAAGGTCAATTCCGAGCATATCATCTTCCGGGAAAGCAAGACCGCAGTCTACCACAACAATGCTGTCTTCATATTCAAATGCTGTGATATTCATTCCAATCTGTTCCAGACCACCCAGAGGAATGATCTTTAATTTAGATGTTGGTTTCTTCGGTCTGCGGGAAGAATTCTTTATCGCAGCCTTAAATGGTACCTGTATTCCGTTCTTCTCTTTATCTGCCGGAGCCTTGCGGTCCTGCATTGGTTTTCTTCCATAAGAGTTTCTGTGCTGTGGTTTATATTTATAATTCTTCGGTCTGTTGTATGGCCTCTTCTGACCATGTCCGAACTGTCCGTCATGATTTTCACGCGCTTCATTATTAAACTGGTTGTTATTTTCGTTACTCAAGTACTACACCTCCATGCTACATTTCAAGGTCTACGTCATCTAACATTTGTTCAAATACTTTAAAAACAGCCTGCATCTCATCCTCGTCCTCGACCATTTCATAGCAGGCTTCCTGACTGTCATCTTCTGACACATCTTTAAAAATATAGGCCGTCGCCTCATCATCCAGAGAATCAGATACCAGAAGATATGCAACTCCTCCGATCCTGGTCTGCTCCTCTACATAAAACTCCGCTTCTGTTCCGTCCTCAAGCTGAAATTTAATTTTCTCCATCTTATTAATCTCCTAACAGGACAGGGAATCCAGATATCCCTGCAAAATAAAAACAGCAGCCAGCTGATCCAGATACTGCTTGCGGTTCTCTCTGCGCACACTGGCTTCCATTAAAGTACGATTGGCTTCTACTGTTGTCAGACGCTCGTCCCACATGATCACTTCAAGACCTGTACGTCTCTCCAGCATTTCTTTAAATTCCAGTGATTTTTGGGCACGTTCTCCAATCGTATTGTTCATGTTCTTCGGATATCCAAGCACGATCTTCTCCACGTGATATTCCGAAACAAGTTCTTCAATACGGGCAAGTGTCTGGCGCAGGTGGTTCTCCTGTTTACGCCAGATCGTCTCTACACCCTGAGCGGTGATCCCCAGCGGATCACTGATGGCTGCACCAACTGTTTTTGATCCATAATCTAATCCCAGAATCCTCATATCAGCGTTCCCAGGATTTGTTCTTAATATACTCGTTTAAAAGTTCCTCTACCAGTTCGTCGCGCTCTACTTTCATGATCATGCTTCTTGCGCCCTTGTGACTGGTAATATAAGTAGGATCTCCGGACATAATATATCCAACGATCTGATTGACCGGATTGTATCCTTTCTCATCCATTGCTGTGTAAACGAGATCCAGAACTTCTTTTACCTGAAGCTCCTGGTCTGGTTTTGTTCTGAAATATTGGGTATTACCCAGATTGTTCTCTACCATTTTATTCACGTCCTTACCTGATTTATTGTCGCAAAGCCTTCTTAGTAATTCTGCTTTGCTATGTATTGCAAATTTCGTATACAATACACATATTTTCTTCTATATTTTAATATAATTTCACGTATTGTGCAACCGCAAATTTATTGATGATTATTCGTTACTGTTCACACACGTTACTGTTCACTCCGTTCTCAGTAACATAGCCAAAATTCATTCCAGATTGCCTGCGGCAATGGAATTTTGGCTTGTATGTCTCGGGATTTTGGCATATTCATGCCAAAACACCTCGCGGGATAGTGGTGTGTGAACAGTAACTCACACACCACTATTCCGCTGAGAATGAAGTGAACTGTAACTATTCTACTCCCAGAACCTCACCTGTTAATGTATGTTCTTCCAGGAATTCTTCAGCTTTTACAGTAATGATGTCATTCACACTGTAGTTGTCCTGTTTTTTCACTGCTGTTTTAATATATTCCATACTGTGGCCGATATACCACTGCTCTCCGTTAATCTCTACTTCTTCCTCAAGAAGTACTTTCAGTTCACCGCCGAGCATGGATTTCTCATATTCTTTCGCATGCTGTTCATTTAAAGCAAGCATCTTGTCACTTCTGACCGCTTTCTGTGCTTCAGTGAGCTGTCCGGACATGGCTGCAGCCTTTGTTCCATGGCGGCGGGAATATTTGAAAATATGAGTTTCATAAAAATGAATGCTCTCTACGAAATCATAGGAATCCTGAAAATCTTCTTCTGTTTCCATCGGAAAACCAACGATCACATCTGTGGTAAGTGCAGGATTTCCCAGATATTTTCTCAGAAGCCCGCATTTCTCTGCATATTCTGCGCTTCTGTATCTGCGATTCATTCGCTCCAGTGTGGTATCACATCCGCTCTGCAGGGACAGATGGAAATGCGGACACATTTTCGGCAATGCGGCAATGCTCTGCACAAATTCTTCTGTGATGATTCCCGGTTCCAGGGAGCCCAGACGGATTCGTTCGATTCCTTCTACCTCATGTACTGCCCGGATCAGGGAAAGCAGTGTTTCTTTCTCTTCTGCCGGGAAATCTACACCATAAGAGCTTAAATGAATTCCTGTCAGAACGACTTCCTTGTATCCTTTTGCTGCAAGTGCATGAACCTCATCCATTACATGCGCGATCTTACGGCTTCTGACACGACCTCTTGCATAAGGAATGATACAGTAAGTACAGAATTGATTACAGCCGTCCTGAACTTTGATATATGCGCGTACATGCTCTGCTGTATGATCAATTGCCAGTTCTTCATATTCTTTTGTCTGGTTGATCTTGAGCACATGTTTCTGTTTGGTGTGCTGTTGCTCATATTCCTCGAGTACCTGGACAATATTTCCCTTCTGATTGTTTCCAAGGATCAGGTCTACAGCCTCATCTTTATCCAGTTTCCCTTCATCTGTCTGTACATAACATCCGGCTGCGATCACGATAGCATCCGGGTTCATTTTCTTTGCTTTGTGCAGCATCTGTCTGGATTTACGGTCTGCAATGTTGGTTACTGTACAGGTATTGATTAAATATACATCAGCCCCCGGTTCAAAAGGTACGATCTCGTAGCCCGCTTCTTCCAGAAGCTGCTGCATGGCTTCTACTTCATAGGCGTTTACTTTACATCCTAAGTTGTGAAGTGCAACTTTTTTTCCCATTCTTTCCTCCTAATTGATTTTTCTGTTTTTATAATTCTATACCTGCATACTCATTTTCTGTAGTCTGGACTTTGTATACATGCTGACATTTCGAAAACTTATATGCTTACAGAATAGATTTTGTTTTCGCTTTAGTTATTGTTCATTTTCTACAAAACAGTCTGATATTTTAGCACTGTTCTACATTTTCACTAAATCTTTCTGGAAATTTTATCCGTTTTCACCTTGACTTTTATGGTCTCTGCCGTTAAGATGAAAACTGTAAGCTGACAGACAATCAGGTCAGCAAATAACTATTATTAAGGGAGGTTCTCATAATGAAAACAGTTAAAATTTCACTGAACTCTATCGATAAAGTGAAAGCGTTCGTTAATGAAATCAGCAAATTCGACTGCGATTTCGATTTAGTATCCGGAAGATATGTAATCGACGCAAAATCTATCATGGGTATTTTCAGCCTTGATTTATCCAAACCAATTGATTTAAACGTCCACGCTGATGGCGCTGCTCTTGATACCGTTATGGCAATCGTAGGCAAATACGTTACAGAATAATTTTTTCGCAGTCATTGAGGAACTGTTTACCAGTTCCTCTTTTTTTGTATACCAGAGTTTCAAGTTCAAACATAAGGAAGTAGCGTCAGCAGATTCCGAATGTTTGTAATCGATATTAATCAATCTCAATAATCTCAACAGTCTCCAGCGCTGTCTTCATGAGTTCGTCAATTTTTTCTTCCAGTTTTGTTTCAGAACGGTGGATCACGTTCAGGTTTGGTTTGGTAACCGGATGTTTTGCCACGAAAATAGTACAACAGTCTTCGAATGGCTGAATGGATGTTTCATAGGTTCCGATTTCCCAGGATCTTTCTACGATTTCCTGTTTGTCGAATCCGATAACCGGACGGTATACAGGGAGTGTGCAGACTTCGTTTGTTGCTGCAAGGCTCTGCAGGGTCTGGCTGGCAACCTGACCGATGCTTTCTCCAGTGATCAGACCGAGACATCTGCTTTCTTTTGCAAAATGCTCTGCAATACGCATCATGTAACGACGCATAATGATAGTCAGCTCATCATGCGGACACTGGTCGTAAATATAGAGCTGGATATCTGTGAAGTTCACTACATGAAGGCGGATTGGTCCACTGTATTTTGCTACCTGTTTTGCCAGATCTACAACTTTCTGTTTTGCTCTCTCGCTGGTGTATGGCGGAGCGTGGAAATATACAGCGTCAATTTTAACGCCACGTTTTGCGATCATGTATCCTGCTACCGGGCTGTCGATGCCGCCTGAAAGAAGAAGCATGGCTTTTCCGTTTGTGCCGATTGGCATTCCGCCTGCGCCTTTGATGGTCTGGGAATATACATAGATCTTGTCTCGGATTTCTACGGAAAGAGTCAGGTCCGGTTCATGTACATCTACGCTTGCATCCGGAAACTCATCCAGGATACGACCGCCGAGTTCTGCACTAACTTCCATGGATGTGATCGGATAAGATTTCTTTGCTCTTCTTGTATATACTTTGAAACTTCCGTTGTAGTTCGGATGGCAGTTCTTCATGTAGGAAACTACGTCCTTTGCCATCTGCTCGAATCCCTGATCTTCGTAGATCACTACAGGGCAGATTCCAACAATACCGAATACATGCTGCAAGGCTTCTACAGTTTCATCATAGTCATACTGCTCTGGGCAGAATACATAGATTCTTCCCTGTTCTTTCTTTACTTCAAACTCACCTTCTACTTTGGAAAGGGCGATGTTCATCTGCTTTACAAGGGCATCTTCGAAGATGTATCTGTTCTTGCCCTTGATGGCGATTTCTGCGTATTTTATTAAAAATGCGTGGAATATCATTTGTTTCTCCTTCTCTTATTTTGCTTATAATAAATTGTTTTATATAATATTAGAATTAATATTTTTCTGGATTTAATATCTGTAATTTTCAAATAGAATTCATATAAATGCTATTAACAACCTTTTCAAATATTCCTGAGCTTATCTCAGGTTCCATTCCAAATATCACTTATAACTATTATTTGTTATCTGCGTGCATAGCGTTTCAGCATCGGCAGTACTTCATTCAGAACTTCCAGGCAGTAGTCAACTTCTTCGAATGTATTCTCCTCTGAGAAGCTGATACGTACAGTGTTCTCGATCTGTGCATTGCTCATTCCCATTGCTGAAAGTGTTGCGCTTGGTTTTCTCTTATGGCTGGAGCATGCGCTTCCTGCTGATACGTAAATGTTTCTGTCCTCTAAGGTATGAAGCAATACCTCGCTTCTGATTCCCAGAAAGCTGACGCTTAAGATATGCGGTGCGCCTTCTCTGACAGGCATTCCGTTGATTACTACATCGTCAATCTTAGAAAGTCCTTCTGCCATGCGTTCTTTGAGCTGGTAAAGATGCTCTACTTTCTCGTCAAAGTTCTGGTACATCATCTTCGCTGCAACGCCAAGTCCTGCGATTCCCGGTACGTTGTCTGTTCCGGAACGCATGCCGTTCTGCTGGCCACCGCCGAGAATGAGAGGCTGCACTTTTGCCTTGCTGTTGATGTACAGGAATCCAACTCCTTTTGGTCCATGGATCTTATGTGAGCTGACAGACAGAAGATGGATATTCCATTTCTTCGGATAAATACGATATTTGCCGAATGCCTGAATCGCATCTACATGATACAGCGCCTTCGGACACTTCTCCTGGATCATTGCACCGATTTTCTCTACAGGCATAACCGCACCGGTCTCATTATTTACCATCATTGTAGATACGAGAATGGTATCCGGTCTTAATGCTTTCTCCAATGCGTCAAGTTTTACTACTCCATGCCCGTCTACAGGAAGAATGGTCACTTCAAATCCCTGTTCCTGCAGAAAAGCTACCGGCTGGCTGACTGCAGCATGCTCTACTGCAGTTGTGATAATGTGATTACCGCTTCGTTTGTTGGCAAGCGCACCACCGATCAGAGCCAGGTTGTTTGACTCTGTTCCGCCGGAAGTGAACAGGATTTCTTTTTCTGTTACTTTCAGTATCTGTGCCAACGTTCTGGCAGATTCTTTGACATACCCTTCTGCGTCTACACCTTTCTGGTGCATGGCAGATGGATTTCCGAAATCTTCCATCATTGTTTTTACCACGATGTCCTTTACTTCTTCAAAGCAGCGAGTCGTGGCTGAATTATCAAAATATGCTTCCATTTTTGTTCTCTCTTGTTTCTATTATTCATTTTCCAACTGGAACATCAGAACTGAAAGAATCGCAAGTCCTGCTGTCTCAGTTCTGAGGATTCGTCTTCCAAGTGTAATCGCATGGGCACCTGCTTCCAGTGCCTTTGCTACCTCTTCTTCCTCGAATCCACCCTCCGGTCCGATAAAGATACCGACAGACTGTCCAGGCTTAATCTCGCTGAGGATTTCTCTGGTTTCTTTCATTCCTTTGGCAAGTTCGTACGGGATCAGTTTTACATCTAACTGTTTCGCAAATTCCAGTGCCTGTTTGTAGGTCATTACTTCATGGATTTCCGGGATCAGCATTCGCTTGGACTGCTTTGCTGCACTCTCTGCGATCTGCTGCCAGCGAACCACCTTCTTTGCTGCCTTCTTAACATCCAGTTTCACCACACATCGCTTTGTCTCTACCGGGATTATAGAAAAAGCTCCCAACTCTACTGCTTTCTGGATGATCAGTTCCATCTTGTCTGCTTTCGGCAGTCCCTGGAAAAGATAAATTTTATTTGGCAGCTCATATTCCGGCTCCTGTGCATAGAGGATATGCAGCAGAACCTCATCCTCTCCCAGTTCTTCAATCTGGCAGTGGTATTCTTTATCTCCCCCGTCACTGATCCACACATCCTCCCCACATTTCATGCGGAGAACGTTTTTAATATGATTTACATCCGTCCCATTGATGTGGATACGGTGTGCCTCTTCCTCAATCTGATAAGGCTCCACAAAAAAACGCTGCATAGGATCAGTCCTTTCTTGCTGTTACGGAAACCCACTCGCCCTGATGTGTCACTTCTACGACCGTCAGGCCTGCTGCTTTTACTGCCTCCACTACAACTTCTTCTTTCACATCAAGAATACCGGAAGTAATGTAGTAAGCGCCTTTTTTCATCTGGTTTACAATTACCGGTGTCAGAGGGATCAGAACATCTGCAAGGATATTTGCTGTTACGATATCATATTTTTCATATCCTGCCTGATCCTGAATCGCTTTATCGTCAATGATGTTTCCGATCACCATATCAAAAGTTTCATCCACGATCTGGTTTGCTTCTTTATTCTCTGCAACTGCAGGAACTGCACATGGATCAAGGTCTGTTCCCAGTACATGTTTCGCACCAAGTTTCAGGGCAACGATACCAAGGATACCGCTTCCGGTTCCTACGTCAAGCATCTCTGTATCCGGTGTTACATATTTCTTTAACTGGCGAATCACAAGCTGAGTAGTCTCATGCATACCTGTACCGAAGGCTGTACCCGGATCAATGTGGAGGATCATCTTGTCTTTATCCTCTGCTTTTACTTCTTCCCATGACGGTACGATAAGGATATCATCTACATAGAACTGGTGGAAATACTGTTTCCAGTTATTAATCCAGTCCTTGTCCTCTGTCTGAGATTCTTCAATGGTAGCTTCCCCGATGTCCATAAAATTCTTCAGGTCATCTAATGCTTCACGAACATCTTTCAGGATTGCTTCTTTGTCTGCATCTTCTTCCAGATAAAAATTCAGATAGGCAACGCCGTCATCTGCAGGTCCTTCCGGCATAATATCTACAAACATCTGAGCCTTGTCTTCCTCAGTCAGAGGCTGTTTGTCCTGAATTTCCACGCCTTCAATGCCGACTTCTGCAAGTGTGCTGATAACGATATCTTCTGCTTCTGTTTTCGTTTTTACTGTAAAACGGTTCCACTTCATGTAATTGTCTCCATTTCTTTATGTTATATAATTAACTATTATCATCCAAAAATATGTCTGACCCATTCTCTGTTACTCTGCAGCTATTCCCATAATGCAGCATCTCACCACATCCAGTCAATTCTTATTTACCCACCGACTGCATGCTTCACTTATTTTTTCAAAAAAATGTCTGAATATCTCGTGGCGGTTTCCTTTGCTGTAAAATCTCCACGCCAATTCTACCAGTGCAACTCCGGCAATGGCATCCACCAGATAATGCTGTTTAAGCACCTGGGTAGAAATAATGATCAGTATTGCAAAAATCAGTGAAAAATGCTGATACCATTTTGGAATATTCTCTGATTTACTGACTCCGCGCCAGCTCAGCCAGCTTACATAACAATGGATTGACGGAAATAAGTTAGACGGACTGTTTCCACCATCCATGAGATAAACAAACTTAAGCATCTGCTGGGACCATGTAGTTCCTGCAATCTCAGGTCTGACATTGGTAGTTGGCAAAACCAGAAAAATAATAAAACATGTAATATGAACAGTCAGATCAGTTGCCACAAACCGATAAAATCCATCTTTTCCTCTCTGTGCAGCCAGAATATAATTCACTGCCCAAAAAGGAAATGCCAGAATATAAATCCAGATAAACTGTGGTATTAACGGCACTGCCCTGTCCAGTGACATGGTAAAATCAAAATGATATCTGTCTGCTGTCAGTACTCCGCTTCCCCAGTAAATAAGACAGTTTAATACAAAAATGCTTATCAGCGGCAAAATTACCCATACAGGGAGATACTTCTCCCGAAAAGCTGCGATCTTCTCTGTTTTTGTCAAATATCTCTCCATTTCTCAGGAAACTTTTATTCCTGTCTGTTCATCTGATTTTTACCGTTACTCTTCAATATACACGACTATACAAAAAAATGAAAAGAGGGTAAACCTCTTTCTTAATTTCTTTATAATAATCCTCAAAAGTCTCTTTTAATTTATCCATGAAACTCTTTTTCTTCTTTTCCGGTTTTTCAAAATCATCAGAATCTTTTGATTTCGGACGGTTACCACACGCCTCATCGAATTTGCGCAGTGCTTCTTTTGCTTCTTCGTTGAGGTTTGTAGGAACCTGCACAACAAAAGTCACATAATGATCGCCACGTACATTCTTATTTCTCAGAGACGGTACACCTTTTCCCTTCAGACGGATCCTTGTGTCTGTCTGAGTTCCGGGTTTCACTTCATATTCAACCTCTCCATCCACTGTGTTGATACGTACAGTACCGCCCAGTGCTGCCTGCGCGTATGTAAGAGGCGCAGTAGAGAAGATATTCATATCCTGTCTCTGGAAGATCGGATGACGTGCAACATTTACTTCTACAAGCAGATCGCCTCTCGGACCTCCGTTTGTACCCGGTTCACCCTTCTCACGGATGCGGATGCTCTGACCATTGTCAATACCTGCAGGTACAGATACCTGAATCTTCTTTCTTGAAGATGTATATCCGGTTCCGCGGCAGGAAGTACATTTATCCTTGATGATCTTACCTGATCCATGACAATCCGGACAAGTCTGTACATTACGCACCATTCCAAACATGGACTGCTGTGTATAAACAACCTGACCTTCTCCATGACATTTCGGACAGGTTACCGGTGAAGTACCCGGCTTCGCACCTGTTCCATGACAGGTGGTACACTCGTCTTTCAGTACGATCTCCAGTTCCTTCTCACAGCCAAAGACAGCTTCTTCAAAAGTAATATTTACGCGTGCGCGGAGATTAGCTCCCTTCATCGGACCATTATTGGCACGTCTGCTTCTGCTGCCGCCGCCAAATAAATCGCCGAAAATATCGCCGAAGATATCACCCATATCAGCACCGTTAAAATCAAAACCTCCGAAGCCGCCGCCGGCACCTCCGCCACCGTTTTCAAAAGCCGCATGGCCAAACTGGTCATACTGTTTTCTCTTCTCCGGATCGCTTAAGATGGTGTAAGCCTCTGTTGCCTCTTTAAATTTCGCCTCAGCCTCTTTATCTCCTGGATTTACATCCGGGTGATACTTCTTGGCCAGCTTACGATATGCTTTTTTAAGTGTTGCGTCATCGGCGCTTTTGTCCACGCCTAAGACTTCATAATAATCTCTCTTATCAGCCATGATTTTAATCCTATACCCGTTTTATTTATAACACAACTATTCAGTGAGAGAGACTCTCCCACTGAACAGTTATTATTGATATTTCCGTTGCAAATCTCTGCTTTTACAGAAATGTCACATTATACTTCTTTGTAATCAGCATCTACAACATCATCGTTGTTTCCTGCATCTGTGCTGCCTGCTGCACCGCCGCCCATATTCATGTCCGGTCCTGCCTGGCCGCCTGCCTGCTGTGTCTGCTCATACATTTTAGCGAAAAGCTTCTGAGCACTTTCCATCATCTTCTCCTGAGCAGCTTTGATATCTGCTACCTGAGAATCTGTCATCTCTTCTGCATTTGCAGTCTGAGACAGTAAATCTTTCAGTGCGTTCAGGTCTGCTTCTACAGCAGCTTTATCATTAGCATCGATCTTGTCTCCGGCTTCTTTCAGTGCATTCTCAACCTGGAATACCATGGAATCAGCATTGTTTCTTGTATCGATTGCTTCTTTACGTTTCTTATCCTGTGCTTCAAACTCAGCAGCTTCTTTTACTGCCTTGTCGATATCGGAATCAGACATGTTAGAACCAGCTGTGATTGTGATGTGCTGTTCTTTACCTGTTCCAAGATCCTTAGCAGATACATTTACGATACCGTTTGCATCGATATCAAATGTAACTTCAATCTGCGGAACACCACGACGTGCTGGCGGGATTCCGTCCAGACGGAACTGGCCAAGGGATTTGTTGTCTTTTGCAAACTGACGCTCACCCTGTACAACGTTGATATCTACTGCTGTCTGGTTGTCTGCTGCTGTTGAGAAAATCTGGCTCTTTCTTGTAGGAATTGTAGTATTTCTCTCAATCAGTCTTGTTGCAATACCACCCATTGTCTCGATGGACAGTGACAGTGGAGTAACATCCAGAAGAAGGATATCACCTGCGCCTGCATCACCTGCAAGTTTACCACCCTGGATAGAAGCACCAAGTGCTACACACTCATCCGGGTTCAGGTTCTTGCTTGGCTCTTTGCCTGTTAACTGTCTTACTTTATCCTGAACAGCCGGGATACGGGAAGATCCACCAACCAGAAGTACCTGGCCAAGTTCAGATGCTGTGATACCTGCATCTGAAAGTGCACGACGTACCGGTTCTGCTGTCATTTCTACTAAGTCATGTGTTAATTCATCGAATTTAGCTCTTGTAAGGTTCATATCGAAGTGTTTCGGGCCTTCTGCTGTAGCTGTGATAAATGGCAGATTGATGTTTGTAGTTGTTGCGGAAGAAAGCTCTTTCTTTGCTTTCTCTGCAGCTTCTTTTAATCTCTGAAGTGCCATCTTATCATTGCTTAAGTCTACGCCTTCTGCTTTCTTAAACTCTGCAAGCATGTAATCTGTAACTTTCTGGTCGAAGTCATCACCACCAAGACGGTTGTTACCTGCTGTGGAAAGTACTTCGATAACGCCGTCACCGATTTCGATCACAGATACATCGAATGTACCGCCACCTAAATCGTATACCATGATCTTCTGTTCTTTTTCATTGTCAAGACCATATGCAAGAGCTGCTGCAGTTGGCTCGTTGATGATACGTTTTACATCAAGACCTGCGATTTTACCGGCATCTTTTGTTGCCTGACGCTGAGCATCATTGAAATATGCAGGAACTGTGATAACTGCTTCTGTAACTTTCTCACCAAGGTATCCTTCTGCATCTTTTTTCAGTTTCTGAAGAATCATAGCGGAAATTTCCTGTGGAGAATATTTCTTGTCGTCGATTGTTACACGATAGTCAGTACCCATCTCTCTTTTAATGGAAGAGATTGTTCTCTCTGCGTTTGTTACTGCCTGACGTTTTGCAGGTTCACCTACAAGACGTTCTCCTGTTTTTGTGAAAGCGACAACTGATGGTGTTGTTCTTGCGCCTTCTGTATTAGCGATAACTGTTGGCTGTCCGCCTTCCATTACGGCTACACAGCTGTTTGTTGTACCTAAGTCAATACCAATGATTTTTCCCATAATCTTGTTCCTCCTGTTTATTTTCAACTAGATTTGATATATTCTATATTTTCATGTAAATTAGTTGGCTACTTTTACCATACTGTGGCGGACTACGAAATCCTTGTAGGTGTAACCCTTCTGGAATTCTTCTACCACAATATTCTCACCAGCTTCTTCATCCTCCACATGCATTACTGCATTGTGGAAGTTCGGATCAAATTCCTTACCCACTGCTTCAATCGGTTTCACGCCCAGCTCATCTAATGTGGTGATCAGCTGTTTATAGATCATCTTCATGCCATCTGCAAAAGAATCTCCTTCAGGTGCCTGTGCAAGACCTCTCTCGAAGTTATCCACAACCGGAAGCATTTTCTCAACTATGTCCTTGGCTCCGATGATATACATGCTGGATTTCTCTTTCTCCGTTCTCTTACGGAAGTTATCGAATTCAGCCATGTTTCGTTTCAGCCTGTCTGTAAGTTCTTCAATCTGCTGTTCAAATTTATCTTTTTCGTTTTTTCTTCTTGCCGAAGAAAGAAGTTTTTGATTTGCTGTCTTTCTTGTCATCCTGGGAAGCTTCCTCGTCTCCGTCCTCTACCGGGATTTCCTCTGTTTCTGCTTCGCCGTTCTCTACAACTTCAGGTTCATTCTCAACAGTTTCTTCTGTTACCGGAGTATCTGTTGTCTCTTCTTCCTGAGCTGTGTTCTTTGTTTCTTCTGACACTCTCTATTACCGCCTTTCTAACTCTCTTTCTTAATCAGTTCGTCCAGCTGGACTTTCAAAGCCTTCAGGCTGTCAACTACGTTTGCATAATCCATACGCTTGGGACCGATGATACCGATGGTACCATGCATTCCTTTTCCAAGTTCGTAAGTGGCTGTGACTACACTGCAGTCTTTCATGGTCTGCACCGGCATCTCATCACCAATGTACACCTGAATTCCTGTGTTCTCTGTATCAGACATTCTCTCTTTCACCAGGTCTACCAGATCCTGCTTCTCTTCAAATGCTGAAATCAGCTCGCTCGCTTTGCTTGTGTCTGCAAGCTCCGGATACTTGAAAATGTTGGTTGCTCCTGAAGTATATATCTGCATATCGTCTTCGTCTACCTGGATGGTGTCTGCCACTGCATCAAGGACTGTGCCAACCACAGAGCCATGTACACCTGCCTGTTCTTTCAGGCGGGCAATCATTCCCAGGTTGATATCCTGAATGGGCACCCCATTTAAGTTGGTGTTAAGAAGAAGATTTAATTTCAGGATTGTCTGATCGTCCATCTCCTCATCCAGATTGATAATCTGGTTTCGGATGACATTGTTATCACTCACTACTACTGCCACAAGCTGAAGGGGTGTCACACGGGAAAGCTGGATGAATTTAATCTTGCTTCCGCTGTACTGTGGAACAGAGATCATTGTTGCATAGTTGGTATTGGAGGCCAGTACCTTTGCTACCTGCTTCAGCATTTTATCCAGTTTGTCAGTTTTCTCTATCATGAGATCCTTAATTTCCTGAACCTCTGATTCCTTTTCTTTCATCAGCTCGTCTACGTAGAGGCGATAACCTTTATCAGAAGGAATTCTTCCGGCTGAGGTGTGGGGCTGTACGATATATCCCATATCTGTCAGGTCTGACATCTCATTCCGGATGGTGGCAGAGCTTACATTTAAATCTGCAAACTTGGAAATGGTCCGGGAACCCACCGGTTCGCCTGTTTCCATGTAGGTTTTGATGATGGCTTTTAGTATTTTCTTTTTTACGATCATCTAATTCCTGATCCATGAAGTTCCACTCCTTTACTGCCTTTGTTTTTGGTTTGTTAGCACTCATGTTTTAGGAGTGCTAACACCTTATGCTCATAAGATATCACTCTTGATTTGGTTTGTCAATATTATTTTGTGAATTTTTTGTTATTTTATGAACAATAGGGGTTATTATTTATCCAGTGTATCCAGGTTCTTTTTCAGGTCGATCATTTTATCGCGGAGTTCTGCAGCCTGTTCGAAGTTGAGATCTGCGGCTGCGGCGCGCATTTGTTTTTCTACCTGGGTGATGAGTTTGGTGAGTTCTTTGCGGGTCATGGACTCTGGGTCTTTCTGGAGTCGGACTTCGGTTTCGGCTACTGCTTTGGATACGGCGATGAGGTCGCGGACTGCTTTTTTAATAGTAGTCGGAGTGATTCCGTGTTCTTTGTTATAGGCTTCCTGAATGGTGCGGCGGCGGTTGGTTTCGGTGATGGCTTTGTGCATGGAATCGGTCATGTTGTCTGCGTACATGATTACATGGCCTTCACTGTTTCGGGCAGCTCGTCCGATGGTCTGGATGAGAGAGGTTTCGGAACGGAGGAAGCCTTCTTTGTCTGCATCCAGGATTGCTACCAGGGTGATCTCCGGGATGTCCAGGCCTTCTCGAAGAAGGTTGATTCCTACCAGAACATCAAAAACATCCAGACGCATATCACGAATAATGCGGGCACGCTCTAAGGTATCGATATCGGAATGGAGGTAACGGACTCTGATTCCTACTTCTTTCATATATTCTGTCAGGTCTTCTGCCATTCGTTTGGTGAGAGTGGTAATCAGGATTTTGTGTTTCTTTGACACTTCTTTGTTTACTTCTCCGATCAGATCATCGATCTGGCCTTCAATGGGGCGGACTTCTACTTTCGGATCCAGAAGTCCGGTTGGACGGATGATCTGTTCTGCACGGAGGAGTTCATGATCATACTCATATTGTCCCGGAGTGGCAGATACAAACATGACCTGATCCAGTTTGGATTCGAATTCTTCGAAGCTTAAAGGACGGTTGTCCTTTGCCGAAGGAAGACGGAAACCATAGTCCACCAATGTCTGCTTCCGGCTCTGGTCACCGGCGTACATTCCTCCTACCTGAGGTACTGTGATATGAGATTCGTCTATAATAAGTAAGAAGTCATCTCCAAAATAGTCCAGCAGTGTGTATGGCGGCTGTCCGGGCTTTAATCCTGACAGATGTCTGGAATAATTTTCGATTCCTGAACAGAATCCGGTTTCTTTCATCATTTCAATGTCGAAATTGGTGCGTTCTGAGATTCGCTGGGCTTCCAGAAGCTTGTCTTCGCTTTTGAAATACTCTACACGTTCTTTTAATTCTTCTTCTATTGCTACAGCTGCTCTCTGAATCTGTTCTGCTGGCACTACATAGTGGGATGCAGGGAAGATGCTGATATGAGAACGCTGGCATTTGATTTCTCCTGTCAGTACATCAATTTCTGAAATACGGTCGATCTCATCTCCGAAAAATTCTACTCTCACGGCTGTATCGGAGCTGTTGGCAGGAAAAATTTCCAGGGTATCTCCACGGACACGGAAGGTGCTTCGGTGGAAGTCCATCTCATTTCTGGTGTACTGAATGTCAATCAGCTCCCGGATTACCTCATCCCTGTCTTTGGTCATTCCCGGACGCAGGGAAATCATCATGTCAAAGAATTCCTGAGGGGAACCCAGTCCGTAGATACAGGAAACGGAGGAAATGACCACTACGTCTTTCCGCTCTGACATTGCGGCTGTGGCAGAGAGACGGAGTTTGTCAATCTCGTCATTGATGGAGGAGTCTTTGGCAATATAGGTGTCTGAAGACGGGACATAAGCCTCCGGCTGATAGTAGTCATAATAGGAGACAAAATATTCCACTGCGTTCTCAGGGAAGAATTCTTTCATCTCACCGTAAAGCTGCGCCGCGAGAGTTTTGTTGTGGGCGAGGATGAGGGTTGGTTTATTAAGCTGGGCGATGACGTTCGCCATAGTGAAGGTCTTACCGGAGCCTGTGACCCCCAGTAAAGTCTCGAACTGGTTGCCTTGTTTAAAACCTTCGACCAGTTTCTCGATTGCCTGAGGCTGGTCACCGGTTGGTTTGTATTCGGAGTGCAATTTAAAATGATCCATAATATTCTCCTGTTTTAATCAAATTTCGCTTATCAAAAATTGAGATATGTTTTAGTATGGTTATGTTTTCAGTATATCATCCTATATAAAAAAAGTACAGAACAAGCGAATACCTGTTCTGCACTTTAGAACGTGTCGCTACTGTTCACACGCTACTATTCCGCGAGGTGTTTTGGCATGAATATGCCAAAATCCCGAGACATACAAGCCAAAATTCCATTGCCGCAGGCTATCTGGAATGAATTTTGGCTACGTTACTGCGAACGGAGCGAACAGTAATACGTATCGCGTTACTGTTCGCTCTGGCTGCCTAAAACCGAACAAATAGTCTTCTCAACTTTTTCTGCATCAACAGGTTTTGCAATATGTCCGTTCATTCCTTTTGCCAGTGCCTTTTTTCTGTCTTCCTCAAAGGCATTGGCTGTCATGGCAATGATTGGAATAGTGGCTTTGTCTTTATCTGACAGTCCGCGGATCATCTCAGTTGCCCTGTAGCCGTCCATGTTCGGCATCTGGATATCCATAAGGATCAGGTCATAGGTACCTGCCGGTTTCTGTTCTATCCTTGACACACATTGAACTCCATCCTCAACACGTTCAACTATAAGTCCCATATCCTCCAGGATAAACTCTGCGATTTCCGCATTCAGATCATTATCCTCTGCAAGCAAAATATGTTTTCCGCTGATCCTGGTTTCATCCATATCTGAAAATTTTTCCGTAGCCCGTTCATAGTAACTCTTATCAGCAATCCTGTATTCCAGGGTAACTGTAAATTTACTTCCTTCTCCCTGCTTACTTTCTACTTCAATAGTTCCGTACATCATATCAATATACTTCTTTATGATCGGCATTCCCAGACCTGTTCCCGCAATCTTTCCGTCTGTTGTATTTCGTTCCCTGGCAAAAGCCTCAAAGAGAGATGGAAGGAATTCTTCGCTCATTCCGATACCTGTATCAATTACCTGAGTCCGTATCCGCACATAGTCTTTCCTGTCACAGTCAAGCTCTGTGATCCTTATGGTAACTCTTCCCCCTGAAGCTGTATATTTTACCGCATTACTGATCAGATTGAGGAAAATTTCCCTGTTCTTCGTCTCATCGCAGATTACGTGCTCATGCTTGACATCGTATTCCATCTTAAGGTGAATACCTTTTTTCTCCGCTTCCGCCTGGAAAATTTTGTAAATTCCCTGATAAATATCTCTGATCTTCACATAATCTTCATCCAGTTCCACCTTACCGCTTTCAATCCGGGCCATGTCCAGCACATTATTGATAATAGACAGAAGCAGATTTCCGGACTGTTCCATCTTCTCCTGATAATCCAGAAGTTTCGGATCAGTCAGTTCCCTTTTTATCAGCTCACTGTATCCCAGCAGGGCATTCATGGGTGTCCGGATATCGTGAGACATATTGAAAAGGAAATCTGATTTGGCAGCATTGGCCTTTTCTGCTTGAATCTGGGCTTTTCTCGCTTGTATCAGCAGATAAACTATAATCCATACAATAATCAAGACCACACTTACAAACCAAATGGAGACTACCCACAGATTATCCTTTATGTATTCTGCCAGAGTAACCTTGCCCGGTGCGTTTTCATATACGCAAAACTGACTGGAAAGTCTGGAATCAGGCAGAGTCTGAATGGTTTTGTTCAGGATATTCATTAATGTTGTGTTTTCCCTGGTGACCGCAAAGCAGGAAGCGCCGGATTTCGTAAGAAAAATACTGCGTATTTTGCTGTCCTCCAGTGTCTTTAATGACTGTCCTGCCTTCGCAACAAAGCAGTCTGCCTCTCCACTTTGAACTGCTTTATCGGCCTCAGCAGATGAGTCATATTCCTTTATTTTCCAGAAAGGATAGTTAAAAGAAATATACCACTTCCCCAGCAGGTTATTCCTGCTCACTGCTACTGTATTCTCTTTATTTTCATCAAACTTCTTAACACCGGTGAGTACTGCAACATTGACTTCAAAAACAGTATTTGACAATATAACATCGTTTTGCTCAGCTTCATATGGATTCTGATTCATATGAAAAATCATATCAATCCTGCTATCCTTTAATGCCTGCAGCTCTTCCTCCTGAGAATCAAAGCCTGTCAACTGAAATTCTATGTTTTTTTCTCCCAGACAGCCAGAAGCCAGACTAATATAATCGTTAATAATTCCTACCGGTTTCTCTGACTCCGTATCCACAAGGCTGATACCCACATCATTTTTCAGATATCCAATCCGGACCGCCCCATGCTGTTCCAGCCAGTTCTGTTCCTCATCCGTAAGAGTTTCAAGGGAATTTGCAGAGAGATACCTTTTATAAAGATCGTCTGTATAAAAAGGATTCTCCCTCTCTATCTTCTGCATTACCTGATCCAGCTCTTCTTTCAAATCCGGGCGTTTTTTGCTGACTGCAAAATAATTATAGGAGCCACCAATCAGAATAGCTGGTGAAATATCGTCTCTTTCCCACTGTGGAGATTCATTTAAAACAAATCCGTCAATTTCATGATTTTTCAATTTCTGACGAACATCATCTGCACCGGTAATATCAACCTGCTGCGTGTTCACTCCATGACTTTTCTCCCACTCATGGAACATTTCGGCAGGAAGTGCATTCGGCAGCATACCGATTCTTTTTCCATTTAATGTAGTCAGATCTGAAGTGGAGATATCTGTATTAGAAGTATCCACATACAGGTAATATTTATCCTCTCCCATAGGCAATTCTGAAAAAAGCATGGAAGTGGAACGTTCCTCTGTATAGGAAATGCCTCCCAGCAGATCGATCTGTCCATTTTTCAGCATGCTCATCAGTTCTGCCCAGCTTCCCTCCACATATTCATATTTCCATCCGGTATGCGCAGCTACTGCCTGTTGGTATTCGTAGCTGTAGCCTCTCCTCTGACCGTCTGGTCCTGTGGTATTATAAGTTCCTTCATACCAGCCTACTCTGACTGTTTTGGATTTTGCTTCCTCTGCTGATACAGGAAGGGGAAGCACAGTAATATATAAAATAAGGCATAATAAAATGCAGATATGTCTCTGTACATTTAACCTAAACTTTTTCATATAACTTTCTCCAAATGATTTTGTGTCTGTCCGGTGAAGATATCTCAACAGATTATTGCCTTTTTCATTTACTTCACCCGGATTATAGAAACGTGTAACATGCTTCTGCAGATATCATACCTTATTTTCCGTCATTGCAACAGCCCTATATTTATTTTTTATACCTATTTTTTCAGTTTTCAGATAATCTTTACTTGCCAAAATTCATGGGCTACGACAACCGAATTCGGACAAAATATATCGCAAAGTGGGGCGTGCAGATTGCGGGAATGATTTTTCAGACACGCTCTAATGTGTCGACATGTTAATTCCTGAAACAATCTTGCAGGATAAATTTTTTTATTTCAAGGCGGAGGAAAAAGATGTAGCAGTAGCATAATCATTTGTATGCGAGTCCCCACCCACTGCTTATTGCTTTTCGCAACCTCCGCAGGGGACTTACTTGATTCGGTTAAAGTTACTATTTATTTAAATTTCGTATACAGAAAAAAGCAGCCCACAGACCATGTATGAAGAAAATCTGTGAGCCACCTTTTCTTTTCATCTTAGATGATGTTTATCTTTTTTTATCTTTGAAACAATAAAGAAGAAATCGTACGGTTTTTACTTTTGTAAAACTGAAATGCATTATTTAATAAACTTAACTTCCGGATAAATAGCCTGCTTAGCAGCTTCTTTTCTCTCATTGAAGATAACCTTGTTTTCTTCAAACAGGTTGCGGCCCTGTGCATCGATAGATACGATCAGCGGACCAAATTCTTTTACCTTGTTGCACCATAAGGTCTCAGGCATTCCAAGCTCATCCCAGTGATGTTCTACGATCTTCTCAACCTCTGTTGCAGCTACTACTGCACAGCCAGCCGGGAATACACAGTGGATCGCACCAAATTCTTTGCATGCACGCTCTGTATTCGGTCCCATTCCGCCTTTTCCAACGATTACTCTTACACCTGTAAGCTTAGTAAATTCATACTCAAATTTCTCCATACGCATGGAGGTTGTCGGCCCAACGGAAACCATTTCATAGTCATCTTCTGTTCCCTCAATTTTACGAACGATTGGGCCAGCGTGGAAAATTGCTTTGTCCTTGATATCATATGGAAGTTCTCTTCCATACTCAACCAGACGGCGATGTGCCACATCACGGCAGGTCATCAGCTCTCCGTCCAGCCATACAATATCACCGATTTTGATGTCAGCCAGGTCTTCTTCACTGATTGGTGTAATAAGAACTTTTTTATCTCCTCTGATTTCGATCATGTTTTTTCCCTCCGATTATGCGTTGAATTTCCATGTGGAATGTGTATCACAGGTTACTGTAAGGTCAGAATTTACGGTCAGGTGACCACGGCGGTGTGACCAGCAGCCTACATTTACTGCTACACCGATTGTAGACGGATGACGGGCTGTATTCTCGATATTAACACCCATTACAGAATATTTTCCGCCCATTCCCTGCGGTCCAAGGCCGATTGCATTGATTCCGTCTTCCAGAAGCTTCTCCATTTTTGCTGCATTTGCATTGTCATTGTGAGAACCGATCGGACGCATAAGTGCTTTCTTGGAGTTGAGGGCTGCTGTCTCTACAGATGTTCCTACACCTACACCCACAAGAAGCGGAGGACAAGCATTCAGTCCGTAAGTTGTCATCTGATCAAGAACAAAATCGGTAACGCCTTCATATCCTGCACCTGGCATAAGTACCATTGCTTTTCCCGGAAGAGTACATCCGCCTCCTGCCATGTATGCGTAAATCTCACATTTATCACTGTTTGGAACGATGTCCCACCATACAGTCGGAGTTCCTTTTCCAACGTTTTTCTTGGTGTTGTACTCGTCAAAAGTTTCTACAGAGTTATGTCTTAATGGTGCTGCAAAAGTAGCCTGTACAACAGCTTCTTTCAAAAGGGCTTCCAACTCGTTGATGTACGGGAAATTAGTTCCGCATTTCAGCCAGAACTGAAGAACTCCTGTGTCCTGGCAGCTTGGGCGGTTCAGTTCTACAGCCAGTCCCTGGTTCTTAGTCATTGTCTCATAAAGTACTTTTGGAAGTGCTGCGCTTTCCTGAGAACCAAGCTCTTCCAGTTTTGTTACTACGTCGTCCGGTAATTTTTTTCCAATGTGGGCAACAAAATCTGCTACCATGTCTGTTAATACTTTAACTCCATTTTCCTTAGTCATGATTTACCTCCTGATCATTCAATGGTTTAGGGTTGTTTGGCTTTTAATTTTGGGTTATTTATCTAAAGCAGCATGTTTTCTGCTTTATTTCTATTGATACATTTACATTAAGCGGAAAATCTTCCGTCTCATATGTTTTATCCTCTCACGGATAGAACGGGAACAGAACAGGCAAAAGGATCATACAGATCACGAAGGATACCAGAATCAACGGTAAACCTGATTTCACGTAATCCTTGAATTTATATCCTCCAAGTCCTACTACCATAGTATTTGCAGGCATTCCAATCGGTGTTGCATATGCACAGGAGCCTGCGATAACAGTTGCGATAACAACAGCTCTCGGATCCGCACCAAGGTTGTTTGCCAGAGAAACTGCAATTGGGATCATCAGTGCGGTTGTGGCTGTGTTTGACATGAAGTTTGTCAGTGCACAGGTTACAATGAATATTACCAGAAGAAGCACGATCGGGTTCGGGTCTGCACCCAGAAGTCCTACGATCTTATCTGCTATCAGTTCACCGGCACCTGTTGTGTCCAGGGCTTTGGCAAGTGTAAGAGATCCTCCAAAAAGGAATACTACTTTCAGATCAATGGAAGCCAGTGCTTCTTTTTCTGAAAGAACTCCAACCAGCACCAGAATGATTGCTCCGATGCATGCAGAAATCTCAATGCTGACTCCGATCTGTTTCTCAAAAATCATTGCAAGAATCACAAGTATCAGAACTATCAGTGAAACAGTCTGTTTCCATTTCGGTACATCACTGAAATCTTTCTGTTTTTCAACAGTTGCCCCTACAGCCCCTTTTCCATCCGGAAGAAATCTGTATCCAATGAAAACGAAGTAGATAATTCCTACCAGAAGCATCGGGACTCCCACCGGTGCATACATAAAAAAGTTTGTGGAAAGCCCCATTTCCTGAAGTGCGTTTACACCCATCAGGTTTCCGGGTGCACCGATGATGGAAAGATTCCCGCCAAGCGCTGCTGCAAATACCAGCGGCATCAAAAGGCGGCTTCTTGAATAGCCGGATTCATCAGCGATTCCACAGACTACAGGGATCAGCACTGCTGCTGTACCTGTGTTTGATAAGAATCCGGACATCACACCTACGATTACCATGATTGCAATAATCAATGTTCTTTCTGTTCTGGCAAATCTGGTGACCAGACCTCCGATTTTATTTGCCATTCCTGTTTCAAATAGTGCCTGACCTACTACAAACATGCCGACACAAAGGATTACGTTACTGTTTACATACTGTGAAAACGTTGTAGATACATCCACTACTCCGGTGAGTGTCAATCCGATTGCACAGATCGAAGCTGTAAGCCCAAGTGGTATCTTTTCGAGGATGAAACTAATGATCGTAAACACAAGAAATAACAGTGTGATTGTTTGTTGAGACATTTTATTGATCTCCTTTCACTTTTTCTCTGTGATTTCGTTTTTTATTTTGCTCTTCGCTTTTGTCTTACTTATCCGTCTTTTTTATTAATCTCTCTTGAAAGGTACCGGCCGTGCACGTTTCCTTTGATGAGTTTATTATAAATCATGCACGTATAAAAAAACAAATTAATGGGTTGCATATCCCCATAAAAAATTTTTATAATCTCAATTTTAGCAGGTTTTTTTTATGCAATATTACTACATTAAAAAAAACTTTAGAAATAAATATGGAAATTATGATAGGTATATGGTATTTTTTATTTGAAGATAACTTAAAGCAGTTTCAGAAAATACTGCAATTGCTATAGAAATGACATATAGAACGAACTTAGAGGTATTTACTTATGACACTTAACCAACTCCGTTACTTTTGCACAGCAAGCCGCTGCCACAGTATCACCAAGGCAGCCGAGGAATTATACGTTACTCAGCCCACTGTGTCCGTTGCTATCCGCGACCTGGAAATTGAATTCGGCATCAGCCTTTTCTATAGGAAGGGAAACCGACTGATTCTTACCGAAGAAGGCGAAGAGCTTTATAACAAAGCTACCTACATTCTTCAGTACTGCACCGAGCTTCAGGCAGATTACTCCAGTATGGCGAGAGTAAAGCCCCCTCTTCGTATCGGAATTCCGCCTATGCTGAGCACCGTCTTTTTTCCTGAGCTTCTCATCGCATTTCATGACCAATATCCGGAAATCGCTGTTGTTCTGGAGGAATATGGCTCTGTCCGTGCCTGCAATCTGGTACAGGACGACACTCTGGATCTGGCTCTGGTAAATATGGAACAGTATAATATTGATAAGTTTAACAAGGCTCTCCTTGCCAACGACCAGGTTGTTTTTTGTGTAAGTGATGACCACCGACTGGCAGACAAAGAAGTGGTTACCACAAAAGAAATGTCTAAAGAATCTTTAATCTTTTTCAATGCTGATTCCGTACAGAACCAGTTGTTGAAAACACGTTTCGAAATGGACGGTTACATTCCGGATATCGTCATGCGCAGCAGCCAGATTTATACGATTTTGCAGCTAGTAAAGACCTGTAAATATGGAAGTTTTCTCTATTCCAGCATGACCGACAGATTTGCCTCTTCCGGCATAAAAGGAATTCCCCTCAGTCCACCCATCCGCATAAAGATCGGAATGATATGGAAAAAGGGGAAATATATCAGTGACAATATGCAGAAATTCCTGAACTTCACCAGGATGTACTACCGAGAACATCCGCTGATTCAGAAGTTCTGATTTGTACGCCACTAAGCTGAAAAAAGCAACTTACTACAAGTACATTGTAAAGGCTTACAAGATGGTGGATGGAAAGAAAGTAATCACAGGTACCTCCGTAGCAGTACATTCAATAACTAAGGATGGAAAATACGGCGTAGCCAAAGCTGTTTCCATTATAAAGATTGGAAATAAGAAGAATGATACAGAAGTAACCTTAAAGAAAGGTAAAACTGCTCAGATTACAGCTATAGAAATAAAGAAAGACAAAAAAATCAAACACCACAGAAATCTCTACTATGAAAGCAGTAATACAAAAGTAGTAACTGTGACATCTGATGGTGTAATCAAAGCTATGAGAAAAGGAAACTGTAAGATATGGGTATATGCACAGAATGGTGTATATAAAGTGATTACAGTTACAGTAAAATAATTTTTATGTGCGCATCAGTTTTACGGCTGATGCGCATATTTTTATGACCACATGAGGTCCTGCATATTGGAGTCAGACTCCACGAAATACCGATATGTTCAAACACACTCCAAAAGATAGTCAAATGAATAGTTTGATATCAGAAATCCATTGCAAATTGTCCAGAGATACCTAGTTCGCCGGCGCACTGACCAGCACCGCCTCCACCGGCGATGCGCAAGGCGGCGATGCGGCTGCGGACCGGGTGCGTTACGGCTGGGCCGGTTCCGACACGACGTCGATGGCGGCGAAGGCCGAGCGCAAGCGGCTGGCCGCCGTCAGCAAGCAGGAGCGTGAGGAGGCCGAGCGCAAGGCGCAGGCGTTGGCCAGTGGCAAGACCGATGACGACTCGCAGTCAGGCATGAGTATCGGCGATGTGATGGGCAATGCCAGCGGCCTGGGCATGCTCGGCGGCGCCGTCAAGAGCGACGGCAAGGGCGGCAACAAGGATAGCGGCGACGGCAAGGATGGAAACGCCAGCGGCAGCGGCTCGTCTTCGGCGACGGGCACGGCATCCGGTTCGAAGTCGGCGTCGGTTCCGAAGTTCTCGCCAGTATACGGCATCGCCGGCATGAACCCCAGATCGCCGTTGCAGAGCACGTCGTCTGAGCTCATCGACGAGACAGTGGCGATTGGTGACGTCTCCGACATGCTGGTTCAGGCCGCGCAATCGTTGGCCGGCAGCGGCGGCGGCAGCGCGGCCGTTGACGGCAAACCGGTCGCGCGTCTCGCTGCCGCGTTGAGACGGTTGTCGTGCGACGGTGCCAACGCATACTCCGACCACTGCATCGCCGACGGGCGGCACAGTTACGACGTGCTATCCGACTGGAACCGGCATACCGAGGATCTGCGTCTGCTGATCATCATGCCAGCCGTGTGACGGGTGCGCGGCATACGGCGCACGGCCGGCATGCCGCCGTCACGATGCCGTGGATGCAAAACGGCCCCCTCGTGGATCCGAGGGGGCCGTTTCCGTTCGTGAGAAGCAGGTTACTTCTTGGCCTTCTTCGCCGGCGGCTCACCGAGCTCGCTGGCATCGATGACGACGGTATCGTCGCCCTCGCCTTCGGCCGCGGCCTCCTCGGCGTGCTTTTCGGCGAGATCGAACTTGCCGATCACGCGGCCGGCCTGCGCCACGTCGTCCAGAGCGGACTTGATGGCGTCGATGCCGTCCTTGACGGCGGCCAGCGTCACCGACAGGATCGGGGTCTTCATCGAGACCTTGGCCTCGGACTTGATCTTGCGCAGCTGCTCGACGGCCTTGCCGGCCCAAGCCAGCGTCTCCGGGGAGGCACCGGTGGCTGCTGCGGCATAGATGTCGGCCTTCGGCCAGGCGGCGCGGTGCACGGACCCCTCGCCGGTGTGCATCCAGCTCCACACCTCTTCGGTGGCGAACGGCAGGTACGGGGCCAGCAGGCGCGCGAAGGCGTCCAGGCCTAGGCCCAGCGTCGTGCGCGCGGACTTCACGGCCGCGTCGCTCGGCACCTTGCCGTGCGCGTCGGCAGTGCCGTACGCGCGGTTCTTGACCAGCTCGATGTAATCGTCGCAGAACTGCCAGAAGAAGCTCTCGATGACTTCCAGCGCCTTGGAATGCTCGTAGGCGTTCAGCGCGTCGGTGGCCTGGCGGATCACCAGCGCCAGCTTCGCCATCACGGCGCGGTCGAGCGGCTCGGTCACGTCGGCCGGGTTCCAGACGGCGTCGGCCGTCTCGCCCACATGATGGTTCTCGTCCTCGCGACCGATGGCCAGCGCGAACTTCGAGGCGTTGAGCAGCTTGATCGCAAGACGGCGGCCGATCTTCATCTGGCCTTCGTCATACGTGGCGTCGAGGCCGAGACGGGCCGCGGCGGCCCAGTAGCGCACCGCGTCGGCGCCGACTGCTCGATCGGCTTGTTCGGCACGACGACGTTGCCCTTGGACTTCGACATCTTCTTGTGGTCGGGGTCCAGGATCCAGCCCGACAGCGTGGCATGCGCCCACGGCAGGCACTTGTTCTCCAGATGGGCGCGATCCACGGTCGAGAACAGCCAGGTGCGGATGATGTCCTGACCCCT
>ENA-OQAB01000042-OQAB01000042.1-human-gut-metagenome-genome-assembly--contig:-NODE-42-length-74411-cov-6.630957_pt1 | contig 74411 bp, 65 predicted proteins | sample MGYA00242490_ERZ504517 | MGnify/ENA primary metagenome ERZ504517 (study PRJEB26092, sample SAMD00036298) | human gut metagenome | host: Homo sapiens | study: EMG produced TPA metagenomics assembly of...
GTGAACAGTAACGAATATATTGCGCCTGTATTTTATTTCTTGTTTCCGGAAAGATAATGAGACATAAGAAAAATTGAGGAGAGATAAAATGGAGATAGAGGAAGAATTTATTTCGGGATTTTGCAGAACATGTAATGGAGGGCAGACTGTCTGCTGCGAATATACGATAGCAGGAGATAAAAGAATCCTCACGTTTATGGATTGTGCACATGACAGATGTGTGAATCATGCTGCCTGTGAAATCTACAAACAGGCACATGAAATGGAACGATAAGAATATGTGAGGGTGTACGAAAAGCAGTGAATTGCGAATTGCATTGTTGAGAACGGAGGGAACAGTAACTCGCAAATGCTGTAATTATCGGATTAACCGGAGTTAGAATCAAACATATATGAAAAATAGGCATCTTTGAATGCAGAATAGTTATTTCTGGAAATAGGGACAGAGGAAATGCCGGTAGTGACCATAGTTCTTGTGAACTGTTTTATGTGAGACAGGTTTACAATATAGCTTCGGTGACATTTAAAGAATCCTTTTGCCGGAGTAAAGACACCCTCACACTTTGCAAATAATTCGCGGATTTTTAAAGTAGTTCCATTTGAAAGGCAGACCAGAACCTGTTTATTCTGAGCTTCCAGATAATCTACATCATTGAGTGTAATTGAGCAGAATCCGTCAGCAGTATGTGCGACGAAAGTTTCCGCCGGAACATTATAGGTTTTAAAAAAATCATCCATAACAGAAAAAAGTTTCAGAGTATTTACTGGTTTTAAAAGATAATGAAAAGCTTTTACATCATAGGAATCAAGGGCAAATTCTCTGGAAGAAGTCAGAAAAATCACAGGAACAGTCAGTCCCATGCTGCGTATTTCTCTTGCTGTATCTATGCCATTTAATAATGGCATGATGATGTCAAGAAAGATCAGATCTACCGGAATTGTCCGGAGAGCTGTTAACAGATCATCGCCGTTGGAATATGGATACAGGGTGAGTGAAAGATTATTTTTTTCTGCCCAGTGCGTCAGGAGCGAACTTAATTCCCGGGTAAAGAGTATTTCATCATCACAAATTGCAATATTCATAATTTTTATCAAAACCTTTCTGTGAATAAATGTATGTATTGTATCCGGCAGTGGAGATCCTGTGTCAGATGATGATTCGCAGGACAAAGCAATGGTCCACGATAGAAAAATGACACTGTCCATGTAATTGTTCCACATAATAAATAATACTCCTGACACCGATTCCATGTCCGTTTCTGATAGAAACCGGAACTCCATCTACAAATGTCGGAATCTTTTCTACGGGATTTTCCAGTTGGAAAAGAATGTGATTCTTTTTCTGCGAAAGAGTAAGCCGGGCCCATTTTGAAGGTGATTCCAGCTGCTCCAGTGCATGCATGGAGTTTTCCAGCGCATTGGACAGGATTGTACAGAAGGACAGATCGGAACATGGAAGTTCTTTTCCTGTAGAAACATTGCATATAAGAGACAATCCTCTGTCTGTGAAACGGGAATGATAAATGGAAAGCACAGAGTTCAGCATCTCATTTCCGGAATAGGCAGCGATGATCGTATCGTCATATGCAGAATTAATTTCATGGATGTATTCCTGTGCTTTGTCCGGATGTCCATTTTGCAGCTGAGTCAGAATAATACTCAGATGGTGGCGCATATCATGCCGCAGGATCGCCAGTTTCTGGCTGCTGATCTTTACCTGTTCAATTTCGTTTTGCATGGATTGAAGCTGCATTTCACGAAGATTGCTGTACTGCGTTATCTCCTGTTTATTCTCATATTCCTGAAAGTAGATGATGAGAAATACCAGGTAGGCAATGCAGAATGCAAATCCCATGAATTCAACAACTGCTTTATTTCCGGAATAAAGTAAAGTTGAAAATTTGGTGAAAGCATAATCAAAAACGTAATATACAAATGGCAGGAAACCGATGATGGAAAGCTCACGTGCATTCTTTGTAAAAATTGTTTTTGTAGATCGAAATACATATCGATAAAGAAGGACAAAAGTTAAGGTTGTTGTTAAGATCCGCACAGAATAATAACACCACTGTAATCCTGTTATTGCCAAAGCGAATAATCCGGTCCAGTTGCTTATCTGGCAACACAGATAGGCAGAAAAGACGGAAACAGCGGAAGAAATCAGAGGGTACTTATAATGAACGGAGAGAAATAAAACCAATGGGAAATGTACGATCAGAGGATAGGACATATTTGCAAGAGTTTCCCCAAATAATGCCAGATCAATTACATATAACAGTCCCTGCCCTGAAAATAACAGAAACATAGTCAGGATATTTTTTCTGATCGGTTTGATCCCAAGAAAAAATGCAGAACAGTAAATTCCAAAGAGCATGGTAGTGACACCATGAACAGCAGATAAAATCTGTTCAGACATAACAGCACCTCCGTCTGATAAGGATTAATAAAATTTATCATCAAAATGTTGTATATATATCAAGTATAAAAGATTTCAAATTTAAAGACAACCTTTTTCCATACCATTCACGCCATATAATTACTGTTCGCGTGAAAGAGAAAAAATGCTGTTGTTCTGTGTTATAATCAGTCTATAAAGGAATATCGAAAAAAATTACGAGGAAGGAGATGAAAGAGAGAGCATATTTAACGATATACCGGCGCTGGATGAAAAAAGAAAAACAGAAGAAAAACAGACCTGATGGAAAAGTACCATGCAGGTCTGTTTTTATATCATTCTTTCCTGTTTTTACTTATTTACATCAATATAACTGTACAATGTATATTTGGAGATTCCAAAATAATTTGCAACCTTATCTCCGGATTTGGTAATAAGGAAAGCACCTGCATCATTTAAGAACTGAATAGCAGTAACCTTATCCTCCTTATTCATTAAAGGAACAGGTTTGCCTACCAGAGCTACAGATTCTTCGATCAGATGATCAAGAAGATCATTGACATTATGAGTGATCTCTTTGGGCTTCTCTTCCTTATTTTCCGGAGTGACAAGAGAATGAAGGGCAGATTCGATCATAGTAAGCTTGGTAATGTCATAATTGATTCCGAAAACATAATGAAGGGTACCATCGTCATCATGAATGTAGGAAGTGCTGCACTTCAGGATCTTGCCGTCTGCTGTTTTCATCAGATAACCGGTATGGTCTTCGGGGGTTGCTCCTTTTTCCTGATTGCGGATCGCATCAAAAACAGCATTGGATGGTCCGTCTCCGATATCTCTGTTTGTAACATGACCATTTACGATGTAGACGATGGAATGTTCCGGCTCCGAAGTTTTCAGATCATGGATTACTACTTCACAGTCAGGTCCGAACTGGGAAGCAAGATCAGCAGCGATTTGTTTTAACACAGTAAGTCGTCCCATTTGATTTCCTCCTATTAATATTAATATAACTTTTAAGCGGATCATAACCGAATCAGGCGGGGCTTCTATAGTCTAAGCAGTAACAGTCATTCGATTATGAGCATGTAGTAAAGCGGATGAGTTTATCCGTCAAAACGTTCAGTGCAGACACATGGAAACTGCACATTTTCTATATTCTATCATAAAAAAAAGGAAATAAAAAGAGCCTAAAAAAAATAAATGTGAATACCTGAAAAAAATTGTGATTATAATCATAAATCATTGAAGTGATATAGGAATCGTGGTATATTTTAAACATGAGAATTGCGGGAGCTGCTTTGCAGCGGAGCAATTCGTGGATATCAAATTAGGGAAAAAATGCTTTTTAACCCTACATATAATAAAGAAAGGGGCGTCAGAAACAGTGAAAACTTTACTGAAGAATGGTACAGTAGTATCGGGGGATATGTCTGTCAGAGAAGATGTTCTTATAGATGGAGAGAAAATTGTAAAAGTAGGCCGGAATCTGGAAGCAGAGGATGCACAGGTAGTTGATGTAAACGGTAAGCTGCTTTTTCCGGGATTTATAGACGGACATACGCATTTCGACCTGGAAGTGGCAGGAACAGTGACGGCAGATGATTTTGAAACAGGAACAAGAGCTGCCATTGCAGGAGGAACAACTCTGGTGATCGATTATGCGTCTCAGGATAAAGGTGGTCATACGCTGAAGGAAGGTCTTGAGAAGTGGCATAAGAAAGCAGATGGGAAATGTTCCTGTGATTATTCTTTCCATATGTCTGTTGTGGAATGGAATGAGGAAACTGAGAGAGAAATACAGGATATGATCAATGAAGGGATTACCAGTTTTAAGCTTTACATGACTTATCCGGCAATGATCGTAGATGACGGTGACCTTTATAAGATTATTAAGAAATTAAATGAATACGGATGTTTTGCAGGGGTACATTGTGAGAATGCAGGGGCAATCGATGCGTTGATCGCAGAAGCCAAAAAAGAGGGACGTCTGGGACCTGAGAATCACCCGTTGGTGCGTCCGGATATTATGGAGGCAGAGGCAGTTCACCGCCTTCTTGTGATCGCAGATGCAGCAGATGCTCCTGTAATGGTAGTACATCTTACCAACCGGAAAGCATTTGAAGAAGTGATGCGTGCCAGAATGAACGGACAAAAGGTATATGCGGAAACCTGTCCGCAGTATCTGCTTCTGGATGACAGTGTATATTCAAAACCGGATTTTGAAGGTGCCAAATACGTGTGTGCACCTCCAATCCGTAAGAAAGCAGATCAGGACTGCCTGTGGAAAGCACTGGCGAATGATCAGATCCAGACGGTTGCAACTGACCAGTGCAGCTTTACAATGGAGCAGAAAGCTCTTGGTAAAGATGATTTCACGAAGATTCCGGGAGGGCTGCCGGGAGTACAGACGAGAGGAACTCTGCTTTATACATACGGTGTACGCACAGGCAGGATCACGCAGGAACAGATGTGCCGTCTGTTAAGTGAGAATGCAGCTAAACTTTACGGAGTGTATCCCAATAAGGGCGTGATACGTGAGGGAAGTGATGCAGATATTGTTGTATTTGATCCTGAGAAGGAAAGCGTTATCTCTGCAAAGACACATCTGTATCATACGGATAATAATCCATATGAGGGATTTAAGCTTCATGGAGATATTGACAGCGTATATTTAAGAGGAGCTCATGTGGTGCAGGATGGAAAAGTAATTCTGGAGAAAACAGGAAAATATATTAAACGCGGTAAGAATCAGATGTAAAATATCCTGCAAAGTGGGGCGTGCAGATTGCGGGAATGATTTTTCAGACACGCTCTAGGGAGATTGCGAAGAGTAATAAGCAGTGAATATAAAGAATAACAAGAGGTGACAGAAAATGAAACATGAAGTAAATGCAATGGGAAAACAGTGCCCGATTCCGGTAGTGATGACAAAGAAGGTTATTGATAATGCGGCAGTTGGTGATGAGATTGAAATTCTGATCGATAATGAAACCGCAGTGAATAATCTGAGCAGACTTGCAAATAAAACAGGCTGTACGTTTGTATCTGAAAAACTGGGAGACAAAAAGTATCAGGTGAAGATGGCAGTAAAGACTGAACAGACAGGTGGTACCTTGGAAGAAGAGGAATTTGTCTGCGAAGCACCGCATAAAAAAGTGACGGTAGCGGTAATCTCCTCAAATGTTATGGGAAATGGTGATGATGAACTGGGAAAGATTTTGATCAAAGGATTTATCTATGCCCTTTCTCAGATGGAAACACATCCGGATACAATCCTTTTCTATAATGGAGGTGCAAAACTTACAACAGAAGACTCTGAAAGTCTGGAAGATCTGAAAAAGATGGAAGAAGAGGGCGTGGAAATCCTGACCTGCGGTACCTGCCTGAAGCATTATGGACTGATGGAGAAACTGATGGTTGGAAAAGTTACCGATATGTATACGATTGCAGAGCGTATGACAGGTGCAGATAAGGTGATTCGTCCGTAAGAAAATGAAGGCCATCATATCTGAGAAAAAAGACAGATATGATGGTATTTTGAACTTTTATTGCAATTTCTGTTCTCTGATATTGTGGTATCTGGCATATCCGGTAAGAATCAGAGTCAGGGCACCATCGCCTGTTATATTACAGGCTGTTCCGAAACTGTCCTGAAGTGCAAAGATAGTCAGCATCAGAGCTGTAGCAGAATCACCGAATTTCAGGATACCGGTGATAATACCGAGAGATGCCATAACAGTGCCTCCCGGTACACCTGGAGCACCGATGGCAAAAATTCCAAGCAGGACACAGAAAAGAACCATGGCTCCCGGTGCAGGAACTGCACCATAGAGAATTTTGGAGATTGCCATACAGAAGAATACTTCTGTGAGGACAGAACCGCAGAGATGAATGTTGGCAAACAGTGGAATACCAAAATCTACCAGATCTTTTCGCAGAGGTTTTGCTCTGTGTGCACATTGGAGGGCAACCGGCAATGTGGCAGCAGATGACATGGTACCTATAGCTGTGAGGTAGGCGGGACCATAATGTTTTACAACTTTCAGAGGATTTTCTCTGGAATAAATTCCTGCAAGTATATACAGAAGAGCTATCCAGATAAAATGTCCGATCAGAACAATGACGATTACCTGAAGGAATACAGGAAGCTGTCTGGTGATTGTTCCTTCGTATGCCAGTGAACAGAAAGTCAGTCCGATAAAGTATGGAAGAATCGGAATAATGACTCTTGATACAATAGCCAGTATGATCTTCTGGAATTCTTCAAGAAAAGAAGAAATCAGGCTGGCTTTTGTCCATGCAGATGCAAGTCCCAGCATAATGGCCAGTACAAGTGCACTCATGACAGGCATTATCTGTGGAATGGAAAGCTCAAAAACTACATCCGGCAAAGCTTTGAGATGACTGGCAGTGGAGCTGAAGGACAAATGTGGAATCAGCAGGTATCCGGATAATGCAGAGAATAAAGCAGCTCCCAGTGAGGAAGCATAAGCAATACTGACTGCAACACCTAACATTCTGGAAGCATTGTTTCCGAGTTTGGTAATAGATGGTGCGATAAATCCAATGATGATCAGCGGAACAGAAAAGCTGATCAGCTGACCAAGAATATACTTCGATGTTACAACCACATTCAGTACTGCAGTCGTAATGGCAGATTCATCTATTATATTAAGAAGAAGTCCGATACAGATTCCAAAAGCCACGCCGACAAGCAGTCTGAAGGGCAGACTGTGTAGAAAAAAGTTTTTTTTTCATAATAATCCCCCTTTTTCTGTCAATTATAATATATAATGATGTCATGGTCAAAAGGTATTTTATTCCTTATTTTATATCGAAACAGGAGAGAGTTATGTACAGAAAAATTTATCAGATTTTGGAAGAAACAGGAAAAGTAAAAACAGCAATGGTTTTAAACGGGAATCATAAGGGCGAAAAATGTCTGATAAAAGAAAATCATTGTTTATCATTCGATGAAAATACAGCAGATTTCTGGAAAAAATATGAAGCTGATCTGGCGGAGTGCCAGGAGACAAAAGTTGTTCATATGGGAGATGTAGATTTCTTTGTGGAAATTTATGTGAAAAATCCGCAGCTTATCATTTTTGGAGGCGGACATGTTTCGCAGCCTGTTGCAAAAATCGGAAAAATGCTGGGATTTCATGTGACTGTTATGGATGACAGAGAAGACTTTGTGACTTCAGAGAGATTTCCGGATGCCGATCGGCTGATTAAAGGCAGTTATGATGAGCTTTCAGACAAAATACCGGCCTATGAAAATGCTTATTATGTGATCGTGACAAGAGGTCATTTCGGAGACAGTGCCTGTGCCAGACAGATCCTGAGACGCCCTTATACTTATCTGGGAATGATCGGCAGTAAAAATAAGGTAAAACTGACCAGAGAAAAATTACTCGGAGAAGGTTTCAGCGAAGAACAGCTCAACAGTATCCATGCACCGATTGGATTGCCGATCGGAGGACATATGCCGGCAGAGATTGCTGTAAGTATTGCTGCGGAGATCGTTCAGGAAAAGAACAGGTATGATGTTTCTTATATTGATGGAGCTGTGGAGGATGCTGTCAGGAAAAAAGAAAATGGAATTATGATCACGATCATATCCAAGAGTGGTTCTTCTCCAAGAGGGACAGGAAGTAAAATGTTTATTGATAAAGACGGGAATTCATATGGAAGCATCGGAGGCGGAAATGTAGAATTTCAGGCTTTGAAATATGCACCAGAAGCGCAGCATGGTGAAATCAGAAAATATAATCTGTCTAACCAGGGCGGTGCGAATCTGGGAATGATCTGTGGCGGCGAGGTGGAAGTCCTTTATGAATTGTTGTAGATAAACACAGAACCTACAGCGTTACTGAGAACGGAGTGAACAGTAACCCTGCAGCAATTCCGCGCAAATGGAAGAAAGCAGACAAAGCAGGACAAAACGCATACTTGAATTATCTGTAAGAATCGTGTATATTAATACATAAAGCGAACACAGAAAACACGAGGGGACAGAGCGTGTTTGATAAAGGAGGAAACTACTTATGAAGAAATCACTTTGGCTGGTTCTTGTACTGGGACTTGCATTTGCTGCTCAGGGATGCGGATTTGATCCTACTATTGATTCCAGCGTTATGATCGTTAAAGTAACACCAACACCGGAGGTCACACCTACTCCTGAGGCTTCAGAGGCAACACCAACACCGGAAGCAACACCAACGCCGGCAGCAGAGCAGACAGCCAGTGGTGTAAAAGTAGAAGTGAAATCCGATACCTATTATGCGTCATCAGAATTAAATCTTCGTTCTGATGCAAGTGCAGATGCAGATCTGATTTCAAGTGTGGCAGCCGGAACTCAGCTGAACAGTACAGGTGTATGCGAGAATGGATGGATTCGTGTGGATTATAATGGACAGACCTGTTATGCAAGCGGAGATTTTGTGACAACAACAGCTCCGGCAGCAGACGCAGGTGAGACTGCAGCAGATACATCAGCAGATACGTCTTATGATGAAAGTGCAGAATAATCTGATGATATGAAAATTTGTATCAGTCCTCTTTGAATAAATTTCTATGAGAGGTACAATAAAGGCTTTTTTGGAAAAATGTTGACAGAAATGTATAAGTAAAAGCAGAAGCTGCAGGGGATAATGACCTGTCAGCTTCTGCTTTTTTTGTCTGAAAAATACGATAGAAATCTTTTTCGGTGTGTTGTTTATGAGGATTGCTATAATACTGTAGAATGTTACTGTGGATAAATAAGTCTGTCCGGCTTGATATCATAAAGAACTTCATCCAGAAATTTTCCTGCCAGATATTTTGCCATAGGCAGATTCATATCCAGATAATTTCCGCAGTCTTTTGCAGATGCTCCCGGAACTTCACCTTCAAAATCACGTATAAATTCAAAAGTCTCGATCATAAGCGGAACGATATCCTTGGACTCATAATCTCCATTTAAAAGAAGATAATTGCCTGTACGGCATCCCATCGGTCCCCAGTAGATCATTTTAGAGCCGAACTCTTTATGATTTCTCAGGAATGTTGCTGCCAGATGCTCGATCGTGTGAAGCTCAGCGGTATTCATCACAGGTTCTTCGTTAGGAGAAGTCATACGGATATCAAAGGTAGTGATCATACTGCCGCCAACCGGATCCTTACGTGAAACATAAATTCCAGGCTGTAATTTGATATGGTCAATGGTAAAACTTGTTATTTTTTCCATTTTGGATTCCTCGCTTTCTTTTGCAGATATATTCTGACTGTTCATCAGTCTGTTGTTCCGGTTTCACTGCAAAAAGGGAAGGTACAGAACTGAACAGCCATATACATTTTAACAGGCAATCAGAAAGAAGTAAACACAGGAAACATTCACAATCTGAACATTTTGTGAAAAGAGTTGTTTTTTTTCTGAGATAGGTTATAATCAGATTGTTGTAAATGATTTCGGAGGTAAAGGAAAATGAAAAGAAAATTACTGGCAGCACTTTGTGTTACAGCTATGTCAGCAGGTTTACTGGCAGGATGTGGCAGCAGTGATAAAACAGAAGAGAGTACAAAAACAGAGGAAACAGCGAAAGAGGAGACTTCTTCTCAGGAAGAGACGGAGACAAAAGCTGCTTCTTCTGACAGTGATAATGTAGCAAGTGAAGAAGAGGCAGAAAAAGCAGGATTTTCTGATGGTTCTGATGAAAAGAGTGATTCTGCTGATACAGATTCTGAAAATAAAGATTCTTCAGACAGCAGTACAACCAGTGTGCTTCTGGATACTTCCAAAGAACTGACAGGAATTCATCACGCAGAGATTGAAGTAAAGGATTACGGTACGATTGATGTGGAACTGGATGCAGATACAGCACCGATCACAGTGACAAATTTCGTGAAACTCGCACAGGAAGGTTTTTATGACGGACTGACATTCCACCGTATCATGGATGGATTCATGATCCAGGGTGGTGATCCCAACGGAGACGGAACAGGTGGATCAAAAGAGAATATTAAGGGTGAGTTCAGCAACAATGGAGTAGACAATGATATTTCCCACACAAGAGGGACTATTTCCATGGCAAGAGCCAGTGATCCGGACAGCGCAAGCTCGCAGTTCTTTATTGTTCAGGCAGACAGTACATTCCTGGACGGAGATTATGCAGGATTTGGCCATGTGACAGAAGGCATGGATATTGTTGATAAGATCTGCGAGGATGCAAAACCGACAGACGACAATGGAACAATCCCGTCAGATCAGCAGCCGGTTATTGAGAAGATTACCATTACAGATTAAGTAAAACAAAAATCGAAGTATAAGTGCCCGGAGAACAAACAAAAATTGAAGAAAAGGCATAACAAGAAGCAGCAGGAGAGATATGAAAAATCTTTTCTGCTGCTTTTTGGAACAGATACAGTTAATTTTTAATTATCAGCACTGGTATCGGTGGGTTGTTGGGGCGATTATAATATTCGCTTTTGATTACCAGATATTGATGGGAATCAAGGTTTTTCAGCCAGTCAAGGATCTGATCCCGCTCTTCAAATCCGGAATCGCCGCCACTGTAGATGCAAAGAGAAATCATTCCGCCTTTTTTCAGAAGGGTTAAAGCCTGGGTCAATGCCTGAATGCTGGTTTCACCTCTGGTTGCAAGTGAATGATCTCCACCGGGAAGATAACCAAAATTAAATACAATGCAGCTTACACTGTCTGGTGTGGCATATTCTGCCATATTTGCGTGAGATTCCAGAAGCAGTCTGTAATTTTCCGGAACATGTCCGGCGTTCAGTCTCTTTTGGGTTGCAGTCAGTGCCTGCTCCTGAATATCAAAGGCAAGAACCTTTCCTGATTCTCCGCATAGCTGCGAAAGCAGAAGCGTATCATTTCCGTTTCCCATTGTAGCATCAATACAGAAGTCTCCTTCCTGTACCTGCTGTCTGATGAAAGCTGCGCACCATTGTGTGATCTGATAATTCTTCATATATTCCTATATTCCTCCACAAAGTCATACACCGGATTTATATGTTGATATCAGTATATTATAGTAATCCGGTCTGTCAGTTAAGTCAGGTAGAGTCCAGCGCAAATTATGGATATCTGACTGATTATTATTATAATGCAGGAAATCTTTATAAACAACGGTTAAGTGTAATCTTGCTGAGGTTCACCGTTACTGTTCACACACCACTATCCCGCGAGGTGTTTTGGCATGAATATGCCAAAATTCCGAGACATACGAGCCAAAATTCCATCCAAGATTGTTTCGCAAATAAAACAAATCACTTATTGCATTTTTGATAATAATTAGTCTATAATAAATAGAATTGTAAAAGTCAGAATCCTGTTATCAAAGATGAATTATGATAGATTTTGACATATAAGTATAAAGACGTAGAAACAGCCAGAAATAATATGGTTCGGAGAAAGAGGTAAAGGAAAATGACACTGGAAGGAAAAACAGTATTACTGGGAGTGACAGGCAGCATTGCGGCGTATAAGATTGCATATCTGGCAAGCGCGCTGAAGAAACGCCATGCAGATGTTCATGTGCTGATGACAGAGAATGCCACGAATTTTATCAATCCGATCACTTTTGAAACTCTCACAGGAAATAAATGTCTGGTGGATACCTTTGACCGGAATTTTCAGTTTCAGGTAGAACATGTATCGATTGCAAAGAAAGCAGATGTAGTGATGATCGCACCGGCAAGTGCTAATGTGATCGGAAAACTGGCACATGGGATCGCAGATGATATGCTTACTACTACGATCATGGCATGCAAATGTAAGAAATTCATTTCCCCGGTCATGAATATCAATATGTTTGAGAATCCTGTAGTGCAGGATAATTTAAAGATTCTGGAGCATTACGGATATGAAGTGATTGCTCCGGTATGCGGATATCTGGCATGTGGCGACACAGGAACAGGAAAAATGCCGGAACCGGAGACATTACTTGCCTATATTGAGCGCGAAGCTGCCTGTGAGAAAGATCTGAAAGGAAAGAAAATTCTTGTAACTGCAGGTCCTACACAGGAATCTGTTGATCCTGTTCGTTATCTTACCAATCATTCTTCAGGAAAAATGGGCTATGCTATTGCGAAAGCTGCCATGCTCCGCGGTGCAGATGTCACGCTGGTCAGCGGACGTACTTCAATTGAACCTCCCATGTTTGTAAAGCTGGTGCCTGTTGTGACTGCAAGGGATATGTATGAAGCTGTAACTTCTGTCAGCAACGAACAGGACATTATTGTTAAAGCTGCTGCTGTGGCAGATTACCGCCCTGCCAGGATCAGTGAAGAAAAAGTTAAGAAAAGTGACGGACAGATGTGCATAGAACTGGAAAGAACAGATGATATCCTGAAGTTTCTTGGGGAACACAAACGGGCCGGACAGTTTCTCTGCGGATTTTCCATGGAGACACAGAATGTGATCGACAATTCCAGAGCCAAGCTGGCAAAGAAAAATCTGGATATGGTGGCTGCCAACAATGTGAAAGTGGAGGGCGCCGGATTTCAGGGAGATACCAATGTACTGACATTGATCACACAGGATGAGGAAATCTCTCTTCCGCTTATGAGTAAAGAAGACGCAGCTTTTAGGATCCTGGATAAAATTCTTTCGCTGATGCAGGATTCTGTCTGTTAAGGGAACAGGATGATTAAGAAATTGGAGATAAATAATTATGATTTTAGCAATTGACGTTGGAAACACCAACATTGTAGTTGGATGTATTGATGACCTGAAAACATATTTTATAGAACGCCTTTCTACTAACCGTACAAAGACGGAACTGGAATATGCGGTGGATTTAAAGAATGTTCTTGATATCTATCATATCAAAAAAACAGAGATTGAGGGCTGTATTATTTCTTCTGTAGTGCCACAGATCACAAATATTGTGAAACTTGCCGCAGAGAAAATTCTCAAGAAAAATGCAATTGTTCTCGGACCTGGTGTAAAGACAGGACTGAATATTATGATGGATAATCCGGGACAGCTTGGTGCAGATCAGGTTGCTGATGCAGTGGCAGGAATTGCCGGTTATCCGGTGCCGTTAATCCTTATTGATATGGGAACTGCAACCACAGCGTCTGTTGTCAACAGTAAGAAGCAGTATGTAGGCGGAATGATTCTTCCGGGTGTAGGGGTTTCCCTGGATGCACTTACTGCGAGGGCTTCCCAGCTCAGCGGAATCAGTATTGATGCGCCAAGACATGTGATTGGGAAAAACACGATCGAATGTATGAAGAGTGGGGTTCTTTACAGCAATGCAGCAGCTCTGGATGGAATCATTGACAGGATCGAAGAGGAACTGGGGGAGAAGGCAACTGTAGTGGCAACCGGTGGTCTGGCAAAGAAAATCGTCCCTCATTGTAAGAGAGAAATCATTCTGGACGAGGAACTTCTTCTGAGAGGTCTTTTGATCATTTATGAGAAAAATAAATAAGAATGTATATGCATTCATATCAAAACAGTTCATCAGACATAAAACTGATGAACTGTTTTGTTTGTTTGCAGTAATTTATGGGATTGCTATAAATACATTATTTTAGAGAATTGCTATAAAAGGCAGAAATAAAATCAATAGGAAGCGGAGCAGTAAAAAGCATGACCTTTCCGGTTATAGGATGAGTAAACTCCAACTGATAAGAATGAAGGGGCTGACGGTTTATCCGACGGTAATCAGGATTATATAAATAATCTCCGGGCAGAGGATGCCCGATATATTTCATATGCACACGTATCTGGTGTGTGCGCCCTGTTTCCAGATGAAGTTCAGCCAGAGAATATTCTTTTCCTGCCGCCAGCCGTTCATAATGAGTTATTGCAGACTCCCCGGTTCCGAAATTTACTTCCCTGGTGATCACGGAGCCTTCCATTCGTGCGATAGGAGCGTTGATCGTTCCGGAGTCAGGAAGAAGCCCATCTACAAGTGCGAGATAAGTCCTGAGAATCTGACGTTTTTTCATCTGAACTGACAGAATCGCTGCGCTGAGGGGATTTTTGGCAAGGATCAGAGCACCGGTGGTATCCCGGTCCAGCCGGTTGATACAGCGGTAAACAAAATCCTCTCCTTTTTCTGCAAAATACCAGGCGATTCCGTTTGCAAGAGTATTTTCATAATTTCCCGCAGAAGGGTGCACAGGCATATCTGCAGGCTTGTTTATCACAAGGATATCCTCATCTTCATAAATGATATTCAAATCCATCTTTGTACGGATAATGTTTTCTCCTGATTCGGTTTCAGGAACAGTGACGATCAGATGATCCTGCGGTTTAAGCACTGATCGTCCGAAACCACGTTCACCATTGAGGATGATGGCGTTGGGGATGTTCTTCATTGAACTTAATATGTGGCGGGAAAATCCCTCTTTTTTTAGAAAGTCCAGAATCGTGACCGGAGTTGTATTTTCGGAGATAATATAGTTAAGGATTCTTTGCATATGATCTGTCTGCTTTCTTGATTTGTATAAGATTTAAGAATTGCGGGCTGATATGCCCTGCCTTATTTTTAACAGATTCACTGTATCAGATTTTGAAGAACATAACAAGAACAATTATCAGATTTCCTGAAAAATTACTGTTCACTTTGTTCACAGTAATGTAGCCAAAATTCATTCCAGATTGCCTGCGGCAATGGAATTTTGGCTTGTATGTCTCGGGATTTTGGTATATTCATGCCAAAACACCTCGCGGAATAGTGGCGGGTGAACAGTAACCCTGAAAACGTTAAAAAATACATTTTATTCTATTGCATCACAGAAAATTAAGCGTATAATCAAAAAAAGAAAATAGATTCAGGTGGAAAAAATGAAAGAACAGCAACATATTTTTACAAACAAAATGCTCCGAACCCTGTTGATACCGGTTATTTTTGAACAGGTACTGAATTCCCTGATGGGAACTGTGGATACCATGATGGTCAGCAATGTAGGCTCTGCTGCAATATCCGCGGTATCTCTGGTGGATTCCATCAATGTATTGGTGATCCAGGCGTTCTCAGCGCTGGCAGCAGGCGGTGCAATCCTCTGTTCACAGTACATAGGTCAGAAAAATCATGAAATGGCAAATAAATCAGCAAGACAGGTATTATTTATCATTACTGCCATATCCGTAGCAGTGACTGCTCTGTGCCTGCTGTTTCGTGTGCCGCTGTTAAAACTGATATTCGGAAAAGTAGAATCAGATGTTATGACTGCCTCTCAGGTGTATTTCTTCTATACGGCGTTGTCTTTTCCGTTTATAGCACTTTATGATGCGGGAGCATCCATATTCCGGTCCCAGGGAAATACCAGAGGGCCAATGACAGTATCGGTTATTTCAAATGTGATTAATATCGGCGGAAATGCGGCGCTGATCTGGGGATTCAATATGGGAGTGGCAGGAGCTGCCATCGCAACTCTTGCATCCAGAGTCTTCTGTGCTGTAGTGGTACTCTGGCAGCTTCGTATGGACAGACAGCCTATTGTAGTCAGAAATTACAGACAGATCCGTCCGGATGGAAAAATGATCAGAAGAGTTCTGGCTCTGGGAATCCCGTCCGGTATAGAGAACAGCATGTTTCAGCTTGGAAAGCTGGCAATACAGTCTTCCGTATCTACACTGGGGACGGTAGCCATTGCAGCTCAGGCAATGACGAATATCCTTGAGAACCTTAACGGTATTGCAGCTATCGGTGTAGGAATCGGTCTGATGACTGTAGTAGGACAGTGTCTGGGAGCGGGCAGAAAGGATGAGGCAGTTTACTATATTAAGAAATTAAGTGTTCTTGCAGAAATCATTGTTGTTGCAAGCTGTCTTTTGGTGTTTGCCTTAACCATTCCGGTCACAAAGCTGGGTGGTATGGAACCGGAAAGTGCAAGAATGTGTTTCCATATGATATCCTGGATAACGGTTGTCAAACCTATTGTATGGACCCTGGCATTTATCCCTGCTTATGGCCTTAGAGCAGCCGGAGATGTAAAATTTTCCATGATCACATCCTGTATCACTATGTGGACATTCCGTTTTTGCCTTTGTGTATATCTGATCCGTTTCAGAGGCTTCGGCCCAATGGCTGTATGGATTGGAATGTTTACTGACTGGACAGTGCGGGGAATCGTATTTTCTCTTCGCTTCCACAGTAGGAAATGGCTGAAGCATAAGGTAGTATAACAAGGTGGTATAGCCATGAAATGCGTTGACTTTTACTGCTCAAAATTATATAATGATTCTCGGAAATAATTCTGGAAAAGCATTACAGGAAGTCAGGTGAAATTCCTGCGCAAGTCCGTTACTGTAACAGCCAGATACTGTCTGCTTTTCATTGTAGAGAGGAAATATGATCTGCGGCAACCAGAGGATATTTCGGGAAAAGAACTTTCAGGAGGGATTTTGTTGCACACAGAAATCCCTCCTTTTTATGTAGATGCTATATAAATGATATCAGTAATGCTGTGGAGCAATCAGCAGACAGAATGTGACAACAATGCAGCAAAGGAGGCGTCATGAAAAACGGACTGGAAGATTACTACGTGATACGTGGCAATAAAAAAATGAGGTTTGGCTATACAACAGGCTCCTGCGCAGCAGCTGCATGTAAGGGTGCTGCAGAGATCCTGCTGGGTGGTGTCATGCAGAAGGCTGTCACCTTGATGACTCCTAAGGGAATCCTGCTTACACTGGAACTGAAAGACATCCGGATTGAAGGAAATCAGGTGACCTGTGCAATTCAGAAGGATGCAGGAGATGATCCGGATACTACAAACGGAATACTGGTTTATGCCACGGTGCAGAAAACAAAAGAACCGGGAATCATCCTCGACGGAGGTGTTGGTGTGGGAAGGGTAACAAAAGCCGGACTTTCCCAGAAAATCGGGGAAGCAGCCATCAATCCTGTGCCAAAGGCCATGATTTTGCGTGAAGCTACAGAAATTGCTGAGAAATATGATTATGAGGGCGGACTGAAGATCATCATCTCCGTTCCTGAAGGTGTGGAAATTGCAAAGAAAACCTTTAATCCACGTCTGGGAATTGTGGGAGGAATCTCCATTCTGGGAACTTCCGGGATTGTAGAACCTATGAGCGAAGCTGCTCTTGTACAGAGTATCAATGTAGAGATGAAGCAGCATTTTTCCCAGGGAGAAGAATATCTTCTGGTAACACCGGGAAATTATGGGGCAGATTATCTGCGGGAGCATATGGATCTCCCTTATGAAAAAAATATCAAATGCAGCAATTATGTAGGTGAGACCATTGACATGGCAATTGATATGGGAGTTAAGGGAATCCTTTTCATTGCTCATATCGGAAAGTTTGTAAAAGTTGCAGCAGGGATCATGAATACCCATTCCCACAGTGCAGATGCCAGGATGGAAGTGCTGGCATCCAATGCGATCCGGGCAGGAGCATCGTTGGAGTGTGCAAAGGAAATCCTGAATGCATCTACTACAGATGAAGCAATAGACATTCTGGAAAAATATCAGATACTTCAGAAGACCATGAAAGAGATCCTGGACAGGATCCAGTTTTATTTAAATCACAGATCCTATGAGCAGATCCTTTTGGGGGCAGTGATCTTTAATAATACTTATGGGTATCTGGGGCAGACTGCAGATGCAGAGAAGCTGATAAAGCTGATCAATGCACAGAATGATGAGGCACAGTAAAGATCCTATCGCAAAGGCGATTTTTAATGGATTTTGACTCACAACTGTGAAAGTATTGAACAGTTGAAATAAATTTATAATAAGGAGAATGATAGATTATGGTACATTTCGTAGGAGCAGGTCCGGGAGCACCGGATCTTATCACAGTAAGAGGAAAACAGTATCTGGAGGAAGCAGATGTGGTGATCTATGCAGGATCACTGGTAAATCCAAAGCTTCTGGAATATACAAAGGACATCTGCACCATCTACAACAGTGCAAAAATGACACTGGAGGAAGTGATCCATGTGATCGAGAAGGCGGAAGCAGAGGGAAAGACAACTGTCCGACTTCATACCGGAGATCCATGTATTTACGGTGCGATTCGTGAGCAGATGGATATTCTGGATGAGAAAAATATCGCTTATGATTACTGTCCGGGTGTCAGTGCATTCTGCGGTGCCGCAAGTGCCCTGAATCTGGAATATACTCTGCCGGATATTTCCCAGAGTGTGATCATTACACGAATGGAAGGCAGAACTCCGGTTCCGTCCAAGGAAAGTATTCAGTCATTTGCTGCTCATCAGGCAACCATGGTTGTATTCTTAAGTACAGGAATGCTGGAAGAACTGAGCAAACGTCTTATTGAAGGCGGCTACACAGCAGATACACCAGCAGCCATTGTATATAAGGCAACCTGGCCGGAACAGAAGACCTTCGTCTGCACAGTAGGAACACTGGCAAAAACAGCTGCAGAAAATAATATTACAAAAACAGCTCTGATGATCATCGGAGATACAGTTGCAGCAGCACACTATGACCGTTCCAAGCTGTATGATCCGGAGTTTACCACAGAATTTCGTGAAGCTGTGAAATCAAAAACACATCACTCATAGAATCTGGTAACCTTAAGGAATTGCTATCGTTTATGAGATTACTGTAAACAGGAGAAAGAGAAGGAATATAACAGTGAAGGTTGCACTTATATGCTTCAGCCTTACCGGTCAGCAGACCGGGGAGAGATTATGCCGGGGGCTGGAAGCTGCCGGTATGACAGCAGAACTGGATAAAAAAAGTAAATATCTTCTGGATTCTATTCAGATCAGTACCTCTGCATGGGCAGGAGAGAAATTTTCTGATTCAGATGCACTGATCTTTATCGGTGCCACCGGAATTGCCGTCCGCAGCATTGCGCCTTATGTAGCGTCAAAGAAGTCAGACCCTGCGGTGCTGGTCGTAGATGAGTGTGGAAAGTTTGTCATTTCCCTTCTGTCAGGACATCTGGGCGGTGCCAATGAACTGGCGCTAAAAACAGCAGAAATTCTGGAAGCAATACCAGTGGTCACAACAGCCACAGACCTGCATCACCGTTTTGCAGTAGATGTTTTTGCAAAGAAAAATAATTGCAATATCTTTAACATGAAAGCAGCAAAGGAAGTCTCTGCTGCACTTCTGGCAGGAAAGAAAGTTGGATTTTACAGTGAGTTTCCGACGGACGGTGAACTGCCGGAGGGGCTGGTCCGGTGTGATGAATATGGGAATCCTGTCAACAGTATGGATGACAGATCAGAAGAGGAAACACAGAAAAGCTCTGGTTTTAATGGAACAGGGACAGACTGTACGAATATAGACTGCGGAGTTGCAGTTACTGTACATACTTCCTGTAATCCTTTTATTTCTACCACACAGGTAGTTCCGAAATGTCTGACTCTGGGTATGGGCTGCAGGAAAGACAAGGATGCCCGTGGAATCGCAGAGGCAGCGCAGAAGGTGTTGGACAGATCCGGATTTCATAAAGAAGCATTTGAGCAGATCGCAAGCATCGATCTGAAGAAAGAAGAAAAGGGAATCCTGTCATTGTCACAGGACTGGCAGATTCCTTTTGTGACTTATACAGAAGAAGAATTAAAACAGGTGCCTGGAGAATTTACTCCCTCACCTTTTGTAAAAAAGATCACAGGTGTGGACAATGTCTGTGAGAGAAGTGCAGTCCTTGCCAGTGGAAATGGCAGACTGCTGCAGAGAAAAACAGGAGAAAATGGTGTGACCACAGCAGTGGCTGCCAGGGAATGGAGGATACATTTTGAGTAAAATATATGTAATCGGAATCGGACCGGGAGCTTATGACCAGATGACAGGAAAAGCGATCCGCGCCATGAATGAAAGTGATGCGATTATCGGATATACCGTATATGTAGACCTGGTGAAGGAATATTTTCCGGGAAAAGAGTTTATGACTACACCAATGAAAAAGGAAGTGGACCGTTGTGTACTTGCTTTTGAAGAGGCAAAAAAAGGCAAGACTGTTTCCATGATCTGCAGCGGTGATGCCGGAGTTTACGGTATGGCAGGTCTGATGTATGAGGTTGGTGTCAATTATCCGGAAACAGAACTGGAGATCATCCCGGGTGTGACGGCTGCAACAGGCGGAGCTGCTGTTCTGGGTGCACCTCTGATCCATGACTTCTGTTTGATCAGTTTAAGTGACCTTCTCACACCATGGGAAAAGATAGAGGCAAGACTTCTGGCAGCAGCCCAGGCAGATTTTGTTGTATGCCTTTACAATCCGTCAAGTAAAAAACGTCATGATTATCTGCAAAAAGCCTGTGACCTGATGATGAAATACAAATCACCGGATACCATCTGCGGAACAGTTTCCAATATCGCAAGAGAAGGCGAAGAAGCTCATGTAATGACATTAAAGGAACTGAGAGATACACAGGTGGATATGTTTACCACAGTATTTATCGGAAATTCTCAGACAAAAGAAATCAGCAATAAGATGGTAACACCGAGGGGATATAGGAATGTATAAAGTTCTTGTTTTTGCGGGAACAACAGAGGGATACGAGATCTGCCGGTTTCTGGCAGATCATAAGATTGAGACAAAAGGTTTTGTTGCCACAGAATATGGCAGCAAATCTCTTACAGAAAGTGAATTTCTCACTGTGCAGACCGGAAGACTGGATTCAGCAGCCATGGAAGAGACTTTTTTACAGGAGAAACCGGAAATGGTGCTGGATGCCACCCATCCTTATGCTGCTGAGGTGACTGTAAATATCAGGACAGCCTGTGAAAATACGCAGACAGCATATTACAGGGTGCTGAGAGAAGCAGGAGAACATGAGGACAGGGCAGTATATGTGGACAGTGTTCAGGCTGCTGCAGATTATCTGGATCAGACCCAGGGAAATGTACTGCTGACAACAGGAAGCAAGGAGCTGGCCGGCTTTACAGGCATGAAGGATTATCAGAACCGTCTTTATGCAAGAGTCCTTTCTCTGCCCAATGTGATGAAAGCCTGTGCAGAGCTGGGATTTGAGGGAAAACATCTGATAGGAATGCAGGGGCCTTTTTCCAGAGAGCTGAATGCTGCAATGCTCAGACAGTATGACTGCAGATATCTGGTCACAAAGGATACAGGAAAAGCAGGTGGATTTCAGGATAAGATCGATGCTGCCCTGGAATGTGATGCAGTTCCTGTAATCATCGGGCGTCCTCTGAAGGAGGAAGGGATGTCTGTGAGAGAATGTAAGAGATTTCTCACAGAACATTTCAGTTTATCCCACAGACCGCATATTACATTGCTGGGAATTGGAATGGGAAGTCAAAAGCTTCTCACTGTCCAGGGTAAGAACAGCCTGGATCAGGCAGATCTTCTGATCGGTGCCAGAAGGATGGTGGATTCTGTGAAGCGTCCGGGACAGGATGTGTTCGTGGAATACAGAAGCCAGGAGATCAGGGATTACATTGATGCACATCCGGAGTATGACAATATTGTGATCGTCCTTTCCGGAGATGTGGGCTTCTACAGCGGAGCCAGAAAACTTCTGGATGTACTGCGTCAGGACCGTGAGGATAATACAGAGATAGAGATTCAGTGCGGGATTTCCTCAGTTGTATATTTTATGTCCCAAATAGGATTATCCTGGGATGATGCCAAAATTGTCAGTGCACATGGAAGAGGATGTAATCTTATCTCACATATCTGTTATGCAGAGAAAGTTTTTTCCATACTTGGGACTTCAGACGGTGTAGCAGTTCTGGCAGAGAAACTGGTAAAATACGGGATGGGTGATGTGCTCCTGTATGTGGGAGAGAATCTGTCTTATGAAAATGAGAAGATTTTTGTAAAGCCAGCCAGCGAAATGACAGAATATAAGGGGGATCCCTTATCTGTCATCTGTGCAGTAAATGAAAATGCAGGAACACGTCTGGAAACACATGGAATCGGAGATGAGGAATTTATCAGAGGCAAAGCGCCCATGACAAAGGAAGAGGTGCGCACGGTATCCCTTTCCAAACTGCGTCTGACCGCTGATTCCGTCTGCTATGATGTGGGTGCAGGAACAGGCTCACTGTCAATAGAGATGGCACTTCGTGCTCATCAGGGACAGGTCTGGGCAATTGAGAAAAAGGAAGACGCAGTTGAACTGATCCACCGGAATAAGGTGAAATTTGCAGCGGATAATCTGGAGATTGTGGAAGGACTTGCACCGGAGGCTCTGAAAGATCTTCCGACACCAACCCATGCTTTTATCGGAGGCTCGTCAGGAAATCTGAAAGAGATCGTGAAGCTGCTGGTTGAAAAGAACCCTCAGGTCCGGATCGTAATCAACTGTATCACTCTTGAAACTGTGTCCGAAGCATTGGAAACAGCGAAAGAGTTTGGATTTGAAGAAAATGAGATCGTGCAGCTAAGTGCGGCACGTTCAAAGGCAATCGGACGTTATCATATGATGATGGGCGAGAATCCCATTTATATTATCACACTTCAGAATCCGGGAAAATAACAAATTATGCAGATATCAGGGAATACAGATTAACAGTTAATAGATAGAAATGTCCTGAAATTGTTGCAAAAATATAAGACAGAAACAGAGGAGAACAGGGATGGATATTCCAAGAATACTTCTTGCGGCAGGAGCCAGCGGCAGTGGCAAAACTCTGATTACCTGCGGACTTCTGCAGGCACTGGTCAATCGAAAAATGAAAGTGGCATCTTTTAAATGCGGACCGGATTATATAGATCCCATGTTTCATTCCAGAGTCATCGGGACGAAATCCCGAAATCTGGATACCTTTTTTACAGATGCCGAGACAACCCGATACCTGCTTGGAAAAAATGTAGCAGACTGTGATATTGCAGTAATGGAAGGTGTTATGGGCTATTATGACGGCGTGGGTGGAATATCCACGAAAGCAAGCGCCTATGACCTGGCAGATACCACAGATACTCCGGTCATACTTGTGGTAAACAGCAGAGGAATGAGTATTTCCCTGGCAGCTTACATCAAAGGTTTTATGGAGTACAAAGAGAACAGCCATATCAAAGGCGTGATCTTTAACCAGATGTCTCCCATGCTTTATCCCAGAATGAAGAAGCTGGTGGAAGAACAGCTAGGGGTGGAGGTTCTTGGATATGTGCCAAAGGTGGAGGACTGTGTGATCGAGAGCCGTCATCTGGGCCTTGTGCTTCCTGAGGAGATTTCTGATCTGAGGGAACGCCTGCAGAAGCTGGCCGGAATATTGGAAGATACACTGGAGATTGACAGGATTCTTGCACTTGCCCAAAATGCAGAGGAGCTGCAAGTGCCGGAATCTCTGATACAGAAAGACAGGACATATGGATATTGTCTGCCACAGAAACTGCGTATCGGAGTGGCAAAGGATGAAGCCTTTTGTTTCTTTTATGAGGACAATTTCCGTCTCCTTCAGGAAATGGGAGCAGAGCTGGTTGATTTCTCGCCAGTTCATGATGAACATCTTCCTGCAGATCTGGATGGGATTCTTCTCTATGGCGGTTATCCGGAATTAAATGGAGAGGCACTGGAACGCAATGCCTCCATGAAAGAGGAGATTGCACAGGCAGTTAAACAGGGTATGCCATGTATGGCAGAATGCGGAGGCTTTATGTATCTTCATGAGCAGATGGAGGATATGGATGGAGTGTTCCACAAAACCTGCGGAGTGATCCCCGGAAAATGTTTCCGCACTCCCAGACTGACCAGATTTGGATATATCACATTAACCGCCGGGAAATCTGTTTTTGGCAGAAGTGCAGAGGAGATCGGTGAGATTCCGGCTCATGAATTCCACTATTTTGATTCTGAGAACTGCGGAAGTGATTTCCATGCAGCGAAGCCTATGAGTAAAAGAGGCTGGGACTGTATGCACAGCAGCAGTAACCTGCTGGCAGGATATCCTCATATCTATTATTATGGAAATCCCCAGATTCCCAGGGCTTTTCTCATGAAATGTCTGGAATATCATAACAAGGAGTTTTAAAAATATGTTATATTACAGTATGCCTGCCCTTGCTGCAGGCTTCATACTTGATCTTATGATAGGAGATCCCAGATGGCTGTATCATCCGGTATGTCTGATCGGAAACCTGATCGCATTTCTGGAAAAAATACTTCGGAAGATTTTTCCGAAAACAGATAAGGGGGAACTGGCTGCAGGTACAGTGGAAGTGATCCTTGTCTGTCTGTTAAGCGGAGGAATCCCTTTTCTAATCCTGCATATTCTTTACGGGATTTCAGTATGGGCGGGATTCGCACTGGAGACCTTCTGGTGCTATCAGCTTCTGGCAACGAAATCTCTGAAAACAGAGAGCATGAAAGTCTATGACAGACTGAAAAACGGAACTCTGGATGAGGCCCGTTATGCAGTATCTATGATCGTAGGCCGTGATACCCAGTCACTGACAGAGGAAGGTGTTACAAAGGCGGCAGTAGAGACTGTGGCAGAGAATGCTTCGGACGGCATCATAGCACCTATATTCTATATGGCAATCGGCGGAGTGTGGCTGATGTTCCTTTACAAAGGAATCAATACCATGGATTCCATGCTGGGTTATAAGAATGATAAATATCTGTATTTTGGCCGTTGCGCTGCAAAGCTGGATGATGTGGCTAATTATATTCCTGCCAGACTTTCCGGCTGGCTGATGGTGGCAGCCTCTGCATTTGTAAAAATGGATGTGAAAAATGCAGCAAAGATCTACCGCAGAGACAGAAGAAATCATGCCAGCCCCAATTCTGCACAGACAGAGGCAGCAATGGCAGGTGCGCTGGACATACAGCTTGCAGGCAATGCTTACTATTTCGGAAAGCTTTATGAGAAACCAACCATCGGAGATGGAATCCGATCTGTGGAGGTGGAGGATATCAGACGATCCAACCGCCTGCTTTATGCAACAGCGATCCTGGGGGCTGTGATATTCTTTCTGATCGGAAGCGCGGTGCGTATCTGTTTCTTTTTATAATTCCGGTAACAGTGTGCTGATAAGTTGATTTTTGTAATAATCTTGCAGGATAACAACTTGTTGGTTCAATAGCGGATTGCGAATATCCGCTTGACTATAAAACATGTATAGTAAGACAGGAGACAACTGATGACAAAACATATACATGGCGGTGATGTTTATAAATATGATCACTGTCTGGATTTCTCTGCAAACTGTAACCCTCTGGGAACACCGCAGAGTGTAAAGCAGGCGATCATAGACAGTGTAGAGGACCTGAGTGATTATCCCCGTGTAGGATGCGGACCTCTGAAAGAGGCAATCGCAGCTTATGAACATACAAAAAAAGAATATCTGATCTGCGGAAATGGAGCCGCAGACCTTATTTTTTCCCTCAGTAGGGCATTGAATCCAAAGAAGGCCCTTCTTCCTGCCCCTACCTTTGCGGAGTATGAACAGGCACTGGTCAGTGTTGGCTGTGAGATCAGCAGATATTATCTGAAAGAGGAAAATGATTTCTGTATACAGGAAGATTATCCGGATGTTTTGAAAAAAGAAAAGCCGGATATTATTTTCCTGTGTAATCCCAATAATCCCACAGGGATCACCATACCCCAGGATCTTCTGGAAAAAATCCTGGAAACCTGTTCCATACAGGGAATATTTATGGTAGTAGATGAGTGCTTCCTGGATTTTGTAAAAGATCCGGATAAACATACGCTGAAGGAAAAACTGGAAAAATATCCGGGACTTTTTATTCTTAAGGCATTTACTAAAAGATATGCGATCCCCGGTGTGCGGCTGGGCTATGGATTCTGTTCGGACAGGGAAGTACTTGACCGGATGGAGGCAGTCACCCAGCCCTGGAATGTGTCTACCATGGCACAGCAGGCAGGAATGGCAGCACTGAAGGAATCAGAATATGTGGAAGCAGGACGGCAGATCATTTTCCGGGAATCTGCATGGATGAAGGAAAGGATGAGACAGGTTGGGCTGACGGTATATCCTTCTGAAGCAAATTATATATTCTTTTACGGACCTGAGGATCTCTTTGAAAGATGCGTTGCAAAGGGAATCCTGATCCGGGACTGCAGTAACTATCCGGGGCTGAAAAAAGGATATTACCGTGTGGCAGTGAAGCTGCATGAACAGAATGAAAAGCTGATAGAGGTACTGGAAGAAGTGCTTTCATAAGTATTTATACAGGAGAAAAGGGGAAACAAAAAATGGCAAAAGCGATTATGGTGCAGGGGACAATGTCCAATGCAGGAAAAAGCCTTCTGGCAGCAGGGCTTTGCAGGATTTTTAAACAGGATGGATACAGGGTGGCACCCTTTAAATCCCAGAATATGGCACTGAACTCTTTTATTACAGAAGAGGGGCTGGAGATGGGCAGAGCTCAGGTGATGCAGGCGGAGGCAGCCGGAATTAAGCCTTCTGTGCTGATGAACCCCATTCTTCTGAAGCCTACCAATGATGTAGGCTCCCAGGTGATCGTAAACGGAGAAGTCCTGGGAACCATGAGTGCCAGAGACTATTTTAAATATAAGAAAAAGCTGGTGCCGGATATTATGAAAGCCTATGATAAACTGGCATCAGAAAATGATATCATTGTGATCGAGGGGGCCGGAAGCCCTGCAGAGATCAATCTGAAAACAGAAGATATCGTAAATATGGGAATGGCAAAGATGGCAAAGGCACCGGTGCTTCTGGTGGGAGATATTGACAGAGGTGGTGTTTTTGCACAGCTGATCGGTACAGTGGAGCTTCTGGAAGAGGATGAAAGAGAGATGGTAAAGGGTCTGATCATCAACAAATTCCGCGGCGACAAGACCATCCTTGATCCGGGAGTGCAGATGCTGGAGGAGAGAAGCCATATCCCTGTAGTGGGAGTAGCTCCGTATCTGGATATTCAGGTGGAGGATGAAGACAGCCTCACAGAAAGATTTGACAGAAAACAGGAAGTGGATCTTATTGATATTGCGGTGATCCGGGTGCCAAGGATCTCCAATTTCACAGATTTTAATCCACTGGAAAGTATCCCGGGAGTTTCCCTGAGATATGTACAGCATGTCAGTGAACTGAAAAATCCGGATATGATCATCCTTCCAGGAACAAAAAATACAATGGAAGATCTGCTGTGGATGCGGGCTAATGGTCTGGAAGCTGCAGTTTTGAAGGAAGCTGCGAAGGGTAAGATCATCTTTGGAATCTGTGGCGGTTATCAGATGCTGGGTGAGACCTTAAGTGACCCTCATCATGTGGAAGCCGGAGGAACCATCAAGGGAATGGGACTGCTTCCTATGGATACTGTTTTTGCAGAAAAGAAAACCAGAACCAGAGTTTCCGGCAGATTCCTGGAACTGGAGGGAGAACTGCAGGCACTTTCCGGCGCAGAACTGGAGGGTTACGAGATCCATATGGGAGAAACTGTGTTAAAAGGCGAGGCCGGACACAGTGTATCCATTGAAGATCAGGTGTCAGGAGAGTGTAAGGAAGACGGTGCATACCGTAAAAATGTCTGTGGAACCTATGTCCATGGAGTTTTTGACAGGGAGGATGTGGCAGAGGCTGTTGTACGTGTTCTGGGTGAGAAAAAGGGAATTGATGTATCTCAGATGACAGGAATTGATTTTGCAGCATTTAAAGAAACCCAGTATGATATTCTGGCAGCAGAACTGAGGAAACATCTGGATATGAAGAAAATCTACGAAATTCTGGAGCAGGGAATCTGATCCGGAACTGTATGGTGAAAATCCAGATAAACTATAGCAATCCTCGTAAATAATGCATTTAAGACAGTTCAGTAGAATTTCACACTCTGATGGGCTGGATTAAGATGCATTATTTTAGAGGATTGCTATAATGAGTGATAGATGTAACTATTGTATACGGGAATTTATGGAATTTGGGAGATAAGGAATGAAAGTAGAACTGGAAAATGTAAAACCAATGGATATAGAGAAACGCAGCTTTGAGATCATCACAGAGGAACTTGGAGATAAAAAGCTGGTTCCCGGAACAGAGCTGATCGTAAAAAGATGTATTCACACAAGCGCAGACTTTGATTATGCAGAGAATCTCTGTTTCTCTGAGAATGCAGTTGAGAAAGCAATTGCTGCTATCAAAGACGGTGCCTGCATTGTGACAGATACACACATGGCAGAGTCCGGGATCAACAAGAGAGTCCTTTCCCGTTACGGCGGAGAAGTATTCTGCTTTATCTCTGATGAGGACGTAGCTGCCACAGCCAAAGCCAACGGAACCACAAGAGCTACAGCCAGCATGGATAAGGCTGCTGCCATGGGAAAGAAGCTGATCTTTGCCATCGGAAATGCCCCCACTGCGCTGGTACGTCTCTATGAACTGATTGAGGATGGCAAGCTGGATCCTGAGCTGATCATCGGTGTGCCGGTAGGCTTTGTAAATGTGGTCCAGTCCAAGGAACTGATTATGCAGGCAGACGTACCTTATATTGTAGCCAGAGGAAGAAAGGGCGGAAGCAATGTTGCCGCATGTATCTGTAATGCATTGCTTTATATGATTGATAATAACAGAGGATACTAATTAATTCTGTATCTGACTGATATCCTTTAACAGCTTGCATGCCGGGACGAAATCTGCCACAGGCATGGAGGAGCAGGAGAGGATCAGGGTAATCTTACCGGGAGCCTCTCTCAGAAGCTGCAGGCGCAGACCATTGGTCTGTGCCTTTTTTTGAAGCTCCTGCCAGGTAAGAGTTGTGGACAGAGTCAGGGCCAGGCTGGTACCTGCGGCTCCGGTCTGGATCTGGGAATCTTTTCCAAATACTTCCCGCACAGCACTGCGGAGTGATTTCAGCTTTACAGAATACAGACGTTTCAGCTTACGGGTCTGTGCTGCCAGGTGACCATCCCGGATAAACTGGCACAGAGCAATCTGCTCTGCCTTTGATGCTGTCTGATTATATTGGTCTGCTTTTTTTCTGTACAGTGCAGACAGCTCTGGAGGCAGGACCATAAAACTGATACGGATGGAGGGCAGTAGAAGTCTGGAAAAGGTTCCCAGATACACCACATTCTGACCGCCTGCCAGACCAAAAAGAGAGGGGGTAGGCTTCTGCAGATACACAAATTCATTTTCAAAATCATCCTCAATGACCAGACTGCCATGTGCAGCAGAGTAATTCACCAGCTCCAGGCGCCTGGAAACAGGCATAATGTCACCCCACTTTGTCATATGTGCAGGAGAAACATAAATAATATCACAGTCCTTATTCCTGTAATCTACCTGAAATCCATAATCATGAAACACAGTGCTTCCCTGTACAAAAGAAGGATTGGGAAAAGAAACAGTCCGACGTTGTCCAAGGAGCGGGCAGAGGATGTGCAAAAGACTCTGGATACCTGCACCGATCACAATATCCTCTCCGTTGCATAGCACATTTCTGCGTTCTCTCACATAATCAGCAAGTGTATCTCTCAGGTCTGCCTCACCCTGAGGCTCTCCGTAGGACAGTAATCGTTCATCCTGGCGAAGAGCACTTTTGATATAACGTCTCCACAGGTCAAAACGGAAACTCTCCCGATCTACTCCTGAAGAAGCAAAATCAAACCGGCAAGGTGTCTGAGCATGTTTCTCTGTTTTCCTGACAGATGTATGTTGCCTGTCAGCAATATCTGTCACATAATATCCGCTCTGGGCTTTGGAAATAATATAGCCCTCCGCAGCCAGCTGCAGATAGGCATTTTCAATGGTGGTGCGGCTCAGCTTCAGCTCCTGTGAACATTTTCGAAGGGAGGGCATCCTGCTCCCGGGCGGGAGCTTTTTCTCCATGATCAGTTCCCTGTAATAGTGGAACACCTCCAGATACAGGTGCTCCTTTTTTTTATTCTTATCTAAAATCAATTCCATATGTAAAACTCCGATCCTTCAAACATGCTGATGGCATTCTTGAATTGCTATAGGGTTAAAAATAAACTGACCCTTAAAAAAACATTAAATCTGGCTATATTCATATATCCACTGTGATGCTATATTAATACAAAGCATAAAAGAAAGCAAGAGGAATAAAAAATTGAAAAAAATTGCAGTAATTCATGATCTGTCCGGTCTGGGGAAATGCTCTCTTACAGCAGCGATTCCTGTAATTTCCGCCATGGGAGTCCAGGCCTGTCCGCTGCCCACCGCAATATTGAGTAATCAGACAGGATATGGATCTTATTTCTGGGATGATTATACAGACCGGATGGAGCTGATCATGGATGAGTGGAAAAAAATGGGATTTAAACCGGATGGTGTTTATACAGGATTTCTGGGAGATGCCAGACAGGTGGATCTGATCCTGAAATTTGTAGATATGTTCTGCACAGAGGGAACACATATCCTGGTTGATCCGGTTATGGGAGACAGAGGGGAAACATACAAAACCTATTCAGAGACTCTCTGTGAAAAAATGCGGACTCTGGTTAGAGAAGCTACAGTGATTACGCCGAACCTGACAGAGGCACTTCTTCTTCTGTATGGAGAAGAGGGGATGAAAGAAAGAATGAAAGCACTTTCTGATATGGAAGAAACACAGTTGCTTAAGGAAATAGAAACATCCGGAAGAGATCTGACTCTGCGTTTTGGGCTGGAAGCAATTGTGATCACAGGAGTAGAGGTGTCCGGCAGTGACGGCAGAGCGCGAATGGGAAATCTGGTTCTGGAGAAAGAAAAAGCAGACTGGTGTTTTTCTGTAAAAGAGGGCGGCAGCTATTCCGGAACAGGAGATCTTATGGCATCTGTCCTGAGTGCAGGAATGGTGAGAGGAATCCCCATGAAAGCATGTGTGGAGAAAGCTGTTGAATTTCTGGGCGGAGCTATTCACGATGCAGTGGAAGAAGGTACTGACAGAAATGACGGAGTCTGCTTTGAAAAATATTTGGGGATACTGACACAGATATAAGACAGGAAATCATAGTACATCGAAAATTAAGTTTCTGCTATATTGACGCAGGATGATTTCTTCAGCTGCAAGGCGGAGGAATGAGGCGTAGCGGTGGCTACGGCGATTGACGACAACGCCGCAGATGAAAAATCAGACAAGTCAATATAGCAGTTACTTAATATTCGATGTACTAGATACCAAATGCCGGATAGTTAAGTAAAATATATAACAGGAGGGACCATATTATGTCTGAATTAACAGCAAAAGAAAACATCAAAACAGCCGATACAGTGAAAAGGATCACAGCCACAGCGGTAATGGCAGCGTTGACTACTTTAATGACAGCTTATATTTTCCATATTCCGGTAGGAGTGAACGGAGGATATGTACATCTGGGTGACACTATGATCTATCTGGCAGCAGCATTTCTGCCACTACCTTACGCATGTGCGGCAGGAGCGATCGGAGGTGGCCTGGCAGATCTTCTGACAGCACCTGTATGGGCTCCTGCAACCATAATCATCAAAATGCTGATTTGTCTTCCGTTTTCTTCTAAAGGAACAAAGCTGGTCACAAAGAGAAATGTAGTTGCATTATTCCTTGCATTTGCCATCTCAGCAACAGGATACTATATTGCAGAAGGAATTATGTTTGGATTTACAGCATCCTTCTTTACTTCTGTCAGCGGAAGTATTGTACAGTCAGGTGGAAGTGCCATTATGTTTGTGATCATCGGTACTGCACTTGATAAAATCGGATTTAAGACGAATATTGCGAAATAATACGAAAAATAAAATAACTGAGTTTAAAATGAGGAAAATATAAAATGACAACAGATATCATATACAGATATAAAAACCAGGTATATTTTAACATCACCAATAAATGTCCATGCAGATGCACTTTCTGCATCCGAAATACAGAGGATGCCATCGGTGAGGCATCCAATCTCTGGTTTGAACATGAACCAGCATTGGAAGAGATTTACAAAGCCATTGATGAGTTTGATTTTTCAGATTGCAATGAGGTGGTTTTCTGCGGATACGGAGAACCGACCATGGCTCTTGAGAACCTTATAGCAGTAAGCAAATATATCAGGGAAAGATACCCATTCCGGATCAGGCTGAATACCAACGGCTTATCTGATCTGATTCACAAACGTTCTACTGCAGAAGAAATCTGTCAGGCTGTAGACAGTATATCCATCAGCCTGAATATGCCGGATGCAGCTTCCTACAATGAAGTAGTCCGTCCTGCATACGGCGAGAAATCCTTTGATGCCATGCTGAAATTTGCAAGAGACTGTAAGCAGTATCTTGATGATGTACGCTTCACAGTTGTAGATGTGATCGGCGAGGAAAAAGTAGAGCAGAGTAAAATCCTGGCTGCTCAGAATGGGATTCCGTTAAGAGTAAGAAAATATTCACCGTGATACAGAATAGAAAATTTCTGTTTTTGCTTTTAAATTTGCCTGAAAACTACAGCAGTCATGCACCTTACCGTGCGTGGCTGCTTATTTTTTATGTTATAGGAAATTACTCCGTAATGTTTCTATAACATAAAAAGCCTTCCGGGCAGGATGAAGTCCCCTTTTTCGAAAATTGCAAAAAGTAATAAGTAATAAGAGAGTGCACTTGACATATGATATTCTTTATACTATATTATATTTAACAATTAGGTTAAATGTTAAATGAAAGGCTGTGATGAACTTTTGGGATTACAGGATACATTGAAAGCACTGGCAGATCCAATACGACGTGAGATTCTAAATTTGTTAAAGGGCGGACGGCTTTCAGCAGGAGAGATATGTGAACATTTTTCAGTGACGGGGGCGTCTATATCCAGACATCTGGCAATATTAAAGGATGCTGATCTGATCAGGAGCAAAAGGGAAGGAAAATTTATTTATTACGAACTAAATACTTCTGTATTGGAGGATGTTATGTTGTGGATCACAGACTTAAAGGGGGTATCGGATTATGAAGGAAATGATTAAGAAATATAAAGGTACATTGATCTGTTCTGTACTGGTAATGCTTGCAGGAATTTTGGTGGGTTTTACGATGGCGCAGAGCATATGGATAAACGTGTTTTTTGTAGTGACAGATTGTATACTGGTGACAATCATCTTTTATGACAACAGGAACAGACAGCAGAGCAGCAAGGTTATAGGGATGGTCATATGGATGATACCTGTTACCGCGTTAATCTATAATGGTATGGCAAGACTGATCAGTATGGATGCGGATAGTGAGAATCTGTTTATGGCAGTAATTTACTTTGGAACAGGATTACTGTTTATGATCATAGGAAATTATTTGCCAAAGGTGAAACAGAATAACACCATAGGAATCAGGGTTGTATGGACATTGCAGGATGAAGAAAACTGGAGTGCAACTCATAGATTCAGTGGAAAATTATGGGTGGCATCAGGTGTCTTATGTATGCTTTGCGGCCTTTTTGGAGAAAGCATTGCTGCTTTGGTTTTGTATATTGTGAGCATTATGGCTGCTGCAATTGTCAGCATTCTTTATTCTTATCTTTTTTATAAGAAAAAAATGGCAGCCGGAGAAAAATTAAAAATCCAGTATAACAAGAAGACAATCGTATCAGTTTTTGTCGTAATATTTACTATATGGACTTTGTTCTGGGGTGGTATTGATATCAGTTTCCATGATAATGATTTTACTGTTGAGGCACAGGGATGGAGTGATTATACAGTGGATTATGAGCAGATTGACAGTATCTCATACAAAGAAAATTTATTTCAAAATGGGAATGATCGCAGAACAAATGGTCTGGGAAACCTGAAGTATGGTATGGGAAATTTCAGAAATGATATTTATGGAGATTATATCCGCTACACCCATGCATCCTGCCACTCATATGTAGTTATGGATATAGGTGGAAAAATATTGGTGGTAAATGGCGCAGATGAATCAGAAACAAAGAGAATCTATGATACGCTCATAGAGAAATGTCAGATGAATTAGTGTGTGTTTAATTATAAAAAAGACCTTTTTGTATGTATGGCTGGTGCTGTAAGAGTACAGTTACGATGCGTGACAGGGCTGCGCGGTCGCGGGAGCGTCCAGCTCTGTCATGGCGCGGATGACAAAAAGCACCTATAAAGGCTTCAAAACCTTCATAGGTGCTCAATAGGCGCAATGAAACAGCAGAAAGGGCAGACGGGTGCAGAAAACTGCTTTCATTTCGTATTAGTCCGGTTATGCGATTTGTGCGGCGGCAAGCCGCATCAGCGACACCTCCCGTACTCTTTTGTCATAGACTGATTTCCTTTCTGCTCAAATCGGATAGAAATGGCGAAAGGCGGTTGTTCAAAAGAGCAACCGCCTTTCCTGACGAATGAAACCGAAAAGGGGCGCGGGGCTATTTGCCCGCGCCCCTAAAGGTGAGCCTGTTTACTTTTCGATGATTTGCAGCGCTTCTTCCTCACGCCGCCGCCTGATCTGCCATGTGGTCAGCGCAAGGCATCCGGCAAGAGATGTACAGAGGGAGATCCCCCACAAGCCTTACACGCTGCTGTCGCCGGTCTTTGGGATTTGCAGCTGCTTCGGGTCGATCCAGCCCATCAGACCGCCGGGAGCCTTGCCCTGCACCAGCTTATACTTCTCAATGAAGCGGTGGAGCATGGCGGCGATCTCAGCGCGGGTCGCCGTGCCCTGCGGGTCAAGCAGATTGCCGGATTTTCCCTTCACAAGGCCGCTGCCGACCGCCCATTGCATCGCCGTCTTTGCGTAATCCGTGATCTTGTCCGCGTCCTTGAACTTGTCCAGATCTCCCTTGACGGTCAGATCGTAGCCCTTGTAGTCTGCGTAGCGGTAGAAGATGGCTGCAAGCTGTTCGCGGGTGATGGGATCGTCCGGGCCAAACTTGTCTTTGCCGTAGCCCGCGAAAATGCCGTTCTCCGCCGTCCATGTGATCGCGTCAGCGTACCACTTTCCGGCCTCCACATCGGTAAAGCTGTTTTTGCCCTTCGGTACGGGGCTGCCCTCCATGCGCCAGAGAATGGTCGCCATCATGCCGCGCATCACCGTCCCATGCGGACTGAACAGGGTCTTGCTCGTACCGAGCATCAATCCGTTTTCGTAGACGAACATCACATCGCCGTAGAACCAGTCCTTTTCAGAAATATCGGTAAAGGGATTCACGTCTGTGCCCGGATTTTCGTCCACGCGCCAGCCTGCATACACGGTCATATCCTTCGTCAGATAAACACCGGAAACCTTGTTCGTCAGGCTGCGTTCGCTGTACCAGCCGATAAAGGCATGTCCACGCCAGGTCGGGACGTACTTTGTCAGGTCAATGTAGGTATTGTACGTTCCCTGCACGCTGGGAATATCACTGCCGCCGCCTGTTTCAAAGCGCAGCGTGTAGTAGGTGACGGGTGGATTGTAGCCGCCGCCACCGCCGCCGGTGTAGGTCCAGTGGGCGTAGACGGTGGCATTTGCATGGAATACGGTATCCGTCGTGATCTTTGTTCCGCCGCTCTTTTCAGTGTACCAGCCGTAGAAGCTGTAACTGCCGCTTCGGGAGGCGCTGGGCAGAGAGGTCAGCTTCCGATCGGTGGTGGTCATGCTGCCGACAGAGGGCGTACCGCCGTTGCCGTCAAAGGTGACGATGAACTCGGTGGGCGCAGGAGGTGCGTCCTCCTCGAAGATGGCCTTGATCTCCACATTGGTGTCCGGCATGATGAACTTATTGTCCTTGATGGTCATGCCGCCGCTCATGACCTGCCACTCCTTGAAGTGGTAGCCGATTTGGGGCGTAGCGGTCAGGGTGATTTCCGTGCCGGCCGCAGCCTTTGCATGAGAGGCGGAAGCCGTGCCGTTTCCGTCATTACTGACGGTGACGGTGTAGGTGGTGGGGGTAATAACGCTGTTTTCCCACAGCGCCTTGATTTCGGTATCCACGAGCACGGTGTAGGAATCTCCCACCTTGTACTCCGTGCCGCCGATTTCCCAAGCCTTGAACTCCTGATCGGCGGGAGCAGTGAAGCCGCAGGCGGGCAGGATGTAAATTGTCCCTGCATTGACGGTCACGGAATCCATGCTGCCGCTGCCGTCGCTTGCGTTGAAGGTGATCGTACAATCCGCAAGCGGCGTACCCTCACCCACTGTGACCTCCGCATCGGGGCTGGCAAAGTGGTTGTGATCCTCCGCATAGCGGACGAAATAATTGCCGGCAGGCAGGTTTTCAATCTCGATACCGGTGCAGGTGGTGTAGATAGTCTCGCTCTCCGCACGGTATTCCATCGTTGCATCCACGCCGGTGATCTTGCCGTCGCTGCCGCCCTCGGTAGTGGGCGCGACACCGATCAAGCCGTTAGGCGCTTCCTGCGTGGCTTTGCCGATGCTCCACGCTGCGGTCACGGCCCCAGTGCTGCCGTCCGCCCATCTGCCGGTCTTGGATGTGACGCGAACGGTGTAATCGCCTGCGTCTGTGGCGGTGTTGCCTGCGATGTCCATTGTGGCGGGATTATAACCGCTCACGGTTGCGGTATGCTCGGAGCCATTGTAGGTGTAGGCTCCGGTGACGCTGATGCTGGGCTTGCCGGGATCGGTGGGTGCAGGCGGCGCGTCCTTCTCGAAGACAGCATTGACCTCCACATTGCTGTCCGGCATGAGGAACTTATTGTTCTCGATGGCCACGCCGCCGCTGATGACTTGCCACTCCTTGAAGTGGTAGCCCTTTTTGGGCATGGCGGTCAGGGTGATCTCCGTACCAGCCACGGCCAATAAGGGAGATGCGAAAGCTATTCCGTTGCCGTCTGTTTTCACGGTGACGGTATGCTTGGTGGGTGCAAAAGGTGAATCCTCCTCGAAGATAGCTTTGATCGCCACATTGCTGTCCGGCATGGTGAACTTGTTGTTGGTGATTACAAGTCCTGCCGGAGATTCGACCTGCCACTCCTTGAAGTGATAGCCGGTGTTTGGCGTGGCAGTCAGGGTGATTTCTGTTCCGGCTGTCGCCGAGGGTGGAGCTTGCAGAAGCCGTTCCGCCGCCCGCTGTGGTGACGGTGATGGTGTGCTCGGCGGCGGGGGCGTTGGTTATCGTAATAGACAGTTCCTTCTTATCGTTGCCCCACGCTGTTGAGAGCTCGAACGGTAAATTGGGCGGTCTGTTCCGCAGTGGGCGTGCCGCTGATCTCGCCGGTGGCTTTGTTTCAGCGTCAAGCCATCGGGTAGCTCGCCACTGAAAAGCTCCCACAGAATGAAGCCTCCCCCGGTTGCCTGAAGCTGATGGTGGTACGGCGAGCCGACCGTGCCGCCGGGCAGCGTCGTGGTAGTAATCGCCGGCGCATCCTCCGGACCTAGGAGCTTCACCCGGATCGCGGCTGTTACCGCAGGCTCCGGCTGCTGATACTTGTGCTCGTCGTTAGCGTCGAATACCAGCGTACCGGGGATGGTCTGCCAAGCCGTGGACTGCGCGTCATAGGACGATTCCTCCCACGAAACCTCCATGCCAACCCTGAGCCCGTCGATAGCCTCGACGACCACAATTTCTGGCAGGTTAAGCCCTGCAAAGGTCGTGCCGAGTTTTTTCTCCGTAATGGGATCCGGCTCCTCGCAACGCTTGAAGGTATTTTTGATGACGTTGACCTTGATCGTGGTCTCCGCCGTCCTGTAGCCGTGCTGGTCAGTCGGCGTGAATACCACCGTCACAACGTTCTCGCCCAGCTCGTCAAACCATCTGGGCGTACCCTCCTTGAAGGAGAACGTGCCGGGGACGACGGTATCCGTTCCCTTGACCTTTGCCATGCCGTCCACAAGATCGGCGGTTTCCCCGCCTGTGGCTCCCATCTGGAAGCTCCTGTCGACGAACATGGTATTGTCGGGCTGCGCAAAATCGCCGTTCCTCCACCGGAATACGGGCGGCTGCGTTATCTCCGTCTCGGCCGGGTCTGCCTGCAGCGTGACCTTGATTACTCCTCTGAGGTCGGCGCCCTCGGGTACGATGTAATACTTCTCAAATTCGGCGCGGTTGACCTCGCCGTAGATGGTCTGCTCCTCATAAGAATTGGGGTCGTAGTTTGAATCGTCCCACTTGATGATGCCGGGCACATTGCCGTTCAGCCCGCTTCCCTCGTGGTTTGGTTCATCGGCCTCCGCGAAGAAATAGAACGCGTTCGGCAGACCGAGATCCTCAAAGGCTGTTCCAATCTTTTTATTGTCAATATACGATGTATTGGCTTGCCTGAATTTGCGGGGAATGACGTCCACGTTGACAGTACATTCCGCCGTGGTGTACTTCTGCAGGTCATCGGGTGTGAAGGTGACCTTGAGCGCTAGCGGTCCCACCTGAACAAGCCCGCCATCTCTCCGCCAGTAGCCGTATAATTCCTGCTCCTCGTTCAGAGTGAACACGCCGGGAACCGTTTCGCCATCTGCCGTGGCTTTTCCGCCGGAAAGATACTCGTCGGAAAAGGCGAGCTGGCAAAAATCGCCGCTGTATATCTGCCTGGAGTAGGTGGGCGGATCCAGCGTTGGCACAATGGGCTCGTCGCCAATGAGCGTGATTCTGGCAATGGCCTTGACCGTGCTTGTCGGCTCCAGCTCATCCTCGTAGAAGCTCCCTTCAACATCCAGCTGGCCGGTAATGATTTGCTCGCCATATTTGTTCGGGTCATAGGAGGAGCCGTCCCATGTCACGGGGATGGAATAGAAGATATCGCCGGTGTTGGTTTTTACATCGACGTCGAAAGGAAGCCACAGATCCTCAAACGTCGTACCCAACGGCATGTTGTTGATGACTTTCTCTATGACACTTGTGATCGTGTACTTAAGCCCCGTCACGGTGACGATACATTCCGCCGTGGCGTATGTCTCCGTATCGTCGGGGGTAAAGAGGATTTCCATGCGGTTTTCGCCCGGGTCTACTACGCCGCCCCAATTGTGCTTGAAGCGGAACGAGCCGGGAACAACGATGTCCGTCCCCTCGACCTTTGCTTCGCCGCCTTTGAGATCTCCATCAAGGTACTGATCGCCGACATACCCCTTAGAGGGCAGCGTGGGCGGGGTGGTGATGACCGTTTTGGTGAGCTGCAAAAGTTCTCCGTAGGCCGTATGACAGGTTTCGCAAATGGCCTTCTCCGTGCTGGTGGCCTTGCCGCCGGAGCAGTTGCCTGTTTGGGTATGGCTGCTGTCCGTGGCGCAGGTGCGTGTATGCGTTCCGTTGCCGTTGGAGGTCCATTCGCCCCAGCTATGATTGTGCACCTCCCATATGGCATAGATGGTTGTGCTCATATCATACCCATGTACTACCAGGCAACTGGTATAACCGCCGTTTCCGCCATATATCGGCTTACCAGTCCGAGAATTCGCCCAACCCATGAAGGTATATCCGTCACGGGTTGGAATTATTTCTGATATGGGAACCCATACATGAAATTCCGAACTGTCCACGCTCTGACTTGGCGGCGCGCCGCTGCCACCGTTGGCATCGTAATGCAGCGTATAGGTGTATTGGGTGGCAGCGGGACGGGCTGCCCCGAGCAGAGGCATTGGCGTTTTTCCGTCCTTGGAATCGCAAATCTCACATAAATAGGTGCAGGGCTTCCCCATGGAAGCCGGTGCATAGCCGCAATCCTTGTCATGCGCGTGCTTGCAGTCTGATGTTTGAAGGATACAGCCGCTTTCCTCGGTGCACGCGTGAACGCATTCCGTCGGTGCTGCGTTCTCTGCCTCCGATAAGCCGTCGGCATTCTCCGACACGCTTTCCGCCGTGTAGCATTCCGCCGTATGCGCATGGACGCACCGGGTTATTAGACTATGACATTCCTCCGTGTGTTCATGGGAACAGGGAATTTCCGCTGTCCCTTCGGTATAGCCGCAGGCCTCGTCATGCTCCGGGTGGTGTTCGCACAGACCGCCCGGGTTCGATGCACGTGCGCCGGTCTCTACCTCCGCCGCAAACGCGGTCGCCGGCAGCAGCGTCAGCACCATGCAGCAGACGAGCAGTATGCTGAGTATTCGTTTCTTCATTGGCTTTTCTCCTCCTGTTCGTATCGGGCGGGCTTGTTTGTCCCGCCTTTTTCTGATTTTTCCTGTTTCTGAGCCGAATGCACAGCGCGGTGATCGCCGCTGCCGCGGCAAAGGAGACGACGGCCACCAGCACATAGCCGCCTGCGTCCTCCCGCAGCAGCCTCGTGCCGAACACGCCCCATGCGGCGGTCTGTCCCCGCACTATAAGTGCGTCCGCCGCCCCGGCAAGTGCCGTGAATAACATCAGGCAGAAAGCGGAGAGGCTTATTGCCTCGCGCTGCTGCCTCCGGCGGGTGTTTTCCCGCACCCGCTGCTTGACGAGTGCGACCCGTCTTGCAGGTATCGTACATATCGTTTGCCCCCCTTTCCGGTTTGTCTGGAATTGTGATAAAAACCCTTTCACTTATATAGGTACAAAAAATCGAAAAAACTCTCACCCAAAACGAAAAATTTTTCAAAAAATTTGAGAGCCGCCAAAAAGCAGCTCTCAGGGAGTAGATATTCGGTTATTTCCTCTGCGATAAGCGGAAAGCAGACAACCTTCCCACCGCCACCGGCAGGGCATAGGCGATATATTGCGCCGATTGCGGCGGCAAGATGTATGTCCACCGCACCAACAACGGCAAGCGCATTTCTCAATACACCTGCTCACAGTACATCAAAGTTCCTTGCGGAACGCTCTGCAAGACCCAGCACCGTATCAATGAAGATGTGGTACTGTCCCTTGTTTCCGAAATGCTCAAAGCCATTGCCGAGTATGCAAAGTATGACCGAGCCGAGTTTGTCCGAGTGGTACAGGAAGTACAGTCCAGCCAGCAGACAACAGAGGTTAAGAAACAGCGCACACGCCTTGCTGCCGCCAGACAGAGGGCTTCCGGGCTGGAAGTCCTGCTCTGTAAAATCTATGAGGATAACATTTTAGGAAAGCTGTCCGACAGCAGATACGCCACTCTGGACGTTCAATACGCAAAGGAGCAAGCCGAGCTTACCGCTGAAATCTCTGCTCTGGAAAAGGCTATCAAGAGCTATGAAACGCACGAAAAGGACGCAGACCGTTTTATCGCTCTGATTGATAAGTATGAGAACTTCGACAAGCTGACCATTGCCATGCTCAACGAGTTTGTCGAGAAAATTCTTGTGCATGAGCGCGACCGCAAGGGCAGGCTTCATCAGAACTACTTGAAGCGTAAAGCCAGCGGAGTGCAGAAGCGATACGAGGACAAAATCAAGGAGAGGAAAAAGGCGGAAATCGAAGCCGAGAAAGCCGGCATTCGTGCAGAGGACATTGCAAAGGGCGTGTTCGTCCCTGTCAGCAGTTTACCGCAGAGAGAGCCGATGAAAGGAGTACAAACAGCATGAATATCGCTTACACACAGAACGGTGATTATCTTATCTCGAACATCGTTATCCGCAAGACCAAGCCCCTCGGACACTACGGCAGACTCCGCAAGGCGTATCTGGAAATGCACCGCCCGATACTGTTCAATGAGCGGGTACTATCCGACAAGCTCTTTGAACATTGCGCCAAGATTGACGAAGCGGCACGAAACCGCATGGAGCTGATCGTGCCGGAGCTGGCGAAGCGCAACGGCGTGACAGAGCAACTGAAAGCTGAAAATCAAATGGAATGGGTGCGGCAGATGAACGCTTGCAAGGCACAGGCAGAGGAGATTGTGAAGTTTGAGCTGATTTATGATTGATACTGAGAGCGCCCGGACGAAAAAATGTTTGGGTGCTCTTACTGTATGAATAAATTGCAATTTTCCCATGATAAAGAAGTAAATGTTGTAAAGGAAACTTGACAAGAGATGCGTGTCATGCTATAGTAAGTTTGTAAAGGAAACTTGTCATACAAGGAGGCGTTTTTTGAAGAATAAAGTTGAGCAGTTACGAAAGGAGCGAGGATTAAATCAAGATGATTTTGCAAAAATGCTTCGTGTTTCAAGACAAACCATTAGTTCAATCGAAACAGGAAAGTATAATCCATCATTGGAATTAGCTTTTGCAATTTCAGACTTTTTTGGCAAACGGATTGAAGAAATCTTTTTCTATGAAAGAGGTGCAGAAAATGAAAAAGAGTAATTTGATAACCGGGATACTATATGTTCTTTTCGGTGTGGCTTGTTTGATTGTTGCGCTGTTGATTGAAACAAAGTTAGAGGGCATTTTATGGGGCTTTGCTGGCGCAGGTATCTTCCCCGGAATTATGATGATATGCAAATATTTTTATTGGAGTTCCCCCGAAAATAAAGAGCGATACGAAGAGCGTTTGGAGAACGAACGAATTGAACAGCATGACGAGTTGAAAACAAAAATCAGAGATAGAGCCGGAAGATATACTTACAGCTTAGGACTGCTGGTTGTTTGTTTCTCCATTTTGGTTTTCAGTATTCTCGGAGCATTGGAAGTCATTGATAATGCTCGCATGATTGTACTCTATCTCAGCGGATATTTACTGTTTCAAGTTATCGCAGGAATTGTCATTTTTAATAAGCTGATGAAAAAGTATTAAGGAAAAATCCCTTTAGGAACTAAAGGGCGCACTTCTATACAGGCAATTCCATCTACCTGTATCGTGCGACCTGCGGTGCCATTCCCAGTTTTGAAAAATCTCAAAATGGGAAATACAGCGAAATCAGAGGTTTCGTACAAGGGGCTATTTCCCCTTGCGGCACAGGTGCCTATCCCCGAAGTTTGTGACTGAATACCTCAGATACAAACATATGGGGTGAAAGAAAGCGTGAAATCGAAAGTTACAAGAGGAGAGTTTATGAATATGATGTTTGATTTATTTGATTTGATTTTTCCAGTTATGTTTTTGCTGATATTTGGGATGATCTTATTTACCTTTATAAGTGGAATAAGAACTTGGAATAAAAATAATAATTCTCCCCGTTTAACGGTGGAAGCCAGAGTGACTGCCAAGCGACAGAATACGACACATCACAACGAGCCGGTTGGAGGAGACACTTCAGGAACTCACGGGTATCATACTACCACCAGTACCTCTTATTGTGTTGCTTTTGATGTGGAAAGTGGCGATCAGATGGAGTTTTCTGTATATGGAGAAGAGTATGGAATGCTGGCAGAAGGAGATGAAGGAAAGCTGACATTCCAAGGAAGCCGTTATCTGGGATTCGAGAGGGCTATTGAAAATTAGAAGTAGAATTTCAAGTTTGTAGAATTAAGAAAATCGGTATTTCGTGGGAGGTGTCAAATGAAACTGGCAGACTTATCAACTGGACCAGACTGGGTAGTATATGTTGGATTTATAATATTTGCTGTACGTTTCCATAGATTTTGATTTCTGGAACATGGAAGTTGGTTAATTTCCGGATGATAATACAGCTTCAAAAGAAGAAAAGGCAAAATATAATGAAAAAAACTATGCAGAACAATGGGAATTGGAATGTCTGTTATAGCAATTCTTCTATTAATTATGGGAGTGTTTGAAAATATTTTACCGGCATTTTTTGTGTATATTGCATTGGGTATTATTTTAGCTGATGTTGTGATAACTATTGTCTTGGGAAATACAATATGTAGAAGGTGACAAATTTCGACTTGTGGACTTTAACAACTCGGGATTTTCAAAGGGAGTAACGAATAAATGAACAAAGAACATCATAATGAAAATAAAAATGACGAAGAAGATACTTTAACATTAGCCAAACTTTTTAGTAATTGGTATGTAGGTGCTGTTGTAGGATTTGCACTAGGTACTTTAAAGGGTGATTTAACAACAGCGAGTATAGGTTTGGTTATTGGAGCTACTGTAAGTTGGATATTTAAGAAGTGTTTAATGAGCAAAAAATGAGTTTGTTTGTTAACTTCAAATTTTTGAAACTAAGAAATCGAAAGTTGACAAGGAGCAGGCAGAAAGTTTTCTGAGAACCTCAATAGCCAAAGCAATTGCAATAGGAACAATTGAAGAGGGACAGAAGTTCGGATATATTTCGACTTTTGAATTCAAATTTTCAGGAAATCTTGAAACGCTTATTTTTGAAAATGCAGATGTAGACTGGTTACATTGCATTGCAGCTCATCGAAAGAAAAAATGAATGAATTATACAATAGATCTTCTTATCACTATGGTGACGGATGAGATTGCAGAAGAAACGGGCAAGGACAGGAAAGAGACATTGACAGATTTTCTTTGTTCAAAGACAGGAAAAGCACTGTATGATGAAAAAACAAAGCTGTGGTGCAATGGTCCGGCATATATAGCTGAATTGTATAGGGAAGAGTTAAAGAAATCCGGATATCAGATTTGAGATGAATGTATATCCGTCTGTCTTTGTTGAGAAATCAATAGTTATAAGATTATAGTATATGCTGATACGCTATTTGTAAAAGTGCTGACTGCCTTTATACAATCTTAATACGGAATCATAGACTTTTATACTATCTTTGAAAGCAATTGTATATAATAAAACGCATTATGAAGATATTGCTATAGAATCATTAGTAAGGAGTTATAATCATTTATGCCGGAAAAAATGTGTAAGAAAAAACACCTGACGTCTTTTCAACTGATCATTCTGGGATTTGCAGGTGTGATCCTTTTGGGAAGTATTTTGCTGATGCTTCCGGTTTCCTCTTTGGACAAAGTGCCGACGCCATTTCATGAGGCACTTTTTACAGCCACTTCGGCAGTATGCGTTACAGGACTTGTAGTAAAGGACAGCGGAAGTTACTGGTCTGTGTTCGGACAGACAGTTATTCTTGCGCTTATACAAATAGGTGGACTTGGAGTAGTAACCGTAGCGGCAGCGGTTTCGCTTCTTTCAGGGAAAAAAATATCTCTCATGCAAAGAAGTACAATGCAGGATGCAATTTCAGCACCTAAAGTTGGAGGAATTGTCAGACTGACAAGGTTCATTTTAAAGGGGACTCTTTTGATTGAAGCAGCAGGAGCTATGTTATTGCTGCCGGTTTTTGTATCGGATTATGGCTTAAAGGGAATCTGGATGGCAGCCTTTCATTCTGTTTCTGCTTTTTGTAATGCAGGATTTGACATTCTGGGAACAGCAGATAATGCCTTTCCGTCTCTGACGGGCTATTCCGGAAATATCCTTATAAATGTGGTAATTATGCTGCTGATCATTACAGGAGGAATTGGTTTTCTTACCTGGGATGATATTTATAGGAATAAAATGAATTTTAAACGTTACCGCATGCAAAGCAAGATTATTCTCATGACTACTGTATGCCTGATTGTTTTTCCGGCATTTTTTTTCTTTGCCTGTGATCTGAAAAACCTGCCTGCGGGAGAACGCCTGTTAGCTGCCATGTTTCAATCGGTAACTACAAGAACTGCCGGCTTTAATACCATAGATATTTCAGAGATGAGCGAGGCATCAAAAGCGGTTATGATACTGTTAATGTTGATCGGTGGTTCGCCGGGTTCTACAGCAGGAGGAATGAAAACAACTACTTTTACGGTACTGATTTTAAATGCAATTGCAACGTTTCGCAGTCAGGAAAATGCAGGGGCTTTTGGACGGAGACTGGAGTATCATGTGATAAAAAATGCAGCCACAATAGCTATGCTCTATTTTACATTATTCTTTTGTGGAGGTGTTGCAATCAGCGTATACGAAGGTCTTCCCCTTTTGGATTGTCTGTATGAAGCAGCTTCAGCTGTGGGCACGGTAGGTCTGACCTTGGGAGTCACACCGGGACTTCATGTTTTTTCACAAGTTGTGCTGATCATACTGATGTATCTGGGACGCGTAGGCGGCCTGACCCTGATTTATGCAGTATTCTCAGGAAGAAATAAGGGAAATGCAAAGCTTCCTCTGGAGAAAATCACAGTTGGATGAGAAGGAGAAAAGTAATATCATGAAGAATGTATTGATTATTGGACTTGGAAGATTTGGAAGACATATTGCCATGCAGCTGAATCAGCTTGGGCATGAAATTATGGCAGTTGACTGGAAGGAAGAAAGGGTGGACAAAGTGCTTCCGTTTGTGACTAACGCCCAGATCGGGGACAGTACCAATGCTGAATTTTTACAATCCCTTGGAATTGGAAACTACGATATCTGTTTTGTGACTATTGGAGGAAGCTTTCAGAATTCTCTTGAGACCACTTCCCTTCTGAAAGAACTAGGAGCAAAACTGGTAATATCCAGAGCTGAACGTGATGTCCATGAAAAATTTCTTTTACGCAATGGTGCAGATAAGGTGGTTTATCCGGAAAAGCAGGTTGCAAAATGGGCATCTATCCGTTACACAGATGATCATATCCTTGATTATATGGAGGTGGATGCTTCCCATGCGATTTTTGAGGTAGAAGTGCCGGAGGAATGGACTGGAAAAACTGTAGGCGGACTGGATATCAGAAAGCGTTACAATATTAATATTCTGGCAGTAAAAAATGAAGGAGAATTTAATATTGCAATTTCCCCGGATACGTATTTGGAAGAGAATAGTAAATTACTGGTGCTGGGAGAATACAGAGCTCTTCAGAAGTGCTTCCGCATATAGTAAAAAAGACTTTTGACCACAACACAGCCCCATGATATAATTTTCAAAACAGTAAAAAAGGTGGGGGACAGGATGAGTTTAAAAAATGTGAATCATCAGAAACGATCATTCACATGGTCTATGGAAAAACCGTCTGCAAAGGATTATTTTCTGACGGTATTTATATTTGTGGTATGCACCTTAATTGGTCTGTTGTTTCAGAAACTGAATTTTACGGATACGAATATTGTAACCATATATATTCTGGGGGTTTTGATTACTTCGATTGTGACAGATGGCTATCTTTGCAGTGTGGCAGGCTCTTTTTTAAGTGTATTTTTATTTTGTTTTTTTCTGACAGAACCAAGGATGTCTTTTAAAACCTATGCGGTGGGTTATCCGGTGACATTTTTCATAATGCTTATTTCATCCGTACTTACGGGAGCACTTGCAGCAAAGCTGAAAACACATGCAAAGCTGTCTACACAGCTTGCTTTTCGTGCACAGATTCTGTTCGATACAGACCGTCTGCTGCAAAATGCAAAAGGGGAAACAGAGATTCTTGATGTCACCTGTACACAGCTTCTCCGTTTATTAAACCGCAATATTACAGCATATGTAGTAGAAGATGGAACTTTATCAGAGGGAAAGCTTTTTTCCGGAGAAAAAGAGGACACAGAAGATTTTTTGATACCAGAAGAGCAGCAGATAGCCAGATGGGTCTGTGAAAACAGGCAGCATGCCGGTGCGTCCACACACCATTTTCCTCAGGCTAAATGTTTATATCTGGCAATCCGGAGCGGGGATAATGTTTACGGTGTGATCGGGATACCATTGCAAAAAGAAACACTGGACTCTTTTGAATACAGCATCCTGTTGTCTGTAATAAATGAATGTGCGCTTGCAATGGAAAATGCGAAAAATGCATTAGAAAAAGAAAAAAATGCAGTTATGGCCAAAAATGAACAGCTGCGGGCAGATCTTCTTCGGGCGATTTCGCATGATCTTCGTACGCCGCTTTGCTCCATTTCCGGTAATGCAGATATGCTGCTTGGCAATAGCGACCGTCTGGACGAAGCTACCAAACATCAGATTTATAGCGATATCTATGATGATTCTGAATGGCTGATCGGAGTTGTGGAGAATCTGCTTTCCATTACCAGACTGAATGACGGAAGACTGAAATTTAAATTTACAGACCAGCTTCTGGATGAGGTGATTGCAGAATCCCTGAGGCATATCAGCCGGAAACATGATGATTATAAAATTGTGACAGACTGCGAAGAACTTGTTCTTGCACGTATGGATGTACGTCTTATTATGCAGGTTCTGGTAAATTTAATTGATAATGCAATAAAATATACACCGCCGGGTTCTGTGATCTTTATTCGGGGAACGAAAACAGATGGGAAAGCACAGATAAATGTGGAAGATAATGGCCCGGGAATTCCGGAAGAAATGAAAACACATATTTTTGAGATGTTTTATACAGGGAAAACAACAGTTGCGGATAGTCACCGAAGTCTGGGACTTGGACTGGCACTTTGCCACTCTATTATAGAAGCACATGAAGGAACCCTGGTTTTGACAGATCATGATCCTCATGGATGCAATTTTACTTTTACTTTACCCTTAAGCGAGGTGACATTAAGTCAACTACCCATCACCTAAAGGTAATGGGCTTGTAACTGCCCAGTCGTAGTAACGGCTTACGCCTCCGACCTTTTATCCCCAATAGGTATTGCTACCTAAAGTGGCGCTACATCATAGGGTGGTTGACAGCACCCTTTACAGACAAGATATACTCATCTGTAACTGTATCAGGTACTAAACTTCCCATGCTATACAGCAAACATTCTTTTACGGGTAAGATTTTACGCAATACGCGAGTTTTGTATTGCAACCTCATATCTTGTCAATGCACAAAAGAGTGTCTTTGATGAGCAGCACATCTAACGGTTTTCTCTTTAAAAACTGCTACGGTTATTGTAGCATATTGGATAATAATTTACAAGGCTCCTCCCACCGCCTAAAGGCAGTGGGTTTCTGCCTATGACAAAGGAAAGGAGTTATTTATGAAAAATCCTTTACGCAAACGTCTGCCCAGAGAACTGAAGGGGGAACTGGGAAAATATCTGGTGGTCTTTATTCTGATGGTATTGACCATAGGAATGGTTTCCGGATTTCTGGTGGCAGACGGAAGTATGATTGTTGCTTATAATGATGGATTTGAAAAATACAATATAGAAAACGGAAATTTCCGTACCAATCAACAGATATATAAAAGCCAGAAAGAAGAAATCCAGAATCTGGGAATAAAGCTGTATGAAAATTTCTATATTGAAGAGCCTTTGGATAATGGAAGTACCATGCGCTTTTTCAAAAACAGGACAGAAATCAATGGAGTATGCCTGATGAAGGGAGAACTTCCAAAAGCAACAGGGGAAATTGCCATTGACCGCATGTATGCAGACAATAATGAACTGAAGGTGGGAGACACCTTGAAGAGCCAGAGAGGTAAGCAGACCTGGAAGGTTACAGGGCTTGTGGCACTGTCTGATTACAGCTGTCTTTTTCAGAATAATAATGATTCCATGTTTGATTCTGTGAAATTCGGAGTTTCTGTAGTAACACCGGAGGAGTTTGATACTCTGGATCAGGATAAGCTCCAGTACAATTATTCCTGGATCTATGACAAACAGCCCAAAACAGAAAAAGAGGAAAAGGAAGTTTCAGAAGAATTGATGGAAAATATAGGGGAAATTGTTACCCTGGAAGCTTTTGTACCCAGATATCTGAATCAGGCCATTACCTTTACCGGGGATGATATGGGAAGTGACAAGGCTATGATGATCATATTGCTATACATTGTAATTGTCATTATGGCTTTTGTATTCGGAATTACTATCAGTAATACGATTCGCAGGGAAGCAGGGGTTATCGGCACGCTCAGAGCTTCCGGCTATACCAGGAGAGAATTGATCCGGCATTATATGGCATTGCCTGTCCTTGTTACACTGGTAGGAGCACTGGTGGGAAATATTCTGGGATATACAGTGTTTAAGAATGTATGTGCAGGAATGTATTATGGCAGCTATAGCCTGCCTAGCTATGTGACCGTATGGAGCGCAGAAGCTTTTCTGCTTACAACAGTAGTTCCGGTGATCATTATGCTGGTGATGAATTATGGAGTTCTCCGATACAAATTGCGTCTTTCCCCGCTGAAATTCCTGCGCAGGGATCTTTCAGGCAGAAAGAAGAAAAAAGCAATTTATTTAAGCCCTGTTATAAAAATCTTTTCCAGATTTCGTCTTCGCGTGATCTTTCAGAATATGAGCAATTACCTGGTACTGTTTATCGGGATTATCTTTGCCAACCTGCTGTTGATGTTTGGATTACTTCTTCCTTCGGCCTTATCTCATTATCAGGTGGAAATCCAGAATAATATGCTGGCAAAATACCAGTATATGCTTCAGGTTCCGGTAAGTGCAGCCAGTGGAAACAAATTTGACAGTCTGTTTTCTATACTGGAATTCTATATGTCTGCGGAAACAAAGAATGAAGATGCAGAAGAGTTTTCAGCATATTCTTTAAATACTCTTCCCGGAAAGTATAAGAGCGAGGAGGTTCTTTTGTATGGAATCGAGCCGGACAGCAGATATGTAAAGGCTGATCTTGATAAAGGAATCTATATTTCCAGTGCTTATGCGGACAAATATGGGATTCATCCCGGAGATACCATTACCATGAAGGAAAAGTATGAAAAGGAACAGTATTCTTTTAAGGTAACAGGAATTTATGATTATACGGCAGGCCTGTGTGTATTTATGACCAGAACTCAGCTGAACGAAACCTTTAATCTGGGAGAAGATTATTACAGTGGCTATTTTTCTGATACCAGGATTACAGATATCAAAGACAAATATATTGGGTCAGTGGTGGACCTGGATGCACTGACCAAGATTTCCAGACAGTTGGATGTGTCTATGGGAAGTATGATGGGAATGGTAAATGGATTTGCTATTGTGATCTATATGGTACTGATCTATCTTCTTTCCAAGATCATTATCGAAAAAAATGCCCAGTCTATTTCAATGGTAAAAATCCTGGGCTATACAAATGGCGAGATCAGCAGGCTGTACATTCTGTCTACTTCAATGGTAGTAGTGTTCTGTCTGCTTGTCAGTCTTCCAATAGAAACAGCGGTTATGAAGGTTCTGTTCAGGGAGATGATGCTGTCAAGCATTTCCGGCTGGATTACGCTCTGGATCGACCCGATGATCTATGTGCAGATGTTTGCAGCAGGAATCATTACATACGGAATCGTGGCCTTGCTGGAATTTCGGAGAGTGAAGAATATTCCTATGGATGAAGCCTTAAAAAATGTTGAGTAGGACAAAATTTGATAAAAATTTGACATTATCTGGAATTTGTGATACGGTTACACAGGAAACTGTTAGACCAATCAGTTGGAATAGGAGATTATTATGAGAAAAAGAACAACTTCAAGAGCAAAGGAAACTATTAAAGAAGCAACAACAAAGGCTACAGAAGCAGTCAAAGAGACAGTTGAGAAAACAACTGTAAAGGCTTCAGCAGTAATTGAAGAAGCAAAAGACGCTGCAGCCGATATTGCGAAGGCTCCGGTTGTAGAAGAAGCAAAAGAAACTGTAAAGAAGGCAGTGAAAGAAGTGGCTAAAAATATCGACATCAAAAAATTCGCAGAAACAACTATCGAATTACCTGGTTTTGCAGTTACAATGAGCTCCATCGAGGAAGCAATCAAAAAAGACATCAAAGACAAAGGCATCGAAGGAAAAGAAATCAGCGTTTATGTAAATGTTGAGCAGAAAGCCGCTTACTACACAGTAGACGGACAGGGCTCTGACGATTACAGAATCGACCTGAATACATTATAATCTGTAAGCATTTTTTATAAACCGAAAATGGATGTCTGCAGGGATCCGGAAAGAAAATCTGCAGACATAAAAACAGCAGGAATGTTCAGAAAATGAGCAGACCTGCTGTTTTTACGTACTATTGTTTGTTTGGGATAATAAGTGGGAATCCTCCGCAGGGGACTTACTTGATTCGGTTAAAATGATATCTCAGGAAGCTTTCTGCTCAAACAGATTCTCCCTTGTAATATTCTGCGCCCATTTCCCCTGGCGGTAATGATGGAATACCCATGGCCATTTCACAAACTCATCTGTACATAGCAGGAAGTAGACCCACAATACCGGAAGCTTCAGGACAAAGGCCGCAAAAAATCCCAGAGGTACCGCATATACCCACATATCAATGGTATCGCAGATCAGCCCGAACTTCGTATCACCGCCTGCGCGGAATACCCCGGCGATCAGGGCTGTGTTTACAGCAGAACCCATAATATAATAGGTATTGATAAGCAGCATGTACTTCAGATAATGCATTGCGCCGTCACTTAAGGATGCAAATCTCAGAACCAGAGGCGTGATGGCAAATACGATCACACCGCCAATGGCACCGGCTATAATGGTCATCTTCAGCATTCTGGAGGCATACACCTTCGATTTCTCCAGATCCCCTTTTCCCATTACATTTCCAAGAAGAATCGTTCCCGCACTGGCAATTGCAAAGCAGAACACAGAACCGATATTGCGGACAACCGTAACCAGAGAGTTGGCTGCAACGGCATCTGTTCCGAGATGTCCCAGGATCACAGAGTACATGGAGAAAGCAACACTCCAGGAAACGTCATTTCCAAGAGCGGGAAGTGACAGCCGGACAAAGTCGCCAAACAGCACCTTACTGCGGATAAACATAAAGGTCAGGTTCAATTTAACATCTTTGCTCAGGAAAGAAACGATCACGCATGCTGCCAGTTCGATCAGTCTGGAAGCAGCAGTTGCAATGGCAACACCTGTAGCCCCCAGCTTCGGTGCGCCGAAAAGCCCGAAGATAAAAGTGGCATTCAGGATAATATTCAATATAAAAGCCAGCATATTCAATACCATACTGATCGTTACACGTCCGATACTGCGCAAAATCGCCAGATAAATCTCTGTAATTCCCCAGCAGAGATATGTAATTCCCATAATCCTAAGATAAGAAGAACCGATAGAGATCAGTTCCTGATCAGAAGTAAAAATCTTCATCATAAGCTGAGGAGCAGTAAATGCGATCAGTGCTACGATTCCCGAAATTATGATGGAAAAGCGGAGGGCAATTCCCTCGATCGTATGAATAGCCTGCATATTATTTTTTCCGAAATACTGCGCACACAGAAGAGATGCGCCTGTACCAAGTCCATAATATACCATAAACAGGATATTGGAGTAATTGGCAGCCAGAGACACCGCAGAAATCGCAGACTGTCCCACATAATTAAGCATAATTACATCTGCGGAGTTAACCGCTGCACTGAGCAGATTCTGGATAATGATCGGAATCGTCAGTTTAAGCATCTGCCGGTAAAAATTATCCTTACCGGCCGATAATGTGTTTATCATATTTACCCCCGTAATAAGTATTTGCCCGATCAGGCAGTTTTATTAGTCTGCTTTCAGCATAATCCTTCCGGCAGAAAAACGCTATCGGTATTTTGACTGATTTCTACGTTATTTTGACTTTTGAGTCCTTAAACAAATCATCTTTGCTTATAATATCTTGCACAAAAGAAGTCGGACTGATATAATTCGTATGTATTTTGAGAGGAATACATACTGTGACTGATAAAAAATATAATGGGAGAAGTTTATGGCGACATTACAGCAATTAGATATGAATATTTTACTGTGGATCCAGGAACATTTAAGGGTGGATGCCCTGACTCCGTTCTGGAGAGCAGTCACCTTCCTCGGAAACGGAGGATGGTTCTGGATCGTATTATGTGTGCTTCTGATCTGTTTTGGGAAAACACGCAAAACAGGAGTGACAGCGGCACTCTCGCTGCTGTCAGGGTTTCTGATCACAAATCTGCTGATAAAAAATGCAGTAGCCCGTCCAAGACCTTTTGATACTTATACACAGATCATTCCGCTGATCACCAGACCGAAAGACTATTCATTTCCATCCGGCCATACCTGCGCTTCCTTTGCCGTTGCACTGGTCTGTCTGCGGATGCTGCCCGGGAAATGGGGAATTTTGACTGTTATTTTGGCCGGAATGATTGCTTTTTCCAGACTCTATCTGGGCGTACACTATCCGGGGGATGTTCTGGCAGGATTTCTGGTGGCACTGATCACAAGTACAGTGGCATGCAGGCTGATGCAGAGAACATTTCCACCTGAGAAAAGCTGACCGGTGCAGAAGAAAACTACCGGGGCAAAATACAAAAAAGATATGCAAAAATCAGCAGAAAAATATTCGAATGTAAAATTGTAAAATGTAAAGGATAATCTTGTAATGAACAAAAATGAAATCTATATAAAGAGCGGAACCGATTACAAAGAAATGACAAAGGAACTGCTGGCACAGTGTGGCCTGGCGTCTGTGATTTCAGATAAAAAGATGCAGATTGGTATCAAGCCTAATCTTGTATCGCCTTCCGAGGCTTCATGGGGGGCTACCACACATCCGGAAATTGTGGCGGGAATTATTGAATATCTGCAGGAAAACGGATATGGAAATATTGCAATTCTGGAAGGCTCCTGGGTGGGAGATAAGACCACCGAAGCATACGAAATGTGCGGATATCGTGAACTAACGGAAAAATATCAGGTGCCTTTTTGGGATATGCAGAAAGACAAGGGGATTGAAAGAGATTGCAGGGGGATGAAACTGAATGTCTGTGAACGTGCGGCAAATATTGATTTTCTGATCAATGTTCCGGTATTGAAAGGCCATTGTCAGACAAAGATCACATGTGCATTAAAAAATATGAAAGGATTGATCCCCAATACAGAGAAGCGTCATTTTCATGCGATGGGGCTGCATGAACCGATTGCACATCTGAATGTGGGGCTTCACCAGGATTTTATCGTGGTTGATAATATCTGTGGGGATCTGGATTTCGAGGATGGCGGAAATCCGGTAGTGATGAACCGTATCTGGGCGGGGACGGATCCGGTACTGATCGATTCTTATGTATGTCAGATCATGCATTATACAACGAAAGATGTACCGTATATTGAACTGGCAGAGAAGCTTGGGGTTGGAAGTACTGATCTGAAAAATGCCCGCATCATATACTGTGAGGAAAATGCCCGCAAAGAACTTCCGAAATCAAGAAAAGTGGTAGAACTTCAGGATGCAGTAGAAGAAGTAGAATCCTGCAGTGCCTGCTATGGTTATCTGATCCCGGCTCTGGAAATGCTTAAAAATGACGGCCTTTTCGAGAAACTGGACACGAAAATCTGCATCGGCCAGGGATACCGCGGAAAAACAGGAAAACTGGGTGTAGGTGCATGCACCTGTAAATTTGAACATAACGTAAAGGGATGTCCCCCTACAGAGAATCAGATTTATGATTTCCTGAAGCAGTATATTCTGGGAGAAAATAAATAATATGATATCAGGGTCCTAGTACATCGTTTTCGAAATAACTATACCACTCACTTGTCTGCGAATCCGATTGCACAGGTCTAAAAGCCTCAGCGTAGCCCGCTACGCCTGCGTTTTTATACCAGCACACTCGAATCCGCATCCTACGCGATTGGTATAGTTATTTACGAAACGATGTACTAGGTTCAAAAAGTCGTTCGTGCCTGCATGATAAGACTTTTGAACCCGGGACCCTGTTTGGTTTTACAACGCCATCTTTATCATCTGTATGATTTTATCCTGCTCAAATTTACTGCTGTCAAATGCCAGATGATACTGGGAAATATCTTTCCATTTCTTATCTGTAAAGTACTCATAATAAGTACGTCGTTCTTTATCCACTTTCTTAACCAGCTTCTGTGCACTCTTTTCTTCCCGTCCCGTACGCTCGATGACAGTCTGTACACGATATTCAAATGGTGCATGGATAAATACGCTCAGGCATTTATTATCGAGGATGTGATTGGCGCATCGGCCAACGATCACACAATCTTCTTTCTCAGCAGCATCCAGAATAATCTTTCGCTGAAGGTCAAAGAGCACATCATTCATGGGAACAAAGTGAAAATCGCTGTCCATCTGAAGTTCATGGTCAATGGGAAAACGCCACTGGCTGCCACGTTTCTCATCAACCTTGGCAAGCAGATCAAAAGGAATATTTTCTTTCTGAGCTGCAATATCGATCAGCTCTTTGTCATAAAAAGCAAATCCAAGCTCTTCTGCCAGAGCTTTACCGATCAGGCGGCCATTACTGCCGAGCATCCTGTTTATTGTAATCACACGTTTACTCATAATCAAACCCTCCTTTATGACATCTCTGTTATTGACCGGTATAGATTCAGGCGAATATTCGCAAATTGTACCTGTTATCTGCAATTAACAGTGATAAGTCTTTTATTTGTGAACATTATAACATTGATGCCTGAAAAAATCCAGTAAAATATATAGAAAACTAAATATATTTCGATAATATTTAGATACAGTGCACAAAAAACAATTCGCAATGAAACGAATAATATATTTAATACGATAATATTTTGAAAAGTGTTTTTTGGATAGTTTTATCAATAGACACTTTTGGCTGTCATATGCTAGAATTATAGCAAGCAGCAAAGCGGATGATATTGTCCGCCATACTAGAGCGTGTTTGAAAAATACTTTCCGCAAGATGTATGTCACAATTTGTGGGAGATTTTGCCCGAATGAGGGCGTCGTAGCGGGCTACGGCAACCGAATTTGGACAAAATATACCGCAAAGTGGGGCGTGCAGATTGCGGGAATGATTTTTCAAACACGCTCTAGGATTATTGCAGAGTCAGAAGACGCCGGTAAAGTAAAAATTTTATTAATGAAATAGAGGATATTTATAGATTTTTTCTTTAAGTTATGGTATTATACTATATTGGCTGTCTGACGACAGATCCGAGTCAAATATTACAAGAGATATGAAAAGTATGTAAGAAAGGGATACGATACATAATGCTGAAAATCAAAAGCTATGTAAAGGTAAACAGTCTGGCGGAAGCTTATGAACTGAACCAGAAGAAAACAGCCTGTATTCTTGGGGGAATGGTCTGGATGAAAATGGGCAACAGAGCGATATCCACAGCGATTGATCTTTCCGGTCTGGGACTGGATGCGATTTCGGAGAATGATGACGAATTTGTCATCGGATGTATGACTCCGCTTCATGACCTGGAGACAAATGAAGCTCTGAATACCTACACACATGGAGCTATGAAAGAAAGCCTTTGCCACATTGTAGGTGTACAGTTCAGAAACTGTGCCACTGTGGGAGGAAGCATTTATGGAAGATATGGCTTCTCAGATGTTCTGACCATGTTCCTGGGAATGGATACATGGGTAGAATTATATGATGCAGGCCGTATTCCATTGACTGAATTTGTAAATATGAAGAAGGACAATGACATCCTTGTAAATATCATCGTGCGAAAAGAGCCACTTCTTACCTGTTACTTAAGTCAGAGAAACATAAAAACGGATTTCCCGGTGCTGACCTGTGCAGCTTCTGTGATCGGAAATGAGGCAAGGACTGTGATCGGTGCCAGACCTGCGCGTGCCATGATCGTGGAAGATAAGAAACAGATCCTGAAGAATTTCCGGAACATGACAAAGAAGCAGAAGGAAGAGGCAATCGAAGCCTTTGCGGAATATGCGGCAGAGAACGTTCCTACTGCAGGTAATATGCGAGGATCAAAGGAATACAGAACCCTTCTTGTAAAAGTACTGACAAGAAGAGCCTGGGAAGCAGTAGGAGGGATGAAAAATGAATATTAATTTCTGGCTTAACGGAGTGAACCGTCACGCAGAGATCTCCCCGGATACACTGCTGATCGATTTCTTAAGAGAACAGGGCTGTTTCAGCGTGAAAAGAGGCTGTGAAACTGCGAACTGTGGTCTTTGCACAGTTCTTATGGACGGCCGTCCGGTGCTCTCCTGCAGTACACTTGCAGCCCGCATTGAGGGAAAGAAAATCGTCACACTGGAAGGAATGCAGAGAGAGGCGCAGGAGTTTGGAAGCTTTCTGGCGAATGAAGGTGCAGAACAGTGCGGTTTCTGCAATCCGGGATTTATCATGAATGTATTTGCGATGCTCAACGAGATCAAAGATCCCACAGAGGAACAGATCAAAGAATATCTTGCGGGAAATTTGTGCAGATGTTCCGGTTTTGTTTCCCAGACAAGGAGTATCCTGAAGTTCCTGAAATATAAGAAAGCACAGGAGGAAGCATAAAGATGAAATATGTAAATCAACCTGTACGTAAAACAGATGCAATGTCACTGGTAACCGGAAAGCCTGTCTATACAGATGATCTGGCACCAAGGGACTGCCTGATCGTGAAGATACTGAGAAGTCCCCACGCCAACGCCTGGGTGGAAGATATTAAAACAGGTACTGCCGAGAAGGTGGCCGGAATTGCATGTATCCTTACCTATAAAGATGTGCCTCAGAAACGTTTTACCCTTGCCGGCCAGACTGCACCGGAGATGAGTCCGGATGACAGACTGATCCTTGACCGTCATGTACGTTTTGTGGGAGATGCAGTTGCCATTGTTGCGGGTGAGACAGAAGAGGCGGTAGATAAAGCATTGAAGAGAATCCGCGTAGATTACCGCGTGGAGACACCGGTTCTGGATATCCACAAGGCAAAAGATAATCCGATCCTGGTCCATCCGGAGGATGACTGGAAACTGAAAATTCCTCTTGGCGGAGACAACAAAAGAAACTTATGTGCATCTGCAGTGGAAGAACATGGAAATGTAGATGAAGTTCTGGCAAAGTGTAAATATACTGTAGAGCGCACTTATCATACAAGAGCAAACCAGCAGACTATGATGGAGACTTTCCGCACAGCCTGCTATATGGATCATTTCGGCAGACTGATCGTTCTGTCCTCAACACAGATCCCATTCCATGTGCGAAGGATCGTTGGAAGGGCACTGGACATTCCTGCTTCCAAAGTACGTGTGATCAAGCCAAGGATCGGTGGCGGCTTTGGTGCAAAGCAGACCTCTGTCAGTGAGATCTATCCGGCGATCGTGACCTGGAAAACAGGCCGCCCGTCCAAGATGATCTTCTCCAGATATGAGTCCATGATCTGCTCTTCACCGCGCCATGAGATGGAGATCACAGTACGCGCAGGTGCAGATGAAAATGGTATCATCAAGGCAATTGATCTTTATACTTTGTCCAACACTGGGGCATACGGAGAACACAGTTCTACAACAGTAGGACTCAGCGGTCATAAATCAATCGCTCTTTACAGACATACAGAAGCCCACAGGTTTGCTTTTGATGTTGTCTATACAAATGTGCAGGCTGCAGGTGCCTATCGTGGTTATGGTGCAACCCAGGGTATTTTTGCAGTGGAATCTGCAGTAAATGAGCTGGCACATAAGATGGGAATGGATCCTGTTAAGGTAAAAGAAATGAATATGCCTGTAGAGGGCGGTCCTCTTCCGGGATATCCGGATGTTCCTTATGCACAGAGCTGTTCCATGGACCGCTGTATGGCGCGCGCCAAAGAGATGATGGACTGGGATTCCAAATATCCATGCAGGGATATGGGAAATGGCAAGGTCCGCGGAGTCGGTGTTGCCATGGCTATGCAGGGATCCTCTATTGCAGGAGTTGACGTAGGCGGCGCAGATATTAAGCTGAATGAAGATGGTTCTTATACACTGGCACTTGGATGTACGGATATGGGAACAGGCTGTGATACCGTTATGGCGCAGATTGCGGCTGACTGTCTGAATACGCCTATGGATAATATAGTAGTATTCAGTGTGGATACGGATATTTCTCCTTATGATTCCGGTTCCTATGCCTCCGCCACAACCTATACCACCGGTGTAGCGGTTATGAAGGCCTGTGAGGAGCTGAAGAAAAAATCTGTAAGCTTGGCGCAGAGATGATGGAAGTAGATGAGGGAAAAGTTGATTTTGACGGATCCTGTGTATTCTATGATGAGACACTTGAGATAAGCGATGGGGCAGACGGAAATGCAGCAGGTCATATGACAGATGCAGAAGAGGGCTATAGTGTTGATATGGATGCCATCAGTTCTGAAAATGCCCAGAAGAAAGTTTCATTGGAAGATATTGCATTAAAGAGCACTTTCTTTAACAATATCGAGCTTCAGGTTGTGAAACAGCATTCTTCACCAATCTCGCCGCCGCCGTTTATGGTAGGTATGGCAGAAGTAGAGGTGGATACAGAGACAGGCAGTGTGGATGTTCTGGATTATGTGGCGGTTGTTGACTGCGGTACACCGATCAATCCGAATCTTGCACGTGTACAGACGGAGGGCGGTATTGCACAGGGAATTGGCATGGCTCTTTGGGAAGATGTACAATATACAGATAAAGGCAAGATCCGCAACAACTCTTTTATGCAGTATAAGATCCCAACCAGACAGGATATCGGAAATATCCGCGTGGATTTCGAGTGCAGTTACGAAAAGAGCGGTCCTTTTGGTGCCAAATCCATTGGTGAGCTTGTAATTGATACTCCATGTCCGGCACTGGCTGAGGCAATTTATAATGCAACAGGTGTGCGTCTGACAGAGCTTCCGATGACTCCTGAGAAGATTGCCATGGAGATTTTGAAAAATCGCGAATCCACCCGGTCAGGGACAAAGGTGGAAGAATGAGAGAATTATGCCTTGCCTGTGCAGGTTTTGTTCTGGAGTTTATAGTTTTTTATGCAGTGGGCTTTGTTCTGGCCCGGATATTGAAAATAAAAGGGGATTGTTCCCTGACTTTCATCCTGGGATATCTGGTTTACTTTGCAGTGTTTGAACTGGTGATCGTGCCGATGACACTGAAATGGGTATCCCTGACAGCTGCGGCTTATATATGGACAGGAATCATGGTTCTGGTTATCTGCGCAGCTGTGATCTGTACAATAAAAAAACAACTGAGAATACGTGCCGGACAAACGGAAACATGCAGTGGAAGTTTTGGAAGCATTTCTGAAATATGGAAAAATCACTCTGTGATGATTATCCTTGCAGGTGCCGTAGTACTGCTGCAATGTCTGATCGTGATCTTTTACGAGGATACAACAGTAGATGCGGCTTATTATGTAGGAACAGTGAGTACTTCTGTATACACAGATACTCTTGGCAGATATAATCCCTTTAACGGGGCGATTCAGAAGGCTTTTCAGGCCAGATATGTTTTTTCTGCATATCCGATGCATAATGCAGTGTGGTGCAGACTTCTGGGAATCCATCCCATTGTGCAGGCAAAGCAGGTAATGTCATGTATGAATGTAGTGACTGCCAATCTGATCATTTATCAGATCGGTAAGAGACTGTTTGACGGAAACAGGAAGAAAGCAGATTTGATGCTTGTCTTTGTCTGTGTTTTACAGCTGTTTTGCGGTACGATTTATTCCTCCGGAACTTTTTTCTTTACCAGAAGCTACGAGGGAAAAGCCATCCTTGCCAATATTGCCATCCCTGCAGTTCTCATGTGTGCCGTCTGGTATCTGCAGGAGAAAAACAGCAGGAATGTCTGGATCATATTGTTTGTCACAGCGGTCAGTGCGCTGACATTTTCCGGTTCTGCGATCATCTTTCCGATTGTGATCGCAGCGGGAATGGCTCCGGCAGCAGTTATGAATAAGAGATTTTCGGGGCTGGTATATTGTGCGGTGTGCATGCTTCCGTCAGCATTATATGCGGCTGTATTTTTCGCATGCAGAATCGGTCTGCTGACGCTGGCTGCATCATAATACAGAAAGGAGAGAAAAATGGCAGGTGTAACAATTCAGGAACTGGGACTGCGCTTTGTTGATGCATGTATGAGGCTGTACTGGGGTTCCTGCTGGTATCCTCTTCTGTTTGCTGTAGGACTGATCTGCACACTGGTCCTGGGGAGAAAAAGAAAGTCCGGGATATTTGTCGGCTATACAGTATTTCTGCTGCTGACAGTATATAATCCGCTGGTTGTAAAATATCTTATCTCAAAGGCTAAGTTTGAGAATGAATATTATCGGTTTATCTGGATTCTTCCTGTGATCCCGGCGGTTGCCTACTATGGAGTCAGGCTTGTGACCGCTTTTAGAAAGACCTGGATAAAAGTTCTTATGGCTGCAGCTGTGCTGACGGGTTTTGTTATTCTGGGAAATCCGCTGGACGGGGTAGTGACTGATTTTGCAATGGCAGAGAATATTTATAAGGTGCCCAATGATCTGCGTGCAGTCTGCGATGTGATCCACCAGAACCAGGAGAATGATTTTCCAAGGGTTGTTTTTGACGGCAGTCTTAACAGTATTGTGCGACAGTATGATGCGGGGATCGCCACTGTAATAAGCAGAAATGCAAGTATCTACAGATCAGGCAGTACAGTGGCAGGAAATTATGATGAGAACAGCAGTTTCTATAAAAGACAGAAAGCATTGCTGGATGTGATCGATTATCATATCTATGAAGATAAAGAAGGGTTTCAGGCTGCGCTGAAGAAATCAAAGACAGATTTCGTAGTAACACAGATCGGGCTGGTTGACCATGATTTTCTGACAGAGTGTGGTTGTGAACTGATCGCACAGACGGAATCCTGCTACATTTACAGATTTGATTATAGCAATCCTCGTAAATAATGCATATTGATCCGGCTCATCAGAGCGTGAAATTCTGCCAAGCTGTTTCAAATGCATTAATTAAGAGGCGTGCTATAATCGAAATATCATATATCTTACAAGAGAAGGAGAAAAGAAATGAAAAGTAACATAAAAAGACTTTCGTTCTGCCTTTCAGCACTGATGCTGCTGATACTGGCAAGTCCGCTGACTGTACTTGCAGCAGAGGAAGAGGTGGCTGCATCTGCGAAATTTTACGGCACATTCTGGTCGTTGGTTCCGCCGCTTGTTGCCATTGCACTGGCACTGATCACCAAAGAAGTATACAGTTCACTGTTTGTAGGAATACTGGTTGGTGCACTGTTTTACTCTGATTTTAATTTCGAAGGAACAATCCTTCATATTTTTGAAGGCGGAATGATCAGCGTTCTGACAGATTCTTATAATATGGGTATCCTGATCTTCCTTGTTATTCTGGGAACCATGGTATGCCTGATGAACAGGGCAGGCGGTTCCGCAGCATTCGGACGCTGGGCCGGTAAGAGGATTAAAAGCAGAGTTGGTGCGGAACTCTCAACCATCATTCTTGGTGTACTGATCTTTATTGACGATTATTTTAACTGTCTGACAGTAGGAAGCGTTATGCGTCCTGTGACAGATAAGCACAATGTGTCCCGCGCAAAGCTGGCGTACCTGATCGATGCCACAGCAGCACCGGTATGTATCATTGCACCGATTTCTTCATGGGCTGCGGCAGTCAGCGGATTTGTAGAAGGAGAGGATGGAATTACCCTGTTTGTACATGCAATTCCCTATAACTTCTACGCACTGCTTACGATCTTCATGATGGTGGCAATGGTTCTTATGAAAGTAGAATTCGGACCAATGGGTGTTCATGAGACAAATGCTTTAAAAGGCGATATCTACACAACACCTGCACGTCCTTATGCAAACGCGGCTGAAGATGAGAAAAGTAATCCGCGTGGCAAGGTGATCGATCTTCTGATCCCGATCGTAAGCCTTGTAATATGCTGCGTAATCGGTATGATCTATACAGGTGGTTTCTTTAGCGGAACTGATTTTGTAACTGCATTTTCACAGAGTGATGCATCTGTGGGACTGGTGCTTGGAAGCTTCTTCGGACTGGTTATCACGATTGTTTTATATCTGATACGTCGTGTTATGAATTTCAGAGACTGTATGGCGTGTATTCCGGACGGATTCAAGGCAATGGTACCTGCGATCCTGATCCTTACTTTTGCCTGGACATTGAAGGCCATGACAGACAGCCTTGGTGCATCTGTATTTGTATCTGCAATTGTTAAAAGCTCTGCAGGCGGGCTGATGAATTTCCTTCCTGCAATTATCTTTGTGATCGGGGCTGTTATCGCATTTGCGACAGGTACTTCATGGGGAACCTTTGGTATCCTGATCCCGATTGTTGTTAATGTATTCTCAGGAACAAATCATGAACTGATGATCATCTCTATTTCTGCATGTATGGCAGGTGCTGTATGTGGAGATCACTGTTCACCGATTTCTGATACAACCATCATGGCATCAGCAGGTGCACAGTGTGAACATGTAAATCATGTCAGCACACAGCTTCCCTATGCAATGGTTGCAGCAGCAGTATCTTTCCTGACTTATATTATCGCAGGATTTGTACAGACAGCATGGATCGCACTTCCGGCAGGAATCATTCTTATGGCGATCACCCTGGTGATCATCCGATTAAAATTCGACGATCTGAAAATGTAAATAAAACCGGGCAGTCAGCACAATGCATGACTGCCCATAATTTTTGACTTGTAACAAAATAATGCATCTTTTGTAACAAAATAAAAAACTTTACTTTTTTCGGTAATTATGATAATATAGACCTTGTATTAAATAAATTATATAAATCCTTTGAAAATCAGATTTTCAAGATACGCGCCTGTAGCTCAGTGGATAGAGCAGTGGTTTCCGGTACCATGTGCGGGGGTTCGATTCCCTTCAGGCGTGCTGCCTGGGACGTATGTACAGTTCCGGTGCGTTGTATCACAGGAGTTATCAGAATCAGGAACTGTCAGAAATCGTATGGCGGCAGTGAACGGAGCAAACGGTAACTCATAAGGAGGACAAGAACTTGGATGATTTTAGAGAATGGTTATCAGATAATCTCCGGTATTTTATGCTGGGTGGAGCTATTCTGATAATTGTGGTTGTCCTGTTTTGCGGCATTCGAGCCTGTTCCGGAAGTAATAAGGGGAATTCCGGAGATGAACAGAAAACCACATCCGAAGACCAGGGAAATGTTCCTTCTTCTCCGATAAGTGAAGGGGAGTCTGACGAGAAGAAAGAAGACGCCAATCCCATGGAAACAGCAGATGCAGATGTTACTGCATTGATCACGAGCTATTATCAGGCTCTGGGGGAAAAAGATATTGCAACGCTGAAGACTCTGGAAGATGATTTTACACCGTCTGATGAGTCAAAAGTCACAAATTTGAAAGATTATATCGAAGGGTATGAAGTAGGCGATGTGTACACGAAGAAAGGTATGACAGATGATTCTTACGTGGTTTACGCCTGTTTCTCGTATATCTGTCAGGGCGTTGAGACCAAAGCCCCTGCACTGACTCAGTTCTATGTATATAAGAACAGCGAAGGGAACTGGGTGATCAATAACGGAGCTTTACAGGATTCTGAGATTTCCGCATATATGGAAAAACAGTTATCAGACAGTGATGTTTCAGCTCTTATAAAGAAGGTGCAGAATGAACTGGATCAGGCACAGCAATCTGATCCGTCTCTTGAAGAATTCCTGAATGGTCTTGGGGAGGAAGCAGGTGTGTCAACAGAGGCAGAAGATGGCACGATGCTTACTGCTTCGGAGGAATGTAATGTACGCGCAGAAGCCAGCACAGATGCTGATATCCTTGGCGTGATCTCAGCAGGTGATCAGGTTCAGAAGACAGGTACTGATGGTGAATGGGTTCAGATCGACTACGACGGTCAAACCGGATACATCAGAGGAGATTTACTTGAATAAAATTGAATATGGAACGTAAAAAATACAGGCGGTTATCCTTGTGGTGGTAACTGCCTGTATTTTACGTTCCGTTTTTCTGACATTGTTTTTGTCAGCTTCTGCCGGAGATTTTGCTGTTTTTATTACTTTTCGCAACTTCCGCATGGGACTTACTTGATTCAATTAAATTCACCGTATGTAACTCCTGCCGATAATTCTGTCTGATGCAGGGAAGCCAGTTCGTGTACTGTTACAAGTTGATAGCCTTCTTTGATAAGCTGCGGGATCAGGATCTCGGCTGCATCTACAGAGGTGCTGAAAATGTCATGCATCAGAATAATGGAACCATCTTTTACGTTATTCATGACTTCCTCAACCGTAGATTCCACATCCTGCGTTTTCCAGTCCAGAGTGTCAATGGACCACAGAATCATCGGGGTTCCCACAGTTGATTTTACCGTATCATTAACAGATCCATATGGCGGGCGGACCACCGAAGCTCCCTCACCTGTAAGATTTACAAGCTGTTCATCCACTCTTGCAATTTCTGAACTGATCTCATCCGAAGAAAGAGTCGCCAGATCCTTATGGTCATAAGTGTGGTTTCCAAGTTCACAGCCCAGTTTCTTCATGCGTTTTACTTCGTCCGGAAAACTGGCAATCTCAGTACCCACCATAAAGAAAGTTGCCTTTGCATTATTTTCTTCCAGACAGTCCAGAAGACGGCCTGTAAAAGAGCTGGGACCATCATCAAAAGTAAGGGCAACCGACTTCTTTGCCGTAGATGTACCGGACTTGTCAGAGGTAGCTGACTTATCTGAAGATTTCTTCTTCGAGGATTTTTTCTTTGGTGTATAACCTTTCAGAGAACCATCTGTATCCAGTTCATAAGTTTTCTTATCTATTATCACAGTCCCTGTCTGCAGAATGCCATCCATATCAAAATAATACCGCTTCTTTCCGATATCTATCCAGCCTGTCTGCATAATACCGGTCTCATCCATATAGTACTGTTTCCCGTCTGTATCTGTGAACCATCCTGTGTATGGCTTATCATCCACCAGAAACATCCAGTTACTTCCACTGGAAGCCCAGCTGCCCTCTGATGCCTCAGGCGAGATCTCAGTGCTTAATGCAGGACCGCCCGGAGAAGTCTCAGATGAATCTGAAGAAGTGCGTCCAAACAGTTTCCCGGAAGAAGAATCCGTAAAATTATCATTGCTATCAGTCAATGTTTCCTCAGAAGTAAACTCCGCAGAATCCTGATCTTCTGACACGAAAGCTCCGGCATCGCTGATGGCATCTGCCTGTGAAGTCACAGCGGAAGAACGGGTGAAAATTCCTCCAAGTATCAGACACAGAATAACAGAAAGTGCGATCAGCCACCGGTTTGTACGTGGTAAATTCTCTGACATGAAAGCCTCCTTTTTGATAAAATCAGTGACAAAAAAGATATCCTGTCATTCGATATCATACAATAAAATCTGACAAAATACAAGGCGATTCCCCATTCCTGCTCTTTTGAAAAAAATCCCAGAAAAATCCCATCAAAATTTCACCGTTGATAAGATGTACAAAAAATTTATATAATAGAACAATGGACGAAAAAATCAGAATAAACAAATATTTAAGCGAGGCAGGCATATGCTCCAGACGGGAAGCCGACCGGATGATCGAAGAGGGAAGGATTACGGTAAACGGAAAAAAAGCAGAAAGCGGTCAGAAAGTCAGCCTGGAAGATGAGATCTGTGCAGACAATATACCTGTCCATAAAAATGAAAAAAAAGTACTGCTTCTTTTTAACAAACCCAGAGGAATCGTGTGCAGCACAAAGCAGCAGTTTGATGAGACGACGGTAACAGATTATCTGGATTATCCTCTGCGTGTTTATCCCGTGGGCAGACTGGATAAAGAATCACAGGGCCTTCTCCTTCTGACAAATGAAGGAGATCTGGTCAATAAGATCATGCGCGCCGGAAACTATCATGAGAAAGAATATTTTGTGACAGCGAATAAGCCGGTGGACAGGGAATTTGTCCGAAGGATGAGCAAGGGAGTCCCTGTTCTTGATACGGTGACCAGACCATGCAGAGTGGTGCAGACAGGAGAATGCAGCTTTCGGATCATTCTGACACAGGGACTGAACCGGCAGATCCGCAGAATGTGCCGGTATCTGGGATATGAGGTACAGAAGCTGAAAAGGATCAGGATCATGAATCTGACTCTGGACGGGATCAGAGAAGGCGAATACAGAGAGATCACAGCACAGGAGTGGGAAGAACTGAACCATTTACTGGAATCTTCCACAAGTGAAACAGTGATCAGAACAGGAGAACAGAATGGAAACAGCAGCGATCATGCGAATGAAAGAGCTGGTGCAAAAGCTGGACAGGGCAGCAAAGGCGTATTACCAGCAGGATACAGAGATCATAAGCAACAGAGAGTACGATCAGATGTACGACGAGCTTCAGGCTCTGGAGAAAGAGACAGGCACCGTTCTGGCAAACAGCCCAACCATAAGCGTAGGGTACGAGGCAGTTGACCAGCTTCCAAAAGAAGAACACGAATCCCCCATGCTGTCTCTGGACAAGACTAAGGACAGAGAAGTTCTGAGGGAATTTATCGGGGAACACAAAACGCTTCTGTCATGGAAGCTGGACGGACTGACGATCGTTCTTACCTACGAGAATGGAGAACTTGCCAAAGCAGTTACACGTGGAAACGGTGTGACAGGAGAGGTTGTCACCAATAATGCCAGAGTATTTAAGAACGTTCCTCTTAGAATCCCATATCAGGGAAGACTGGTGTTACGCGGGGAAGCGATCATTACCTATTCGGACTTTGAACGGATCAATGAATCCATAGAAGACGTTGATGCGAAATACAAGAATCCGAGAAACTTATGCAGCGGTTCTGTCCGCCAGTTAAACAATGAGATCACAGCCCGCAGGAATGTGCGTTTCTACGCATTTACGCTGGTAAGCGCCGACGGGGTTGATTTCTATAATTCAAGAGCCCGGCAGTTTGAATGGCTGAAAGAACAGGGATTTGATGTAGTGGAATACAGGACAGTCACAGCTCCAACGCTGGATGAAGCCATGGAATATTTTTCAACTGCGATCACTGAGAATGATTTTCCGTCAGACGGACTGGTGGCTCTTTATGATGATATTGCATACGGAGATTCCCTTGGAAGAACAGCGAAATTTCCCAGAAATGCTTTTGCATTCAAATGGGCAGATGAGATCAGAGAAACCCATCTTCTTGAGATCGAATGGAGCCCGTCAAGAACAGGGCTGATCAATCCGGTGGCTGTTTTTGAACCGGTTGAGCTGGAGGGAACCACTGTGAGCCGCGCCAGCGTACACAATGTGAGCATTCTGAAAGAATTGCAGCTTGGTATCGGAGATACGATCACTGTATATAAAGCAAACATGATCATCCCGCAGATCGCAGAAAACCTCACCCGCAGCAGTAAACTGGAAATTCCGGATACCTGTCCTGCATGCGGCCATGGAACACAGATACAGAAGGTAAATGATGTGGAGGCACTTTACTGTACAAATCCTGACTGTGCCGCAAAGAAGATCAAATCCTTTGCACTTTTTGCAAGCAGGGATGCCATGAACATTGACGGACTGTCAGAAGCAACATTGGAGAAATTCATTGCAAGAGGCTTTATTCATGATTTCGGAGATATCTTCGAGATTGGAAAGCATCGTGATGAGATCGTGGAGATGGACGGATTCGGGGAGAAATCCTTTGAGAACCTGATGGCAAGCCTTGATAAAGCAAAGGATACTACTCTTGCGAAGGTGATTTATAGCCTTGGAATCGCCAATATCGGTCTTGCCAATGCAAAAGTAATCTGCAGGCATTTTGATGATGATCTGGAGAGGATCCGCCATGCAGATAAAGAGGAGATCAGCTCTATTGATACCATCGGACCGGTAATTGCCGGAAGTCTGACTGATTATTTTTCAGACGAGGATAATAACAGGAAACTGGATCATCTGATGAGCCATCTGACTGTTAAGAAAGAGGAAAAGACAGGTGAGCAGATTTTCCGGAACATGAATTTCGTTATCACAGGAAGTGTGGAGCACTTTGCAAACAGAGCACAGGCAAAGGAATTTATTGAGTCTCTGGGAGGCAAGGTGACAGGTTCAGTGACATCGAAGACGAACTACCTGATCAATAATGACACAACTTCCAATTCTTCAAAGAATAAAAAAGCCAAAGAGTTGGGAATTCCGATCCTTTCTGAAGAAGATTTCCTGAAGATGGCACAACAATAAAATAATAAGAACAGGAGATAAGATAATGCCAATTAAAATACAGAGCGATCTGCCAGTAAAAGAGATTCTGGAAAAAGAAAACATTTTCGTGATGGATGAGTCACGTGCATCCCATCAGGATATCCGCCCCATTCAAATCCTCATTCTGAACCTGATGCCTCTGAAAGAGGAGACAGAGCTTCAGCTTCTGCGTTCCCTTTCCAACACACCGCTGCAGGTAGATGTCACCTTTATGGCAGTACAGAGCCATGAAGCGAAGAATACATCTGTGAGTCATCTGAATAAATTTTATCAGACATTTCCGGAACTGAAAAATAACAAATACGATGGAATGATCATCACAGGTGCTCCTGTAGAGCAGATGGAATTCGAAGAGGTAGACTACTGGAAGGAACTGGTAGAGATCATGGACTGGACAAACACCCATGTTACTTCCACCATTTATCTGTGCTGGGCTGCACAGGCAGGACTCTACCACCACTATAGACTGAAAAAACGCAAACTTGATAAGAAGATGTTTGGCCTTTTCTGGCATAAAGTGATGAACCGTAAGATTCCGCTGGTACGCGGATTCGACGATATGTTCCTTGCACCTCATTCCAGACATACGGAAGTTCCCATCGAGGATATCCATAACTGTAAAGAGCTGACAGTGCTTGCTGAATCCGATGAAGCAGGGCTTTTCCTTGCAATGGCAGACGGCGGCCGCAAGATCTTTGTAATGGGACATCCGGAATATGATCGTGTGACTCTTGACGGTGAGTACAAACGTGATGTCAGCAAAAACCTGCCCATCGAAATCCCGGAGAATTATTACAAAGACAACAACCCGGAAAACAGACCGCTCCTTATGTGGAGAGCACATGCGAACAACCTGTATACAAACTGGCTGAATTACTATGTCTACCAGTCAACTCCATTCGACCTGTATGGAACACCGGATTTCAGCGAGATCTAAAGGGTTTGCGGAATTTACAATTTTACGTATCTTACCGTATTTTTACATGATTTCACGCAAAAATGGAGTAAAAATGAGGTCAAACATGTGAGAAAATGGTGTCAAAACTGAGCAGTACAATGCAGATACAGTAGTGACACTGAAAGATTTTCCGAAAATCTCCATGACATTTGCAGAGATGTTTGAGAATGTAGAATAATCAGTTGAGATAAGAAAGGACACAACAATCATATGAACATAGGAAACAATATAGGAAATATCATGAAGATCACAGGCGCATGGAACACCTTTAAGAGCAATCATCCCAAGTTCCCGGCATTCTGTCAGGCGGTTTCACGCAAAGGACTTAAAGAAGGAAGCATTATTGAAATTGCGATCACCACTCCTGAGGGAGAGAAGATAGAGACAAACCTGAAAGTAAAGGACAGTGACCTGGAATTACTGAAACAGTTGTCTGAACTGAAAATGTGAAAAAGTTTACAAAAATTTTATTTGAATAACAGGTATAAATCTGCTATAGTATTCTATGTTGGTTAAGTTGATTATTATTCGTTCCCATATATAAGAATGATAGGTTCTCAAAAGAAAGAAGAGGAAGAAAATTGCGTAAAAAATCACATATTTTATTAGCAAGATACCTTGCGGATCAGATGCAGACCACAGCAAGCCTGCAGTCTCACAGAAAGGCTTTCTGCCTGGGTAGCATTCTGCCGGATATCAAACCGTCCTTTATCACCAGGAGACACGAGTTCTACGGAACATTTGAAGATGTCAAGAACCGGATGAAAGAACTGGCAGATATCAGACCGGATGAGAGTAACCAGAGAGTTTACTGGCGGCGGTTCGGCGAAGTGATCCACTATATGGCGGATTATTTTACCTTTCCTCATAACAAAACATATACAGGAAGCTTCAGCCAGCATAATCATTATGAGAAAGTACTTAAGAACAGACTGAAAGAATGTATACAGCAGGGAGAAGCACATGCATATCTGGAACCGGCCATCCGCTTCGCAGATTTCTCCACCCTGATCGATTATATCGAAGCTACTCATGAGAAATACCTCAACAAGCTCCGCAGCGTGGAAGAGGATATCCGCTTTATCCTGAATATGTGTTTTCAGGTAGTGCAGGGACTGATACAGATCTGCATTGGTAATAAGAACTTTGCAGGAGCCATTCAGGCAGCCTGACAGAGATACGCTAAGAATACAGGAAGGCTGTGTGGAAATCATATCCGCACAGCCTTCCTGCATTCTGAAACATATCTTCCTCACTGCTTGTTGCTTTTCGCAACTTCTGCAGGGGGACTTACTTGATTCGGTTAAAATGTGACAAAAAAATGAATTTTGGTCAAATCTGGAATTTACCTGCCCTGAGCTGTTGATTTAAAAAAATGATTATGCTAGAATAAAACAGGTTAATATTTCGGGATAATTCACTTATGAAATAACATAATAATGTGAAAAGTAATTTAGACAGTATGCCCTTATAAACAGGGGGTAAGGACATGCTCACAGTAAGAAGGGAGCAATTTAGATATATGAAAAACAAGTATCTTACCAGATTCTTATGTCTGACATTGATGTCAGGAATGGTATTATCCGGTCCTGCGTCCGTACTTGCAGCAGAGGATACTGCTGCGTATACAGCAGATGGTTCTGATTTCAGCGATTCCGGTGATTTTGATTCAGGATCAGAGGATCCGGCGCCGGCAGATCCGACTCCTGCAGAGCCAACACCTGCGCCGGTAGATCCGACACCTGCAGACCCGACACCTGCACCGGTAGATCCGACACCAACAGATCCGACACCAACACCTGCAGAGCCAACACCTGCACCGGCAGATCCGACTCCGACACCAACAGATCCGACTCCGACACCTGCGAATCCTACACCAACACCGTCTTCACAGATTACGAAGGCAGCCCAGGATGTGATCGACAGAATCAAAGAGTTGAACGCACAGACCATCACGCTGGAGAAGAAAGCCACTGTTCAGAGCATCCGCACTGCATATAATGCCCTGTCTGATACAGAGAAGGCACAGGTTTCTAATTATAATCTGCTGGTTCAGGCAGAAGCGACTATTGCTCAGCTGGAAGCGCAGAAGAACAATGCGAATACGAATAATCCATTTACGAGTAATACCAGTGCTGCACAGACCGGAACTCCGGTATATTATGCGTCCAATATCCACGCAGGTAAGGATTTCTATCTGGACAGCCTGAAGAATAACTACAATCTGACCTTCTCAGATGATTTCGCTTCTGTTATGGATGAGATCGAGAAGGAATATAAAGAGAAGAACAAAGTAGCAGATGCCAGCGATGTAAACGGCAGCAAGACCACCACATCTGCAGACAGTCTTCTGGTAAGAAACTGGCAGGATATCCTTGCAGTCTATGTATATCAGCAGAGCCAGGACGGAAAAACAGAATTTACCCTGGATTCCTCCTGCAAGAAAGACCTTGCGAAAATCTTTGCAGAGATGAACCCAATTGTAAGGGACAAGCAGGATATCACTCACGTTACATACGCTAATCGTAAAATCAACTACTATATTAAGAAAAATAAAATCGCAAAAAAGGATCGTACGATCCTTAAGAAATATGTGGAGACAGACTGCAAACTCCTCTGCGCGGTAGTAACAGCTGCCAACGGTTTTGTCCGCGAGAGCGTAGGAGATGATGTTTCCGAGGAAAGAGTAAATGTTATCTCCGCAGCCTATTCACTGGTTGGTAAAGTCGGTTACTTCTGGGGCGGCAAATCCACAGTGATCGGTGAAGATCCAGGCTGGGGAACCAGCGAGAAGGTATCAGCCGAGGGAAGCAAGAGCACCGGAACCATCCGCGCATACGGACTGGACTGCAGTGGTTTTGTCACCTGGGCAGTGATCAACGGATATCAGGATAAAGCAATGCAGGAAGCTGTAGGCGACGGAACTTCCGATCAGTGGGAGAAAGCAAACGTGGTAACTGAGGCAGATGCACAGCCCGGAGATCTGGTGTTCCAGAAAGGACCAGAAGCAGGAAGCGATAATCATGTAGGTATTCTCTGCGGTAAAACAGACGCAGGTGACTGGATCGCAGTACACTGCTCCTCCGGCAAGAATGGAGTAACAGTAGGCGAAGCATACAGTGCAAGCTTCCGTTATATCCGCCAGCCATCCTTCTACCCGACACAGGAACAGGTTCAGGAAATGCAGAGCAGCAGTACGGTAAGCACAACAACAGGTGATGCAGCAGCTTCCACAGGAACAGATATCTTTTCTGCAAATGTGACAGTAAGCAATACTCTGCAGGATGCGATGAAGTCAAATACTTCCGACTCAACAGGATTCACAACATCGGAATCCACTGAGAAGACTTCCATCCTTCCGGATAAGATCGACCTGTCAAAAGAGAAAGTCGCTGTATTTAAGGCAAAATAAAATATATAAAAGAAGAGAAAGTCATGCAAAAAAGTCTGGCTTTCCCTTCTTTTTATGTGTAAACTTTTTTCATCTGCTAACTTAAACGGTCAAGTAAAAATTGACGGATTTGCGTATTAACCTGCGGAATATGCTTCAAAAACGAAAAAAATTATTCGAAAATATGGAAACAAAATTGACAAAGTGTACGAAATATGTTAACTTTAAACCAATAATATAATGTCAGATAAAAAGGAGAAATTCCTTCTTTTTGTTGCTGATATTACAGTAAAATCTGAAGATGAGACACCAACAGATGATTTGTTCTGTAAACAGTGAACACACTGTTGTGTTCGGAAAAGAGATACACAGATGGCATTAAGGACACCACTGAAAAGTGGTCGTAAAATCATATATCTGATATAATTAAGGTATCATAATTGTCGT